>Ga0209401_1001042_pt1 | contig 18537 bp, 24 predicted proteins | sample M_140807_MF_Meta_FD_187318 | JGI IMG/M metagenome (GOLD analysis project Ga0209401, IMG submission 187318) | Freshwater microbial communities from Lake Montjoie, Canada to study carbon cycling - M_140807_MF_MetaG (SPAdes) (version 2) | ecosystem: Environmental > Aquatic > Freshwater > Lake...
TCTAAACGGCAAGGTCCCAAACTTTATTCAAAAGTTCTAACAATTGAACCCAATCGTTTGCTATAATTTTTGGCTCAGGCTCTTTAGCTCAGTCGGTTAGAGCGATGGAATCATAACTAACAGTGACGACGGTAGGAATACCGTGTGATCACCATATCAAGCCCAGTGCTCCACCAGCCTGGGCTTTTTTGTTTTGTAAAGCGTACTCGTGTTTACTTTTTCGTAGTTTTTTCACAGCAAATACTTTATCGCTGCGGTTGTCCTTTCAGCAGTCTGACAATAAAGTTAGTGAATGAAACAGCGTGACGCACTTGAGTTTTTTTCTTTTACGAATTACTACGGCGCCCACTCCACGACTGTGCTGTTAAACGCATCCGACAGCGTTAAGTACGCTGTTAAAACTGCGGACATAGTTGAACAGCACAAGCGTAAAGAAACGCTACAAAATCGTGATTCCATCGATGATTTAGTCACTGCTCAAGGCAGGCTCGTCCACTTGCGAGACAGCGAAGTTGTTCTTTTCAAAGTAGCTCGCAGCAACTACTGGCAAGCAAGGTTTCGCATCTACACAGGCAAGTGGATACGCTTTAGCACCAGACGCAGGAATATTGATGATGCGAGGCAGATAGCCTGCGATAGATATGACGAAGCACGATACAGAGAGCGACTGGGCTTTACCGCACTGGTAAAGCGTTTTGATGAAATGGCAAAGTGCTGCGTCGCTGAAATGCGTCGAGATATCGCAGCAGGCACAGGCAAGAAAATCTACACCGCATACATCGCTGTGATCGAGACTTACTTGATACCGTTCTTTGGGCAGATGTATTTGACCAGCATCACCAACAAGCACATCGCTGAATTTGAGGTGTGGAGAAATTCACAACTGCGACGTCCTCCCAAAGTCTCTACCCTACTCACTTTTGCCACAGCATTCACACGCATCACACAAACCGCAGTGGAGCAAGGATGGATCAGCGACAAAGTGCCAGTGCCAAAACTCAATGTGCGTGGTGAGAAAGGACAGGCTCGCCCTGCTTTCACCAACGATGAAGTGGCACGTATTCAACAGCACTTAAAGACTTGGTATGTGGGCGTGGAAGGCTACACAGGCGAGATGCGGCTGATGCTACGAGACTTGGTAGATATTTTGACACTGACAGGTATGCGGCAAGGCACAGAGTCAATGAACTTGGAATGGCGGCACATTGAGTGGTATTTGGAAAAGGATGTGCGCTATCTACGCATTTGGGTATCAGGCAAGACAGGCGCAAGATGGCTTATCGCCAAGCACGAATGCCTGCGTGTGCTGGAACGACTTCAAGCCACGCACACTGACACAGCTGAGATGAGTTTTGACGAATTGCTGGCGCTGAGAATGCCAACAAAACTGTTCAGGTTCCGAGATGGACGCAAACCATTTGAGATGAACAAAATATTTAGACGTCTGCTTGAAGACTTGGACTTGGTAAAGGGACAGGCTGGCACAGATAGAACGCTGTATAGCCTGCGCCACACCTACGCTACACAGGAATTACTGGCAGGCACTGACATACACACACTGGCGCGGCAGATGGGAACTTCAGTTGTGATGCTGGAAAGACATTACAGCAAACTAACTGCCACTATGGCTGCTCAGCAGTTGGCTTAATCGCGAAATAGTTGACGAATCTCGAAGTAGTATAAAAGTCATCTAACAATGTCCGATAATTTACAAAGGAACATCGGATTGACGAAAAAAGGCGATATGACTGACTACGAGTGGTTTTTACTACTCGCTGAGAATGGTCATTGTTTCTATCAATACCGCTTAGCCATTGAAATCAATTCAAAAAGCGTAAAACCTGACCGTCTTATCCAGACTTACAAGTGGCTATGTTTATCAGCTTTACTGGGTGAAACTGGCGCTAAAGAAATTGCTCAATTTTTGTATCTTGGTATGTCATCAGAAGAAGTCTATATGGCAGACAAGTTAGTCGAAGAGTGGATTGAAGAGAAGTTTGAACCTGCTAAAGGCAAGGATACGAGCGGCTGGTCCAAGGAACTTAGATACTTTATGAACAATTCCAATGACTAGATTAGGGTTTAAGCTCGTAACACTCAACTAAAATTGAAAGGGTGTCGTTTTAAACGACAGTTATGCATGAGGTCTTTTTTGAGTCTGCAGGATGAAGATGTGTAAAAATACCCTATCTATTTATAGACCGTTCAAAAAATGCTAATTTCGCAGTTAACAAAGTTCTTGGCTAACGGAAAACTAGTTAAAAGTTAAGTAATGTCATCCGCCAACACAATCACTTGGGCACAAGTACAAGAAGTTCACCGCACGCAGCAAGCGGTTAATTTTGTCGGCGAGAAAATTGCTTCAATCATTTGCTCACCATCTCAAAATAAGTTTGTTAGTGACACTAGGATTGTTTATTCAATTCCCAATAGAAAGCAATATTTGAAATTGATTGAAGGCATGAAGTCTCTCATCTCAAGCAACGGTCCCATAAATATTTTTGTAAAAAAAGACAAGAATATTTGGATAGACGCAGGTTACTTTAATTTAATTTCCTTTGAAGGCGGAGTTGATCAAACTGACTTCATTTTAGAAAAGTAGAAATTACTCTTCTATAAATAAATCAATTTGTTTTTTAGTCTTTTTCCTTTTTAGATTTCCACCGCCAAGATCCTTGACTAATGTAGCTGCGTTGATAGCTGCAACAAGTTGATTGGCAACCGCACGAATTACAGGAACACATACTGAGTTTCCAAACTGTTTATAGGCTTGTCCATCTGAGACGGCATTAGTTATAAATGATTCTGGGAATCCTTGCAGTCTTGCACATTCACGAGGTGTAAGTTTACGTGGATTTTTCTGCAAAGCAGTTTGATCAATCAAGATTTCACTACCATCCTTGTAATATCTTGCACTCAAGGTACTGGTGTAAGGGCTGTTGACATTAAACATTGAGTAACCAAAACCGTTACCTTTTTCAATGTGCTCTTCTTTTCTTCTTAAATGCCCTTGCCAGAGCTTATCTGATATCGTGTATTTCTCGTCTACTTTTTTTGAATCTTCAAGAATGTCTCCTAACCGTGTTGGAGTAGCTGGTGGATAAGGCCAACTAAAAATATCGTTGAAATCAATATCGCGCCCAAAATACTCCGTATCAAAACCGACGATGAAAATTCTCTCTCGATTTTGTGGAACCCCAAAATCTCTTGCTCGCAATACTTTATAGAAAACTTGATATCGTAGTTTTGCTGAAAGTGCCTTCCGAGCTTCTTCAGTCATTGGAATCGAATCTGGCACTACTTGCTCACTTCTTCCCTCAAGGATTTCCAGAATTTGCTCTAATGTCCTGCCTTTGTCATGACCTTGCAATTGCTTCACATTTTCCAAGAGAAATGCTTTGGGTCGTTTTTCAGCCAAAATTCTTTGGATTTCGAAAAACATCGTTCCTCTTGAATCATTAAATCCTTTTTTCAATCCTGCTTGTGAAAAGGCTTGACAAGGAAAACCACCTAAAAGAATGTCGTGGTCAGGAATATCAGAAGCTGTAATTTTTGTTATATCGCCTTGTGGCAAATGACCAAAGTTGGTTGCATATGTCTTCTGCGAAAACTTATCCCACTCTGATGAAAACACACATACTCCACCAAGATCTTGAAACGGCAAACGAATACCACCAATCCCTGCAAACAAGTCAATGAATTTGAACTTGCCATTTTTAGACTTTGATTTAAATGGGGCTTTAACTTGAAGTTTGCGAATCTCTTCTAACCGAGCTTCAGTAGGGGAGTGCTCACCATTTTCCCAGCCTCTAACTGTTCTCTCGCCCGCCCCAGAGAGTCCAAGAAATTGAGCGAATTCAGCCTGAGTGAGTCCAAGACCTAAGCGAATATTTTTGATTTCGGCTGCAGTTTTCATGAGTTAACTGTAGCACAAGATGTCCTGTAGATGACCGGGCGATTAAACAAATTCAGATCAAACAATGATCGCGATTTTTTTGCAACAGCTTTATACGTAACTCAGTTAAAGGCGTGTTATTTACATATGAATCGATGACAACTTCTGGACTTAACATAAGGCACTCGATAGGCGGGAAAATATGATCCAGTCTTCCTGTTGTGTCTGTAACGAATGCTATTTTAGGACTAGCATTGTTTGCAGTTCCAGGAAAAATAAAACAATTTTTTACATGCTCAACTTGTTTATTTAATGCACCCGCAGTAAGAGATTTTGCGTAGAAGAACTGCTTGACCAAGTCAGGCCAGCCTGGAGCGTTTGTTGTTGAGCTAGCGTCATAGTACTTTGCATCAACTACGCACGCAGTCTTTTCAAAAGCGTCATAGAGAAAAATATCAACTCTTTGTCCCTTCTGTTCCTTAGGAAAGATCCTACCCTCATAGTCCTCATATGTTGGAGTGGGCATGTCAGTAAATACGTGCGTGGGATTCAGGACATGCCTAAGCATTTGCTCCCAAACATACTGGAAATCTTTAAATCCAAATGAAAGATAATCGTTCTGACCTTGACTCAGGTTTTCATCAAGATACCTAAGTAGCATTTGTAAAGTGTACGTTTTAGAATCAGAAAAAACTTTTTGTAGCTCTACTTTTAACAACCTAGAGTTGAAATCTCTACTGGTAAGCAAATTAGGTTTTGCAAAGTCTAATTTTGCAGATGTTCCCAATAGCCAACCAAAACGCTCGGCTATGCAACTTAGAATCCATTTATGTATTTCGGTGATTTCATTAGCATACAAATTGTCTTTGAATTTATTAATGAAATGTGGATAAATAATTTGATCATCATCAAGCAAAGTGTGAACTGATTTGATAGTTTTTTTCCAATCAGTCTTACCCTGAAAACCTTTTCTAACGAAATAGTTTTCACTTGTGTAAAGCCCATTCAACTTGTAGTCTCTAAGAATTTCTGAGATCAAAGGAAGTATTTGTGGATTACCGACTATTGTTGACTTACCTTCCCGCTGAAGAAATGACTCGCTTGTTCTGCAATATTTAGTTAAACATAGAAAAAGGAGTCTTGCAGTTTCTTCGGCTCCATAACGACTTTCATGAATCACATGTCCTCTAGGCATGAAAACAAATGTTTCGTTACCATGCATTACAAAACCACAGAATGCAATCTTATTTTTATCGACTTCTACATCGCCCATCTGACGTGCTATTTCAATCCTCAACCTATCAGGAATAGATTGTGAATATGTTCTATCCACATAAATCTTAACAGCAGTCTCAACTGACATTTTCGCCTTCTAAATCATCATCGTCAGTTGCAAAAATTGGAATGATTGCATTTATTTTTCTATCTAATGCAGCATGTACTGCATCAGAAAAAACAAAACTACTTTCATCTGACGATTGCAGATTAAAAGACTTTACTAAATCTCCAAAAGTTGAGATTTTATTTTCATTAAAGATTTTCGCCTTTTCGTGATGGCGAAGTACGTCATTCCATAGATAGGTAAAAATTTTCGATTCAATAGAAGAATGGAATCGTGTGGTTACTTCATCCTGCGTCAAGAACCATTGCCCAATTAGTCGGTCTTCGTCTAAAGATGGAAATTCAGCAGAAAGCACTTCATTAATCGCAGATGCAAAAATTGACCATGAAACAAGTCGTTGATCTATCTTTATCTCGCCCTTTGGGCATGTCTCAAAGTCAATCGGCATATATTTAAAAGACCATCGTCTTTTAAATGCAGCATCTAATGGATAAACGCCTTGGTCTGAACTATTCATGGTTGCATCCAAAAACAGGTTCTCAGGCAAGTAAATAGTTCCATCAAAATTTTCGCCAAGTCTTGCAGTTAAAAACTTAGCCAAGATCTGATCTGGCTGAATTGAATATTGACTTCTACCGCTTGTATCTCTATCCAAGAGTTGGAAAACTTCACCAAATACAGCTGCAGCATTTGCCCTGTTAATTTCTTCAATAATCAAATGAACTTGAATATTTGGGTTCTCTAGTGAAGTTACAAAGGCTTGTATAAAAGGTCCTGCAACAAATTCATAAGTAACTTTTCCTTCGTTTGTTACAGGCTTCAGAGTTCCAACAAAGTCACTGTTCTGAGTTTCGCTATGAAAAACAGTTCTTAAAGAATTAGCGTTTTGCAATAAATTACTTATGAAATGACTTTTTCCTGTTCCTGGTGCCCCATACACAATTAGATTGCGTGGACTCGACACACCAGATCGATCAACAGATTCATTCAGTAAAGAGTACAAAGAAAGGTCTTCTTTTGATTTTGAGAGTATGTCAACTAATTCACAAATAAAACCTTGATTTGAATGTGACGTAGCGAATGCTGTAAGCACTGGAGACTGCCAAGTGTCTGGCCTTCCAGGATTTTTACCTTTTGCTTTTCCAGCTGACTTCCAACTTTTATCATTGATAAACTTTGCAAACCGATTCAAACTTTCGCTGGAATCCCGACCAATCTCCTTTAAGTAAACAGGAACGAAATCATCAAATGTTTTTTTGACAGTCTCTTGGTTCTCTGTCTTCATTAAATCCTGATAAAAACTCTCAGTATCAGCAGAGTTAATTGCACCTTGCCCTTTTAATCGCTCATAGATTCCAGCGAATGCTTCGTTATATTCATTTATTGCTTTAAAAATTCCTAGAGCTTCTATAGCCATAAAAAAAGCCACATTTGGAACTAATAATTTATTTCTAGTGGATTTAATTACTAACTTCGAGCAATGCTTTTCAAACGTAATTTCGTGAGAAATTTTGGCAGCATCTTTTACAATTTCTTGTAAATTAAAAGGTACCTCTTGGTCGACTCCCATTTGCTCCAATTGAGTAGCTTTGGACTGCAGGTCTTTGAATAATTCGCTCAAATCTTCAAAGTCATCTGAATTTTGGATATTTAAATCAGTCAAGTAGGACTCACTCTCTCGATATGTATCGTCAGCTAGAATTTTTTTACACACATTTCCCAAGTCTTCTTCAGCAACATCTTTAAGTGCATCTGCAATATTTTTAAATCTAGGTTGAAGTGGCTTTTGATGCCACCCTTGCCTATGATCGTGCAAAGGATCGAATGTGTCACAGTAATTTTTTACTGTGTTTTTTCGTATGCTTAATTTCTCAGCAATCCCAATAAATGCTTCACTGGCATTTTTGAAGTTTAAATATTGGTAGGCTTTTGGTTCCGTTTTTGAACCAAACTTAGAAAGATAAAAAGATAAAACTAGAAGGGCACTATTTTTCATTTACTTTGGTTCAATTCTCATTCCTAAGAAGACCTCATTTCTGTAGGTCTCCTTACTCGAATAATTAGCATAATGAGGTACTTTTACGATCTCATATTGATCAGAAAAATTCTTTTTTAAAATGCCATATGTATCTCTTCCAAAAGCAATCAGAGTTGGATTTTTAGACCCAATATCCGCTAATTCTTGTCTAAAAATTTCGACGTTTTCATCTTCAAACTTTTTGTTTACCCTCAAATACTTTGCAACTTTTCCAGATTCTTTTTGATCAAAATCTTTAATGATGTCAGTCATATATCCACCCCAGTACGGTGTGTTCTTGAATGCATATCTTATTTTGAAATCAGTTGCTTCCGTTCTTTTGTCATGAAAGTTTGCCAATGGCTCTTTGATAGCGCCTCTTGAAATATTTAATCCTACAAAAATTACTTCAGCTGTCAGACTTTCAACAATATTTGGTGTGTCAAAGACACTTAAATCTCCAACATTACTTTTAGGGCTTGAACCAACTTCCGCCCAAACAGCCCAACTCGACCAATAGCCATATTTTTGCTTCACCAAATCAAAGACTGCCTTACTAATCATTTTCAACTTTCATATCGCGTTATATCAACGATGAATTTATCATCGTTTTTTCGCTTCACGATCAGCGAATTTAATTGCGTCAGCACTATTAAAGGCGTCATAAATTTGATCCCATTGCATCGCTTTTGCTGATGGTCCATCTTTACCGACCGCATTGTGTTTTAGTAGTAAGTCAATAGCCTCTTGGTTGCTGTTGTACCTTGCTAAATCAAGAGCTGTATCTCCATCTTTATTCTGCAAATTGACATTTATTCCACTTGCAATCAAGAACTCAAGCCATTCAATATTGGCTAAGTCTTGATCCATAGCCATGATCAACGCACTACGCCCGCATTCATCTTGTGCGTTGATTTCAGCGCCATCGTTAACAAGCTGCTTTAAATCACTCATCCTCTCTAGAAGGACTGCTGTAACGACGGGTGCCAGTTCTTTAGAGTAGTCAAAAGGTTGCATGAAACATTTACAAAATTGAGTATCAGACAGATCTTCTACTGTCGTTTGGATGGTGTCAACTATTGGGACTGTTTTGAGTCTAAATCGCTTAAGGCAGGTATGCGAATCCACTCTCCTGGTTGAAATGACTTTTCACGAGGTAAAAATCTCCAAAATTTAGACGTAATCCAGCCTTTTGCTTGTCGATATGAGTCGACTCTCCAAACCCATTTATCTACTATACAAATGCTACCAACAGGGAACTCACTGTGGTCGAAGTAATGGAACAAAAGCAAGTTGAGCAAATACTCTCTTGTGACAAAACTGTAGTAATGCCCACCAAAAAAAGTGCTTGTTCTTTGTGGACAACAAGCATCTACGATTCTTTTGGCATCTTCAATTACTTGTAAGTCATCTATATCTGCTGTGATATTTGCAAACCAAGGATCACCTCCATAACAAAGATGTGATCGTCCCCACTGCGTTTGTCGTCTATCTGCGAGTCTAGGAAATAGTGCCATTTCACACTCCAATTTAGCCACTTCAACGATTGTTAGGGTGTGGCAATTATGAATAAATCCACCCTTTATGCTCAAGTCGAATTGACTATTCAACCCACTTCTTCATGCGAACAGAGTTGTGAAATTTTGTTTCAAACTCATCTTGCTGCTGTGGCGTTAGTTCCTTTGCTTTACCCAAAATTGATTCGAGATTGCGAACCTTCTTCCTAGTCATTTCAAGAATTTCTTCAGAAGTTCGCCTTGATTCAAATTCATTCATCATCATTTTCCCCATCAATCAGATCATCTGAATTTCGATCTGCACGTTTTTGATCTAGCCATTGGTCTACTCTTTGTCTGACCAACAAACCAAACTCAGCATAAAAGCTAGAGCTGGCATCAAGAATGAATCCTTGTACTTCTTCTTTTGGATACCCATGATCTGCAAAATTAGCTTCTAAGCAGAAGAGTATGTCCCATCCCTTAAAGAAGAACGTAACTAATTCATTTAGTGTTAATGGTTGAATAGACGAGCGTGTACTTTCATCAAGTGTCATCCCTTCGTATTCATCAACGACCCGATAGTAAATTCGTGTGGCTCCCCTCTTGGCATATATACAAGTTACATCTTGCATTGTTGATGCAATCGTAATTCGAGCAATTTCAACCTCTTGGTTTTCCCTATCAGGCAAGTATTCGCCACCCATCCAACTTGGATGAAAGCCTCCTTGAAATCGTCGAGCTTCAGATGTTAAGTTAGGCTCTGCAATCAGCGTGTCGGCGAACTCAACGTCGCCATTCAAGATCGCTCTCTCATAAAGTGCTTTACGTCTTGAACCTTTGATGTCTGACGATAAAGTTATTTTGTTGTCATAAGCCCAAAAGTAGGTTTCTGGGCGATAAGCAAGGTCTATTGCTTGTGTACTTAATTCGGGCATAAGCCACCTCCTTTTTAGCGACTATGACGATGTGTCGGGGGTCGCAATAGAGAACAAATCTCCCCAACCGCTTAGGGCGGTCAAGCCATAAAAAAACCCGCCTCAAGGACGGGTTGACTTCGGATGTTTGCTCATTGAGCCTCATCTACCTTTCGGTAAGCCACCTTGCCCGAAAGCAGGTTGGCACTGGGGTCAGCCAGTTCTTGATGTGTTGTCTTAATACTAACTCACGAAACTGTAATCCGTCAAATTTTATTTCTAAATTTTGTAGTGTCGTTTAAAACGACAGTTGCACGAAATCTATTATTTGTGATTTTGCACACAGGTACTTACTGGCTCATTTGGCGAGCTTTTGATGAGCCATAGTGAAGGTGTTCAAGACAAATTTATAGGAGAACACCATGTCTTTCTGGCAAATTTTAGGAAACTTCGCATTTTCAGATTCTGGCGAATCTGTGCACAAAATCTCTGACAGTTTGAGCATTTCCACTAAAGGCACTTCTTACACAACTATGGGATTGACCACAGTGGGTTCTGATGGATCAGTGTTCATTCAACAAGGCGTATTTAGTTCTGATGGCAGCACACGAATGGGATCTGTAGCTACTGGTCTTGGTGCAGTCTTTGGTCGCTGAAAATGCTAGGTGTATTGTTTCTGCACTTTTTGCAACGTTTCTTTGATTTGCTTAACCAAAGATGCAGGCTTTAAAACTTTGACATCTGAGCCCATTCTGAGAATGTCCCCAATTAACTCTCGCTCGTCTGAGTAGGGGACTTCTAATGTGTAGCTGCCGTCTTTGTGCAAAGTGCCTTTTTGATCAGGATGCCATTCTTCATGCTGCACCCAACGTGCTCGTTCGGGTGTGAACTTTAACTCTGCAACGGCTTTTGCGTATCCTCCAAAGATGCCATAGCCACCCTGCAATTGATTGAGTAATTTTTCACGATCAATTGCTTTTGCTGCCTTATCCAGTATCAAGCAACTCGTGATTGCGTCTATTGCAAAGCTACGAATGTCATTACGTAAATGACACCAAGCATCAACGTACCAATTGTCGCGATAGTGAATTAGCTGCTGCGGAGAAATCACTCGCTTCAACGATTCACCAGTCTGTCGATTCAAATGAACAATTTCAATTTGCTTTCTATCCACAGTTGCTTTGGCAATTAACTCAAACGACTTTAATGGCATCCTTCGCTTACCTGCATGAACTACTCTAATTCGCTCAGACAAAACATTAGCGTCAGCACCTTGTGTTTCCAGAATTTTGTTCAGTCTTGTTTGAAGTGGCTTTAGCTTGGGACCCAATAGGCTAGGCTCTAATTGCGAGATCATTGTTTGAATAGTCATCAGTGCTAACGCCTCTTCTTGACTAAACCACATTCCGGGTAGTTGCTGCAGAGCTTCAGGGTTTTCTAACTTGTAGCCGCCTAAATCTCGATCGTAAATAATTGGTGTGTTTAGACGATCGCGAAACATTGTTAGGTCACGCTTGAAGGTAGCTGTAGAAATTTCAAGTCGCTTCAAAATCTCCGTTTTAGGAACAGCTGAACGTCCAGAAAACAAAGACTGATAAGCGTAGTAGCGATCGATTTCTGCCATATAGGTTCACCTGATTAACTTATCATTGGATTAGTTTAAGTTCAGTATATATTTTGATAAGATTATTCACAGATTTACGATTGCAAGTGTCATTTAACACGACAGATGATCAATTAGAAAGCCCGCTGATTGCGGGCTTTCATTAAGTTTTAATTATTTAAGCTGCAATTTGATATTTTTCCTCATTACTTGCTTGCATAATTAAATAGTTTCTAAGTGATTGTGCGAACTCATCTTGCAACACAAAGACTAAACCATCTTGATAGCCTCGAATTACCGTACTAAATCCTAGCGATTTGTAGTATTCAATGTTCTGTTTTAGTCGCGTTTCTTCCAAATAAGCCTGAACAACTGAGTGTTTAGAAACAACTTCACTCAACATAAACCTTAATACACCTCGACTTCTGTATCCGGGCTTCACATAGGCATCAGAAGCGCTCCAAATAGGCTTATTTGTCACGGGACTAAATCGCCAAGAATAATTGCTTATGCGAATGAATCCAAGTTCGAAATTGTTTGATTTGACTACAAAAAATTGTGATACATCATCCTTGAAGGTTTCTTTAGGAGCCTTCCTTAGACCACCCTGATATGAACCTCTAAAAATATTGTTCCATTTTAATTTCTGCTTCTTACTTGTTATTTTTACTAGTCGTAAATTTGTTAATTCTATTTGAGTATTTTTCATACAATCTCCTTAGGCGAATTCGCCTCTTCAAGCAGATGTGCGCGTTTAGCTTTAAGCACTATAGAAACAACAGTATCCAAAATATCACGGGCACTACCGTTACCACTTTCAATGACTTTCATTAACGTTTGATCTGTGACATTCGCAAAGCCTTCGTCGTTCAAAATTTTTCGACAAATGGGCATCCATCTGTCTAGAGGTGCTGCATTGAAGGGAATGCAGTGACAGCGATTTCGAACTCCAACTTCAACATCTTGAATATTGTTTGTTGTCATAACGAAAACACAATTTGGTATGTTCATCAGTGACTTTAAAGAAGACATTGCTGTCTTCGTCAATTGATCTACCTCGTCTAAGACAAAGTAGTGATACGTTGCAAAGGAAATTACCATGGCTTGTCCGTGCAAAGTTTTCAACAAAGCTACGTCATTTTTACCAGGATGAACACGCACATACCTGCACCGTGAAGGTTCGCCAGTTCGAGCCATTTCCATTGCATCTGGAAATATTTTTGCCAATGCACTTTTACCAGTACCAGGGACTCCATATAGCAAGATGCCACTCTTTCCTTCTTTAATCGGGAATGGACGAACGCCAGTAATTAAGTCCTCTATAAGTTGCTTGCTGCCATCATCTGCAAAGACAATGTCATCAACCGTCTTAGGCGTGTACTTCTTTTCAAAATCGATTAACATTTTTTATCCTTTTAAATTTGTTTAAAGTGGGTGGGCATTAATTGCCCACCCCAATTACTCTCAGGCTGCAAGAGCCAAAGTTGTGAGTTCTTCAACAGCTTGTGCAACAGCAGTTTTTGTAAACAAACTGTCGTTGGCAGCTGTGGTTTCAACTTTTATGGCTTCAGCTTCTGACTTGGCAATTGCAAATTGCACAACTAATGCTGCATTCACTGCGCCAGCACTATTTGAAAATGAGTGGACAGAAATACTGCCATCTGCATTCCAAGTGCCGATCAGTACAACTGGCTTACCAATGTTTCCAGCATCTAGTGCTTCTTTGAATGCTGGCGCAGTGACATTGACAATAGTTTTACTTGTCAATGTGCTGGCACCAGCTTCAGCCTTTTGTTTTGCAGTCATGGCGTTTGGCGACTTCATCAATCGAACTTCTTCGACTCCACCACTTTCACGAATGAAATTGGCAAGTTCCGAAACTTTGATTTGCTTCGCCAATGCAGTCCGAAGAACGATTGAATATGCACTCACTCGGCGACGATCGGCGCCAAATACGCACTTGACAATTTTTGTCAGCGTGTGTGATCCGGAACTGAACTTGTAGCCTTTTTCAGAAATGTAAGCATCCAATTCTTTGCCCAATTTGGTTGCTTCTTCGCGTGATTGCTTAAATTGCTCATAGAACCCATAGCAGTTACCTAACAGAGCGTAGAGTTGATCGTTGCTTGTTTTATATGCATTCATAAACCAAGCATCTTTTTCAGCAATCAATTCTTTTAGAATTGTCGTAACTGATTTCGATGATTGCAAAACATTGCCAGTGGCTTGGACTGCCACATTTACACCAGACAGGCTAAAGCTGTCGTTTTTCACGACATCTGATGCCATTTTTGTAGTGGACTGGTTTGCGGTTAGTGATAAGACGTTTGTCATAATGTTTCCTTTAAATCTGCAGCGGGTTGATAAAGAAATGATTGGTTGCTGCAGTGATGAATTATTTAAACGCTGAATACCAAAGTACTTAGTTTTTATGCAATCCACTAAACTACCTAAGCTCGGCTTTTACTTCAAAGGATTCCCTGAAGACGTACGTTTTAGACGTCATACGATTCCTGAATCATTGGAAATTGCACGTGGAACTTTGTACGAGACTTGGTACCGCTGCCTCAAACTTTCTCCCTACACAAAAGAAGGTGCCAAGAAAGGCTTATGGCGTAGTGAAGAACAGCAATTAACTTATCAAAGGTTTGGAGACTTAGCTGATACCACCTTTGATTCATGGTGGGTGGGGAAAGGCTTTGAGCTATTCAAGGAAAAAGGTAACTTCAAAAGAATAGATGTACTGAAGGATGCAACCCATAAGGGTAATGCCGACAAGCTACTGGTTGAGATACCTTTGACAGTTTCGCCAGCTACTTTGAAAGTACAGTTTGATAGATTGCTGCGACAGCATCATCCTCAGTACAACAAATTTGATCGTTGGAGGCATAGCACTGCAGATGAAAAATTGAATCCAAGTAGATTAACGTCTGTATCCCTGAATCTCTACTTAAGTGTTTACGAACACTGGACTAAAAATAAGAATGCTGCTCGTTACAAAATCGGTGAAGAGATGTCACTCAACCCCCGATACGTTGTTAAACATGGTGATTTAGGAGCAGATGTTCGGGAAAAACATTTACAAATGTCACTGATCGTCAGCGAGTATTTGGAAAAAGCTAAGAACTTAATCGCTCACGCATCTGAAGGTAAATTTCCATGTACAGATGATCATGCTTGGATTGAAAGATCAACTAGGGTAAGACGTTCGCGTTATGGTGATTGAGCAATTATTTTCATAATTATTTTCTCTTAGATCAACTCAACTGCATTCCGCTTCATATCGTCGCTGGCATCTATGTAACGCATGGTAACTTGAATATTACGGTGACCAGAAAGGCTTGCTAAAACACGAACACCGACACCTTTTGCAGCCAAATTGGTAATAAAGCTACGCCTTCCGCTGTGGCTTCCAGTCTCAAACCCAGCTTTACGATAAAGCCAAAAGAAGTGCTGTGTCATGACGTTTGCGGTAAAAGCTTTACCACCTGCTGTCATGAACAACGGCTGCTTGCGATCTTGGACTGCACGAACATCAACATAGCTTTGAAGTTCTTCACGCAACTTTGCAGGGAAAAATACAGTTCTAGCGTGACGTCCTTTTGTTTGTGCAGCATCCAATCGAATTTCGCGTTTTACTTTTCCTGATGAATCAAGAACATCCTCAATTCGCAGACTGGCAATTTCGCCAACTCGCATTCCTGACCAAAAGCTGATCAAAATCATCATTCGATTTCGCATCGCATAGCTGCGCTTGGATACAAAGTCCAGCAGCGCATCAAATTCTTCAGCTGTAAAAGTTTTTGCTTGTGCCATTTGTGAAATTCCTCCTAACAAATAAAAAGTGATGCACAAGTTTGTTTTCTTTTGTCAAAAAGGGCAACCGAATTTGGAGGCGTAATTTCTTCAATGAAATCAACGGTGGTAAAGAATATGCATATTTTCTTTGGTGGGTCGTTTTACACGACAGCTTTAAATACCCTGCAAGCGTTTTTCTACCAATCCAGCTACTCAGCCCTTCGAATTCCTGAAAAATTGCAGCTAAGAAGCTTTAAAACTGAATGTCCGTATAAATAAGTTATACGAACAAGAAGAAGGTTGCTCGCCGATGGAATTGAGCTGCTAAACCCGTTCTGATGTGAGACGGTAAAGAAGGCGTAGCTTGTTGCGCTGATTCATTGCACTAACCCGCAAGGGCTGCTTGAAACGACTTTCAATGAGAGTAACGTTTGCAATGTCTTAATAGTTGAATGTTCTTTCGTAAGTGAAAGAACTTAAAAGTGAGTGGGAAGCCACGCTAGAAATAGCACCCCACAAAGCACAGACAAAGTTGCTGCATAGACAGTCTGCTGCTTGCGTAAGGACACGCACATAAAAGGAGATCGCAAAACCTGCCTTTCTTGTTCAATCAAGTTGTGTATATGCAGTTTGGAAACCCTCAGTGAATGTCGTCGCGCCGAAAGGCGTGGCATATGGCTTCCTAGTGAATGACTTCTAATTGTTAATTCACATTCAATATTTTTACTTCAATTCAATCATTTCAGTTTGAAAGAAATAAATGCGATATGGATTTGCTCGAAGAGAAATCTGTATCGCAGTTAGCTTTAGCTAACTTATATAAATACTTTATACAGGAGACACACTATGAGCTTTACAAAGCATCTATTCGAAATGACGTCAATGGCATTGCCAGACATAACAGCAAGAACATTCAGCAAGTATCTTGGAAAAAGCGAAGGCTATTACGGAAGTATCACTGCACAGAATTTGGACATATCAACTAACAGCTTGCTGTTCTTGGCTGAAGTGCTTGATCACAAAAATTCATTAAGTCCAAATAAACGCATCACAGAACTGCAGTCAATGATTGCTCAAGAAGTGGCATGTCGAATGCAAAAGCTAGACACTGAAAATGAAGTCATACGAAAGTTGGTGATCCGCTCTGTTGCCAAAACCTACATGGAGCGCGATCAATTGTTTAGTGCTCCACCAATTGTGATTTGCTGAGGTCAAGCTATGCGACTACATGAAATTCAAACCATCAAACCAAAGTCACCAGAAGACCTGCAAGCAGATGCACTCAAACTACGTGCCGATAAAGCAGCCGATAGATTAAAAGTCTCAAAGCAGCAAAAGAGATTGGCTGACTTACAGAAATCACTTTCTAAATTGCAAACGACTTCTTAAACTGTGATCTTTTTTAAGGTAACTTACAGGACTAGCGACTTGGATCAGTAAATAAAATTACGCAACTAAGTGTCGTACAAAATTGATTTGCGCTCTTAAACTTGTATCTATAAAAATCATTAATTCAAAAATAAATAAGATCAAATCTTGAAAGTTATCTATGTCATACAACGATTTTCTCGCTGATGAATTAAACAATGCGCTCCATGATATTTTGGAATGCAAAGACGACATCGTTGAACTTAAACGTCTTTATTTTGTGTATAAAAATTTATTACTAAATTTATCTATCAAAAACTTTAGTCATGCTGATGACTTTAACAGTCCGCTTGAATGGACTCATTATTCAATTCTTGAAGAGTTAGTTCCAGAATTGAACTCAAGCACCTTAAACACAATCCTTAGCGCAGACAGCGATTTAAATTTGTATATCACTGAGTGGACTGAAATGGACGGATTCATAGCCAAACTCAAATATAAGAGCAAGCCACCACCTAACCTAGATTGTTTTAATTCAGCAGCGTAGTTACTCCACAGGCTCGCACAAGGCTTCAAATTAACCAACCAAATTGGACGGACTCAGGTTGCTCTGCCAACCCACTCGACAACAAAATTACCTGTGCTTTATCAACATTTGAAAGGAAAAGCACATGGCTACTTTATCAACTCTTAAACTCAGCGCAGCTGTTAAACCCACCAGCGTTCCCGCTGTACAGCTTCGCCGTAACAAGCTAGTTCTACGCTTGTGGGAGCAATGCGAACTTGCCCGAGCTCAAGCTGCTGGAACTGTCTTTGCGCCTGTCAAGTTCCGTAGCGTCGTGGAACACGACACTGGCATACGCCGTCAAGTAGAAATGCCAAAGCGAGTTAAACCATGGTGGTTTGTCACTGACGCAGGCAAACTTGCTTTGTCAGTGCGTTATGGCACCAAGGTGCTTGAACTAGCAAAAGGCAAAGTGGCAGTTGAAGTTGGCGGGGAGAAGGACTTGGTACCCACACTGGAGCTGATCAAGACTGCTGTGCTAAACGGAGAGTTAGACACACAGATTGAAGCCGCTGCCAACAAGCTCAGGGATGGCTTTGCTCAGTAAATGCTTTTAAATGGACAAAGGTGCTTTTTTAGAACCTTTGTTCTCTATCGTCCCGTTACTGGACGATTGAAACATCACAGCTGCCCCTCTCATCCTTGTAGGCCCCAAACTTTATTCAAAAGTTTCGACTAAGCGAACGGGTAAACACTCAGTGACATCACAATACGCCCATGTGCTAATGGCTCAGCGCTGCGCCGTAGTGCACTACTTTTAGGAACCTCATGTTCAAAGCAACAATCATGTACCCGCCCACACCAAGCGCACGTTTTGACATGAATTACTATATTGAAAAGCATATGCCAATGGTTAAAAGCAAAATCGGTAGTTCATGTGTTGGCTTCAGTGTTGATGCTGGGCTTGCAGGTGGCGCACCAGGTTCACACGCACCATATATGGCAATAGGTTCGTTGACATTTGAGTCACTAGAAGTCTTCGGCTCTGTAATGGCTGAGCATGGAGCCGAAATCATGGCAGACATTGCAAACTACACCGACTCGCAACCCGTCATGCAAATCAGCGAAGTTAAAGTGGGGTAAGTGGGCTTAACCATCAATGCCTATCAAACCCTAATAATGCAAATCAACACACCCCATGTATTGACGGAAGTACAAGCTGTTTTTGAGCTATACGAGCAAGCCGTTATTCACAACGATGTCGCTGTTTTGGATGAGCTCTTTTGGAATAATCCGCTAACTCTTCGCTATGGCGTTGCAGAGAATTTGTACGGTTTTGATTCCATTCAATCCTTTCGTGCATCACGTTCAAAAGGCGTAGAGCGCACTTTGAGCAATACTGTCATAACTACTTACGGCGAAGACTTTGCAACTGCAAATACAGAGTTCCAAACTGCAGGCAACCCGCGTAATGGACGGCAGAGTCAAACTTGGATAAGAACGGCTGATGGGTGGCGAATTGTTTCTGCACACGTGAGTTGGCGTGATTAGAGAAATTTGGCGGCATCCTTCTAGACCCTAAACTTTATTCAAAAG
>Ga0209401_1001045_pt1 | contig 18523 bp, 18 predicted proteins | sample M_140807_MF_Meta_FD_187318 | JGI IMG/M metagenome (GOLD analysis project Ga0209401, IMG submission 187318) | Freshwater microbial communities from Lake Montjoie, Canada to study carbon cycling - M_140807_MF_MetaG (SPAdes) (version 2) | ecosystem: Environmental > Aquatic > Freshwater > Lake...
GCATCCCGGGAGCTCTGCTCCAGAGGTGACAGCACCGCCGCCTGTGCGCTGCCCTTGGTCAGTGCCTCGCAGAGGGGGGCCAGTTTTCGTGTCGCTTCTGGGCCATTTTTCGCTGTCGCCTGACACACGTTGAATTTTGGGCCAATGCTCGAGGCGAACCGGCCGGTGCGGCAGCTGATTAAAGCAATCCTGGAACATTGGCCTGGGGCCTGGGAGAATTTATTAAATTCAAGTGCTGTAAATGAGGCTAGGCTTTTCCATCTTCAGATTGATAAAGCGTATCATCAACTCGGCTGGCAACCACGTTGAGCTTTTGCCATATCATTGCGCCAAACTGTCGCTTGGTACCAAGCTGTTCACGAAGGCAATTCTCCGGTTAACTGCTGTATAGAGGATATATGAATGCACAAAAGAGCGTTGACAAATTCTCTTTAAGGAAAGAGTTGATTGAAATTATGTAATCTAGAATAGAAGCCAAAAGCACTTCGTTCTTGCTCCCTGGTTAAGGATAAGTATCTATTATTTTACTCTTCTCAAATACCCATCCGGCCCCACACCAATTAATAGATTCATTTCGATAACTTTACCGTAATTAAAATGAGGATGGCTTTTCAGCTATTCATGAACGGATATCTTGGGATTGTTGCTTACGTCTCAGAAGCCTCTCACCCACTGCTGGTACAAAATTTGCCAAACCATATATAATTTAAATCTTGCCAAAATCAAGTACCTTGATATATTTTTTAAGGTACAATTGTCTTCATTCATCAGAATGATGTCTGCTTTTTGATCGTGCATAAACATTCTTGGCGAGATAGATAGCTTGAACGATTATCACCTTCTTTAATCAAGTATTTTGTTGATCCGCCAATATAGATTTAAATAACATTTGGGGTAAGAGCATACAATGTTAGACCTTCCCCATAAAAGGCATGCTGCCTGTAATATATTGTACATCCCCGGGAAACCAGGAAATATGGAATGTCGACAAGACCCTCAGGAGTATGACTACAGTTTATAATTATTAGGTGGCGATGGCCATGGGGCAAATAATTATAGAACTCCTTCAGTACTTGAAATTCCATGCCTTCTATATGAAGTTTCACTAAAGAAGAGCTATTCTGTGGTATATAACTAGACAACAAGGAGGTGGGAACTGGTTCGGCATGCATGCAGAAAGGAGACACAACGCGAGATGCCATACCCATTTTAAAGTTAAAAAAACACTTTTCCGGAGAAGCTTGTTTACCTATCAGAGCTGTTTGAAAGAAGTCAAATCGAAGAAACTTTTCCCTAATACGGGATTGGAGGCCAATGTAGTTATTTAAAGCATGAGGAAGTGGATCAAATGCTATATAGGAGTCAAAGATTGTACTACATCCAATATCCAGTAACTGTGTGAACAAAACAAAATCCCACGCACCTCCATCAATAAAAGTTGAAGGGCGGTGAGTTTGAAGAAAACCACGAACAATCTCATTACTATATTTTTTAGATTCTTCTGTAAGAAGGGGAGAAAACCCTGAATTCCCCACAGAGCTACTACGATAAGCCATATTAATACGGTATAACTCTCTACTTATGGGACATTGAATAGACGAGATAATGGATGAGCATAAAGAAAGACGCTTGGAATTTATTCGATTAGTTCCAAACCTCCAGCCATTATAAAAAGAACATCCTTTAAGTTCATATAGGTATTGATAAGCGTCTGTAATTTTTATAAAACCAAATGAAACCAGCTCATCACTAATAGATTCAGGAGAAGACGCCTTAAATGCACAAACAATAACAGTGCAAACAAGAAACTCTTTAGGTACAGAGTTTAAATTATAAAGTGGTAAGCCATGATAAAAGGATTTCTTAGAATACTTATCTATAAAACCAAGGATATTTAAATTATGAGATGAAACAAGATTAAAAAAAAGAGTACCTAGTTGACCGGCACCGTAGATAAGAATTCCGGAGTTAGCCATATTTAAAAACGAATTAGAAAACCATCCCTGGCAGACGTGATAAGGTATTTATCAGGAAGATCAGTAGTCTTATGAAAGTCTTGACCTAAAGATGTAGCTAAAAAGTCACGCACAGCGGTCTTTGGGCCATTTCCGAAGCCCCAAGGGCGCTCAACAGAGAAGGAGGCTTGATCGGCGTCCTCTAATCCCGTATCTTGAACAATAGCATATGAGCCGCTTGTCACATATTTAGAATACATACAAAGCTCTTCATAGACATGATCTCGAGTATGATTTGAATCAAGAATGACGAGTACAATATCATCTTGGGTAATTTCCGCTTCTATCAAGGGTAAGATCTCAGGATCAATTGATGATGCTTGAATGAGTTTCATCATTTTTCTCAACGGATGTTGCGCAAGCTCAAAATCATTTTCTTTACGTATATCAACATCAATACCAATAACCCTTCTGTTTAATGGCTTAACGCCATTTAAAAAATCACAATGCATCAATGCAGCCAACAATGATGCAGAAAGAGACAATGAGCCGCCACGTGCTATACCTGTCTCAATGATTAGTGTGGGATTTACTTTAAATATAATTTCTTGAATTGCCAAAACATCTTGGGGATCCTGAATAATTGGACGACCAAACCATTCAGGCAAATATTGATAATTAGACTTTCGAACTGAATCATGCCACTGTAGTGAAATTTGTTGAAGGGACAAGTCAGATTTATTTCTAAGGATATTTAAATCTCTCCAAGAGCGGAAATCTTGATCTGCTGGAAACAGATTTCTTCCTAATGTAAATTCATGTATATATTTAGTGTTGACATGCATATTAGTCTTTAAAAATTCAACGATACGCTCAGAGTTAACAGCAGATACAAGAAATTCGCATGGAGTTGTTTTAACAAGTTCTTGAATATTGCTTGGCGAATATATAATTCTTTCCTCTAATTTTTTACCATGAAAAAATGGACTTGAATCGGCAAGTACTAAATTTGGAAAAAGATGAGCAATTCTACGTCCATGAATGCCTAGTCCATACAAAATAAGACTCCTACCGTTGGTTTTACATTTAGAGACTAAATCATCAACAGCTGCAACAAATATGTTGAAGTCTCTACGAGATTTTGCAAGGTATCGACTTAATTCTGTGGAAGAGAATTTAAGATTCCCAGATACAATGTCTTCAGTCAAACGAATAGATGAGTTCCATGTTGCAACAATCTTGATCTCAGGATAAAAAACTTTTTCGCTCACTTGCCTATCAGAATGACACCAATAGACAATTTTTAGACCCAGCAAGTTAAGCATAACTTGCATAGAATATGCAGAGAAATGGTTAATATGTTCAGAATCTACCGCTGCATACGCCCCGTAGTATGTCGACTCGTACCTAAGAATATCTGGAACAGTTATAAATAAGAGGCCATTTTCTCCTAGTAGTTCACAAAACTGCTTTAACTGTTCTTTAGGATTTCGCCAATGTTCGAGACTATGAAATATAGTAATAATATCATAACACTTGGAGGGAAAGGAATCGCCAATATCGTATGTTTCAGAACAGCAATCAAAGCTTTCGGCGAACATTTCTGTAAATAGTTTATCACCTGGTCCAATGTCCAAATGATTTGAGAAAATTGCCGATGCTTGTAGGCTTAGATCTTTGATTACAGAAATATTTGCTTGATAATAAAGTCGATCTTGGAGTGATAGACCTGTGAGTCGAGTTGAGTGCCGATTATAAACGGAATAATACTCCGAGTAGCTTTCTAGATCGCTCTTGTCATTGGCCGTAAAACCACAAGAATTGCACAAGCACAATGATCCTGGATCAACTATGGGGAATACATCAATACCTATAGAATAAGGGACTTGGAATAAGGCTAAGGATTCGCAGCCACAAATTTCACATTGGGCATTTGGGATGGGAGAAAAATTCATGATTTTTGTATAGAGGGATCAATTAATAAAGCAAGCTGGCTTAGTTTAGCATCACGAGGAAAGTATTCGAGAAACTGCTTGATCGAGCTTTTGCCAGGGCTTGTTTGCTGCCCTGTTTTAAAATAAGAATCAAAGATATATTCAACATCTAAATCAGATGCGGGTATTGAATTAACAGATAATAGCTGTAATTCATCCGAGATGCTTGGTACCGTTGACAAGAACAGTTGATAACCTAAATCATCTTCGGAAGTATTAAGAAAAGTCTTGATTGTCTTGGGAAGATCTAATGCTTTCGTCAACACTAAGTCCCAGCTTTCCAATAGCCCACTTAAAGTATATGCACTTTGCGAAAATATTTGACAATTTTGAGATATTTTACACCTTAGCGCCCTATCGCGAATCAACTCTTTGGCTTTACTTATAAAGTCAAATGCTGTATTTGCGATAAATCCTGTAGAGTGATCATCTATCATATACTTTTCCATGCTATTAGCATAAACGATGGGGACAACTCCGTATGCCATTGCCTCTTGAATTGATTGATCGCACGTACCATAATGATGCGGCGCTAGTGGGTATAAAAATATATCTGCAGCTTGAAGTAGGCGGCATTTTTCGGCTTCATCTATAAAGCCATGATAACATATATATTTGGAAACAGAAGATTTAGAGAGATCTGCTAAAAAAATCTCATTCTTAGGTCCAACAATATCAAGAAGTACATTAGTATTGCATAATGCTTCAGCGATTTCAAAAAATGTTGAACTAACTTTTGCGTAATCAAGATTACCAACATATAATAATCTCACCGTTTCTTCCTGAGTTTTGTTGTCGCAAACATTCATATATTCAACACCTCGAGTCGACCATATCCAGGACAACTTACACTTCTGTAGATAACTAATACATTTTAGACTCTTCGCCCCAAACGACAAAGGGCTCGTAAAAATAAACCTATCGCTTATCTCTATAACATCATTTGGGATAACATTGGGTTCGTTGAGACCAGATATATGGCACCATATAACCAGTCTTAGTGGCCCCATCATTTTCAATTTATAGAGGAAGTACCCCGCAAGAGGATGATTCCACCAGTGAAGGACAACTATATCTGATTTATCTAATATGCATTTTAACTGTACTAAATCAGCGGCAATATCATCGATATAGCCAATGTTAAGACTAGTTAAAAAATAAATACTTTCTGGTCTTAATTTATCAAGGCACGCTAGTTCGTGTTGATACAAGCTATGATGTGAAAAAAATTTCAGCATATTAGATACAACAGTTCCAACCCCTCCGCCGACATGTGGCGACACATGTAAAATCTTCATGAGTAAAGTGATATTAAATTTTTAGCATAATTATCAATATTGTCAACACATCCATGACTAAGCTGGCCACAGTTGGCACATGTTGGATTAGTGCTGCGAGCTTTATTTAAAAACATTAAACGATATTCTTTGAGTTTATCCCCGTTCCACACTCCAAGTATACTCTCTTTGTTTAGATCGCCAATAACAAGCTTTTTTGCCCAGTCAATAAAACAGAGACTCACTAATCCATCAGAGTTAACTGATATGCTATAAAAAGGGTATGGGCAAACTTCTTGATCTTCTATCTCTTGGCCATATATACCGCGTTCTTGATTGACAGTCACGCCATCCCTAAGCTCAAATTCTGGCCAACAAGACATAACACTTTCAATCCATATCCCGTCCGCTATTGGCCCAAACGTATTAATGAAATCAGTTTTTTGATCTTGAGTAAGTGCATCACCATTAATTTTAACAATTACCTCACACTTGCCCCTGCTGTGCGTGAATAAATTCTTAACATTCTCCACTATGTCGTCAAATTGTCTTAATCTATATCCTGAAAAATCTAGATATTGCTTTGTAGTCATACCTTCAATGGATATATTTATACGATCCAGCCCAGCATCTATAATCTCTAATGACCTTTCTTCAGTCAACAAAGAAGCATTCGTTGTTGTATCAACTCTATCGCAACATCCGGAATCTTTTGCATAGCGAACCATATCAGCAAATTTTTTGTTTAGCAATGGTTCACCATCTTTGTATAACCGTACAACTCGCACTTTATCTGGGAAATCACATATGTCGTCAATTATTTTTGTATATAGCGACCAAGGCATCTGCTTTAGTGGTCGACCAACTTCTTTCATAAGAGCCGAATCTCCTGTTGGGCAAAAACTACACTTAAAGTTGCAAGCGTCACTAGGATCTATGAATATCACAAATGGTGTTGCCAATGGCAAAACTGTCTCTAATTTTGTCCTATTTTCAAGATCAATTCTTGGTTTAAAGTTGGCTTGAGTCATTTTTAACAATTGTTGTTTGGAGTTTGATGGCGGATCACTTAAACTAAAGACAAATTAATAACTACCATGCCCTCCATAATCTTTTTTGGTTGTAAGATTAAAATGGTCCCACTTATCCATGTTAGCCCAAAACTCAACGGGCTCCGTATGTCGCTTTGATAGATGGCTGTAAATTAGGGTAATGTCAAGATTAAACTTCTTAATAATTTCTTCTGCGAAAGTCTTTATTGATGTAGGCTTGCCTGATGCGCAATTAAAAATTCCGTAAGCCGATTTGCTTTGCAAGAGCTGTATTAACTGATAGGCAACATCTTCAACCGAGACAAAGTCTCGGATGAGGCCAGGACTACTGAGTTGGAATGTGGTTTCGTTACGCCTTGCGGCATTGATCAAAGAGGGCATGAGTGATTGCGAAGATTGATCTTCGCCATAGGGATAAAAAATACGTGCCCAGCAAAGTCTCATATCATATGACTTACAAAGAAGCTGTAGAGATTTGCACAATGCATCTTTTGCAATGCCATAGAGTGTACATGGACTTGTAAGGATATCTGGATATAAGCAACCATTCTGAATTCCATATTCGTAACATGTTCCTGCAACAACTAGCTCTTTAAGGCCTGATTCTGCCAAGCGTTTTACTAATGTAAAAGAATTCGGCAAATTGGTTGTAAGGTGATGCGAATGATCATAGTTCGGCAAGCCGGGCCAACTGAGAAGCACTGCACGTTGTGGCATTTCATTTATTAACTGATTCCATGTATTTGGATTACTTAAGTTAAATAATTTATGATCATATATTGAATTGTGAGACCAAACAGAGATCGGCAAGTTTGCGGAAAGTTTCTGAATATGTCGACCTATAAAACCGCCACCGCCAATGAGATGAATCATGTCTAAGGCGTCCTAAGAAGGCGTAAACAAGGAATTGGTGCATAGATAGAGGCAAAAGATGGAAGGCTAGCTAATATTTCTTCTGAAAGGTTCCAGGGCAATACAATGATAGAATCAACCTTTATTTTGCATAATTGTTCGGGAGAGATCACAGCAATATGGCTGCCTGGAAGATGTTTACCTTGCTTGCTCGGTGCACGATCAGCTACAAATGCAAGCAGATCAGCTCGGATGCCGGCATAGTTGAGCAGGGTATTTCCCTTGGCTGCAGCGCCATACCCAAGCACCCGCCTTCCTTCGCGGCGCGCCTGAAGCAAAAACTCCAGCAGGGCATGCTTGGCCGCTTCGGCCCGCAACTGGAAGCCCTGATAAGCCTCTAGGCTTTCTAGGCCCGCCGCCGCTTCAGCCGCCAGGACCAGATCAACAGCTTCAGTGGACACATCAGCTCCTTGTAACGCGACCCATACCCTCAGACTACCTCCATGGGTGGGGATCTCCTCCGCATCCACCACCTCCAGTCCAGCCAGCTTGGTGATGCGCTGCACCACTCGCAGGCTGAGGTAGCTGTAGTGCTCGTGGTAGATAGTGTCAAACTGATTGCCATCCAGCAGCCGCAGCAAATGGGGAAACTCGATCGAAGCGCGGCCTGTCGGCTTAAGCAGCCGGGCGACGCCAGCCACGAAGTCATTGATGTCTGGCACATGGGCCAGCACATTGTTGGCCACTACCAGATCAGCGGCCTTCCCTTCGCCCACCAACTCGTCAGCCAGAGCCACCCCGAAGAAGCGCTCAATCGTGTGAATCCCAAGGGCCCGGGACGCCTCGGCCGTGGCGTGGGTGGGTTCGATACCCAGGCAGGGAATGCCGCGCTGCTGCACATACTGCAACAGATAGCCATCGTTCGAGGCGAGCTCTACCACCTGGCTTTCAGGCCCCAGTTCCAGACGCTCCACCGCCGCCGACACAAACCGCTCGGCATGGGCGCACCAACTGCTGGAGGTGCTGGAGAAATAGGCATAATCAGCAGTGAACAGTTCCTCAGCTGACGCATGGGCCGGAAGCTGTACCAACCAACAACCCGTGCACACAAAAACTTTCAGCGGATAGTTAATCTCCGGCTCCGCCAGCTGCTCAGGCGTGAGATAGGCATTGCTGGGCGGCTGATGGCCCAGATCGATCACCGTCTGCTCCAGAGGCGATTCACAGTGGCGACAGCGTGACTGGATCATCGGTGTGATTCAAGCGATGGCAAGGCCAGGTCTCTCCCGCTGAGGCCAAGAGGCAGCAGTGGCCAAGGAATCGCTAGCTGCAAATCATAACAGCATACACCGCATTCTGCTTGAGGCACCCAGGCGCCCGAATGCAGGTAAAGCAGCTCGCTGCTGGCCTCCAGCACCTGAAACCCATGGGCGCAACCCTCCGGGATCAGCAGGGCGTTGCCCAGAGCCGGGCTGAGCTCCACGGCGTGCCAGCGGCCCCAGGTGACCGAACCGGGCCGTAAATCCACTGCCACATCCCACACCCGGCCCCGCAGGCAGCGCACCAGCTTCGCCTCACTGTGGGGCGGTGCCTGCAGATGCAATCCCCGGATCGTGCCCACCGTTTCAGTGCGACTCAGGTTCACCTGGGCGATACCCCTATCTCCCCAGGCCTTCTGGAAAGCGGGCTCGGCGGCCCGAAAAGCATTGAGGAAAGCGCCACGATGGTCGGCGAAGGGCTGAGTGCGCAGCTCCAGCACGCCCTCGATCGGTGTGGGGTGCAGCTCAGCGGACATCGGCGTTGGCCTCCTGTCTTGGACTGATAACAGAGGAAGCCGAAGTGTTGTAGCCCTCCAGATCTGCCAGGCAGCAGGCCAAGGCCGACGCCTGCCCCTCCTGCACCTGCCGGTACCAGCCCACGGTGCGCTCCACCGTTGTGGCGAAATCCCAGCGGAAGCTCCAGCCCAACTGATGGTGAACCTTGTCGATCACCAAGTTGAGCAGGCTGGCCTCATGGGGGGCCTGCGGATCGCTCTGGGAGATCAGCTGGTTCCTCATACTCCAACGGGCAGCTGAGACTTCACCGGATCAGCCAGCAGCCGCGCCATTCCAGTGGGATCATTGATGTCAAGGCACAGCAACGTTGGGCCGATGAATTCCAGCGTGTAGCCGTCCCCTTCAACCACCAGATCAGGGATGCCGCGCAAGGTGGGATGGCGAAAGAGGATGGCGCCGGTTTCATCGTCAACCAAACGTTCCATGCTCTTGAGCTGGGTCGTCAGGTGTTGGGAAAGATCCATCGTCCACCTCCGCGGCGATTGGTCACGGTGCGTTCATCGGTTGGGTAGGTCGTCACGACCTTGTCCCCATCTTGGCTGAAGATCACGATCCACGGCCGCTGCTCCCACCAAAAAACGCTGCCCGAGGCGCCTGAGCTGACATCCAGAAAGGGATCTCCTTCTTGAAGAGCCTCTTGCCACGAGCACAGTCGGGCACCCTGAATGCCATAGATGGCGAGTTTGTCGACAGCATGGCGACTGAGTCGAAGCATCTCACCGGGCTGGGGTCGTATATGCCCGCAGATCCGCAAGACAACAGGCCAAGGCTGACGCCTCCCCCTCCTCCACCTGCCGGTACCAGCCCACGGTGCGCTCCACCGTTGTGGCGAAATCCCAGCGGAAGCTCCAGCCCAACTGATGGTGAACCTTGTCGATCACCAAGTTGAGCAGGCTGGCCTCATGGGGGGCTTGCGGATCGCTCTGGTCCTGCCAGCATCCGGGCCAGTGGCGCAGGCTCTCCTCCACCAGCTCCCGCACGCTGCGGTTGGCCTCCAGCTGGGGCCCGAAGTTGAAGGCGGTGGCCAGGGAGGCATCGGCGCTCAGCCGCTCCGCCAGCAGCAGATAGCCCCCCAGGGGCTCCAGCACGTGCTGCCAGGGACGGGTGGCCGCCGGATTGCGAACGCCGATCGGCTCGCCCCGCCCCAGGGCCCGCATCGCATCGGGCACGATCCGGTCCGCCGCCCAGTCGCCACCACCGATCACGTTACCGGCGCGGGCACTGGCGATGCGCAGATGGGGGCTTTGGTGGGGCAGGTTGCCGCAGAAACTGGCACGCCAGCTGGCGATCGCAAGTTCTGCCGCCGCCTTGCTGCTGCTGTAGGGATCATGGCCGCCGAGGGGGTCGTTTTCGCGGTAGCCGTAGAGCCACTCGTTGTTGCGGTACACCTTGTCGGTGGTGATCAGCACCGCCGTGCACGGTGAATCCAGGCGGAGTAGGGCCTCCAGCAGGTGGATCGTGCCCATCACATTGGTGGCCCAGGTGGCCGTGGGCTCGGCGTAGCTGCGGCGCACCAAAGGCTGGGCCGCCAGGTGCAGCACCACCTCAGGCCGTGTGGCGGCCACCAACTCCGTGAGCAGGCCGGCATCGCGGATGTCGCCGAGGCGATGCTCGAGGCGCCGCTCCAGCTCCAGCTGAGTAAACAGGCTGGGATCGGTTTCTGGCGCAAGGCTGAGCCCGGTGACCTTCGCGCCGAGCTCCAGCAGCCACAGCGCCAGCCAACTGCCCTTGAAGCCGGTGTGGCCCGTGAGCAGCACCCGCCGGCCACGCCAGAAGGAGGGATCGAGGGTCACCAGCACTTCCAGGGGGCTTTGCCGCTCGCCCATAGCTCCTCAAGCTGCACCCGATCCCGCAGGGTGTCCATTGGCTGCCAGAAGCCGTGGTGGCGGTATGCCTGCAGCTGGCCTTCCGCCGCGAGGCGCTGCAGAGGCTCACCCTCCCAGCTGGTGGCATCGGAGGGGATCATCTCGAAAACACCAGGCTCCAGCACAAAAAAGCCACCGTTGATCCAACCGCCATCGCCCTGGGGTTTTTCCTGAAAGCCAGCTACACCATCTCCCTCCACCAGGTGCAAAGCCCCATAGCGGCCAGGGGGCTGCACCGCCGTGAGAGTGGCCAGTTTTTCGCTGGCACGATGGGTTGCGATCGCGGCGCTGATGTCCACATCACAAACACCATCGCCGTAGGTGAAACAAAAGGTTTCATCACCCACATAGCGCTGCACACGCTTCAAGCGGCCTCCCGTGGGGGTGCTTTCGCCCGTATCCACCAGGGTGACCTCCCAAGGCTCGGCATTTTTTTGATGGACCTGCATCGAATTGGTACGCATGTGAAATGTCACATCACTCATGTGCAAGAAGTAGTTGGCAAAATACTCCTTGATCACATAGCCTTTATAGCCGCAGCAGATCACAAATTCGTTGATGCCGAAGCTGCTGTAAATCTTCAGGATGTGCCATAAAATCGGGCGTCCACCGATTTCAACCATCGGCTTGGGCTTGAGGTGGGTTTCTTCGCTGATACGAGTGCCTAGGCCCCCGGCCAAAATTACGGCTTTCATGGATCCTTGAGCGAAAAAGTCTTGGATTCATCAAAAAGATAACAGCACAACGGCTGATGATCAACCCAACAGCAAAGAGTGCGTGGTTTGGATTCGATGAGCGAAATCAACCTTGAAAGGCGGAAGGCAAAACATCCCAATCAGCTAGGAGCCATATCTCGCATTAGTAAAGTTAAAATGCTAACCAGCCTCCAGCATGGCCTCAGTCTCGTTCAAAATTTTCAACACTCTGGCAAGGTCATTGGCCTGCACGGCACTATATAGATCACTAGCGAGAAGAGGTGCCCCATCCACAAAGCCCTGAGCCATTGAACCGTAGCGTATCAAGTAAAGCTGGATAGCGGAGAGGAAGTAGTTTGCCAGCACAGGATCAGCAACCGCAGCCGCTGCCGAGACACCTGCAGACCTTTCAAGGAGGCTTACGAGCCAACTAATTTGCAAACTGAAGTCAAAGGCGCTGCCCTTGGCACGATTGGCCTCTGAGATGTGTTTCTCAACATAATAGCGCCAACCTGGGGTAAAGGTTGGTGCATCGCGCAAGAATACCCCTCCACCCGGGCTGTAGGTGATCGGCCCAAGCAAGGCAGCCTCACATATAGAAAAATGGTCAGCGGCACAACATGAATGTTTAATCTTATTGGCCGCGAAGACATCAAAACGCTGAATCCCACTGGACATACTATTGAAGACCATTCCAATCAAAACCACTACTGGGAGCAAATGTCGCGGTATACCAGCTGTATCCAATGAAACTGGATAGCGTTCAACGATCACTCCAGAGTGGCTGATTCGGAAGGTGTTGGTGTAGATGATGCTACTGGTAGGGCTCTCTACTGCCCTGGCCTTAAGGCACTTGATCGTATCCGGAGAAAAAAGATCATGCCCACCCAAGAAGATTATATGGGTATAATCCAGGCAATGTTCCAAGACATAAGACTGCACATAGCGACCATGCTCAATACCTGACAAGAACTCCGGTGGCTTAATTATGGAGATACTTTTGAAGCGGTCTCTATGGCTTTGGATAATCTCAGCCGTCCCGTCAGTGGAAAAATTATCTGAAAGCAGCAGTGAAAAATCCTGGTCGGTTTGAGTCAGTAGAGACTCGAGCATTGCAGGCAAAAACTGCGACTCATTGTAGATACCGCTGTAAATCAACAGCTTGATTTGAGTTGTCATGAGATCACCATATACAACCAACAAATATTACCACGCAAGAGCTTGTCCGCCCTCGTCGCCAAAATTCAAAGAGCCGCATAGATTGCCTTATGGGCCGCTACCACCCTCGAATAGGAAAAATATTGAACCTTAGCCTTATAGCTATCCCCAAGAATTTTTGAGGGAGCCTGGAATGTATCAACCGCAGCCATGGCATCGGCCCACTCCTGGGTATTGGTTGGTGACAAAAACGTGCAATACTCCTGACCAACCTCGTGGTGGACAGTGATATCGGAGCAGAGTATGGGAACATCCATAGCCAAGCCTTCCACCAAAGGAAGGCTAAAGCCTTCAGCCAAGGAGGGAACAAGCACAGCTGAGGCTCCTGCGTAAAGATTCGCCAGCTGTTGATCATTTGGGCTAACAAATAGGACCCGTTCCGAGAGGCCGAGCTGCTGGATCGTTTTCTGCTCAGCTTCGCTTGGTGGACCGCCTCCGGCGCATATTATCAGGTGCTCTTTCAAGACGCTGAGGCTCCTACTAAGGCCCTTCAGTGCTTGAATCCAGTTCTTGTATGCATTTCGTGTACCTATATACAAGAAATAAGGTCTGCCGTTTACGCCGTTTTGAGTTGACAATTGATCTACGTAAATTAAAGCATTGGCCAAATGGATTGTTTTAACTCGGCCTGCAAGCTGTGGTCTGATATCTAAGAGATCTGCGGCGGCGGAATCACTAATGCTGATGATCAGATCACTTGCATCGAGCCATTCCAGTTTTTGAAGATGCGGGCTTCCTCCGGGGAAAAAGCCAGGAAAACATTCGGGGATCATGTCGAAAAGGCTGGCAACCAGCTTGGCCTTGATATTTTTATTGCTATTCCATGGCAATCCGGCATAGTACGTACTATGAATAATGCTCGGAATTGGGTATAGCGCTTCGCTGCCGTCAGCGAGCAAGTGCAAATCCCTAAGCAGAAGCTCTTCTAGGGTGTTGGCCGGGCAATATAGGCCGATGCTGGCTGCCTGCAGGTAAGCATTTCGATGCCGGGTGAAATAAGGGTAAATAGCCACCTCATCTCCGCCAGAACTGCCGGCCATGGTGAGCAAGTTACTGAAGTAGCGACTCACGCCGCCGACAGTCTGCCAGGCGAAGATTTGCCCATCGATGCCAACATTTTTCATTTACATCAATCCTCAGTGTTGTAACAAGTAGGGACAATCACTTGCTTTGCTTCCATACCTCCGCCATCCCCCCAAAAGCCGCCCCCAGATCCCTCGCCAACCCCCGCTGATCGCAGAGCTCACTGGCCAACACCTCGGCGCGCAACGATTGCTTGATGGCCGCCAGGGCTGCTCGATCTGCCGCAAGGGTTTGCAGGATCTGCACATACTCGCCGCGGTTTTCGGCGATCCACTCCGGGCGGCCGAGGGCCTTGAGCATCGAGGAGGTGAGCCGCGCCCCCATCCAGTTGCCCCGCATCGCCACCAAAGGCACTCCCATCACCAGGGCATCGAAGCCGGTGGTGCCGCTGTTGAGCGGAATTGTGTCTAAGGCGATATCCACCCGGTTGTAGAGGGCCATGTGGGCGTGCCAGCTGGCTACGCGATCCACCAATTCAATCCGCTGAGGGGCGATGCCCTTGAGGCGCAGATGGCGCAATACCCGCTCACGGTTGGCCAGATCGGCGCAGCGCACATCCTTGAGCAGCAGCTTGGAATCGGGGATCGCCTGCAACACCTCCGCCCAGAGATCGAGGGTTTCGCCGCGCACCTTGGTGAGGTTGTTGAAGCAGCCAAAGGTGAGGGGTTGCTGGGGATCGCCACTGGTGGGCGTGGGAAGGTTCTCGGGCATCTGATAGCCCACGAAGCAACGGGGCAAGCGCCACACCTTCTCGATCACATGGGAATCAAACTCCTCAGGGGTGTATTCGGGATCGCCGATGTAATAATCCACGGCTCGCACCCCCGTGCTGCCGTGAAAGCCGATGTAATGGCATTGAATCGGGGCGCAACGCTCCGCCATGAGCGCCAGCCGCGAGGAGCGCATGCAGGAGGTGGTTTCCACCAGGATATCGATCTGATCGCTGAGGATTGCTTGGCGCGCCTCGGCATTGGTGAGGGAAAACACCGGCCTCACCCCATCCACCATCCCATGGAGTTGCTTGCGGTGCTCGCAGGTGCGCTCGTGGGTTTCATAGAGAAACACCATGATCGTTTCGCGATCGTAGTAGCGGAGGAAACTCTCCAGAAAAAACGACACCGCGTGGCTACCGATCTCAGCCGATAGAAAACCAACCCTGAGCTTTCCGCCACCTAGAGGCATTGATTTGCCCTCGAACGGCGTGCGATCCTCCGGCGGATAGTGCTGATCACACCAGTCGCGGTTGAGGGCCGCGATGGCGGCCATCGGCTGCATGGCCGCAAAATTCAGGGTATAGATCAATCCATGCAGGGCCAGTTCGTAGTTGGGCCTGAGCCGAACCGCATCGGCATAGGCGCCTGCGGCCGCCTCCAGATCGCCCTGGTGCTTGAGCACCACACCGAGGTTGTAAGCCACCTCAGCATCCTGGGGGGCCAGCGCTTCGTGGCGGCGATAGGCCTCAATCGATTGGGTGGTGTCATGCAGCTCGAAATGGCACTGGCCCAACCCCGACCAGGCCTCCGCCAGGTTGCTATCGAGGTTTACGGCCTGCCGGTAGTGCACGGTGGCCTCCTGGAGGCGGTTCTGCAGCCGCAGCAGGTTGCCCAGGGCCAGATGGAAGGGGCACGGGTTGGCTGATTGATCCAGGGTCTGCCGCAGGAAGGCCTCGGCGGCGGCCACATCGCCCCGGTCGTGGAGGATGCCGGCCAGCAGCGCGGTGGCCTGAACAAGCTGGGGATTCGAGCTGAGGGCAAGGCGGGCCATGGCCTCGGCTTCATCGAATCGTTTGGCCTGGCGATGGGCGGAGGCGATATTGCAAGCCGCCTCGGCGGAATCAGCCTGCAGCGCCAGGGCGCGCTCAGCACTGGCCAGGGCCTTGGCGATTTCCCCCTCCTTCAGGGCTATCGAGGAGAGATTGATCAAACAACCCACGTGATCGGGGTTCAGGGCCAGGGCTCGTTCGTAACAGGAGCGGGCTTCGCCATGTTGCTGGCTGCGCAACATGGCGTTGCCCAGGTCAAACCAGGTGTCCGGGAGGTTCTCCCGCAGCTCCAGGGCTTGCCGCACAGGGCGATGGCCTCGGGTTCCCGGGCCTGGTTGAGCCGAATGGCGGCGAGATTGGTGTAAGCCACCGTGTTCAACTGGCGGGCGGCCACGAATTGCTCGTAGACCGCTTCCGCCTCGCTGATCGAACCGGCTAAATGGGCATCAATGGCCGCCTGAAGCGCCGCATCGCTAAAACGGTCCTGCTGCACAGCCGGGGGTGGCTGTTGCGGGGCTGGTGCAGGTTGGGCTGGTGCTGGTTGGGGAGGTGCCGGTTGGGGAGGCGCAACACGCGGAGCGGCGAAACCGGTGGACCCTGGATGGCTACGGTTCCCGCCGCGGCGTGTTTTCACCGGAACTGATTGGAAAAACGCAAGACTAGACGAGGCCCCGGGCGAGGATGACGGCTGGATCATTGCTGGGCATCCAGGCTGATTTCTTTTTGCGCAGATACGTTTTTACGCCGATGCGTTTTTACGTCTCGACGATTCCATCGGTTGGTCGCGCTGAATCTCAGGGCAGCCTTGATCCACCAAAATGGCAGCCTCCAGCCCCCGCCTGATGTCCTGGGATCACGGCTACTACAGCGCCGCCTCCTACACCTGTGGCGCCTACCGCGAACTCGCCCCGGCCTGGCTGGATTTCGCCGCCCTACTCAAGGGCCATCACCCTCCCCGCCGCCAGGAGGGCGACGCCTTCTCCTACCTCGAGCTCGGCAGTGGCATGGGCTTCGGCCTCTGCCTGCTCGCCGCCGCCTATCCCGAGGGTCAGTTCTGCGGCATCGACTTCCAACCCGATCACATCGTGCACAGCCGGCGGCTGGCCCAACGGCTGGGACTCGCCAACATCAGCTTCCAAGAGGCCGATTTCCTCAGCCTGGCCGCCAACCCCGGCGCCCTGGCCGCTGCCCATCACTACGTGGTGGCCCATGGCATCGCCACCTGGATCAGCGAACCGATCCAGGCCGCCCTGCTGCAGCTGGCCTCCGCGGCCCTCAACCCCGGCGGCATCCTCTATTGCTCCTACAACACCTTTCCCGGCTGGTTGGCGGCCACCGCCTTCCAGCACCTGGCCAACGAGCTGCGCCAGGGCAGCGCCCATAGCGGCCCAAACTTTCGAGGCGCCGCAGAGCGCCTTACCACCCTGTTGGGCAGCAAGGAAAGCCCCTCAGCCTTAGCCCAGGCCCAGCCAGCCCTGGGCGGCAAGCTGGCCCAGATTCCTAATCAGAACGCGGCCTATCTCCTGCAGGAGTATGGCAATGCGGGATGGCAGCCCCTCTATGTGGCGGACCTGCACCGGCGCTGCGCCCCCCACAAGCTGCGTTTCCATGCCAGTGCCACCCTGCCGGAAAACTTCCTCGATCTGCTGCCCGCCAACGTGCGCCCCGCCGTGCTCGCCGAAACCGATCACGGCCTGCGCCAGAGCCTGCAGGATCTGGCTGTCAACCAGTCGTTCCGCCGCGACCTCTTTCTGCGCGGGGTGGCCTCCACCACCCTGGGCGAACTGCATCAACGCATCAGCGGCGTGATGCTGCGGCTCCTCGAAGCGCCGGCCACAGAGCGTTACAGCTTCACCACCAGCTTCGGCCAGGTGAGTGGCTCGTCGGAGCTCTATCGCCAGCTGGAACAGGCCCTCGCCAACGGCCCCCGCAGCTTCGGCCAGCTGCTCGAGGCCACCGGCATCGCCTTGGCCGATCTGGCCAAGACCATCAGCCTGCTGCTCCACGCCGGCCGCCTTGGCCTCGATCGCAGCGCCTGCGCCGATGGCAACCGGGCCCGGCAGGTGAACGAAGAGCTGCTGACCCTGATCCTCAATGGGCGGCCCTACGGCCATCTGGTGGCGCCGGCCAGCGGCGGTGCCGTGGAGTTCTCGCTGGTGGAGGCCTTGGTCCTGGATGGCCAGCGCCGCCATCTCGGCGGCCAGCAGTTGGAACAACACCTGCAGGAGGGGCTGGCCGGACTCGGGCAGAACCTTCAGGGCCCAGTGGGCGAGAGGATCAGCGCCTTTACGGCACGGCAACCGCGCCTTCAAGGCCTGGGTGTGTTGCCCTAGCTAGCCTGGCAGGGTCACCTGCAGGGAGGCTGTTGGCCAACCGATGAAGTCCCGCAGTTTCTGGGTGAAGGGTGATCGCGACGATTACGCCCACTTCTTGGCGCGAACTCATAACGCCAATCTCCTTGATGTGAGCTCCCCATTTCATTTTGAAATCAAGAGCAGGGAATTCTCATCCTTGATCCTGCGCCGCGTTTCCATTCGGGGGCAGTGCTCGAACAGCTATCACCTCCAGGATGCCTTCATCGGCCTGGTCATCACTCGGCCAGGCAGCGGCTTCAGCACCGGGGCTAATGGCCCTATTGATCGAAAGCAGCGCGATCACCACAGCATCTATTGGCATTTCGCTAGCGACGACAAAGTTTATAACCACCATGACGATAGCGATGCAATTTACATCAGGCTGGAAACAGCTCGCTTCTTAAGGGAGCTCGCCTTCCAAGGGCTTGCTTTCAGCACCATCATGGCCCTTCATGGCCAAGAGGCCTCCCCTGGGCTGATTCGTCTTGGCGAGCAAGCGGATATCCATCTTCAAAAAAGCCTAAGCTCAGAAGAGCAGGATCAATGGGCCGATCAGTTTTTGATTGATCTCATTGCTGAAT
>Ga0209401_1001046_pt1 | contig 18519 bp, 14 predicted proteins | sample M_140807_MF_Meta_FD_187318 | JGI IMG/M metagenome (GOLD analysis project Ga0209401, IMG submission 187318) | Freshwater microbial communities from Lake Montjoie, Canada to study carbon cycling - M_140807_MF_MetaG (SPAdes) (version 2) | ecosystem: Environmental > Aquatic > Freshwater > Lake...
TCTCGATCCAGTCGACCCTGTCCTTCGCCCAGACGTCCGCCCCAGGCCTGGTGGAGCCCTCGACTACGGTGGCGACATTCATTGGTTTGATCGGCCTGATCCTGATCTTCTCCACCAACCTTCATCACCTCTTTCTGGGTGCCATGGTGAAGTCCTACGCCATCTTCCCCTTTGGGACCGCCGCGTCCGTGACGGACTCCGGGGCCCTGGCCATCCGGACCCTTTCGGAAGCCTTCCGGATGGGAGTTCAGCTTAGCGCGCCGGTCCTGGTCCTGGCGCTTGTCTTCAACGTGGCGGTGGGGTTGGCGGCTCGGATCATGCCGCAGTTTCAGGTCTTCTTTGTGGCTTCGCCCCTGATGGTCCTCTTCTCCCTCGCCATCCTCGCCCTGAGCCTTGGGCTCATCGGCATGGTCTGGGTGAATGGCTATGGCCGCCTCCTCAACAGCTTTGCCGGGGTGACCGGTGGCTGAAGAAGACGACTCCGCGTCGAAGACAGAAGAGCCCACAGGTCGCCGCCTTGAACAGGCGCGCGAGAAGGGCGACATTCCGAAGACTGCGGATCTTCCTCAGATCGCATCCTTTGCAGCCGTCGCCGGTGTCATCGCCTTTTCCGGCGGGGCTCTGAGCCGCAACCTCCTCGTCGGCCTGGCGCCTTTCATTCAGGATCCGGACAAGATCGACCTGACCCCTGGGGGGGCCATGGCGGTGGGCTGGCGATTGGCGGGCGTCGTCGCTCCGATCCTGCTCTTCGTCACCGGTGCCGCCATGCTGGCCGGTGTCTTTGGCCATGTCATCCAGACCGGACCCGTGTGGTCGCCTTCAGGCCTGAAGTTCGATTTCAGCAAGCTCTCGCCACTGTCCGGTCTCAAAAGGCTGTTCGGGCCGGACGCCCTCATCCAGTTCGCCAAGTCCTTCATCAAGCTGATTGTCGTCGGCGCCATCGGCTTCTTCGTTTTGCGGCCCTACTGGGTGGAGCTCCAGCAGCTTCCCGCCGTCGATGTGTTGGCCCTGCTTCCGCTTTCCCTTGAGATCCTGAAGAAGCTCGCCGTCCTGGTGATCAGCCTTCTCCTGGCCATCGCTGCGATCGACTGGATCATACAGATGCAGAGATTCATGAGCCGCCAGCGCATGACCCGAGAGGAAGTGAAGGAGGAGTTCAAGCAGTCTGACGGCGATCCCCACATCAAGGCGCGCCAGAGGGCAATCCGTGCCCAGAGGGCGCGCCAGAGGATGATGACGGCAGTCCCCAAGGCCACGGTCGTGATCATGAACCCGACCCACTACGCCGTTGCCCTGTCCTATGAAGAGGGCGAATCGTCTGCGCCGACCTGCGTCGCCAAGGGCGTGGACTCCTTGGCCCTGAGGATCCGCGCCGTCGCCGAGGCGGCAGGCGTTCCCGTCGTCGAGGATGCCCCGCTGGCTCGCGCCCTCTACGCTGCGGTGGAAGTCGACGCACAGATCCCGATCGCCCAGTACGAGGCGGTCGCCAAGGTCATCGGCTTCGTCCTTGCCGGACGCCGCCGCTTCTCCGCGGCCCGCTGATCAGCCGAAGCTTCGCCTCAATGGTTCTGAAACCCTTCTGGGTTGTTATTCCACGCGGAATCGCGCCTGACTTGATTCAGGCAGGGGAGGCGGGACCATGACCGGCTCGAGGCGTCGGGGACTCGGGATGGACGGCGTCGACCTGCTGGTCCTCGCCCTGTTTGCCTGTGTCGTGGCCCTTGCGGCCTGGACTGTGATGAAGTCTGGCCCAGAAACAGCGTCGAGCGTGCTGATGCTGGCAGGTCTGACGGGTTTTGTTGCCTTTTGCCTCCTTGTCTTCCGGGGCAGTCGGCCCGTGGCCAGCGCCGCCCTGGAGGGTGACGAGCGCCTCGTCATGGCGCTGGAGGAGCCGGCGGCGGTCGCCGCGGTCGACGGCAGGATCCGTTCTGCGAACCGCGCCTGGCTCGACCTCGTCGGCCCGGCGGGACGTCTGCCGCGTGCACCCTCCCAAGCGCCAGGCCTCTTCCAGGCCCTCTCCGAAGCGCGCAGGGGCGGCGTGGGCCGGGCAGCGCTCAGGATGGGCGGGGTAGATCGCCCCGCCGTGGTCAGCGCGGCCGGGGCGCGGCGGTTCCTGGTCCGGCTGTCTTCCACCCCCGCCCAACCGCTGTCGATCTCTTCGTCAGACACTCTGGTCGAGAGGGTACCCGACGGGCGCCTTGCCGCGACCCCCGACAGTCTTGACGCCTTCGCGGGGGGGGCACCGTTCGGAGCCGCCCTCCTGGATGGCGGTGATCCCTTTGCGGCCATCATACTCGAAGCCAACCCGGCGCTGGAGGCCATGGCCGGCGAGCCTCGGGCCGGAAGCGTCTTCGGTGACCTCTTTGACGCGGTATCGCTGGGCGAGGCGGCGCAGCGCCTGGCGACGGGCCGACCCCAGCTTGAAGCCGTCGAAATGCGGATGGTTGGCGAGCCTGCGCGGATCGTACATCTCTACCTGTCGCCCTCCGGAGAGCGGTGGCTGGCCTTCCTCGTCGACGTTTCAGAACAGAAGCAGATCGAACTCCAGCTGGCCCAGAGCCAGAAGATGCAGGCCATCGGCCAACTCGCCGGCGGTGTGGCCCACGACTTCAACAATCTGCTGATGGCCATCTTCATGCAGCTCGACGAGCTGTCGCAGCGCCATCCTGTGGGTGATCCCTCCTATGAGGGCCTGAACCAGATTCGGCAGACCTCGACACGCGCTGCAGAACTCGTCCGTAAACTGCTGGCTTTCTCCCGCAAGCAGACGGTCCAGCGTGAAAGCCTCGATCTTGGCGAACTCATTTCCGAGTTTGAGGTCCTGCTGCGGCGCGTGCTGCCTGAGGATATCGCCCTGGTGACCGAATATGGCCGTAGCCTGCCGACCGTGCGGGCGGACCGGGGCCAGCTCGAGACCGCAGTGATGAATCTCGTCGTCAATGCCCGGGACGCCATCCGCTCCCACGGCGGCTCGACCGTAAGAATCTGGGCCGCCCGGGTCTCGGCGGCTGAGGCCCAGGCCCTCGGCTATCCCGATCCCGGGACGGAACAGGCCCTGATCGAGGTTTCCGACGACGGCGCCGGGATCTCGCCCGAGGTCATGACAAAGATCTTCGACCCCTTCTTCACAACCAAGCCGGTGGGAGAGGGGACGGGCCTCGGGCTCGCGACGGTCTATGGCATCGTCAAGCAATCGGAGGGCTGGATCTCCGTGGACTCGCGGCCGGGGCAGGGCGCTGCCTTCCGCATCTTCCTACCGGTACACATCGCCGCCGCTACCGCGCCGACCCCGCCGCGTCCCGCCCGGCCGGCCGCCCGGGACCTGTCCGGCGCCGGTCGCATCCTGTTCGTGGAGGACGAGGATGCGGTCCGCAGCGTAGCCGCCAAGCTCCTGCGCGCCCGGGGCTATGAAGTCATCGAGGCGTCCAGCGGCGAGGAGGCGCTCGAACTGGCAGAGGCGCACGCTGGCGAGATCGACCTGATGATTTCCGACGTGGTCATGCCCGGCATGCAGGGACCCGAGCTCCTCAAGGCGGCCCGGGAGTACCTGGCCGGTGCGCCGGTGATGTTCATTTCCGGCTATGCCGAGGCGGAGTTCTCCAACCTGCTGGAGGGCGAGACCAATGTCTCCTTCCTCGCCAAGCCCATCGACATCAAGACCCTGGCGGAACGGGTCAAGCAGGAGCTCCAGCGGACGGCCTGATCCTCCGGGCCTTGATTGACTCAGGGTCGGCGGCTGTAGAAATTTCGACCCCGAGAGGACACCGAATGCATCTCGATCTATCCCGCGAGGACCTGGACTTTCGGGACGAGGTCCGCGCCTTCCTGGAGGCGAACCTTACGCCCGAGCTGAGGCGGGCCGGACGGCGCGCCACCAGTGTCTTCATGGACAAGACCTACAGCCTCGCCTGGCAGCGAATTCTGCACCGCCGGGGTTGGGTCGCTCCTGCCTGGCCTGTCCGACACGGCGGTACGGGATGGAGCGAGATGCAGCGCTACATCTTCTCAGCGGAAAGCGCCCGGGCAGGGGCGCCATCGCTTGCGCCCATGGGGCTGAAGATGGTCGGCCCGGTCATCATGGGCTACGGCTCGGAGGACCAGAAGGCGCACGACCTGCCGCGGATCCTGTCGGGCGAGGACTACTGGTGCCAAGGGTACTCCGAACCGGGCGCAGGTTCGGACCTCGCCGCCCTGCAACTCCGCGCCGACCTGGACGGCGACGCCTATGTTCTGAACGGGACCAAGATCTGGACGACCCATGCCCACTGGGCGAACCGCATGTTCTGCCTGGTCAGGACGCGGAGCGACGGCAAGCCGCAGGCGGGGATCACCTTCCTTCTGCTCGACATGGAAACCCCGGGGGTCTCGGTCCGCCCGATCGTGACCCTGGCGGGTGAGCACGAGGTCAACCAGGTCTTCTTCGACAATGTGCGGGTTCCGGTCTCGGGTCGGGTTGGTGAGGAGAACCAGGGCTGGACAGTCGCCAAGTATCTTCTTGAGTTCGAGCGCGGGGGCGGTTCGGCCGCCGGGCTGAAGGTTGGCTTCGAAAGGCTCAAGGCCCTGGCTCGTCAGGAGTTGGCGGATGGGGGCGGCCCGCTCCTTGAAGACCCAGGGTTTCGGTCCCGGCTCGCCACCCTGGGCATCATCCTTGATGCCGTAGAGATGACGGAACACCGGGTACTCGCCGAGCTCGCCTCCGGACGAAATCCCGGGCCGGCCTCGTCCATGCTCAAGACCCAGGGGACGGAGGCCCGGCAGAAGCTGGACGAGCTGGCCATCGAGGGGATCGCCGCTTACGCCGCCGTCGACCAGAAGGCCGCGAGGGCGCCGGACGGAGGCCAGGACTTCATCGGACCGGAGCATGGCCTGACGGCTATGGCGCTTTATCTCAACAACCGGGCCAGCTCGATCTACGGGGGATCCAACGAGATCCAGCGGAACATCATGGCCCGGCTTGTCCTCGGGCTCTGAAGCCTAACGCAAGCCCGCCGTCGCAAGGATCGCCAGCAGGCCGACGGACATGCCGCGCACCATCTCGACCGGTTCGACGTCTATCCATTCGTCCGGTGCATGGGCGCGGCCCCCGCGGCCCCCGGCGCCGATCGTCACGGCGGGAATCCCGAGGCTCATGGGAATGTTGGCGTCCGTCGACGAGGCCTCCTCGGCGGGCTCGAAGCCCCTTGCGGTGATGGCGGCCTGAGTGATCCGGACCAGACGGCTGTCGGACGGAGTCTTTCCTGCAGGGCGCTCGCCGATGAGCTTCATCTCGGCCTTGATGGGTCCGAAGGCGGTGGAACGGGTGGCGTTCTCCGCAGCGACCGCACTTTCCACGGAGGCCCTGAACTGCCGGTCAAGGTCCGCCAGGGCGCCAGCGTCCTCTGACCTGAGGTCCACGTCGACAAAGACCGAGGAGGGAATGGCATTCACCGACGCACCGCCCCCGGTCACGCTTGCCGAGTAGGTTGTCTTGGGCGTCTGCGGCGGCTTCACCGCGTAGAGCCCCGTCACCGCGCCCGCCATGGCGACCATGGGATTGACGATCCCGAAGGCACCATAGCTATGCCCTCCGGGGCCGCTGAAAACCACATGATAGCGCCGGGATCCGACACCCGCTGTCACGACGCCGGAGGGGTCCGAGCCATCAACGGAGAAGAAGGCCGAGATCCGTCCAGCATAGGGCCCCTTCTGGAAAAGGGACTTCATCCCGCGCAGGTCGCCGACGCCTTCCTCCCCGACATTACCGACAATCAGAAGATCGGCGTCGGTCTGTACGCTGGCCGCATCAAGGGCCCGGACCCAGGCCAACAAGGTGGCCAGGGACCGGGTATTGTCGCCAATTCCCGGCGCGGCCAGCCGCCAGCCCTGCCGGCGGACCTTAACATCGGTCCCGGCCGGAAAGACCGTATCCAGGTGGGCCGCCACCGCTACGAAGGGGCCCTTACCCCGGGTCTTCAGACCCGGACGGATCCCCGTGACATTGCCCTCCGCATCCACCTTCACATCCACTAACCCAAGGGCTTCGAGGTCGCGCCGGTAGGCGGCGGCTCGAAGGGCCTCTCCGAAGGGCGGTGCTGGAATCTCGGTCAGGCGGACAATGTCCTCAACCGTCCGCGCGTGCTCTGCAGTCAGCACACTGACGGCCTTCCGGTACCCAGGGCTGCTCTCGATTCGCGTCACCTCGGCTTGCGGGGTCGCTGCCTCGGCAGCGGACAGGGGTATGGCGAGGGCCAGGGCTGTGCAGGCGATCAGGGCCAGGCGCATCAGGAACTCCTGTAGGTGGGGAGGCGGTTCTAACCCGGATGGCGCACGCCGGGAAACGCGTGGTAGGGTTAATCTCATCGAAACCTTGATGGGGAACCAACCCTTTACGCGCCAGGCGCAGTATATCGCCGGTCGGACGCCCAGTAGGGCGACGGAGACATTTCGATGAACGGATCCGCCCGGATCAACCTGTCCAGCGCCTCCACGCTTGTCGTCGACGACAACGCGCAGGCTGTAGAACTGCTGTGTGGCGTTCTCGACGGCTTTGGAATGCGGAAGTTCAAGAGGGCCATGAGTTTTGAAGAGGCCAAGGAAGCCTGCACAGAGGCCGCTTTCGACCTGATCCTCACGGACGCCCAGATGCCCGGGGTCGACGGCTATGAGTTCATCCGATGGCTCCGGCGGTCCCCTGACGAACAGATCCGCCTGACCCCGGCCATCATCGTCACGGCTCACACCCGCAGAAGCCAGGTGACAAAGGCGCGGGACTGCGGCGCGAACTTCATCATCGCCAAGCCCATCACGCCCAAAATCATTCTTGAGCGTATCGTCTGGGTCGCTCAGTCTATCCGGCTCTTTGTCGAGACCGAGACCTATATTGGCCCGGACCGTCGCTTCCGAAAGGCAGCGCCGCCCTCAGAATACGGTGTCGGCCGCCGCAGCGGCGATGCCGAGGCTGCCGCCGCCGCCGAAGCCGCCAAGGCCGAGGTCGCTGCACAATCCACACAAGACGACCCCAGTGCCGAAGGCCAGGAGACGATCACTTGACTACCGTTCGCAAATTTCGCGCTAAGACCCGGCTCTCGACTTTGATCAAGGAGCCGGGCGGGATTCATGTGAGCGAGGCGCTCAAGCGGGGGGAGGAGGCCATTGCCGTCCAATCTGAGGCCAGCCTGAACCTGATTGACGTGTCCCTCGCCAGGATCGAGACGCTCTTTGCCGATCCGAAAAGTGATCCCGAGGAGATGTATCGCTGCGCCACGGATATCGTGAGCCTTTGCGCCGTTCTTCCGGACCCGGCTCTTTCCGAGGTCGCGCGGTCCCTCTGTGAACTGTTGGATCATTCCATCGAAACGGGTCGTCTCAAGCCCCAGGCCGTACAGGTCCACATTGCCTCCATGAAGCTCCTCCACAGGACAGGCCTCGACGCTCAGGCCAGCCAGGAAATCCTCGAAAGTCTCACCCGGATGGTCGCCAAGCTGGATCGCTAGATCCTGTTCCGATAGGCGGGAACCGATTATCGGATCGAAACAGGATCTAACTTTTTGGACTTAGAGCCTGTTTTGTCCCTTCAGATGTTCCGTCTGAAGGGAACAGGCTCCAGGGGATCATCCTTCGAGGCCGAGGGCCCTGAGGGCCCGGGTGCGAGAGGCCTTGTAGTCGACCTTGCCGTTGGGGGCCCTGCCAATGCTCTCCACGACCACCAGTTCCCTGGGCGCCTTGTAAGCCGCCAGGCGACCCCGCACATGGGCGGAGAGATCTGCGAGCTCCAGTTCCGCTGCGCCATCCGGTTCGACCACGGCGCAGATCCTCTCCCCAAACCGGGCATCCGGAACGCCCACGACCACTGCGTCGCGGACATTCGGGTGGGTCTTGAGGGCCTCCTCGACCTCTTCCGGGAAGACCTTCTCGCCGCCCGTATTGATGCACTGGGAGCCGCGGCCCAGCAGCTTGAGAGAGCCATCGGCATTGACCTCCGCCCAGTCACCGGGGACTGACCAGCGCTGGCCCTCAAAGGTCAGGAAGGTCTTGGCGCTCTTTTCAGGGTCCTTGTAGTAGCCGACCGGTAGGAAGCCGCTGACGGCCACGAGGCCGCGCTCGCCCGAGCCCGGGGATACCCGCCGCCCTTCTTCGGTGAAGACCGCGCAGGTGGGACCGAGGACGAAGGCCGCGGTCGCAGCCTCGGCCCCGGGTGTCGAGGACGATGCGCCCAGTCCCACCGCCTCCGAGGAACCGAAGGAGTCGAAAATGGTCGCGTTGACGCAGTGATTCAGGAGTCCGCGCTTGTTTTCCTGGCTCCACATTGAACCTGAGGAACTGATCGAGAGGACGGAAGTCAGGTCCCAGCGCCCGGGCTCAGCGTCCAGGGCTTCCAGCATGGGTGTCGAGAAGGCGAGGCCGACGATTACGATGCCATCAACCCGGAGCCGCTCGACCTCGCTCCACAATTCTGCGGCGCTGAATCCCCGAGAGGGCAGGGTTGCGACGGTGCCGCCCTGGTTCAGGGTAATGAAGGCCGAGAACTGCCCCGTCCCGTGCATGAGCGGGCAGCAGACCAGGGTCAGGGGTGGGCGGGATCCCTCCGGGTCGAGCCGGTCCGCCGCCGCCTCAACGCTCTCGATGGGCGCAACGCCGCGCGCTGCCTGTCCGCCGGCTCCCAGGACAGTGAACAGGTCATCCTGCCTCCACATCACCCCCTTGGGCATGCCGGTGGTCCCGCCCGTATAGAGCAGGAGGAGGTTGTCCCCGGATCGACCCCAGGGCGACCTTGCCGGCCGGGAAGTTGAAGGCTTCCCTGCGATGGATTCATAGTCGTCAGCCCAGGCGGGAACCGCGTGCCCAGGCTCGGCGACTGCGATCCACAGCTTGACCTTGGGCAGCCGGTCCCGGATCGCCTCGAGGGTCCCCGTAAACCCCGCGTGGAAGACCACAACCTCTGCGTCGGCATTGTCGAAGAGGTAGACCAGTTCGTCGCCGCCATAACGGTAGTTGGTGTTGATCGGCGCAATTCCAGCCTTGAAGGCGGCGAAGTAGACCTCGAGGTACTCCGGTCCATTGCAGAGATAGGCGGCGACCTTTGCTTCGGGGCTGACGCTTCCGGCGATCAGGTGTGCGGCGAGGGCGTCTGCACGGGCGTCGAACCCGCTCCAGGTCACAACCCGGCTCCCCTGGATCAGGGCGGGACGGTCAGGAGTCTTGCGGGCGATGGCCTCCCAGACGTCGGCGATCTTCCAGTCCGTCATGTCTTCCTCCCTCGACCCGTCCCGGAGCGATTGAGGGCTTGGGACGCGGAGGAAGTCAACGGGGCCAGGGAAGGCTCAGAGCGGTATCACCCGCTCCGGATATCCCGACCACGTCCACGCCATAGAGGGCCGCGAGACCCCGAGCATGACACCGCCAAGGGTCGGGGGATGGATCCAGACCTGGTCTGGGTTCAGGCTCGGGGGCCGCCCTTCGGGCCGGTCGATGGTCACCCCGCTGGCCGGTATCGCGGCTTCTATGACCGTGAGGTCCGGGGCCTCGGCAAAGCCCATGTAGAAGCTTGCGCCCTCTCGGGAGTGATACCGCCCCATGGTCTTGGTCGGGTCGATCGGAGTGATCACTTCGAACCGGTGCAGCTGGCCGGGCCTGAACAGGGTCAGGACGCCGGTATAGCCGAACAGCTCCGAGGTGATGGTTGTGAAACCTGTCTCATCCAGGCCGAAGGCGTCGCGAATCTTGGCCACGGCACCGGCCTGGTCCGCCGCCAGGACCGTCGCCTCATAGAGGAAGTCCAGGCGACCGGCAGGCTGTCTCTCCGCCTCTGGCGACACGACGAAGCGTATGGGCGCCCCCTCGATCTCAAGTTCGACGTGGTAACGGTCGCCCTCGACCTCGACGCGGGCGCCCGCGGACCTTGCGATCCTCGCGGCGGCGGCGGGGTCCGTTGACGCCGCACCGGCCGCCCAGACGTGTGCCCGGCCCCGTCGCGCCAGGGCGTCAGCCACCGGCCCGGTTCCGTCAGGTTGGAGGAACTCGATGTCGGAACGGCCAGCCCGGACCACCGTCCGGACGGCCCCAAGCTCCGGAACGGAGTCGCGCCGCACCTCTTCTGCGCCGAGGACACGCTTCCAGGCGCTCACGCCAGCCGCGGCGTCCGGCGTTGCAACCAGCAGTCTGTCGACTTCCGTGAGCATGGGTCATCGATCCGGGTGGAGGATGTTGAGGGGAACGCTTCGATTCGGGGTCTCGACGATCCGAACGTGTTCCCGGCCCAGCTCCCGGGCGTGCCGGCAGCCACAGGAATGGGCGATCATGTCGATCTCTCGGTTCAGGCTGCGAACATAGTTCGCGACGCGCTCGGCCTTATCTTCGACGACCAGGCCGCGCTGGAGCCGGCGATTGTGGGTCGCGACTCCGGTCGGGCAGGTGTTTGTGTGGCACCTCATGGCCTGGATGCAGCCCAGGGCGAACATGAAGCCCCGGGCGGAGTGGACAAAGTCGGCCCCGGTGCACAGGGCCCAGGCGACTTTTGCCGGGGTCACGAGCTTGCCCGAGGCAATCACCCGGACCCGATCCTTCAGGCCCGCGCTCCTCAAGGCGTCGACGGCGATCGGCAGGGCCTCTGCAATCGGCAGGGCCATGTGGTCCATCAGGGTCTGGGGGGCTGCGCCCGTGCCGCCCTCTCCGCCGTCTATGGTGAGAAAGTCCGGGGCGTCCTGGGCGCCCCGGCGGGCCAGGACTTCGCAAAGATCGATCATGAAGCGGTCGTCGCCCAAGGCTGTCTTCACCCCGACGGGACGACCCGTCAGGTCGCGAAGGCTGCAGATCCTGTCCAGCAACTGGTCGACATTGGCGATGTCCGGGTGCCGGTTGGGGCTGATCGAGTCCCGGCCCTCCGGAATCCCCCGGATCCGGGCGATCTCTGCGGTGACCTTGGTGCCCGGCAGGACCCCGCCCTTACCGGGCTTGGCGCCCTGGCTAAGCTTGATCTCGAAGGCCCTGACCGAGCGGGCGATCTCCCTTGCCTTGTCGTTCGAGAAGGCACCATCGGGATCGCGCACCCCGTACCGTGCGGTGCCGATCTGCATGATCAGGTCGCAGTTCCCCTCGAGGTGATAGGGAGACAGGCCGCCCTCGCCGGTATCCATCCAGCATCCGGCCATGCCAGCGCCCCGGGAAAGCGCCTGGACAGCGGGCTGGGAGATAGCGCCAAAGCTCATCGCGGAGACGTTCACCACCGACCTGGCGAGGAAGGGCTGGTCACAGGCACCTTCCCCGATCGCCAGGGGCGGTGTTGGGAGCCTGTCTTCCTCGAGGACCGGAAAGGGATGATTGATGAACAAAACGGTGCCCGGCTCCCGCCGGTCATTTGTCGAGCCGAAACCGATGGCACCGCCCTCGTTCTTGGCCTCTCTATAGACCCAGGACCGCGTGGCGCGGTTGAAGGGCAACTCCTCCCGGTCCCCGGCGAAGAAGTATTGGCGGAAATACTCCCCGAGTTGCTCCAGGCCGTAGCGGAAGTGGCCTATGATCGGGAAATTCCTGAGGACCGAGTGCCTCTGCTGCGTCAGGTCGTAGACCAATACGCTGCCCAGGAGGATCGCCAGACCGAAGCCGAGGACAAGCCCAAGGCTCTGGGTCAGGACTCCAGAAACAGGGCCCATGGGCACTCCCAAGTCAGTTTTCTACGGTGGAAATATTCTGTTCGAAGTCCTTCAGGATATCCAGGACCTCGTCAATGGGCGCCGCCAGGGATCGGGCGTCCGGGAAGCGGTAGCGCCAGAAACTGGTGATATGCGAGATGACGCCGATGCGCTCTCCCAGCATCAGGAACATCTTCGGTGCACGCAGAAGGAAGTTCCGGAAGGCGAGGGGCTTGCCGTTCTTTGTGAGGTCGGCAAAGGCCCTGTCGTAAACGTCGAGGGCCTCGGTCACTTCCCGGCGCTTGAAGTCAACGGTCTCCACAAGGCGACGGCGCGTCCTGTCGATGTAGGCCATTAGCTCGGGGTCCTTGTGTCCGGTCACCCGGATCTGGGGCATTTCCCTCAGGACGTCGACGAGTTTTGGCCACAGATCATTCAGCACCCACTTGTAATAGAGAAAACCTTTCCAGCTGAAGACGCCTTCTTTGTAGTCTTCACCCTCTAACCTCAAAGCTATTCTTAGAGGTTCGAGATGTTCGTTGATTTCAGTCGAAAGTAGGACTTGGACAAGTTTGCTCGAATAGCTCGAACCTTGTCCAGAGGATGCATAGGTCAGGCGGATCAGGTTGTTGATCTCCCCCGCCACAAAATCCTGCATGCGCGCGAGGTCGGCTTCGGAAATCGCAAAGTAGCAGGAGCCTATCGAGACGCCGCGCCGGGCTAGGTGCTCGCGCAGCAGGAAGGGGTCCAGCGAAGGGATCTCATCGATAATGGTGAGGACGCGGATGTCGCGTTCCACATTGGACGAGTCTCCCGCCATTTCGCGGACGATATCGCGCCATCCCCGCTGGCCGACGAAGAAGGATCTTCCGCCCATCCTGAGGTCGGATCGCTCGAAGGGAATGATGATCTTGGTCGAATTTTGGCGCTCATCGTCGAAGACAAACCGCTCATCCATCCGGATACGATGCTTCAGGACGAGGCACTCGTTCAGCAGCGGCGTCGTGAAAAAGGGCTTGTTGAGGTAGTCGGGATTGGCCTTGTGCGAATTGGCTATGGCAACGAGATTGAGAACACGACTGGTCGACGCTGTTCTCTGGAGGGCCCCGAGATTGCGCACAGAACGGTCTGTGGTCGCCTGCCGCATACCTTTGCCACTCCTGATAACCAGATCCGCTGTCACCCGGTCGGAAACTGACGATTTTTCGTCAATGTTGGGGCCGAGATTCGAGCAAATCCTATCGACTCAGGATCAACCCTCACCCCCCAGACTGTATTCAAAATCCCTAACAATCTCTAACAGTTCATCCGTCGGGACCTTCTCTACGACACCCTGCGGAAACCGGAAGCGCCAATAACTGGCGACGTGCGAGAGGGCACCGATCCGCTCGCCCAGCAGGACGAACATTTCCGGGGTGCGCTTCATGAAGTTCGAGAAGGCCAGGGGTTTGCCATTTCGGGTCAGGTCATTGAAGGCCGCCTCATAGACCCGGATCGCCCCGACAACCTCCTCCAGAACCACATTGACGCGGTCTGCCAGACGTCGACGCGCTGCGTCCAGCATCCTCTCCATCTCCCGATCCCTGAAGCCACTGACCTTCATGGTCAGGATTTCCCGGAGGAAGGGCGCCAACTGCGGCCTGAGGTCGCTCAGCACCCACTGGTAGTAGAGAAACCCCTTCCAGGCGAAGACGCCTTCCTCGAAATCATCGGGATCGAGACGCAGGGCCGACCTTATAGGCTGGATGGACTCCCCCTGCACGGGCGAGAGCAACATTCTGATTATGCGGTTTGACCAACTTGATCCGTCGACCCGGTTCCTGTGGGAGACATCGAGCAGGACCTCGATCTGCTTTCCGACGAAACTGTACATCTGCGCAATGTCGGCTTCGGAAATGTTGAAGTAGCACGTAGAGATATCCACCCCGCGCCGCCGCATCTGCTCCCGGACCAGAAAGGGATCCAGCGAGGGCAATTCGCTCAGGGACTGGAGGACATGGATGTCCCGCTCCGGATTTCGATAGGCGCCGCAGATGTCGTCGACGACATCCCGCCAACCCTTCTGCTCGACCATGAAAGATCGTCCACCGATCTTCAGGTCGGTCCGCTCGAAGGGAAGGATCACCTTTGTCCCGGTAACCCTGTCTTTCGGCAACACTCCGACCTCGTCGGAACGGATGCGGTGTTTCAGGATGAGACTCTCGTTGAGCCGTGGCGAGGTGAAGAACGGTCTTTCGATATAGTCCGTCTCATTCCGGTACAGGGCCGAGACCGACAGAAGGTTCAGGACCCGGGCTGTGGACGCCGACCTTTCAAGCAGGGCGAGGTCGCGGACGGTGCGGTCGACATTGTTGGACTTGCGCATCCCGGACATCAATTCCCCTGACCCTCAAGTGACTAGGGTCCCCGCGGCGGGTTAACAAATTCCCGTCGCTCGCCTGGCGCGGCTCCGGCGGCTTGACCGGATCCTCGTGATTTCGCTTACCAGCTAGCAATTTCTGCGCCACTTTTCCTCACGAAGGCTCTGAGCCCCCGTGATCCCAGCGTAGCCTGGGTCTTTTGTCTGGAAGGATTGGAGGCCTGACCGAGAATCGAACTCGGGTGCACGGATTTGCAGTCCGCTGCGTAACCACTCCGCCATCAGGCCGCGCCGGTCCGCACCGGGCTCGCGGATCGCTAACAGAAGGCGGGTGCGGGGGCAATCAGGGAAGCCGCACTGCATTGCCTTGCCGTTGTGCGTCGCACTATAAGCCCCAAAGCCTCGAAGTGATCCTTATCCTCCCGACTGGAGACATCATGGGCGACACTGCCGAAGCCCGCCTGAATATGGTGGAAAGCCAGGTCCGGACGGCGGACGTGACTGACCTGCGGATACAGGACGCCATGCGCCGGATCCCGCGGGAGTCCTTTCTGCCCGCGGACAGGGCCTTCCTAGCCTATGCCGACGTGGAGCCCGAGTATGCGCCGGGGCGGCGTCTGCTCCGGCCCCGGGATGTCGCCAAGCTCGTGCAACTGGCGGCGCCGGTCGCCGGCGAGTCGGCTCTCGCCATAGCCGCACCCTATGCCGCCGCCCTGTTGGAGGCCTGCGATGTCACGGTGGTCCGTCATGACGGGGATCCGGCTGGCGCGCTTCCGGCGGGTCCCTTCGATATCCTGGTCTGCGAGGGGGCCGTTGTCCGGGCACCGGAGGCCTGGCTGGCCCTGCTTGGGCCGGGTGGCCGGGCGGTGGTGATCGAGCGCAACGGCCCCGCGGGCCGCGCAATCGTCCATGTTCGGACACCCGAAGCGATCGGTCGGCGCACCGGATTTGACTCCGCACCGCCCTATCTGACCGGGTTCGAGCCTCAGGCGGGCTTTGCATTCTAAGTTCGGCGTCTTCGCCGGAAACCGGATCGTAAGATACGGGTGAAAAAAGCTTAAGGTCAGGTCCACTGGCCTCCGGAGGAAACGACGGTCATATAGGCGTGTGTTCCGCGCGTCCGGTTTTTGGGGATTCGAGATGATCATGCGACGTCGCAGCCACTGGCTTGCTGCGGTCTCTCTGGCGGGAATCGCCCTTGCAGCCTCCGCAGCCTCCGCGGAAACCATGGCTGAGGCGATCGCCATGGCCTATGGCTCCAATCCGACTCTCCAGGCCCAGCGTGCCCAACTGCGGGCCCTGGACGAGAACTGGTACCAGGCCCGTTCCGGTTACCGGCCCACCCTGTCCGTATCGGGCCGTGCGAATTGGGCCGAGACGACCATTCCCAGAACCAATCCCCTGGTGGATATCGAGAGCAACTCGGGTTCCGCCATCCTGTCCCTGAACCAGCCGATCTATACGGGCGGGCGTGTGGCCGCGGCCGTGTCGGCCTCGGAAGCCGACATCCTGTCCGGACGCGAATCCCTCCGGCGCACCGAGGCCCAGATCCTGGGCCAGGTCATCCAGTTCTACGTGGATGTCCGCCGTGACCAGGAGGCCCTCCGCATTCGCCAGACGAATGTTGCTGTCCTCCAGCGCCAGCTCGACGAGTCCCGTGCCCGGTTTGAGGTGGGCGAGATTACCCGGACCGACGTCGCTCAGTCCGAGGCCCGGTTCGCGGGGGCCATCGCCTTGCTCAACTCCGCGCAGGCGACCCTCGCCACCTCCCGCGCCAACTACGAGGCGGTCGTCGGTCAGGCCCCCGGCGACCTCGCACCAGAGCCCCCGATTGGCAGCCTTCTGCCCGGCTCCATCGAGCAGGCCTGGGACCTGGCCGAGAACGGCAGCCCGATCATTCGCGGCGCGGAGTACGCCGAGCAGGCGAGCCGGGCCCGGATCGCCGGCGCCCGGGCCGAGCAGATGCCCTCCGTCGCCCTGCAGGGCCAGCTTGGCTACAACGGTCTGGCCAGCCCGCTGCATACAGACGCCTATTCCCGCGCCCTTTCAGGAGGCGCGGTTGTGACCGTACCCCTCTTCACGGGCGGGCAGGTCCTGTCGCGGGTACGCTCCGCAGTCGAACGGAACAATGTGGATCGGCTTGGAGTCGAGGCCGCCCGCCGGTCCGTCCGACAGACCATCACTCAGTCGTGGAGCGGACTGCAGGCCGCCCGGAGCAATATCGAGGCTACGGAACAGCAGGTCCGCGCCGCTCGGATCGCCGCGGAGGGCGTCCTCCAGGAGCAGAGGGTGGGGCTGCGCACCACGATCGACGTCCTGAACGCCGAGCAGGAACTGCGCGCGGCCGAATTGTCCCAGATCAGCGCGCGTCGCGACGAATATGTCGCGGCGGCGGGCGTGCTCAGCCAGGTTGGGCGTCTGCAGGCCGGATACCTTGTGCCGGAAGTCTCCAGGTACGATCCGGCGGCCAACTTCAACAGCCTGCGGGTGACCTGGGGCTGGGTGCCTTGGGAAGTGCCCATCTCGGGCGTAGACGGGATACTGACGCCAAAGCCGGTGGTGATCCCCGACCGGCCGATTCCGGTCTCTGCGGCGAGTTTGAAGACGGCTCCCTCTAGGTAGGGGGATATCGCCCCGTCCCCCAGCCTGCGGCGGCGCCAGGGCCGGGAATCGGTTATCTATTGGGGGGTGATCCTGGGTGACCGTCGGGAATTGCCTGTTAATGCGTCTGCGCCTAACCTCGCGTATGGGGCTGTCCCTGGTCCGAATCGCGGTGGCGGATGTCTGACGACTCAAAATCAGAACCGACAATGGAGGAAATCCTAGCCTCCATCCGCCGCATCATCTCCGAAGATGATGGCGACCCCGCGGATGAGGCCGAGGAGGGGGGTGCGTTTGCGCCGTCCGACGCCCCCGAACCTGTGCTTGAGGAAGAGCCCGAAAGACCTCGCCTCGAGGTACGCCTTCCGGATGAAGATCTCGTACCCGATGACGATCTCGTGCCGGACGAAGAGCCCGAGGATGTCCTTGTCCTCACGGACCGCATCGACCGCCGCGATGACCTAGAGCCCCGCAGGCCGGAACCGCGCCTCGTTTCGGATCCGACCGCAGCGGCCGCCGCCGCCGCCTTTGGGCACCTGTCGGCCTCGCTCCTGATGCCGCACGACCTGAGGACCCTCGAGGACGTGGTCCGCGAACTCCTCCGACCCCTGCTCAAGCAGTGGCTCGACGATCACCTGCCCGACATCGTCGAGGTCCAGGTCCAGGCCGAGATCGAACGCATCTCCCGCGGCGGCAGGATGCGGTAGGCTGGTTTCCATGACTTCACTTGACGCGGACGGCCCTTCCGTTACGGGTCCGCTCCGGAAACCGCCATGCTTGACAAGACTTTCGACCCCAAGACCGCCGAGCCCCGGCTCTATGCTCGCTGGGAGGCCTCAGGCGCCTTCTCGCCGACCGAGGATCCATCGGCCGAGCCCTTTTCGGTGGTCATACCGCCGCCCAATGTGACGGGCTCGCTGCACATCGGCCACGCCCTGAACAACACCCTGCAGGATGTGCTGATCCGGTTCGAGCGCATGCGGGGCAAGGCGGCTCTCTGGCTGCCCGGTACGGATCACGCCGGCATCGCCACCCAGATGGTGGTCGAACGCCAGCTGGCTGCTGAGGGTAACATTGGCCGCCGCGACATGGGGCGCGAGGCCTTCCTTGAGCGGGTCTGGGCCTGGAAGGCCGAGAGCGGCGGGACCATCACCCGCCAGCTGCGCCGGCTGGGCGCCTCCTGCGACTGGAGCCGCGAGCGCTTCACCCTGGACGAGGGGCTGAGCGCCGCCGTCCGCAAGGTCTTTGTCACCCTGCATAAGCAGGGCCTGCTCTACCGCGACAAGCGGCTGGTGAACTGGGATCCCCACCTCCAGACTGCCATCTCTGACCTGGAGGTCGAGCAACGCGAGGTTGACGGCCATTTCTGGCGCTTTGCTTATCCGCTGGAGGATGGCTCGGGCGAGATCGTCGTAGCCACCACCCGGCCCGAGACCATGCTGGGCGACACCGCCGTGGCGGTGAACCCCAAAGACGAGCGCTATGCCCACCTGGTGGGCAAGCAGGTCCGGCTGCCCATCGTCGGCCGCCTGATCCCCATCGTCGCCGACGACTATGCCGATCCCGAGAAGGGGTCCGGGGCGGTGAAGATCACTCCGGCGCACGACTTCAACGACTTCCAGGTCGGCAAGCGCCATGGCCTGGAGATCATCAACATCCTCGACGACTTCGGCTGCATCAACGACGCCGCGCCCGAGGCCTATCGCGGCCTGGACCGCTTCGTTGCCCGCAAGCTGGTGGTCGCCGAGTTCGAGGCCCTGGAACTGCTGCGCGGCATCGACCCGACCCGCCATGTGGTGCCGCACGGCGACCGCTCCGGCGTCGTTGTCGAGCCCTACCTGACCGACCAGTGGTTCGTGGACGCCGCCACCCTGGCCAAGCCCGCGATCGCCGCGGTCGAAGACGGCCGCACCATCCTGGAGCCCGCCGCCTGGTCGAAGACCTACTTCGAGT
>Ga0209401_1001053_pt1 | contig 18448 bp, 23 predicted proteins | sample M_140807_MF_Meta_FD_187318 | JGI IMG/M metagenome (GOLD analysis project Ga0209401, IMG submission 187318) | Freshwater microbial communities from Lake Montjoie, Canada to study carbon cycling - M_140807_MF_MetaG (SPAdes) (version 2) | ecosystem: Environmental > Aquatic > Freshwater > Lake...
TTACAATATAAAATATTAAAATATATACAAAACAAATAATTATAAATATAAAAACAATAATAAAAACAATAATAAAAACAATAATAAAAACAATAATAAAAACAATAATAAAAACAATAATAAAAACAATAATAAAAACAATAATAAAAACAATAATAAAAATATATCCCATATAAATAAATAAATGGAGTTTGAAAAGCCACAAGAAAAGGGATTTACTATATACTGTAAATCTGCATGTAAAAATTGTGTAAAAGTCAAATCTTTTTTATCTGAAAAAAATATATCATTTCATACAATTGATTGTGATGAGTATATAATAGAAGATAAAGAACAATTCATTATTTATATGCAAATAATAACAAATAATAAATATAAACAATTTCCTATTGTTTTTAATGATGGTATTTTTATTGGCGAATATTTAGAGACACTAGAATATTGTAATAAATTGATTGATTTTAACGAAGAATTTTAATATCTTTCGTAATTTTATAAATTATATATATAAAATTATATAATAAAATATGAAACTTCAAAAGATTCCACGTAATATTTTTCAAACATGGGAAACAAAAGATATTTCAGATGATTTTAAAATGATAATACATACTTGGATAAAAAATAACCCGAATTATAGTTATTTTCTATATGATAATAATGATCGGGAACAATTTATAAAAAAAAACTTTGACGAAAAAGTTTACAATGCATATTGTAGAATTATACCAGGTGCATTTAAGGCTGATCTTTGGAGATATTGTGTTTTATTTGTATACGGAGGCATTTATGTGGATATAGATACAATTTGTTTAGGAAATATTGATGCATTTTTAAATGAAGATATAGAGTTTATGACTCCAATTGATTTAAATACTTCTATAAATGAAGGAAAACATAATTTATTTAATTGTTTTATAGCATCTATACCAAATCATCAAATACTTTTAAATTGTATAAATCGCATTGTATATAACGTTGAAAATAATATAGTCCCATTTTCAAAATTAGATTTTACTGGTCCAGGAATTTTAGGTAGATCTACAAACGTGTTTTTAAATTTCAACGAAGAAACTTCTTTTATAGGAAAAGAAGGAATCCATAATAAGACGATTTGTTTACTTAATTTTGAACGCAATTGTGAATATGTAAAGGATATAAATAATAACATTTTATTTCAAAACAAAAATGGTAATAATGAAGTTAAAAAAATATATAACAATGAAATAAAAAAGATAAATCATATTAATTGGACTACATGTAAAAACCCAATTAAAAATAAATAAAACAATAAAACAATAAAACAATAAAACAATAAAAATCTATAAATTTTTATTTTATAATAACAATTTATAATGCCAACTACATTTGAAGACCCTGATTCCATTAATCAAACTGTTCAAAAAACATTAAATGGACTAAATGGTATGATAACGGATGCCCAAACCAAATATCAATTTATTATTAGTCATCCAGATATAGATATTCAAAATAAACAAAAAAGTTTATCTGAATTAAAAGTTGCAATCAATGGACGAATAACTACATTATTGAATACAGATAAATATTTAATTACTTCTATGCCTCTGTTAAATAGTAGTATAATTTCACTTAAACAAAATATAACAGATATTAAAAACCAAAACGACGAATTAGTAGAAAAATTACATACTGTGAATAAAGAAATGGATGAAACAGATGAATTAATAGACGATTATAGACAAATGTATAATATTACCTTTTTAAGAAACTGGGGAATATTTTTGAGTATACTCGTTTCATTATATACATTATCTAGTATTTTCAAAAGTAAAGTAGTAAAAATATAATAATACTATTTCCTTGAATATATTTCATCTTTTCCTTTCTATTTTGGTAAAGATTTTTATCATAATCATTACTATTATAAAATTGTTACTATTATAAAATAATTACTATTATAATTATTAAAAATTTATATAAATTTATACATTTATATATATATTTATATTAGTAATGTCCATAACAACAGAAAATAATACAATAGTCAATAATTTAGAAACGTCTATACAAAGTTATAACACACTTTTATCATCATACACGGATACATTTAGTAAATATAATGCTTATATACAAAACAAAAATACGAATAGTAATACAAATAATAACAATAATAGTAAAGGAAATCTAGAAATAATTCCAAAAACAACTATTACGAATGGATTAGTAAGTATCAGTTCTTCAAACGTAAATAGCACAGATGAATGTAAAGCAAAATGTGCAACTGTTGCAAATTGTACTATGGCAAATTATAATGCGAATAATAAAACATGTGTATTAGGTTATGAAAATGGAGATGTAAAAATAGCAAATGGTTTAGATACAGATAGTGCTATTCTTGCAGATAAAATATATTATACGACTTTATTATCTAGTTTAAATGATCAATTAACAGCTAAAAATAATGAGATAATGAATATTATTACTACACAAGGAAATCCAAGTTATAATACATTACATTCCGAAATGCAAACTATGAAACAAAAATTAGAAAGTGAAAATAAAATGCTTATGGATGAAAAAAAAAATAACGAATTATTAGATTTAGAATATATACAAAAAGATTCTGAATTAATGACAAATTCATATTATTACTGGTTTATGTTTTTTCTCGTAATGGCAATTGGTGTAATAACTTATTCGTATTATTCTTCTCAATATTATTGGTTATTCTTTTTTATATTAGCGGTAGTTGCATTGGCTACAAGCTCGTTACCTTATTGGTATATGATTATATTATTAGTAATTAGTGTATTTTTTGTAGTAAAATATTTTAGTGGTACTAAGTAGAATAAATATTGTTTATAAAAAATAATATAAAATTTTTATATTTATAAATTTATAAATAATAAAAATATGAATGTAAATGTGAATAAAAATAATAGGTTGTTGCGTCCTATTTGTTTAACTAGACAACAACATATAACACAAGAAGAGTTTGATGAAATTCAAGAAAAAATAAGACAATACAAAGAAGAACAAAAACGACAAAAAGAAAACAAACTAGATTACAAACCTATGGAGATAGTGGATTAAAGTTATAAAAAGTTATAAAAAGTTATAAACAAGGTAAATTTATAATTCCTATCTACCTTAGAAAAATGAAAAACGAAAAATGAAAAAGAAAAAAATATAAAGTAAGAAGATTAAGAAAAATAAACAATAAAATATAAATATTACTTTTTTGTATATATTTATATTAATAACAGAAATGAACTCAACATTAAATCGTTTATTAAATCCAATTCAACAAAATCCATCCACAAATTATAGTCTAAAACATGGAAATGCTTTTAAGAAATATCAGCACAAAATAAAGACAAAATATACTAAGCCAAATTATAATACAAACTATAATCTAATCAAAGATAATATTACAGAAGGTTTTGATACTACTAGTTCTCAATCACTAGATGACATTAAAGCAGAATATAATACTACCTTAGATGAATACAAAACCTTATTAGCAGATATTTCTGCAAAATCTGATAATTATGTTAAACGCACTGATACATCAAATCCATATTTGAATAAATTTATCAAGTTTAATACTGGTGAAATATGTTACGTAACAAATCTGGGTGTAGCTAAATATCTGCCTAATATAAGTCTAATTAAAAGTACCGGACTACAATATAATAATACATTCATTCCAGTAAATATTCCTTTTAATCAATCATGGACTACTAATCCTGGAACAAATATTCCTACAACTCCTCCACTTATTTCTGGTACAAATATAGATGGTTCTGAGTTAGGTAATGAAGGAAATAATGTAGTAGTAGATAAAATTATTTCAAATACTAATTCATCTTATTCAGGATGTTATGCAAATAATAGTAATAATCCAATGACATTTATTGGAGATACACCCGCACCGGTTTCTACAAATTCTAATACAACTTCTAATACAATTGTTAATTTTGTAAATGGTAATTTTGATACTCCAAATCTTCAAAGTAATAGTTTTGAACAAATTACAAGTACAACACTTGTACCTGGATGGGATTTTAATGCTATTTTAATAAATAAATCTAATGCAATGGGTTATCCACAACCTTATCCAAATGGTAATCAAGCAACATCTATTCAAAGAACACAAAAAATAAGTCAGAAATTAAATATAAATGTAGGAACATATACATTAACTTTATTTGCATGTCGTAGGAATTGTTGTGATAATTCAGGTACTTCAAACCCTATAAATATTCAATTAAATGGAACTACTTTTTATACATTAAATCCTAGTAATGCTTCTTGGCAATATTTTTCTATACCATTATCCGTAACTACGGGTGGAAATAATATAATAAGTTTTGTTGGAACATCTGATACAGACCGTTCTACTGCTATTCAAAATATTCAACTATCAGGTGCACGTTCAGGTAAATATACATATGACTCATGTAAAGAAAGTGCTATAAATGGTGGATTTAAATATTTTGCTTTACAAAATGTAGACCCTTTTTATTCTAGTGGTTATTGTGCTGTTTCAAATAGTTATACAACGGCTACCACAACACAGAGTAATAACTGTATTACTATGAATGATGGTAATAAAGGTGGAATTCAAGGAGTAAATGCGTTATATTTAATGGATGATGTAGGAATTCCTGCAAATATTGGTAAACGTGCATATATTGATGGAGATTCAAAATTATATCCTTATCCAAGTGACCCAAATTATAAACCACCGGTAGGTATTCCTAATACAACACCTATATCAATAGATTCAAATATATATCAAAAATATGCTTATGGTGGTGATATGGATAAAAATGAGTTTGGATTATATAAAATTACCAGTAAAGAACAGCAACAATTAACAGAAATAGAGACAAAATTAAATCAGTTATCCGAAAAAATTGTCTCGTTAACAAATGACGCAAAAACAACTACTAATTCCAATTATAATCAATTAAACATAAATAAAAATAATGCAAATAATTATTTGGGACAAATTGCAAAAAATAATGATAATATAGGTAATATAGAAAATAACGAAAATGGAAATATTCTAGATAATATATTAAATGACAGTAATGTAGTTGTTTTACAAAGAAATACAAATTATCTTTTTATATCTGTTTTAGCTATAACTGCTATTTTAGTATCTGTTTATGTTTTAAAGAAATAAAATAAAAATTAAATATACTATTTTTGTGTTATATTTTTTTATATAATTTATAATTTATCTTCTTATAAATTATATAATAGTATGGCAGATCAACCAAATTTATATAGTTCAACTGATAATCAAGATATATTGAATAACATACAAAATTTACAAAATATGGAAAAAGATTTATTTAATAGTTTAGAATCAACACCAAATTTAACTCAGGATCAAAAAACATCCATTTTAAATAAAATAAATCAGTTGTCGCAAATACGTATTAGTTTATACAATACATTAAACAGTATGAGTGGATTTTATGAAAATACATTAGCTACAACAAATAATACATTATTAGAACAAACTGCTGCTATTAAGATTATAGAAGATGAATTAAATAACACAAAACAACAAACAGATACATTAAATGATGAAAAAAATAATAAAATTAGATTAATAGAAATAAATAGATATTATGGAGAGAGATATTCAGATCATGCTGCTATAATGAAAATTATTGTCCTTATGATGTTACCTATTGTTATTTTGTTTATGTTAAACAAAAGAGGTATTATAAATAATATGATATTTTTAGGATTAACGATAATTATCGCAATAATAGGTTCTATCTTTTTATGGAAGCGAATGTTTTCATTGATGATGAGAAACAATATGGAATATGATACATTTGACTGGCCTTTTAATCAAGCGAATGCACCTGCTGTACCTAGTGATACAAATCGTGGTCTTGTGGTAGATCCATGGGCTACACCTAATATACCTTGTATAGGTACAGGTACAGGTCTAACAGGAACGACAACGGGATTAACAGGAACGACAACGGGATTAACAGGAACGACAACGGGATTAACAGGAACGACAACGAGTGTAACAGGAACGAGTGAATCATTTAAAACAATATCAGATTCAGCTATAACAGAATCAATGGTTAATAATATTTTTACAAAATATGCAAGACAAAAAAATAGAAAACCACATGTTACACTTGGTAGTGAATATATTAAATCATATAATTCATATTAGTCATATTCATCATATTTGAAAAATCCATTTTTTTTTATGATTTTAGAAAATACTAAAATTTATATTATAATTATTATAATATAGTATAAATGTCACCACCAACTGTTACATTAGATGATAATGGAAATACATTGAATTCAAATACTTATAATATAAATATAATTAATACACTAGACCAAGATTTAAGTACAAATTTTAAACAATATAAAGATTTATTCACGAGTTATTCTTTTTTTTTAGATTTATATGAAAAATATAATGAAGATAATAATACTTATAAAGAAAAAACAACAAATGATACATCATCAGTATTAGTAAACGAAAGAAAAACATACTATGAAGAAGAAGGAATAGAGTCATTAAATTATTATTATTTGTGGTTAATAGGAATTTATGTTATTACTATAATTGTTTATATTATTTCTTTATTCATATTTCCTTCTGATTGGAATCTTATAAAAAAAATAGGTATTTTGATTGCTTTAATAATACTTCCGTTTACATCTTCTTATATTCTCTCTTTCATTGTTTCAATGATTTATAAATTATATGGGATTCTACCTAAGAATGTGAATTTAACATTATAATATGTTTTTGAAATCAAATAGACAAAATTATAACTTTAACTTTCCATTTCCTCCATTTCATCCACATTTTCAGGATATATAATCTTACAACGATGCCATCCAGTTGGTTTATGTAAACCAAACTTTTTATCCATATAATCATATAATTCTTGTCCCTTAGGCATTCTACGATTACCTTGCTCTTGTTGAAACCATATTTTAAATTGTTGGGCTATTTCATTCTTTTTAATCCTATCTGTATCTCTACCCGTTTTTTCTACATTTTCAGAAACAAACCCTGCAATATGGTCTTGACCTTTTCTATATTTATTAGATGCATTTAATACATAATCACAATCATTTACAATACCTTCTGTTTCAAATGCCCTTTTTACAAGCATACTCGCAAATACAGGTGCAAATAATGGTAATTTATCTTTCAATGATTTATCCTTATTGAAAATATATTTAGAATCATCTGTATGTTCTTCACCTTCATCAATAAATTTAGATATAAAATCGCATTTTCTAATACGTCTCCATGTTCCATCATCATTACTATTAATATCAAATAGATTATTTGTACATACAACCAAGTTAAATTGTGGTTCAAATATTTCACTCTCCGAATATAATCCTCTGGCTTGAATCGGATCACCGCCTGTTAATTCTTTCATAATACCTTCATTTAATTGTACATTCTTAGATGGTTCTTGCATAACAGCATATCTTACACCTTTTAATTTCAATACTTCATCTGATGTGCCACCAATAAGTCCACGTTTTTCAGTGACAAGTGTAATAGGGACTGTCCCTTTATAATCACCCAATGTTACACCCATTAAATCGGCCAAAATAGATTTACCATTACTACCACTTCCATGATACACATTAAATGTTTGATTTTTGTTGGTTCCAATTAAACAGGAAGCCATATGATCCCACATATAACGATTTAGTTCAGAAATAGGAAACAACTTCTCCATAAAAGTGGTAATTTCTTCCTTGGTAATTTTATATTCTCCGTTTGTATCAATAGAATCATAAGGAATATAATTAATTTTTGTCGTTTTTGTAATATAATCTTCTGGTTGCCCATCTCTAAATACTTTATTTTTGAAATCAATCACACCATTATTAAATCCTAATAAATATTTATTTGTATCCATATTTTTAATAAAATCACCATCATAAAAGAGTTCCATAGCTTCACGCATAATATTATTCTTATCATTCGTTTTTTTAAGAGTAAGCATTACATCGCCAATAATCTTCACCTTTTTTTTAATATATTCAGCACGATCATCACTCGGATCATAATGATGATATTCATTATGTAATTTTTCGGTTTTTTGTGAATATAGATTATACATTTGCTTGGAAATAGATTCTCTCAAACTCATACCTTTATCTAATACCCATCTATGATTATGAAATCTATACCACACACCTTTTTTATCATAACTAACACATACATATTTATCCTTATACATTTGTTTTAATACCTGTGCCTTATCATATTCTGTTTGACTATTTAACGTTTCTTCCATAGCGTATTCAACAGAAACGGATTTAATTTTTTCATAAGCCTCAAAATTATATTGTTTTACCCAATACATAATAGTTCTTCGTGTTATTACTTCACCTTTGGATACATTAAAATATTTTTTCCATTGTGAAAATAAATCTGGAATACTATTATAGTCAAAATCAGAAGCTTTACTTCTAAGTAACACCCATGATAAGAATAGTCTTTCATCGGTTCTTTTTAACGCAAATGCAACTTGACGATTTAATGCGTGTGAACCTGGCTCATAAAATTTTTCTGGTAAAACAAGCGTATACTCATGCGTTTCTCTAATTTCATATTCGGTTGGTTTCAATTTTGAAAGCATAATATTTACTGCCTTATCTAAGGAACTTTTATCTTTAATATCCGATAAAGACATATATCCTTCTTCTTCTTCTTCATCATCTTTTATAAGAAGTTTGACTTTGGTTTTACTATTTGGTTTTTTAAATTTTTTATTTGACCGTTTATTATAATCATCTAATATTTTAGCATTTATTTCAAATTTTACATTTTCCGTATTTCTCACAGATAATTTTGAAAAGTTTTTTTGTAAGTCAAATTCACGTACATTTATTTCATCCATTTCAAATTCTCCATCTGCGACATCATATCCAATACTAAAATGTTGTGTTAATTCATATGCTTCATTTCCTGGCTTTCTAGAACCGAAAAGTTGCCAATTAGTAGAACCCTTACTAATTCCTTCATCTAGAACAGATTCCCAGGTATTTATAAGGGGAAGATCCCAAATCTCAGGTAATTTTTCAATCATCTTCTCGCGAAGCATGATTTGTAAAGTATGTTCCATTTGAATTCCAATAATCATATGAATTCCATCTTTTGTCAAGCTTTTATCATCTAATCTATTTACATTTGGTTTCTCAAAAATATAAATAGGAAATGTTTTATTTGTTTCAAATATAAAATAATTTTTCAGTTCTTCTAAATATAAAATAATCATATCCGTAATATGTTCTTTTGTATGTTGCCTTGTCTCGGTATCATATGTAAAACGAAAATCAAAATCAACTACCAAAGGTGATCCCTCATCCAATTGTTTTTCGGTTAAATACTCTTTCTTTTTATTATTAAAGATATGGTCATAATATAATGCATAAAATATTGGTTCATCTTCTTTTGGTATTACATATGAACCACCAAAAATATTTAAATTTTTATCAGGAATTCTTGTATGTGTGGCAACCAATCCAGATGTATTCTTTGCATTATGCTTTGCTAAAAATTCGTTTAAATCCTTAAATGGAGAGGTATTTATCATCGCATTATTCATTAATATAATACTATATAATGATTTTTCTATTTCAATTTTTTAAATTTTAAAATACAAAAATACAAAAGATACAAAAAAGGTCAAGATACAAGGAGGTCAAGATAAAAATGCCATTATTGACCAATGTCATTACCATTTTTAACATAATAAAAAATTATAAAATATATATAAAATACATATAAAATATATATAAAATACATATAAAATATATATAAAATACATATAAAATATATATAAAAAATACATTACAATATAAATATAGCAATGACAACATTTGTTTCCAAAGAAACAGTAAGTAGATTATTAAAAGATGTGAAACAAATAATAAAAAACCCACTTACTGATCATGGAATATATTATATTCATGATGATACTGATATGATGAAAGGTTATGCACTAATTATAGGCCCATCAGATACTCCATACTTTGGTGGAAATTACTTTTTTGAATTAAATTATCCTACGGATTATCCTCATAGTCCACCCAAAGTAAAATTTTGCACAAATGGAAATAATATTCGTTTTAATCCAAATCTATATAAATGTGGAAAAGTATGTATTTCTATTTTAAATACATGGCGAGGCGACCAATGGACATCTTGTCAGACGATATCAACCGTTTTACTAACATTATGCACATTACTTTGTAAGGATCCTATATTAAATGAACCAGGTGTTACATCTACATCTAGTGATTTTAAAAAATATACAGATATTATTGAATATGCAAATATAGATATTGCAGTTTGTGACATAATTAAAAAAAAGGAGGGAATTTATCACGATTTTTTTGATTCATTTTCGCCTTTTATAAAAGATAATTTTATAAAAAATTATGATAATATTTTATTATTTATAAAAAAAAAAATAGAAGATAACAAAGAACAAACATCTAAGGTAGTTGTTACCAGTTTATATAGCATGATAGTAGATATAGATTATATAAAGTTATGTAAAAAACTAGAATATTGTAAACTAGAAGAACATGGTAAACTAGAAGAACATGGTAAACTAGAAGAACATGAAAAATCTAAATAATGTAAAATATTTATCTATTTTAAACAAAATTGAAATAAATAAATAGTATAAAAGTATAATATAAATAACACTATGCATTTCTGTCCAAAATGTCAAAACATGTATTATATCCGTATCAATGCCGATGACCCAAATCAACTCGTATATTATTGTAGAAATTGTGGAAATGAAGATACTGCCGTTTCATTAAATAATTTATGTGTTTCAAAAACACAAATCAAAAATAGTGAGCAATCATTTAGTCATATTATTAATAAGTATACAAAATTAGACCCTACATTACCTAGAATAAATACTATTTTATGCCCAAATAAAGATTGTAAAACAAATACATCAGGCGTTGAAAGAGAAATTATTTATATAAGATATGATGATGTAAATATTAAATATGTATATTTATGTTCTGAATGTGATACGGTTTGGGAAAATAGTGATAATAAATAGATAATATATAGATAATATATAACAAACAATATATAATGTAATATATAATAAAATAATAAAAAATAGTCAAAATAAATATAATAAAACTATATTTTTTTAATATAATAAAAAATTGAATAAATATATTTAATAAATTTAAAAGTATAATTAGTATATAATAAATGAGTGATAACGAAGAATCGCCTTATTCTAGTGATAATAATGATAGTGATAGTGATAACGAAAATGTCGCACCTGTTACAAAAAAGTCATCAAATCCTATTAATAAAAAAATAGTAAAACATCCTGTTATAAATGATTATAATGGTGTTGATGACGAGGAAGACAATGATGTAGAAGATGATGAAGAAGATGAGGTAGATGAAGAAGATGAGGATGAAGATGAATATGCCGATCTTGACGTTGATGAAAGTAAAAATAAAAAAGGTGGTGCTAAATTAAACGACGAATATGAAGAAGGTGACGAAGAGGATGAAGCAGGTGACGAAGATGATAACGATGAAGGAAATAAAGTATTTGGAGAAAAATTACCAATTACGCCAATGGATAAAGCTCAAATAAATAATCTTCAAAATTATAACTCAGATGATGATGATGATGATAATTATGATGAAAATTATTTACAGAAATTTGATAGTGAAACGACAAAAAGTTATATTACTAACTACCATTCAGAATGTTTACAACATAATTATGCCGAAATTGAAGTTATGACACGTATCGTAAGAAATAGTGATAATATAATTATTGACCCTTTACATAGAACATGTAGCTATTTAACCAAATATGAAAAAGCACGTGTTCTAGGGATGCGTGCAAAACAAATAGAAGATAATCATGATCCATTTGTAGATGTAGCAAAAAATGTAGTAGAAAGTTATATTATTGCAGAGCTTGAATTAAAAGAGAAAAAAATTCCTTTTATTATAAAAAGACCTATGCCTAATGGTGGATTTGAATATTGGAAATTAGAAGATTTGGAAATTATAGCATTCTAACTTGTTTATGTAATAAAAAATAATAAAATAAAACCATATATCAAAACAAAACCATATATCAAAACAAAACCAACTATCAAAAACCAAACAATCTAACAAACTATTTTTTTCGTATCCTTAGTAAGAACACACCCTGTTTTATCTGTCTTAGTAATATTTTTTATATATGTATAAATAAACTCTATATTAGATAACTTTTTTAATTTATTCGTGTTTTCTTTACATAATAGTGCGCCTTTTTTATAAATACTATGAAGCTCTTTTTTACTAAGGTCATCCGTATTATCCATTTTGGCTACTACGTGACATGATGAATAATCATTTGCATGAAACCACATATCATTTGGTGATGCCATATCAATAATAGTAAAATTATCTATATCATTTTTTCCTATATAAAAGATAATTTCACGTTGAATATTATTAAAATAAACCAATTCAGTTTTCATATTTATTGTTATCCTATTTTATAAAAAATAAAAAAATTATTCATTTTTTTATTTTTTATCTATTTCTTTTTCTTATATTCATATGTGTATTACCAAATTTGTAGTTTTTAACATTTCCATCTATTTCCACAGTTGATACATGTAACGAAAGTAGTCATAGGCTCATCCGCACTACGCGTCTGCATTTGATAATATGTACATTTATTTACTTTACACTTTCTACATGTAAAAGTATCTGTGGCGGCTTCCATATTTGTTTCAAATTTATATTTATCACGCTTTATTTTTGCATCAATAAAATCTTGCCATTTATCTGGTGCTAATTCTTGGTGAGTCATAAAGGCAATTTTATGAGCTTTAATAGTACCATCATTAATATCTTTTATAATCGTAGGATTCAAATTCGTATAAATACTACGTAGACGGTCTACATAAATAAGTATAAAACTTCGATTATCCCATTTTTTTAATACTTTTTTTTGTTCAGCTTCCTTCAATGTATAATTGAAAATACCTTTTTCCAGATTCAAACTATGTTTTTCATTTTTGATTTTCTCATTCAGCTTTTTTACAATATTGGAACGGAAAGTATCCACATTTTCAATTTTACCTTGCTTTGATAATAATGACATATTGATTTAATTAGATAAATATATTTAAATCAATATCAATTTTATTTTTTATTCGTTTTTTACTTGTTATTTATTCGTTTTTTACTTGTTATTTACTCCTTACTATCATCACTATAATCATATTCTTCTTCACTTAATTCAGACCCCAATTCTAGTAATACTTCACCTCCTTCGTCTTCATCATCCTCCTCGTCCTCATCCTCATCTTCGCCATCCGTTTCACTATCATCCTCTACATCATTCTCATCCGTTTCACTAGAATCTACTACAAATCCATCTTTTAAATATCCGTCTTTGGTTTTACGCTCTTTTGGAACATTTGCTAATTCATCTTCCTCTTCCTCATCCTCAGCTGCCGTAAGTGTCAAATCTTCAAATCCACCAAATAATTTTTCATATATTTTTTCCCATAATTCAAGTGTTAAATCTACCCATTGTCTCTTATCATTATTTTCATTCTTTTCTGTTTTGTCCTTCTTTCCTGTTTTGTCCTTTTTCTCCTTCTTATCGTCCTTTAAAAAAGCAACAACCGCACAATTACCAAAAAATAATTTAGTATCAATTGGTGGAGGAAAATCATATTTATTTTCATTATTTGCACGTCCATCTGTTTTAGCAAATACTTTTACATAATATTTGACACCTGATAGTTTTACACTCCATTCAATCTGCTCAACAAAATCTTCGGCTTTTTTAAATCCACACTTCTTGAATAATTCTTCTTCTTTAAAATCTTTTACAAGGAGTGATTTTAGTGTTCCCGTTTTTTCTACAATAATAACATTTAATGGTTGTGACATATTTTATAATTATTAAAAAATAGGTTTAAATGGTTTCTAATAATTATTAATAAAATGAAACTCTATATTGAAAATTTTGGTATAAATAATCTTGTCAAAACGCTAGGTGTATTAGAAAAATATCCTGTTCATAAAAAATATAGATCTGAAATTTATTCAGATGATGGTATTTATCATATAAATAACATAGATTTGCATAAATTGGTTATAAATGATGATCCTGATATTAAAAAAATAGATAATTATTATAATGATAAATCCCTTTTAATAGATAATTCAAAAGTAACGTGTATAAAATGGAACCAAATTCCATATGAACATATTATATTACATACATGTGAATTTCATTATTTAGTAAATAATTTAGTAAATACAGAAACAAGTATAAAATTTGTGATAATAGTAAAAAAGGATTTTGACAGACTTTATGATATGGAAAAAGGGATAAAATTGAATTATAAAGATTTAGATTTAATGGATTTTTATTTTGAAGTTTCAGATACATTAGATATTCATCATGAAACAGTAAAACAAGAAATAAATGAGTTTTTATCCTTGTTAAACTAATCTATTAATATATTATGTTATATTGGACTATTAAATTTACTATTATATCCATTATTTTTATATGCTTAGTACATCATTTAATAAGTTTTTTCACTTCTACCTTAACAGTACCTAAGATTAAAGACTTGGTCAATATACCCAAACAAAAATATGAATCTATGTATAATGTTATTTCAAATCAGACTCAGAATCAGGTAAACGAGAGAATGATAGATAATGAAAGCTATAAAGAATCATTATTACCAAAAGTAAATGTAGAAGATAATATGAAAAAGGAATTGAAATCTTTTTTAAAATCACAAATGGAGGAATCACAAGATAAAATTGGTGTATCCAATATAACGGACTTAAATTATACAACTACTTCTAATTCATTTTCATTCATTAATGAATAAAAAAACATAATTTATATTATTTTTACATCTTTATGAATGATATAAAAATAAAAATGAAAATTGAAACCTTTTTCTTTGATTACATAAAAGAAATAAAAGATATACAAGACATACAAAACATACAAAACATACAAAACATACAAAACATATATAAATCAAACCAAATATGAGCGTAAATTTTGCACCTGTTTTTATGAGTGATAAAATATATGATGAGTTAGCAGGTTTACTTCGTAAAAGCTATCCTAATGTATGTATTCTCTATATTGATAAAGTATCAAATCCAAAATTAGAAGAAAAATTTGAGAAACGGAAACTTGCATTTGGTGTGATGAATCAAGAAAAAACGCTTTTCCATGGCACTTCTGCAAAGGCAATGGAGGCTATTACGAAAAACGGATATAAGGCTAGTCTAAATAAAAGAGCAGTTTTTGGTCCTGGAAACTACTTTTCCTCAATGGCATCATATAGTAAAGAATATACAGATACAATTAGCTCAGGTGAAAGTTATATGATCGTAAATCGTGTGTTACTAGGAAATCATACGATATCAGTCCAAGGAAAATATAGTGGCGATTCAGGTGGTGATGGAAAATCTATCTTTGTACTACGTCATGATGATGCTGTATTACCTGAATATGTAATTTGTTTTCATAAAAATGCACAAAGTTAGAATATGAAATATGTAAACTAAATAAAAATAGATTATAAAATTTATAAAAAATATTAATTAAATAAAAAATTGAAATGCTTTTTATTTAACCAAATGAAACAACCTATAATTAGAAAAGGTAAATAAATACCAAATGAAAGTAATTAGAAAATCGCAAGTATTTTCAAGAGAGCATCTTCTCTCAAAGAGAGAAAATGAAAACGAAATAAATAATGAAAAAAAAATTCTTGAATATGTAAACAAATTACCTGATGATATGATTAATGAAATACGTTCTTATATGTGTGGCGAAACTAAACAAATAATAGAAAGTGAAATAGAGAAAAAAAGAAGAAAATGGTATAAAAAAATGTTATGTGGAAAAGATTATTATTATTTTTTAGAAACTATCAGAAAAATCGATAAAAAACATTTGATACGACTCATTCTTGAAGGAACGCTCAAAAAACACCCAAAATTAGTAAAAGAATTAAGAATTTATAGAGAGGATGCAGAAGGTGAAGAATTGATTGAAAAATGGAAAAGAGGAGAAATTTCAGAACAGCAGGGTGATTTGATAAAATTTACTATTTCATATGATATTCGTTTATTTATTCCGTCTGCTTATAATGAAGTGAAGAAACTTGATTTAGAAGAATTAAATAAGTATGTTTATCTTTATAAATCATTATTATATGTGGCAAATAAAACGGCAAAATAAAATACCAAAATGAAATACCAAAATGAAATACCAAAATGAAATACCAAAATGAAATACCAAAATGAAATACCAAAATGAAATACCAAAATGAAATACCAATATAAACAAAAAATTGAATATGAATATAATTTAAATATTTTTTTTAACAATAAGAAAGAAAGAAACCTATGGATGAAACATTATTACATTTTCAAAAATCTGATATCTTTTCACCATCTGAAATATCAAAGCTTATGGCTTCTAAATTACATAATTATGGAAACTTATTAGAACCATCGGTAGGCGAAGGTCATCTATTAAAGTATATTGATTTCAACCATTATGATAATATAGATGTATACGAAATCAAAGAAAAGTATTTGGAAAAAATAGTTACTGATACAACTAATACTAATATAACTAATACTAATACAACTAATAAAAAAATCAATAAATATCATGCAGATTTTATCAAGACAAATATAACGACTACATATGATAATATTATCATGAATCCACCTTATATACGTATTCAAGATTTATCAAAAGAGTATCGTAGTTATATAAAAGAAGCCTTTCCTATTTTCAAAACGGGATTAGTAGATTTATATTATGTCTTTCTTCTGAAATGCATTTCGTTACTAAATGAAAAGGGTATTATGGTCGCTATTACACCCAATAGTTATTTATATAATAAATCTTCATTGACTCTTAAAAAATATTTATTTGAAAATAAGCTGATTCGTGAAATCATTGATTATAAATCAGAGAAAGTATTTGAAGGAAAATCAGTTTATTGTTGTATTACGATATTTGATAAAAGTCCAAAGGATTATTTGATTTATAATGACACACAAATCTATTATAAAGATATTGATACGAAAGAATATAATATATTTAATACCATAAATGCTTATTCTGATAATAATACTAATACTAATACATCTAACCAAAGTTATAAAAAGTTAAAAGATATATGTAAAATTAAAAATGGAATAGCTACTCTTCGTGAAAAAATTTATATTCACGAAAAACCACTTTATCCAGAAGAACCATGTTGGAAACCTATTACTAATGGTAAAAAAAAAGCATATATTATATTTCCATATGATGATAATGGTAAGATTATAGACGAAACCGAGTTTCAAAATAAGAATTTAAAAACATATACTTATTTACAAACGAATAGATTAGAACTGGAAAAACGTGATAAAGGGAATAAAACATACCCAAAATGGTATGCATTTGGAAGAACACAGGCGCTAGTCAAATCAAAAAAAGAAAAAGTATTATATATTCAGAGTTTTATAAATCCAATTGAGGTTAAACTAGAAATGTCAGAGCCTATGTTATTTTATGGATGTTTATGTATAGAACCAATTCATAGTAAAGATACAGAAGTAATTGAAAAAACAATTATAAAAAATATAGATATGCTTACCAAAATGTCTTCTAAGAGAGGTGGAGGTTGGATTAATATAAGTAGTCGTAATTTATATGAGTTACCAGTTCTTCAATAATCTAAAACAATATCTGCTTTATCAACATAATAAGCATAATAATCGTCAAAATTTTTATATTCATTTCAGCATTATTTTTTGCATTATAGTTATTATTATGACAATAATCAATACATTTTTTTGTACTTATACGATTCCCTGATTTATAAAAACAATTATGAATACATAATTTTGTAGCATTAGTATCAGTATCAATGAGTTCTATCATATTGTACATTGTATAAATTAGTTGAATGTTTTATAATTATATTGCAAAATGAATTCAATTTTTTTATATAAAAAACATTTTATATAAAATAGTAAACAATTACTTGATACTAGATTCATATGATTTTTCTGATTCGTCCGATTTTTCTGATTTATCTGAATATGATTTATCTGAATCCGACTTATCAACATCATCTACATATGTTTTTTTAAATTTGGTAAATTTACGAAATAAAAGTGGAAAGGAAAACCCATTATTGAAAAAACGTATAATAATAGACGAGCATAAATTTATTTTTATATTATAAACACGCGTTATTGGTTTTTTTGAATTTTTTGGTTTTTTTTTCAGAATTGTTTTATTATTATAAACATTGGTAGTATGTTGAATTGCATCAACACGAGTCATTTATTATT
>Ga0209401_1001054_pt1 | contig 18438 bp, 8 predicted proteins | sample M_140807_MF_Meta_FD_187318 | JGI IMG/M metagenome (GOLD analysis project Ga0209401, IMG submission 187318) | Freshwater microbial communities from Lake Montjoie, Canada to study carbon cycling - M_140807_MF_MetaG (SPAdes) (version 2) | ecosystem: Environmental > Aquatic > Freshwater > Lake...
TCCAGTTACGCCTGTTATTCCGGATATACCAGTTTGTCCGGTACGTCCTGTATGTGCATCCTGTCCAGTTAAACCAGTAATACCAGTTAGGAAAATCGAGGTATTATTGCAACCGGTTGGACCAGTTGGTCCAGTTTCTGCAGTGAGTCCTGGAAATCCAGTTTGCCCGGTTAATCCCGGTTGACCAGTTCTTCCTGTTAACCCCGTAATAATTTCGCCCATTTGTCCAGTTAACCCAGTACGTCCAGTTCTTCCGGTTTGTCCCGTTTCAGCAGTTTGTCCCGTTTCAGCAGTTTGTCCAATCGAACCAGCAATTCCAGTTGTTCCAGTGATTCCAGTTACGCCTGTTATTCCGGATATACCAGTTTGTCCGGTACGTCCTGTATGTGCATCCTGTCCAGTTAAACCAGTAATACCAGTTAGGAAAATCGAGGTATTATTGCAACCGGTTGGACCAGTTTGTCCAGTTTCTGCAGTGAGTCCTGGAAATCCAGTTTGCCCAGTTAATCCTGTTGTTCCGGTTCTTCCTGTTAACCCCGTAATCATTTCACCCATTTGTCCAGTTAACCCGGTTTGTCCAGTTTTTCCGGTTTGTCCGGATTCAGCAGTATCACCAGTTAAACCAGTTGGTCCAATCGAACCAGCAATTCCAGTTGTTCCAGTGATTCCAGTTACGCCTGTTATTCCGGATATACCAATATGTCCGGTACGTCCTGTCTGTGCATCCGGTCCAGTTAAACCAGTAATACCAGTTAGGAAAATCGAGGCATTATTGCAACCAATTGGACCAGTTGGTCCAGTTTCTGCAGTGAGTCCTGGAAATCCAGTTTGCCCGGTTAATCCCGGTTGACCAGTTCTTCCTGTGAACCCCGTAATCATTTCACCCATTTGTCCAGTTAACCCGGTTTGTCCAGTTTTTCCGGTTTGTCCGGATTCAGCAGTATCACCAGTTAAACCAGTTGGTCCGGTTCTTCCGGTAATACCAGTATAACCAGTATTTGCTGTGATACCACTTTCACCAGTTTGTCCAACATTTCCGGGATTTCCTGTTGATCCTGTTGTTCCAGTCAATCCGGTAAGTCCTGTCATGAAAATTAGGTCATTATTGCAACCAACAGACCCGGTTGTTCCAGTTTCTGCAGTGAGTCCTGGAAATCCAGTTTGACCGGTTAATCCGGGTACGCCTGTTACTCCGGTGAATCCTGTAATCATTTCACCCATTTGTCCAGTTAACCCAGTACGTCCAGTACGTCCAGTACGTCCGGTTTCAGCAGTATGTCCAGTTAACCCAGTAAATCCAATAGAACCTATTATTCCGGTGATACCTGTGATACCAGTAACACCAGACAATCCGGATATACCAGTTTGCCCAGTTCTTCCAGTATGGGCATCCGGTCCAATTAAACCAGTAATACCCGTTAGGAAAATTAGGTCATTATTGCAACCAATAGACCCAGTTATTCCTGTTTCGGCGGTGAGTCCTGGAAATCCAGTTTGACCGGTTAATCCGGGTACGCCTGTTACTCCGGTGAATCCTGTAATCATTTCGCCCATTTGTCCTGTTAACCCAGTTCGCCCTGTTCGCCCAGTTCGTCCAGTTTCAGCAGTATGTCCAGTTTCAGCAGTATTTCCAGTTAACCCAGTACAACCAGTATTTGCGGTAATTCCGGTTTCGCCAGTTTCTGCGGTTTGTCCAACATGTCCAGTTCGTCCGGTTCCTCCAGTCACTCCGGTTAATCCTGTTATACCAGTTAGGAAAATTAGGTCATTATTACAACCAATAGACCCAGTTGTTCCTGTTTCTGCGGTGAGTCCTGGAAATCCAGTTTGCCCGGTTAATCCTGGTTCACCGGTCACTCCGGTGAGTCCTGTAAGCACTTCACCCATTTGTCCAGTTAACCCAGTTCGTCCAGTTAACCCAGTTCGTCCAGTTAACCCAGTTTGCCCCATTATTCCAGTTTGTCCAGTGATACCAGTGATACCGATTTCACCAGTAAAACCAGTATTTCCCGTTAATGCGGTATTTCCAGTGATACCGGTAATTCCAGTTTGTCCCATTATTCCGGTTACACCGGTTACTCCAGTTTTAAATATAAAATCTATATCACATCCGGTTAATCCAGTTACACCGGTGAAACCGGGTTCACCTGTATAACCAGTAGCACCAATTGCCCCTGTTAATCCGGTTTTACCGGTTGTCCCTGTTTCGCCAGTTGTCCCTGTTTCACCGGTTACTCCGACAATTCCGACTGTTCCGGCAACGCCAGTGAGACCAATTGAACCGACTATACCAGTTAAACCGATTATACCTGCTGCTCCGATTATTCCAGTGATACCTATTATTCCGGTGATACCCGTTGTCCCAGTGATACCGATTGTTCCAATTGTTCCGGTTGTCCCAGTGATACCGGTTACAAAAATGTTTTTAATTATAACTCCGGTTATTCCAGTTGGTCCAGTGACTCCGAGTTCACCTGTAAATCCAGTGACTCCAGTTGCGCCGGTAAATCCAGTGACTCCAGTTGCGCCGGTAAGTCCACTTTCACCGGTAACTCCGGTTAATCCAGTCACTCCAGTAATTCCGGTAATTCCTTGATAACCAGTAGTGCCTGTGACTCCAGTTTCTCCGGTTAATCCAGTGACTCCAGTTTCTCCGGTTAATCCAGTGACTCCGGTTTCTCCGGTTAATCCAGTGACTCCGGTTAATCCAGTGATTCCAGTTTCTCCGGTTAATCCAGTAACTCCAGTTTCTCCGGTGTTTCCGGTGTTTCCGGTAATTCCCGTGGCACCAGTGATTCCGGTGGCACCAGTGATTCCGGTGGCACCAGTGATTCCTGTGGCACCAGTGATTCCGGTGGCACCAGTGATTCCGGTAGTTCCGGTTATACCAGTGTTTGCTGTGTTTCCGGTTTCTCCAGTGATTCCGGTTATTCCAGTTATTCCGGTTATTCCAGTTATTCCAGTGACACCTGTGTTTCCGGTTACGCCAGTGATACCAGTGACACCTGTGTTTCCTGTGTTTCCTGTGTTTCCTGTGTTTCCGGTGTTTCCGGTGTTTCCTGTGTTTCCTGTGTTTCCGGTGTTTCCGGTGTTTCCTGTGGAACCAGTTATTCCTGTGATACCAGTTATTCCTGTGGTACTAGTTATTCCTGTGGTACCAGTGATTCCGGTGATTCCGGTGATTCCGGTGATTCCCGTGTTTCCGGTTTCTCCTGTCGGTCCGGTTATTCCGGTTTCTCCTGTCATCCCGGTTATTCCGGTTGTTCCAGTCGTTCCAGTCGTTCCAGTTTCTCCAGTTGTGCCGGTTATTCCAGTGTTTCCAACGTATCCAGTTTCACCAGTCACTCCGGTTATTCCGGTTATTCCGGTCACTCCGGTCACTCCAGTTGTACCAGTTTCTCCGGTTTCTCCTGTTGTGCCGGTTACTCCAGTTTCTCCTGTCATTCCGGTTGTTCCAGTCGTTCCTGTTGTTCCAGTCGTTCCTGTTGTTCCTGTAATACCTGTGATTCCTATATTGCCGGTTACTCCAGTTATACCAGTTTCTCCAGTCAATCCAGTAGAACCGGTTTCTCCAGTCAATCCAGTCAATCCAGTTGTTCCAGTCAATCCTGTCGTGCCAGTCAATCCCGTCGTGCCAGTCAATCCCGTCGTTCCAGTCAATCCCGTCGTGCCAGTCAATCCCGTCGTGCCAGTCAATCCCGTCGTGCCAGTCAATCCCGTCGTGCCAGTCAATCCAGTTGTTCCGGACAATCCAGTTGCACCAGTCAATCCCGTCGTGCCAGTCAATCCCGTCGTGCCAGTCAATCCCGTTGTTCCGGACAATCCAGTTGCGCCAGTCAATCCCGTCGTGCCAGTGACTCCGGTTATTCCTGTATTGCCAATAGTACCGATATCTCCAGTATTTCCAGTCATACTAGTTTCACCAGTGATTCCAGTATTTCCAGTAGAACCAATTGTTCCAATTGTGCCAGTGATTCCGGTTATTCCGGTGATTCCAGTGATTCCAGTGATTCCAGTGATTCCGGTGATTCCAGTGATTCCAGTTGTACCAGTTATTCCTGTATTGCCGGTATTTCCAGTTGCACCAGTTATTCCTGTATTGCCGGTATTTCCAGTTGCACCAGTTATTCCGGTCGTGCCTACATTACCAATATCACCAATATTGCCGGTATTGCCAGTGATACCTGTAGTTCCAGTGTAACCAGTTATTCCGGTAACTCCGATTATTCCAGTTGCACCTGTTATACCGGTAACTCCATTCACACCTTTATCGCCAGTCATTCCGAATGGTTGCATATCATTATTCATCATTGGACCGGTCGTTCCCATTGGTCCGGTTGGACCAGTTGTCCCATTTATAACCCCAGTAGTTATTTCTTCCAGTTGAGTTGTGGTAACGTTAATACTTGCGAATGCTGTTGGTAAATTTAACTCAGTTGCGATTTCTTGTGCACTCGTAATTATATTCTCTGTCAATGTTTGCAGTATAACTGTCGAATTTAATGCATTTGTAATTGCAGTCGCAATATCAGTTAAACTGGTATATTCTATACCGGAATCGTTTGTGTTGGCGTTCTGTAATGTCGTGTTGATAACGAAATTTCCGGTTAATTGATAATTTTGAGTAACATCTTTTTCCACACCCAAAACCAGACTTTTAAATTTTAAAAATGCCTTGGTTGATTCATTTGGTTGGTCGATGATTGGCGTATTGGTAATGAATTGAGAGGATGATATATTTGCAGTAACCGGTGTTAGTGTATATGAAATTAACGTGATAGACGAAGCAGGAACACCCAGAGTGGCAGCAATTCCGTCTATAAATGCTCGCTTATCTGAATCCGAAATAGTAGGAACACCATCAATTATTATCGGGTCTGTAACCCCTCCCAAAGATAACGAAAAATTAATCTGAATCGTTTTATTGGGGTCAGACGCTTCAAACTGCGAAACATTATGGAGTTTAATAAGAAGCGGAACTCTTACTACTCGAACAATCGAGTTTGTATTAACTGTGGTTACTTGCGAATAATCTCCACTGGAAAAATCCGGTCCAGGCGATGAACTGATAATATGTTGCAATCCACTCGGTGTCACTTGAATATCATTTACAGAACTATCCGAGTTTATAATATTTGCTACTAGAGTAATGGTCGTTCCAGTAGGAACATAAATCAAGTCGTTTTGAATAAACCCGTCTTCAATAGTCTGAGTTTCTCTATTATTAAATGGATTATTTAAACATGCGTATCGAATCATTGCATTTACATGGTTTACTGTAATGCTTCCGGACATTTGATTTACATATTCGCCACTTGAGGTTATAACCATTTTATTCATTAAACCTACCATTGCATTTGCATCAAAAATTCCATTATTAATATTGATTTGACTTTTAACATCAAACAGAGTATTAAACCCTTCTGGATAACCGAAATAGTTATTTAAGAATGTTTGAAAGTCACTGTATAGCGTTGTGTATTTTCCAACCGAAATTATATTTGCAGGCGCTACTGATAAAGCAAACTCGGTAGCAGATAGTGTGATTTGGTCAATCGGAAATGCACCTGTCGCAGAATTAAACGATGTATCTATAATGGCATTATTTGAAGGGTCTTTTTTTAGTTTAATTTTTTGATTAAATGACCTAACATCGTAAGTTACTTGCAATGAGTTTGTAACATCATATTTATTAATTCGATTGTAAGGCATTATGGAGGTATTTTGGACACCGCGCTCCATAACAAATCCACCGGTAGCATTATATGCGTAAAATAAACCACTATATGACGAGTCGGTTACGATTTGATTTTGACTGCCGTCGTTTACCAAATCTTTTGCCAACTGTGGTATTAATGTGTTTCTACTTGAAAAATAGGTGTTCCACGGCATTATATACTATATATACATTAACGTCTATTAGTAAATGTGTCAATCACCGTTAGTAGATTAGTTCTCCAGAGTTAGTTCGAACTCTTACTGCTTCGCATCCATTCTCCGTCGATTCGACTTACGAGATTCCCTCCGCCGCGCTTATAGGATTTACAGACTTTGCAGGAGCATCGAATTCAAAGGTTTAAATATCATACAAAACCGTGAAAACTAGGCAGAATGAGTAATTCGCGTTATTCATGTTTAATATTCTGCCGAAATCGTCGTATAGTCTGATTCGGAGTCTTTGTATATCGACCGGACCGAAATATTTACGAGGTTCGGTCAAAATGCTCAAATCGTTGTCCATCAGGATTCCGAAGTAATTACCTCTCAATGAAATACGCGCCAAAATATTTGGGTTCAGTATCGATTGATTAAACGCTGTTATAAAATGGTTATTCGCGCTATTATTAAAATCGTCCACCGCCAAATAAATATATCGGATGGTCGCGGGTTCTACTATTGTATCCGCGGTATAAGTAATGCTGCCGTCGTAAACTCGGTGCGTAAACCCTAGATTCCACCCGATTTTCGAAGAAATCTCGGAATTATCTGGGTTTCCGTTAATATCTCGCGAAAAGTCCAGTTTTATTCTTACTATTTTCGCGCTATTTTTTGTAATGGTCACTTTTCCATTCCCTGACCCGGTTTGGGTTATATTAAGAGTGAACTCGATATACGAAAACATATTTACAGGGTTTATCAAAGAACCATTTGAATTTTTAGGACTTACTATTGCATTGAGAGCAGCAATAAAATCCGCGGCGTTGTAATTCCCGTCATCGATTTGAAATACCTGAGAGGTTGTAACCAGTGTTCCGGAATTGTCGTATTCGATTTCCATCCAAATGTGTGAATTGCCGTAATGGTGGGAAATTCCGTAAAATGCGACCGGTATTTCTAGTGCGGACATTTGCATCGAAACCACTTTGTTTATTTTGAGAGGTAATTGAAACGTGAAATCGGAACTCTGTGAATTGTAAAAATTGTCGCGGAATCGGGTGTCAATGGTAAGGCATTTTTTGATAGTTCTGGTAACGAGAGGATTTAGTGCTCCAACATGGTACTCACTCGCAAATGTATTGATGTAGGGTGCGTGTGATTTTGCAATGAGTTCATCCTCTCGCGTTATATCGGATTCCAGGTATTCGGTTTTATCTAAACGCGGTTCGGCGGGTAATGTGGTCGGTTTTTTTGCGGGTCCACATTTGACGAAAATCAACCATTCTTTCGCTTTAGATAGAAATTCGATTAGGTCGCCTTTGAACTGTTTCTTCACGTGTCCGGTTTTTAATAACACCTCTCGCATATGCACTTCTTGATATTCAATATCGGCGAGTCCATAACCGGGTTTCAAATGGAAAAACTTCTCCAAATCTTTAATGCTGTAGTTACGAATATCTAAGTCCAAATCCATTATATTTAGAACGAATATATACTGTGCGAGTCTTTGACCGAGGCGTAAGAAACTTCCCAATAATTAGTATATATAGAAAATGAATTTTTCTGCTGCGTTTAAGTATCTCTGCTTGCCATCGAAGGTTTACTTCGTGTTGTCTGTTATCGGTATTTTATCGTCGCTTTTGATGCCCGCCGTCTTCGGAAATTTACCTATTTTATTTCAGGTTGTTCATTTAGTCTACGTCGTGTTCTGGACTTGGGTGTTGAATTTGATTTGCAAGGCAGGATATAAGTGGTTGTCGTGGGTCTTGGTATTGGCGCCATATGTCGTGGCATTTTTATTAGTAACGTTTGTTTTGAATAATACGGTCGCTAATGCATCAAGCACTCCTATTATTATGTTGAGTCAATAATCAGTGCAGTAAAATTCATATAAATATTTTGTTTGTATTTTGAATACACACAAAATGGGTGAAACACCGGTGAAAGTTATCGTGGAAATCGAGAGGCATTCGAATCAAAAATGGGAATATGACCGAGTAAACGACCGGTTGTTTTTAGACCGCACTTTAAAGTACCCGTTTTTCTACCCATATGCATACGGGTTTTTCCCGAAAACCTTAGGGGACGACGGCGATGAATTAGATATGCTGCTAATAACCGACCGACCGTATAGCAATTATAATTATGCGCAACACCATTATGAAGGATATATTGTCGGTGGACTAATGATGCACGACGAAAAGGGAGAGGATGCGAAAATATTCGTCGTTCCTCTCGACGAAATCGAGCAATATAAACAGAAATCCGACGCCGAATTACAGTCAATATTTGAAGATATTGCGTGGTTTTTTGCCCACTATAAATCGAAAGATACCGACGGTAAATGGAGTAGAGTTGACGGAACTCTGACTACAGAGCAGGCAACCGATTTGTATAACGCTTCCGTCCAAAAATACCAGCAAAATATATAATATGCCGTATAAAATCCGACGTATACGAAAGACTCGTAAGAATTGTTACCAGGTTATTAGCACTCGGAAGAAGAGAGTCTTCTCGAAATGCTCTACCAAGAAAAACGCCGAGAAACAGATTCGCCTCCTTCGCGCAATTCAATATAATAAGAATTTCCGGTTGCGTCCAGCGAATCGACCATAACCGCCAACCGAATAAAATATGGGACACAGTATTATATAATAAAAAAAATGGCACATTGTACTTTAACGTGTTTTATTGCGTTTGTCATCGTCGTGGCAATGGTGGCAATGTCCGTAATGGTCTCAAACGACCCATTCATCAAGTCTTATCATAATCAATTACCCGATGATTTAAAGGTAGCGCATCATAAAATTGTTGCTGAGCGCCAGAGCATTTTCTTCACCGGATATTTAATCGGGTTTGTCGTGTCTGTTTTCGTCATCCTATTCAGCGTCAATGTGCTGAAAAATCGGATGCCGGTTGCCGGTATGGTCTGTTTGGCGGTCGTCGTCAGCACCTTGGTGAACTATTTTTACTATATTCTTTCTCCTAAATCGAATTATATGGTCGAACTCCTTAAAACCGATAAACAACGAGAGGATTGGTTGCAAGTATACAAGTCGATGCAATACTATTACCACTTTTCGTTCGTTTTAGGGGCAGTGGCGGTCGGAGTCTTCGCCTATGCATTCCGGGGGAGTTGCCGGTAACAACCATCTATCTATTATTTCAAAAAGCATAAACATTAAGAGGTTGAAATAATAGACAATATTTGCTGCAATGTCGGATTTTCTAACAAGCGAAGAGCAGCAAAAAGTAATAAATCATATATTGAACGGCGATAATGTGGTGGTAGACGCGGTAGCGGGGGCGGGAAAAAGCACGACGGTGTTATCTTTGGCGCGCCAAGTACCCCCAAATTACACCATTTTGCAACTTGCCTATAATGCCGCGCTCAGAAAAGAGGTCAAAGTCAAACTCAAAACCCAAGAAATCGACAACGTGAAAGTGCATACATTTCATAGTCTGGCGGTGAAATACTACTCATCTTTGGCGCATAATGACACGGAATTGCGCAAAATCGTCCAGGAAAACATACCGCCGAGAACGAAGATTCCCGCCTTCAATATTATTGTGCTGGACGAGTCACAAGATATGTCGATTTTGTATTTCAAATTCATGGCGAAATTCGCGAATGATATGGGCGCCCCGTTTCAATTGTTGGTTTTGGGTGATTATATGCAGGGAATCTACGGATTCAAGGGGGCGGACGTTCGGTCGCTAACAGAAGCACATCAAATATGGGCAGGTCATCCAGGTTTGTTATCACCCGTTTTCCATCAATGCGCGCTGCAAACCTCTTACCGAATCACGAATCAAATCGCGAATTTCATCAATGGGGTCTGCTTAGGTACCGAGCGATTGAAGGCGACGAAAGACGGACCATTGCCCGAATATATCAGCAATAATTCCAATAATATCGAGAGGATAGTAGTAGCAAAAATAGTTCAATTAGTGGACGCTGGGTTCTCACCTGGTGATATTTTCGTTCTCGCACCGTCGGTAAAGAAAAACAACTCGGGAATTAATCAAATCGAGAACGCTTTGGTCGAGCGTAATATACCTTGCTATGTTCCTATATTCGAAAATGAGGGGTTCGACGACAAGGTTATTGCCGGAAAAGTCGTCTTTTCTACCTACCATTCGGTGAAAGGGCGCGAGCGCCCTATTAGTTTCGTTCTGGGGTTTGAGCAGTCTTATTTCGAATATTTGGGGCAAGATTATTCACCTCTCGAATGTCCCAGTACAATTTACGTGGCAGGTTCTCGCGCTACTTATAAATTGTTTTTGGCGGAGAGGTTGAACTATGCATATGACCGGTCGTTCGATTTCTTGAAAAAGACTCACCGCGAGATGGTCGACGAGGGGTTCGTCGTGTTCAACGGTGTACCACGCGAGAAATTCTACGAGAAAAGCACGTCGGATTTTGAACGCGAAAAAGAAAACGATAAAAAGAAAAAATTCGTCGATATAACACCGTCGGAGTCGGTCAAATACATACCAGACCATATCATGGAGAATATATTGCCGCTTATCGACCGCATATTTATTCAAGAGGTTGAACCCACCGAAGATTCGACAATCGATGTTCCTAATATAATTCCAACCTCTCGTGGTTTATACGAAGATGTGTGCGATTTGAATGGTATTGCGATACCGTGTATTTATTGCGACCATTTATTCCGGAAGTTCGGGCAAACCTGTACCGCCAATATAGGGTCGAATGTTTTGCGGAATATCATAATCGATTTGCTGTCTGATACTAAACAAAACCAATGCTCTTATTTGAAACGAGAGGTTGATAGTTTGCCGGAAGTATGCGAAACGCCCGCGGATTATCTGCGATTCGCCAATTTGCAACTCGCATGCAAAGAGCGTGTCATATCGAAATACTGGCAGATATCGCCGCAAGATTACAACTGGTTGACCGATGAAATGGTGACGCGGTTTATGGAGAGGTTGGACGCCGTCATTGGCGTTGAATGCTCCGATAAACCGCCTCTCGTAGAGCACTCGATAATTGACTACGAAATGGAAGTCGAAATCGCGGCAATAAACGCTATTTTGCGACCTTTCTTCCTCATTTTAGATAAAATAATCCGGTTTTCGGGTCGCGCGGACCTAATTACCTGGAAAACACTGTGGGAATTAAAGTGTACGAACTCAATTACGGTCGAGCATAAACTGCAAACTATTATGTATGCGTGGTTGTGGCATGTGGTAAACGGGTTCTCGAATCGGCGAGAGGTTCGGATTTTCAATATTAAAACGGGGGAGGTCTTAAGATTGAATGCCACGTTTGAAGAGTTGACCATCATCGTGGTTGAAATATTGAGAGGTAACAGTAAAATCGAGAAGTGTGCCTCTCGAACAAATGAGGATTTTTTCATGGAATGCAGCGAGTTTATCAAATCACTCTCTCTTACTCATCGTAATACTCTTTGAGTGTCTCGTAGAAGAATTCATAAGTCATGTTCGGTTTCAATTGCGCCTTATCCATTGTAACCGAGCACCCCCCGTCGGATATGACAGACACGTCGAATCGGATTATTCCTCGGCGGAAACACGCAAACAATATTAATTTTGCGTTTGCTGAATTTGTGTGGTCGATGTGTAAATGCAACGAAATCCGCGACTTCGAAATGCCGAAACGGATGAGTCCGTCCACTATATATTCGAAATCCGTGAATTTCAAGGTTCCCATCGTATCCGAGATGCATATCTCGTCGAACTCCATATCGCGATACGAGAGGATTTCGTAAATAATAAAGTCGTTGTCTATTCGCCCGTTGACGGGACACTCATTTACACAAGATACATACAGTTTTGTTTTGCAAGGCGACGGCAATGTGACTATATGGCGCATCATTTCGTCTAGTTCGGTTTTCTTGTATAACAGATTTTTGCCGGTATTCTTGACCTGGAACGCATTGCTAACTGACGTTATAAATGAATAATTACGTACCCCCGATTTAATCGCATTTAGCAACCCGAATTTATTAGGAACTAAAGCATAAATTTCTGGTGTGGTTTTGGAGGTGTCAATGGTCGAATTTAAATTCGCATATATATCTCCAGTGTCACTCATAATTGGGAGAACTTTTGGCGAGACGAACGCCCCGATTTCGATTTTCGCCGGCGCGTTTTTTTCGCAAATCGAATTCAATAGTTCCAGTTTTCGTGCGGTAGGATAGTCGAGAGGATTCGCACCCTGTAACCCGTCCCTCAACGATACATCAAACAACAGCGGTTTAATTTGCAGTACATTTGGATAAAATACTCGTGTTTTAGGGACTGGGAATACGGTTCGACTGTGTGTATGCATTGCTCTACCAACAGAAAAAAGATTTATACGTTTGCTATACATTTTCAGAATTCGGTTACTATTATTACAGTTGAATATTTATTTGCTTTATCCAAATGATTAATGACCCGAAATGATTTATAGGATTTAAGGACTTCGCATGCGAAGGTAGTAAATCCGAAATTTTCAGGAGATGCGACTCTGGAGCATCGAATGAAAATATTACAGCAAAATAATACTCAAGAGTCGGGTTTTGAATTCCGTCGATAATCGCATGTTATCAAGCATCCGGCGAAACCTGTCATATAATTCATCCCCTAAGTGTATTGTATTTATATTGCTCCTCTCGTAGTTTTCTATATGGAAAACCAACTCGGCGTAAAAGTCCCGACTATCAGCGTCGAGTTTGGTAAACTGTATTATTTTGCTTTTAAACGGGGCGAAATACTTGACGCGCTCCTCTCGTTCTTTTATAGCACGATTGGATTCGGCAATGGCAAATTGCAACTCATAATCGGTCTCGCTTTCCTCTAAAGCACGTCTCATTTGGTCTTCTTCAGATTCGATGTTAAATGCACCAAAACTGGCAGGTAATAACCGTTCTCTTATGGAAATATCAGGCGGTCTTATGTTATCGTCGTCCATTTTTGTTTTTTTTTGAATAATACTTTTGCGGTTAATGGTCTTTATATTGATTTGCATTATTATGTTACGGGCGATAAATTGAATCCTTGTAATTTCGCGCGTAAAAGGGCGGTGGCATTTATGAGGGTCTGTTTGGTTTGTTTCAGTGTCTGATTGACTGCGTTGATTCCTTGAATATCGGGGTCGTTCGCCATCGCGATAGTTACGCCTTGGTCGCACAATATGTTCCAGTTTGTTATGGTCGAAACCGCGGCATTTATGATGCCCTGCTCTTCGGCAGATAAATTCGCTTCCGCTGGGGCAGGACTGCTCGAATCGACGAAATGGTTTATGTATTTCATCGCACAATTTATTTGACTCGAAACATTTTGCAGTAGAATGGAAGTATCGTGTGCTGATTTCGGAATTTGAATCGTCGATGTTGCCAATATAGTTTCCTTGAAATGGGCGAAAACTTTGGATAAATTCGCGATTTTGCCGAGGGCATTGGCAACCGCAGTCAAGAACGCGGTGTCGTCGATAATACTGACATTCTGCAACTTCAAAATGAAACTGGTGAATAGCGCACTCAAATCATCGGCAGCGGAAGCAAACTCATTGAATCCGTCGATATCCACATCGAGTTGCATCTGGGCAGATTCATTTGCGATTTGTGCTGCTGCTTGGAATAACTGCGTATAATCGTCGATTGACCCCTTTCCTTGGAAATTCGTGCATTTTATTTCCGCGGCATAGGTCTGGATTTGCGCAATTATTGCGGATTTTGCTGAATCATTGGTGTCGTCGTAATAATGGACAACATTGCCGCATAAATCTTCGAAAATCTGGACGTCGGATAAGGGGTCCGTTGTGGTAAACTGCGTTTCGGTATGTTGATTACCGCTTGCATCAAAATATTGTTGATTGGTAACAACATACCCGAGCGGAGTCACGACGGGAGGAGTCACGACGGGAGGAGTCACGACATTTGAAGTCGGGTCTGTAGGAACATTAACCGGCGAAGGAGGTTGAGAGGACGGCATGGTATACATAATCAGTTAATAATACAAAACGCCTAATTAAATAATTTGCTGCATTTCCGTCACAGTTTATGTAATATTATTTGAATTGTATTTTTATCAAAATCTAAATAATATGACTCGAAAAATGGATGTAATTTAGTATTGCGCTTTGTGTTATCACAATATTAATTTTGTAAATTGCGATAATGTTTAGAGACATTATACGGTCATGACTCATCTCATATTAATCGATTCGCGAGTGCCGGGTATAAACGATATTGTTTCGTCTCTTACTCTTGATACGGAGAGTTTGGTGTTCGACCAGTTTGCTGATACGTTCGAGTCTATAAAGGCGCGTATTCAAAAACCATATAAATCCATAGCAATCGCACAGCATAATTATGGATTGCCTACGTTCAATATGGTTATTATGTCAAAACCCGCCCTTTTAAAAGACGTGGGTACTAATGACCCAGAGTTGGATTCGTGGAGTGAATTTGCCGAATTCTTGCAATGGTTGAAGCATAATGGGGCGAATTGGGTAGATTTTTTGGCGTGCGATTTATGGGCAAATGCCGACTGGGTTTATGCCATTGAAACCTTGCGTTCAAAACTGGGACTGTCGATTCGCGCATCGATTGATATTACTGGTGCCGACGGAAACTTTATCTTGGAGAGCGATAACGTGAATACGATTGGAATCTACTTTACCGATGAAATATTGAACTATAAATACAATTTTTATACATCTTCTTCGGCAAACGATGTTCACGCGAATTTTGGTTATTCTCCGCTCATTTTCACTGCATCGAATCCTGGGTATGTTTCTGCTACTGCATACAATTCCATTTTAGGCGGAATCACTACAGGTGCCACCCATATTCGATTAATAAATGATATATCGAATGTGGCAATGGTAGCAATGACGATTTCAGCGGCAGCGGTATTACAAATCAATGGTAATGTAACCGCATTCGGCGAGATTAAATACGGAGGTGATACTTCTCCAGTAGCATCGCAATTGTATAATATCACCAAGATTATTGCAAACCAGCATTTTTTTACTGCGTTGCGTGCTGATGGTAAAGTGTTTTGCTGGGGTGGTGGCAATATAATTAATGGACAGAATATTAATACTTGGACTGACCGTTCTTTTGTTACGGTAATGTCTGATATTAGCAACATTCTCGTGAATGTGTCGGATATATTTACCAATTCTGCCGGGGCGTTCGCGTTGACTGCATCTGGTCAATTAATTGCAATGGGTCAACTCTCATTTGCGAATACAAATAATACAACTTATCCTCATTTCGCATCTGGAATAGCAAAGGTATATGCTGGTGGGTATTCAAACTTCGCCGCGGTTACTACTGGTGGTGTGGCGTATTTTGTTCAAGACGGTAATTACAGAATTGACTCTATTACGGGTTCCGTTAATTCGAATCCGATAGTAAAAGTGTATATTTGTGGAATTAACCCAATATGTATTCGTACCACCTTATTAAATACGACCCAGATTACTACTATAACCGGCAGTACATTGTATTATACTATTCCCGCCGGAGTATTTATCGCACGCGCTGAAATCGCATATTCGAGTATTCTTCTTGTTCTATTGTCAACCAATATTTTGCTGATAATTTCGGGATTGTCGTGTACGGTAGTAAATAATGTTACTGACCTTGCCACTAATACACTTAGTTATGCATATTTAAAAAACAATGTGGTTTATTTAGTTGGACCGTCAGTATGGGGTAGTTTAACCAATAATACATACGGTATTCCTGCAGGAGCGAATCTCACAAATGTGCGAAGATTAGTAAGCACCAGTATGTCATTCGGTGCATTGAAATACGATAATACATTCGTATGGTGGGGTTATATAAATAACCCTGGCGCAGGAGGTAATTACTCTTCAGTGGCATTTGCAACCGCTACCGCTACGCAAAGTTTATATAACGCGATTTCGTCCAATATTGTATCCGTGTATTCAACTGGTCTTGGGTATGTATTTACCAAAACGGATGGAACTATTGTTCCATTTTGTGCCACGACTTGGGGGGCAGGAACAGTTGCCACTGCTACTTCGGTAGCAAAGCGTGCCAATAAAAACGTTTATTTTGTGCCAAATGACTCGGGGTTTATTGCAGTTGAGACTAATATGTTGGACCCTTCGTATTCCAGTGTATTGTCGCAATATAATCAATACGCTCCAACGACAGTTACTTACTATAATAATACTCCAGATGCAATGGCACGTTACGGCAAAAAATATTCGCTAGTGGTTGATGATGGTTCGGTATTGGGAACATATATTTGCACTGCGGATTCTTTCACCTACACATTTACTAATGTGGTTTATCTTCAGAGAGGTTCAGTAACTTCATATATTCGTGAAACTTCAGATTACACCACATCTTATGTGGAAATCGGCAAATTTACAACTACTATACTCGAAAACACTTCTGTAAGTCGACCCGACCAACCGGAAATTACCGCCATGGTTTTGGGAACGGTTTTGGGAAAACCGCAACTTACTGTGTCGTTTAAGGCACCCGCATGGAACGGTGGTACCGCAATTATTGGGTATAAATACACGATAAATCAAGGACAGTCATATAATACACTTCCTGCAAATACCACGCAGATTGTATTGAGCGACCTCAGTTTGTCGAGTTACACGATTTTTTTATATTGCACTAATTATGTCGGCGATTCATATTATGATACGAGTTCCGTGCTTATTTATAACCCACCTTCTGCGCCAACCGTGTCTAGTGTTACACTCGGGAATACACAGGTAACATTAAATGTGAATGTACCGACGGCGAACAATGGAGGCGGTGCAATTACCGGTTACAAATACGCGTTTTCTGCTAGTGGTTCGTATAATAGTTTTGCGGTGAACCCATCCGGAGGTACTACGGCGGTTACTTCATATACCATACCGTCACTTCTCAATGGAACCCCATACACTCTTTATGTTAAAGCGACGAACGGTGCCGGCGATTCACCCGCAACAACTACAACATTCACGTTAACTGTAACCGTTCCGCAAATACCGGTGATTACTTCGGTCGAGTCGTTGAATTCGTCTATAAGAGTGAATTTCACGCCTCCTTACGACGGTGGCGCCGCAATCACTGATTATAAATACATACTCAATAATTCTGTTGCCGATTCTTCTGCGGTATCCATCGTATTAGTAGGCGGTACATTTATCATTCCAAATCTGACAAATGGTACTACTTATAAGGTGAAAATGCAAGCAGTGAATTCCGTTGGCACATCTGCTTTACCTACTGTCTATTCCTCTAATGTTATTCCAAAAACGGTTCCTAGTGCTCCTACGATAACTTCAGTTACTGTTGGAAATCAGCAAGCAGTGGCGGAATTTACAGAACCCGATGTTTCCGGCGGGTCTGTAATCACGAAATATAGATATAGGTTAGGTGTCGGTAATGTTTATGGCGCACCTGTCGACATAAGCGGACTCACCTCTCCGTTTACTATACCGTCACTACAGAATGGAACTTCGTATAAATTGAAAATGACCGCAGTAAACGCGGCAGGAGAATCCGCATTATCCGCCGAATCCGCTACGTTTATTCCTGCTACCGTTCCTACGAAACCGGTGATTCAAAGTATTACTGCAAGCAATCGCTCTATTTCGGTCAATTTCACCGCGGATAACGGAGGAAACGCGCTGACTTCTCTGGAATACTTTGTCAATGACATGAGCAGTGTGTCTATTGAAACTACATCCTCTCCACTTGTTATCGGCGAATTGACGAATGGGACTCCTTATCAAGTTAAATTGCGGGTTTTCAATTCGAATGGTTCTTCTGATATTTCCGAGTATTCTACATTTGCTACTCCAAAAACGGTTCCTGGTGCACCATCAATCGACTCTATACAGGCAGGAAACCGATATGTTCAATTTGCATTTAGTCCTCCTGGAGACGACGGTAGTTCTGCCATTACTGGATATAAATACTCGATAAATGACGGGTCTTACACTGCAATTGGATTGGTGCAATCACCTTACCGAATTAATCAAAATATAAGTAATGGTACTTCTTATACGGTTAAACTGATTGCTACGAATGCTATCGGAGACTCCGCGCCATCCGCCGAGTCGAGTTCGGTTATTCCATGCACTGTTCCAGTTGCACCCAACTTGGTTTCTTTGCAAAATGGCGATAAACAGGCAACTATCCAATTATCTGCAGGAAATAATGGCGGGTCGGAGATATCGTCGTATACGTATTCGGTAGGAGACGGTGAACCGGTCGTCATTTACTCGCTGTCATCTCCTCTCGTGTTTTCCGATTTGACTATCGGGACAGCATATTCGTTTCAAATTAAAGCAACCAATAGTATCGGAGATTCTGCCGCAACTACTATCCAGTTTACGGGGAAATCGATTCCAAATACCCCCTTTATTGTAGGCGCCGTTGCAGGAAATAACTCGATTACATTGGAGTTTAACGCACCAAATGCGAACTCATCAGATATTACCGGATACAAATATTCTATTGAATCCGGCGTCTATTTGCCAGCAACTCTAGTAGATGCGAGTCATATATTAATAACCCGTCTACATGCGACCAC
>Ga0209401_1001058_pt1 | contig 18406 bp, 13 predicted proteins | sample M_140807_MF_Meta_FD_187318 | JGI IMG/M metagenome (GOLD analysis project Ga0209401, IMG submission 187318) | Freshwater microbial communities from Lake Montjoie, Canada to study carbon cycling - M_140807_MF_MetaG (SPAdes) (version 2) | ecosystem: Environmental > Aquatic > Freshwater > Lake...
GGAAGATTGCGGCCTCTGTGGGGGCCTTCATCAAAGGGCCGTTGCTAGCCACAGGCTCCTCGAGGCGGGCTCCACGAGGCGGGCTCCTCGGGGCGGGCTGGCGCGGCCCAGGATCAGCCTTGTTAGGGTCCAGATCTTGCGTCGCCAGGGTTGTGGAGAGCGGCAGGGAGCACGGAGCCGGGCACCAGAGCGAGCCCCCGGCCGACCCGGAGGCCGGGGGCGCACGGGTGTTGCTGGTAAGGCTGCCCTGCAATCCGATCTTTCCGGTGGGCCCCATTTACCTGGCCGACCACCTTCATAAGTGCTTTCCGGACCTTCCCCAGCGGATCCTTGATCTCGCCGCCCTTCCCCAACTCGATGTGGAACGGGTGCTGCTGGCCACCGTGGCCCAATTCCGGCCCACCTTGCTGGTTTTCTCCTGGCGCGACATCCAGATCTATGCGCCGGTGGATGGGCGCGGCGGCAACCCGCTGCAGAACTCCTTCGAGGTGTTCTACGCCCGCAATCCGTTGCGACGCCTGCGGGGTGCCCTGGGCGGGCTGCGCCTGATGCGCACCCACTACGGCGAGCTCTGGCGCAACCTACGGCTGGTGCGCCGCGGGCTACGGCGGGCTCGGCGATTGTCACCCGGGGCGCGGGCGGTGCTCGGTGGCGGGGCCGTGAGCGTGTTTTATGAGCAATTAGGGCGGGGCCTGCCCGCGGGCACGGTGGTAGCGGTGGGGGAGGGGGAGGTGCTGCTGGAGAAGCTGCTGCGCGGCCAATCCCTGGCGGGCGAGCGCTGCTACCTGGCCGGTGAGCCGCCACGGCCGGGATTAATCCACGAGCCGCCGGCGCCCCTCGAGAAAACCGCCTGCGACTACGCCTACATCGAAACGATCTGGCCCCAGCTCAGCTGGTATCTGGAGGGCGGCGACTTCTACGTGGGCGTGCAGACCAAACGGGGCTGCCCCCACAACTGCTGCTACTGCGTGTACACCGTGATTGAGGGCAAGGCGGTGCGGGTGAACCCCGCCGCCGAGGTGGTGGCGGAGATGCGCCAGCTCTACGACCGGGGGGTGCGGGGTTTTTGGTTTACCGATGCCCAGTTCATCCCGGCCCGCCGCTACATCGAAGACGCCAAGGAGCTGCTGCGGGCGATCCTGGCCGCCGGCATGGACGACATCCACTGGGCCGCCTACATCCGGGCCGACAATCTCGATGCCGAACTGGCGGAGCTGATGGTGGCCACCGGCATGAGCTACTTCGAAATTGGCATCACCTCCGGTTCCCAGGAGCTGGTGCGCCGCATGCGCATGGGCTACAACCTCCGCACCGTGCTGGAGAGCTGCCGGCTATTGGCGCGGGCCGGCTTCCGCGAGCAGGTGTCCGTGAATTACTCCTTCAATGTGATCGACGAGCGGCCCGAAACGATCCGCCAGACCGTGGCCTACCACCGGGAGCTGGAGCGGATCTTCGGCGCCGACAAGGTGGAACCGGCGATTTTCTTCATCGGCCTCCAGCCCCACACCCACCTCGAGCAATTCGGCTTCGAGCAGGGCCTGATCCGCCCCGGCTACGACCCGATGAGCATGATGCCCTGGACGGCCCGCAAGCTCCTCTGGAACCCCGAGCCGATGGGCAGCACCTTCGGCCGCGTCTGCCTGGAGGCGTTCGAGCGCAACCCTGGAGATTTCGGCCGCACCGTGATCGACTTGCTGGAGCGTGACTACGGCTGCGCACCCTTGGCGGAAGCCCTGCGGGCGCCGGTGGAGGGGCGGAAGGCCCTGGCGACGGCGGTGGCCTGAGCGGGCGGGGGGGGCGCCGCATGCGGAGGGGAGCTCACCACCACCACCGCCGTCTGGCCAGAAGGAGTAAACCCAGCCCCAGCCAGCCCAGCAACCCACCGATTGGGTTGGCCGGGCCGAGCAACCAGCTGGGTGCCGTGGCGCTCACCTGCACCAGCCCCTGCACCAGCAGAAACCAGCCGCCCACCAGTCCGCCGTGGAGTCCGATCGCGCCCCACAGCAGCCCGCCATCGGCCCGGCGCTGCAGCCCCAAGGCCAATCCGAGCATCAGTAGTCCGGCTAGCAGCCCGAGCAACTGCAGCAGCGGCAGGTAGAAGCGGGTGTGCACCAAGCTGAACACCGCCGCCTGAAGCCACAGCGCCCTTTGGCGGCCAAGCAGCAACGTCAGCTCACCCATCAGCCAGCCCCGAAACAGCAGCTCCTCGGCAAAGCCCACCCCCAGGCCCAGCAGCAGGGCGTTGAGCACCAGCGGAGCTGTGAGCCGCGGCTGCCAGCTCAGCTGGCCGGCCATGGCAAGGCCGGCGGCCACCAAGCCCAGCAGCAGCACCGCCTTGATCAGGCCGCGCAGCAAGGCCCGAGCCACGGCCGGCGCTGCTGCCCTCACCCCCAGGTTCCGCCAGGGCTCGCTGCTGCCCCAGGCCCGCCGCAGCCGGGCAGGAAGACTCACCAGCAGGGCAAGCACGGCGGGCAGGGCCGCGAGGGAGGCCTGAGCGGCCGGTGGCACACCCACCAACCCAAGCAGCAGCTGCATGCCCAGAAACACCCCCACCAGAGCCGTGGGGTACAGCACCGTCGTCCACCAGCGCAAGGAGTGGGGCAGCGCACCCGGCGCACCGGCCTTTGGGGCTTGCGGGCCCATGGCGCTCAGCTCTCCGGCTCGATCGTGCTGGTGAGACCCTTGGCCTTGAGGGTTTCGCAATAAAACTCGGCCGGTTCGATGTCGCACACGATCACCAGCCCCACGCCGGTGTTGTGGGTTTCGAGCATCACAGCGATCGCATCCTGCTCACTGAGGCTGGGCACCACCTGGCGGAGGGTGGCCACCACATATTCCATGGTGTTCACCGGATCGTTATGAAGAAGCACCTTGTAGCGGGGCGAGGGCTTGCGCACCCGCTCCGGGGCCTTGTCGAGCACGGTGGCGCCGCCGGGGGTGCTGCTCGGATCACTGGCGCCAAAGGGTCTGGCGCTGGCCCGCAGGGGGCTGCCCCAACGAGGCTGCCCGCCGGTGGCGGGAGTGGATGCAGGTCGAAGGCTGGGATTCACGCGGGAGCCGTACACGGTGACAAGGGGGGTGAGGCGCGGACAATGGCAGGCGCGGCTGACGCAGAGCCGCCCAACCAACCAGCGGGCGGCAACCCTCCTAGCCGCAGGAACAGGCGCGGCGCATTCTAAGGCTGATCTCCGGTGAAGCTGATCTTCAGAGCGCACGCACCCGCCGCATCGCCTCCTCCACATTGGCGAGGCTATTAAAGGCCGAGAGGCGGAAGTAGCCCTCACCGGCGGCACCGAAGCCGCTGCCGGGGGTGCCCACCACATGGGCCTGGCCCAGCAGCTGGTCGAAGAAGCCCCAGGAATCGAGCCCCTCCGGGGTTTTCAGCCACACATAAGGCGCCTGTTCGCCGCCGTAAACGGCGATGCCCGCCGCCGTGAGCTCCCGCCGGATCAGGGCGGCGTTGTCCATGTAGAAGTTGATCAGGGCCTTCACTTGGGCCTGCCCCTCGGGCGAATACACCGCCGCGGCGCCGCGCTGCACGATGTAGCTCACGCCGTTGAATTTGGTGCACTGGCGGCGGTTCCACAGGCCCCACAGCTCCACCTTCTCGCCATTGGCAGCGGTGCCGCTCAGGCCCTTGGGCACCACGGTGAGGGCGCAGCGGGTGCCGGTGAAACCGGCGTTCTTGGAGAAGGAGCGGAATTCGATGGCGCACTGGCGGGCTCCTTCGATCTCGTAGATCGAATGGGGCAGCTCCGGATCGCGAATGAAGGCCTCGTAGGCGGCGTCGAACAGGATCAGGGCGTCGTTGGCTAGGGCGTAGTCCACCCATTGCTTCAGCTGCTCCCGGCTGGCCACGGCACCGGTGGGGTTATTGGGGAAGCAGAGGTAGATCAGATCCACCTTCTCCTCCGGCAGCGGCGCGATAAAGCCGTTGGCGGCGGTGATCGGCAGGTAGGTGAGCCCGCCGTATTGGCCGCTGCCGTCGGCGTCGCCGGTGCGGCCCGCCATCACATTGCTGTCCACGTACACCGGATACACCGGATCGGTCACGGCGATGCGGTTGCCCTCGCCAAGGATGTCGAGGATGTTGCTGCTGTCGCACTTGGAGCCATCGGAGATAAAGATCTCTTCGGCGCTCACCTCGCAGCCGCGGGCCTGGAAATCGTGCTGGGCGATCGCTTCACGCAGCCACAGATAGCCCTGCTCCGGCCCATAGCCGCGGAAACCCTCCAGGGTTCCCAGTTCATCCACCGCGGCCTTCATGGCGGTGCGGCAGGCCTCGGGCAACGGTTCGGTCACATCGCCGATGCCCAAGCGGATGATCGGGGCCTCGGGGTTGGCCTCGCTGAAAGCCTTCACCCTCCGGGCGATCTCGGGAAACAGATAGCCCGCCTTGAGCTTGAGGTAGTTGGCGTTGACCTGGACCACGGAGCCGCTGCGGAAGGGGATGGCGGGATTGTCCTATGGCGCCGGTCCCGGCGGCTGAACGCGGATGGCGGAAGCCCCGGCCAGACAGGGCGCTGGAGGCCCATCAACGATGTCCAGGCGTGCACGATCCGAGTCGATGTGCGCTCCCCGAAGGGACCGGGTGTTGCCCCCTGGCCTGAATACGATCCTCTCAGGCCCTTCCGGCCCCCCGTGGTGTCGCCATGCCCTCCCCGTCCCTATCCACGCCAGCGGCAGCACCACCCGCCTTGGTACCCCCCCCGGTGGACTTCGGGGCCCTGGTGGACCTGACCATCAGCAAGCCGGCCCGCTATTTGGGCAATGAGCTCGGCGTGCTCCCCCGCGACTGGGATACCGCCTGGGCTGAGGCCGGGGTGCGTTGGGCCCTCACCTACCCCGAGGTCTACGAGGTGGGCGCCAGCAACCTGGGCCACATCATTCTCTATTCGATTCTCAACAGCCTTCCCGGCCAGCTCTGCGACCGCGCCTACCTCCCCGCCCCCGACCTGGCCGGACGCCTGCGGGAACGCTCCGAGACCCTGTTCGCCGTCGAGAGCCGCCGCCGCCTCAACGCCTTCGACATCCTCGGCTTCAGCCTCAGCTATGAGCTCGGTGCCACCAACATCCTCGAGCTGCTCGACCTGGCCGCCATTCCCCTGCGCGCCGCCGACCGGGGTGACCTGCCCCTGGCCGATCCGGCCGCGCCACCGCTGATCTTCGCGGGCGGCCCCACCGCCACCAGCAATCCCGAACCCTTCGCCGCCTTCTTCGATTTCATCGCCCTCGGCGATGGCGAGGAGCTGCTGCCCGAGATCGGCCTGGTGGTAGCCGAGGGCCGGGCCACTGGCCTCAGCCGCCGGGCTCTGCTGCGGGATCTGGCCCAGGTGCCAGGGGTGTACGTGCCTTCGCTGTATGCCCCAGGAGCCGATGGGGTGGCCGTGGAGCCGCTGGAGCCGGGCCTGCCCCGCCGCATCCTGCGCCGCACCGCCACCCCGATGCCCCATTACGCCATGGGCTTGGTGCCCCACATCGAAACGGTGCACGACCGCCTCACGGTGGAGATCCGCCGCGGCTGCACCCGCGGCTGCCGCTTCTGCCAGCCCGGCATGCTCACGCGCCCCGCCCGCGATGTGGAACCCGAGGCGGTGATCGAGGCGATCGAAACCGGCATGGAGCGCACCGGCTATAGCGATTTCTCGCTGCTCTCGCTCAGCTGCTCCGATTATCTGGCCCTGCCGGCGGTGGGGGTGGAGCTGCGCAACCGCCTGGCCGACAAAAACGTGACCCTCACCCTGCCCAGCCAGCGGGTGGATCGCTTCGATGCCAACATCGCCCACGTGCTCGGCGGCGCCCGCCAGGCCGGCCTCACCTTCGCCCCGGAGGCCGGCAGCCAGCGCCTGCGCGACATCGTGAACAAAGGCCTCACCGACGCCGAGCTGCTGCGCGGCATCCGCACCGCCATGGAGAACGGCTACCGGCGCGTGAAGCTCTATTTCATGATCGGCCTGCCCGGTGAAACCGACGACGACGTGGTGGGCATCGCCACCACCTGCCGCTCCCTGCAGCAGCAATGCAGCGACCTGGGGCGGCTGGAGCTGAACCTCACGATCAGCAACTTCACCCCCAAGCCCCACACGCCCTTCCAGTGGCACAGCGTGAGCACCGCCGAGTTCCGCCGCCGCCAGGAGCTGCTGCGCGGCGCCCTGCGGGGCCTGCGCGGGATCAAGGTCAACATGACCGATCCCCGCCTCTCCGCCGTGGAGGACTTTGTGGGCCGGGGCGACCGGCGCCTGGCCCCGGTGATCGAGGCGGCCTGGCGGGCCGGCGCCGGCCTCGATGCCTGGTTTGAATCCGCTGAGCGCACCCACGCCGCCTGGACCGGCGCCATCGATGCCGCCGGGCTGGGAGGCCGCTACCGCGCTTTGGAGATGGGCGGCTGGAGCGCCGCCGAGTCCATGCAGGTTGCGGATCTGGAGCACTTCTGCAGCCAGAGCCTGCCCTGGGATCACATCGACAGCGGTGTTGACAAGAGCTGGCTGGCCGAGGATCTGCAGCGGGCCCTGGCCGCTGCCGTGGTGCCCGACTGCTCCTTTGCGGGCTGCAGCAGCTGCGGCGTCTGCGGCCCCGAACTGGGGCACAACGTGGTGATTCCGCCGCCGCCGGTGCCGGCCGCCCTGCCCCGCCGCGCCCCCCCCAGCGAGCGGGTGGCCCGGCTGCGCTTCGGCTTCGCCAAGGGGGGCTCCCTGGCCCTGATCAGCCACCTCGACACCCTGCGGATGCTGGAGCGGGCTCTGCGCCGCAGCGGCCTGCCGGTGAGCTTCACCGGCGGCTTCCACCCCCTGCCACGGCTCCAACTCGCCCTGCCCCTGCCCCTGGGGGTGGAGGGGGAAGGTGAGTGGCTTGATCTGGAGTTCACCCAACCGATCGATCCCGAGGCGGCCCGCCAGGCGCTGACGGCGGTGCTGCCGGCGGAGTTCCGGCTGCTCTCGGCCAGCGTGGTGCCGGTGGCGGGCCCGAGCCTCTCCCAGGAGCTGGAGGCGGCCCGGTGGCGCTTTCGCCTGCGGCCGGCCGCAACGGCGGAGGGGCAAACGATCGCAGGCGAAAACGGGCCGGGAATGCCGCGGAACCTTCCGGAGAGAATTGGATCCTGGCCCGGGGCCGAAGCGTGGGATCGGGCGATCAGCACCGTGCTGAATGCACCGGCGCTGCCCTGGCGGGACCAGGACAAGAAAGGCCGGCCCCGGGAACGGGATTGCCGGCCCTACCTGCTCTCCCTGCGGATCTCCCCCTCCGAGTCCCCCGCGATCAACGAAACCTCGTGGGCCCCCGAGCCGCAGCGGCTGGATCTGGAGCTAGAGGCCGCCATCGACCCCCAGGGCCGCAGCCTCCGGCCCGACCAGGTGGCTCACTGGCTTGCAGAAGCGCTGGCCATACCCCTGCGCGTGGAGGCGGCGCGGCGCCAACAACTGCGTTTGCGGCCGTGCTAACTTCGCCTTGAAGGTTGGTGGAACCAGGGACATCCCTGAACGCCAACCACTAGTCGCTTTCCTCTCCGTTCTCTTCCACGAACGTGACCGGCAAGCGCAACCGCTGACCACCGATGCAGGTTTTGGTCCTCTTGCTTTTTCCGGGTCGGGTGCATCCCATCCCGCTCCAGCGCTGAGCGAGCGCCAGCCCTTCCAGCGCTGACTCCTCGGGTTCGGCGCCCTCCGTTCTTTTCATAACTCTGGCCATCCCGGCAGCTCCGTGCTCCGTGTCACGGCAGCTATTCAGATTCGTTCGCTCCCTGAACTCCAGGCCTGCATCTCCCCCCCTACTCCTGCCCTCCTGGGCAGGGCTCCCCTGAGCCCATAAATCTTTCCATGCCCCAGCAGATCGTCATCGCTGAGCACCTGCGGATCGCGGCGGTGCTCAGCGACGAACGGGTTGACGAACTGATCGTCGCCCAGGGTCGCTACCAGATCGGTGATGTCTATCTCGGCACCGTCGAGAACGTGCTCCCCGGTATCGACGCCGCTTTCGTGAACATCGGCGAAAGCGAAAAGAACGGCTTCATTCACATCACCGACCTCGGCCCCCTCCGGCTCCGCAAAGGCGGTGCCGGCATCACCGAGCTGCTCGAACCACGCCAGAAGGTTCTGGTGCAGGTGATGAAGGAACCCACCGGCACGAAGGGACCCCGGCTCACCGGCAACCTCTCCCTGCCGGGCCGCTTCCTGGTGCTCCAGCCCCATGGCCAGGGGGTGAACATCTCCCGGCGCATCGACAGCGAGAACGAACGCAACCGCCTGCGGGCCCTGGGGGTGCTGATCAAGCCCCCCGGCGCCGGGCTGCTGATCCGCACCGAGGCGGAAGGGGTGAGCGAGGATCTGCTGATCGACGATCTCGAATCGTTGCTGCGCCAGTGGGAGGCGATTCAGCAGGCTGCCGAGACCGCGACTCCCCCCGTGCTGCTCAATCGGGATGAAGACTTCATCCATCGGGTGCTACGCGACTTCTACAGCCCTGAGGTCGTGCGGGTGGTGGTGGACACCCCCGACGCCGTGGCCCGGGTGAATGCCTTCCTCGGCGCCGATCAGGCCAATCTGCTGGTACAGCACCACGAAGAGAGCGGCGAGATCCTCGACCATTACAAGGTGAACGCCGCCATCCGCGACGCCCTCAAACCCAGGGTCGATCTGCCCTCGGGGGGCTACGTGATCATCGAGCCCACCGAGGCGCTCACCGTGATCGACGTGAACTCCGGCTCCTTCACTCGATCGGCCAACGCCCGCGAAACGGTGCTTTGGACCAACTGCGAGGCGGCGGTGGAGATCGCCCGGCAGCTGAGGCTACGCAACATCGGCGGCGTGGTGATCGTCGATTTCATCGACATGGATTCCCGCCGGGACCAGCTGCAGCTGCTGGAACATTTCACCCAAGCGATCCGCCACGATTCGGCCCGCCCCCAGGTGGCCCAGCTCACCGAGCTGGGTCTGGTGGAACTCACGCGCAAACGCCAGGGCCAGAACATCTACGAACTCTTCGGCCGGGCCTGTCCGAGCTGTGGTGGCCTGGGCCATGTGGCCGTGCTGCCTGGACGGGACACCCTGCAACCCCTGGCCACCGTGTCGGGGTTGGTGCGCTCGGCCGCCTCGGCCAGGGCCGAAGTGACCAATCCAGTGGCGTTGGAAGGAGCCGGAGGCGGCGGCCGACGGCGCAGGGGCGGCCGAGGTGGTCGGATTGGGGATGGCGGCGAAGCGGGCGGCGTGAGCGAGTCCGTATCGTCTTCAGAGGACAGCCCCTTCTCCCCGGGAGAAGAAGGCGAAGCCGACCAAGGCCCCCGTCGTCAAGAGCCGGAGGTGGTGGCTGTGCCCATGGATGACAGCCAGGAACTGGTGTATGGCTGGATGGGCCTGAGTCCTGCCCTGCTGTTGGAATCACCTCCTGCAGCGGACAATCTGGTGGTGCGGATCGTGCGCCCGGGCTCCGATCCGGAAGCGGTGCTGGAGGAGGCCCGGCAGCAGCTCGCGGCGAGCGGCTCCCGCCGTCGTCGTCGGGGTCGCGGTGGCGGCGAAGGCCGCCAAGGATCCCAGGAATCGGCCGCTGAACAGGGCGCCAGCCGTGAAACGCTGATCGAAATTCCTCTGGTGGAAATCACCCCCCTGCCCCTGGTGCCAGAGGAATCCGCCGGATCCCTTGAATTCCTCAGCGTTGATGTGCCCCTCCACCGGAGAGCTGCCGGCGGCCGCGGCCAGCTTGCCTCGGCGGACCAGCCGGCAGTCCACCAGCAGGCCGCCGCTGCCGAACCCCACAACGGCGACCTCTTCGCAGAACCCGATGCCTCCGGTGAGCCCCGCCGTCGTCGCCGCCGTTCCTCCGCCTCCGCCTGAGCAGGATCCATGGGCAAGCCACGATCCCCGCAGCTGTGCCGGGGTCGATGAGGTGGGGCGGGGTTGCCTATTCGGCCCGGTCTTTGCCGCGGCGGTGGTGCTGCCGGCGGCATCGCTGCAGCCCTTGGAGAGCGCCGGCCTCACCGACAGCAAGAAGCTCTCTGCCCGGCACCGGCAGGAGCTGGTCCCCCTAATCCGACAGCAGGCGGTGCGCTGGTCCCTTGGCCAGGCCAGTGCGGCCGAAATCGATCGCTGGGGCATCCGGGTGGCCACCGAGAGGGCGATGCTGCGGGCCCTGCACCGCCTGTCCTCCCCGCCGGCGATGCTGCTGGTGGATGGATGCCTCCCCCTGCGGGGCTGGAGCGGAGCCCAGCGCACCCTGATCGGCGGTGACAGCCGTTGCGCCGCCATCGCCGCAGCGAGCGTGCTGGCCAAGGTGGAACGGGATGCGCTGCTCGAACGGCTGGCGGTCCGTTATCCGGGCTACGGCCTGGAGCGCCATCGGGGCTATGGCACGGCCCAGCACCGGGAGGCCCTCCGGCAGCTGGGGCCCACGCCCCTGCATCGCCACGGCTTTCTCGGTTTTCTCAGGGCAAGCTCAGCCTTAGCAAGCGCCGTCCCAACCCCTTAGAGCAGCGCCCCGTGCTTCGCGGCGGCAGCCAGCAACGGATCAACCCTCACGACCATCGTCCGCACGGCCGTGACACCAGGCCTGAAAGTCACCGGCCAGTTGCTGGCTCACCCGGCGACGGAGGCCCAGCAGAAAGCCGCTCAGCACGGATCGGCCGGTGGCCTCAAGAATCCGGGGAGGAATGAGCCGCAGCAGGGCCGGCTGACTCACCTGCACGACCAGCCGAGCCTCTCCCTCAAGGCCGGAACCCGTGGCCTGCAACCAGGAATGGAGCCGGAGCTGGAAGTCATCCACCAGGCCGAGGCCCTCGAGCTGGCAGTCCACGGCCTCCAGTTCCAGCCGTCCCCGCTGGTGGCGAGCCTGCAGCTCCACGATGGGCTGCACCTGGAGCTGGAACACCTGCACCCGGGTCACGGTGTAGCGGTAATGGCCGGGGCCGAGGGGAACCAACTGACGAGCATCGAGCAGGGCCGCCACCACCCTGGCCTCGTCATCGAGGTAATCCGGCAACAGATGGGCCGGTTCGATCGCGGGAAGACTCAGCTGCTGACCGGCACTGAAGGCCAGAGGCATGGCCTGGAGGCCGACAGGCCATGATCCTATCGGCTCACTTCTCCTCCGCCCTCGCCATGCGTCTTGCCTTCCTCGGTCCCGTCGGCACCTACGGCGAGCAGGCAGCCAGGAAGCTGGCGGAGCTGGAACACTGCACCGATGTGGTTTATGTGCCCCAGCAGGGCATTCGTGCCGTGATTCAGGCCCTAGCCGCTGGCCAGTGCGAGGCGGCCGTGGTACCGGTCGAGAACTCAGTGGAGGGTGGGGTGACCGCCTGCCACGATGCGCTCTGGGAGCACGGCGAGCTGGCGGTGGCCCATGCCCTGGTGCTGCCGATCCGGCACTCCCTGGTGGGCAGTGGCCCCATCGAGGGTGTGAGCGAGGTGCTCTCCCATCCCCAGGCCCTGGCCCAGTGCAGCCAGTGGTTGGCCCAGCATTTGCCCAGTGCTCTGCAGTTGCCCACCAGTTCCACCGCGGAAGCGGCCCGCCTGGTGCGTGGCAGCCGCTTCCGCGCCGCCATCGCCTCGCGGGAGGCCGCCGCCGAACATGGCCTGGCGGTGCTGGATTACCCGATCAACGATGTGGCGGGCAACTGCACCCGATTTCTGTTGCTGCGCCGTGGGAGCCGTTCCCAGGAGGGACCGTTGGCCAGCCTGGCCTTCTCGCTGCATTCGAACCAGTCCGGGGCGCTGCTGAAGGCCCTGACCTGCTTCGCGCGGGAGGGCCTGAACATGAGCCGCATTGAATCGAGGCCCTCCAAGCGGGAGATGGGGGAATACATCTTTTTCGTGGATCTCGAAGTTGCCTCAGGCTCCGGGCCCCTGGAGAGGGCTCTCGACGAGCTCAAGCCCCTTTGCCATCATCTGGCCCTGTTCGGCGCCTATCCGTTGACCAATCTGACGCTCGAAGAGCCTGCCGCCTGAATTCCAGGGGCAGAGCGTGGGTTACGTCTGCGGTTTGCGGCCGCGAAACACGCCGAACTGCATCAGGCCATGGCGGAAGGCCCAATCCATCAGCAACAGGGTGGGGGTTTCGCGCAGGCCCTGCAGCACGGCACCAGGCCCCAGGCCCAGGACGGCGCCGGGGCGCCGTAAGCCCTCGAGAATCGAGTCGATCCAGGAGGGTTGGGTGGCGAGAGTCCAGTCGGCCGTGTCGACGGTCATGCCGCCATTCCAGGGGCTGGCCTGGAGGTTGGCCTGAAGCGAGCGAATGCTGGCGAATTCGGGGTGGGCCCATTGGTCGAGAAGTTGGCGCATCACCCAGCGCTCGCGCCGGTTCATCACCCCATCGACCGGATCGCGGCGGTTCCAGTCGGCCACCGCCAGGAGCCCCCCGGCCCGCAGCACCCGCAGCAGCTCATCGGCGTAGCGCTGTTTGTCGGGCATGTGGGGGCCAGCTTCCACGCTCCACACTCCATCAAAGCCGCCGTCAGGCAGCTCCAGGGAGAGGGCATCCATCACGGCGAAGCGGCAGCGGCCAGCCAGTTCGGGAGGCGTGAGCGCCGTGGCGCGTGCCACCTGGGCTCCGCTGATGCTGATGCCGAGCACGGTGAAGCCGTAATCCCGGGCCAGAATCCTGGCACTGCCACCGATGCCACAGCCCACATCGAGAACGCGGCTGCCGGGGGGCAGGTCATCGAGATGGCTCCACCGCACCAGGGCGTGGACCAGATCCTCCTTGGCGGCGCGGAAGTCTCGGGGCCCAGGCGGAGAGCCGTAGTGGCCCAGATGCACGTGCTCTCCCCAGAGGTTCTCCAGAAGGGCGTCTTCGGTCCAGCGGTCGTAGGCGCGCGCCACACTGGCGGCATCCAGATAGGCGCGATCACGCCGCTGCCAAAGCCTCAGCAACGCTGCAGCAGCGGCTAGGCCGATCAGGGCCAAGGCCCAGGCCGGGATGGGCATGATCAACGATCACCGAAGCTGTCGCCTTGCCCTTCGTCAGGATCACGCCCGTCAAAGCCGGAGGAATCCTCCTCCCCCAGGCCCTCAAAGGTGTCCTTCAACACGGTGCGGGCGGCTAGTTGACGACGGGTCTGATCGAGCAGGGTGAATTCCTGCCGAAGGCGTTCGCCTGTGTCGCTGATCTCCAGCAGGGCCTGCTGGTGGTCGGCCACTGGTCCACCCAGGTGTGAGCCGATCCAGAAGGACAGCTCCCGGGGCAGGTCGGGCAGGTCGGCGGGAAGGGAGGAGGGCTTACCGATCAGCTTGCCCGTGAGTTCCACCACATCCCGAAGCGCCTGGGTCACCCTGGTGGCCAGGTCTTCCAGGTCAGCGTGGTCTTCGCTAACGCTGTCCTCAATCCAGCTCACCAGCCCCACCCGGAACGGGGCCTCGCGCACGATGTCGAGGATACGAAAGCGCTGCTGGCCGAGGGTCACGATGTTGCTGCGATCATCGTCCTGGGTCTGGCAGTGCAGAATCTCGGCACAGCAGCCGACTTCGGCCATGCGCTGCTCTTGAGGGTCCCAGCGCACCACACCAAAGCGGCGATCCTCCGCCATCACGGTGCTGAGCATCATGCGGTAGCGAGGTTCGAAGATGTGAAGCGGCAGAACCTCCTGGGGGAAGAGCACCACATCCGGGAGGGGGAACAGGGGGAGTTCCCGGACGGCCAGGTCGCTCACGCCACCCATCCGGCAACGAGAACCAGGGCCCTGCTTGGGCACGGGGTGGCCGGGCTTGGAATGGGCAAGGGCAGGCACGGATGACTGTATGGATCCTAGAAAAAAGCCCCTGCCGCCGGGATGGCGCCAGGGGTAAGGAACGATTCAGCCGCGCGGGGGGCCATTCTGAAAGCAGAAGGGCAGCCTCGAACGACGTGTTGGATCGGGGGATCGGCCCATGCCATGGGGATCAGGATCAGACCCCGCCCCTGAAAAAGGGAAGCCGAGGTGAGGCTGACTGGCCCCGCCCCCGGCTGGAGTGGTGTGATCAGAGCTTCACTTCGATGTCAACGCCACTGGGAAGGTCAAGCTTCATCAGGGCATCGATGGTCTTGGCACTGGGGCTGTAGATGTCGATGATGCGGCGATGGGTGCGGGTTTCGAAGTGCTCACGGGAATCCTTGTCCACGTGGGGCGAGCGCAGCACGCAATAGATCTTGCGCCTCGTGGGCAGGGGAATCGGCCCGACCGCCGTGGCTGCCGTGTGGTCGGCGGTTTCAATGATTTTTTCGCAGGAAAGATCGAGCATGCGGCGGTCAAACGCCTTGAGGCGGATGCGAATCTTCTGCTGGGTGAGGGCGGGGGCCATGGGAAGCGATAGAGGGAAGAACCAGAACGGGTGCAGCAGGAGCGAAGGTCGGCCCTGCAGGTCGGGTTGTCGAGGTACGGGAAACGGAAGCAGCGATAGAAGCGCCAGCGGATCAGGGCCCAGCCGTGGCCTGGGCACGATCCTTGGCGTGATTCAACGAAGGTGAAACGTGATCCGGTGGATGATCCACAGGAGCGGGGAGACCCCAAAAGAATCCCCCCGGCTAAGGCGCTTGGGCCTTAGGCCACGATCTTGGACACCACACCAGCGCCGATGGTACGACCACCTTCGCGAATGGCGAAGCGCATGCCCTGCTCGATAGCCACCGGGCAGATCAGCTCGGCACTCATCTTGATGCGGTCGCCGGGCATCACCATTTCCACGTTGGTGCCGTCGTCGGCGGTGAAGGCCGTGATCTGACCGGTCACATCCGTGGTGCGGATGTAGAACTGGGGCCGATAACCGGCGAAGAAGGGGGTGTGGCGGCCGCCCTCTTCTTTCTTGAGCACATACACCTCACCCTCGAACTTGGTGTGCGGCTTGATGGAGTTGGGCTTCACCAACACCATGCCGCGCTCGATGTCCTCTTTCTGGATGCCGCGCAGCAACAGACCCGCGTTGTCGCCGGCCATGCCTTCTTCAAGTTGCTTCCGGAACATCTCCACGCCGGTCACAGTGGTTTCGCGGGTGTCCTTGATACCAACGATCTGCACGGTTTCACCCACCTTCACCTTGCCGCGCTCGATTCGGCCGGTGGCCACGGTGCCGCGGCCGGTGATCGAAAACACGTCTTCGACAGCCATCAGGAAGGGCTTGTCGATCTCGCGCGCAGGCTCGGGGATCGACTCATCCACCGCATCCATCAGATCGAGGATCTTGTCGACCCATTCGTTTTCGCCGCGGATGCCCTTGCCACCGCCTTGGATGTGCTCAAGAGCCCTGAGGGCGGAGCCGGCGATCACGGGGATGTCATCGCCAGGGAAGTCGTAGCTGCTGAGCAGTTCACGCATTTCCAGTTCGACCAACTCGAGGATTTCCTCGTCGTCGACCATGTCCTTCTTGTTGAGGAATACCACCAGGGCGGGCACACCCACCTGCTTGGCTAAAAGGATGTGCTCCTTCGTCTGGGCCATGGGACCATCGGTGGCGGCCACCACCAGAATGGCGCCGTCCATCTGGGCGGCGCCGGTGATCATGTTCTTCACGTAGTCAGCGTGGCCGGGGCAATCCACGTGGGCGTAGTGACGGCTCTCGGTTTCGTACTCAACGTGAGCGGTATTGATCGTAATACCCCGTTCCTTCTCCTCAGGAGCGCCGTCGATTTGGTCGTAGGCCTGAGCCTTCGCTTGGCCCAGGGTCGACAGAACGTTGGTGATGGCGGCCGTCAGCGTTGTCTTGCCATGGTCAACGTGGCCGATGGTGCCGATGTTGACGTGGGGTTTGTTCCTCTCGAACTTCTCGCGAGCCATGATGAAAAAGAATCGGGGTGGGTGGGTTGGAGTGGAGGTGAAAGATCAGGAATTGCCCTGATTCTTGGAAATGATGGCTTCAGCGACGTTGCGAGGAACTTCCTCGTAATGGCTGAACTCCATCGAGAAGATACCCCGACCCTGGGTCATGGATCGGAGCTGGGTGGCGTAGCCGAACATCTCGGCTAGAGGCACCTTGGTCTGGACCTTGGACAGTCCGTCGTCGACGGATTGCCCTTCAATCTGGCCGCGGCGGGAGGAAAGGTCGCCGATGACCGAACCGAGGTAATCCTCGGGGACTTCGACTTCCACCTTCATCATCGGCTCAAGCAGTACGGGGTTGCACTTCTTGACGCCGTCCTTGAAGGCCATGGAGCCAGCGATCTTGAACGCCATCTCGGAAGAGTCGACGTCGTGATAAGAGCCGTCCACCATGGTGACCCTGACATCGATCATGGGGAATCCCGCAATCACGCCGGATTGGCAGGTTTCCTTCATGCCGGCTTCGGCCGGGCCGATGTATTCCTTGGGCACGATGCCGCCAACAATCTTGTTGACGAACTCAAACCCTGATCCCGGCTCGCCGGGCTCCATTTCGATCACCACGTGGCCGTATTGGCCCTTGCCACCGGTCTGGCGGGCGAATTTGCCTTCACCCTTAGCGCTGCCTCGGATGGTTTCACGGTAAGAAACCTGGGGCGCACCGATATTGGCCTCCACCTTGAACTCCCGCAGCATGCGGTCCACAAGGATTTCCAAGTGGAGTTCGCCCATGCCGGCGATCACGGTCTGATTGGTTTCCGGATCGGTGCGCACACGGAAGGTTGGGTCTTCCTCGGAGAGCGACTGAAGCGCCTTGCCGAGCTTTTCCATATCCCCCTTGGTTTTGGGTTCCACGGCTACCGAAATCACCGGTTCGGGGATGAACAGAGATTCCAGGATGATCGGGGCGCTGTCGACGCAGAGCGTGTCGCCGGTGGTGGTGTCCTTGAGGCCGAGCACGGCACCGAGGTCTCCGGCCCGCAGTTCATCCACCTCCTCGCGATCATCCGCCTTGAGCAGGATCAGGCGGGAGATGCGCTCCTTCTTGTCTTTGGTGGCATTGAGCACGTAGCTGCCCTTTTGAAGCACACCCGAATAAATCCGCACGAAGGTGAGCTTGCCGAAGGGATCGGCCATCACCTTGAAGGCCAGAGCACTGAACGGGGCACTGTCTTCGGCGGGGCGGACCGCTTCGCTGCCATCGGGAAGCAGACCCTGGATCGGGGGGACGTCGATGGGGGCGGGCAGGTAGTCGACCACCGCATCGAGCAGCAGTTGCACACCCTTGTTCTTGAAGGCGGAGCCGCAGAGCATGGGCACCAGGCCGTGCTTGAGAACCCCCTCACGAATGCCCTTGCGGAGCTGAGGTTCATTGAGTTCGCCGGTCTCTAAGAAAGCCTCGAGCAACTCCTCGTCAGACTCAGCCACGCTCTCCATCAAGGTCGTGCGCCATTGGGCGACCTCGTCCACCATGGAGGCGGGGATGTCGACCTCCTCGATGTCCTGACCGAGGTCGTCCTTATAGATGAAGGCGCGGTTCTTGACGAGATCAACGATGCCAATCAGATCGCCTTCGGCACCAATCGGCAGCTGGATCGGCGCCGCATTGGCCCGCAGCCGGTCCTTGATCTGGCCGTAAACCTTGAGAAAGTCAGCGCCGGTGCGGTCCATCTTGTTGACGAACACCATGCGGGGCACTTTGTATCGATCGGCCTGCCGCCACACGGTTTCCGACTGGGGTTGCACGCCACCGACCGCGCAGAACACGGCGATCACCCCATCCAGTACCCGCATGGAGCGCTCCACCTCAATGGTGAAATCCACGTGGCCGGGGGTGTCGATGATGTTGATGCGGTGGTCCTTCCAACTGGTGGAAATGGCCGCCGCCGTGATGGTGATGCCGCGCTCGCGCTCCTGCTCCATCCAGTCGGTGACAGCCGCACCATCGTGGACCTCGCCCATCTTGTGCACCACTCCCGAATAGAAGAGGATGCGCTCGGTTGTTGTGGTCTTGCCCGCGTCGATGTGAGCGGCGATACCGATATTTCTGACGCGTTCAAGAGGAAAGGCGCGGGCCACGGGATAGTGCTCCGAAGGGGGTCGACAAAAAGCGGACATCATTCTACCGACCGGCCGGATGGCGGTGGCAGGGAGCCGGATCAGTCCAGGTTTCCGGCTCCTTGGAACTCAGTAGCGGTAGTGGGCAAAGGCCTTGTTCGCCTCGGCCATCTTGTGGGTCTCCTCCCGCTTGCGAACGGCACTGCCGGCCTCATTGGCAGCATCCATCAGTTCGCCGGCCAACTTTTGGGCCATGCTGCGCCCATTGCGGGCACGGGAGTAATTCACGAGCCAGCGCAGGGCCATAGCGGTGCCCCGCTCCTGGCGCACCTCCATCGGGACTTGATAGGTGGCGCCACCCACCCGGCGGGCCCGCACCTCCACCAAAGGGGTGGCATTGCGAACGGCGGTCTCGAACAACTCCAGGGGATCGGTACCGGTGCGTTCGTTGATCATGGTGAAGGCATCGGAGAGGATCCGCTGGGCCGTGGACTTCTTGCCGTGCTTCATCAGGCGAGCCACGATCATCGAGGCGAGCCGGCTGTTGAACTGCGGATCAGGCAGAACCGGGCGCTTCTCGGC
>Ga0209401_1001061_pt1 | contig 18368 bp, 15 predicted proteins | sample M_140807_MF_Meta_FD_187318 | JGI IMG/M metagenome (GOLD analysis project Ga0209401, IMG submission 187318) | Freshwater microbial communities from Lake Montjoie, Canada to study carbon cycling - M_140807_MF_MetaG (SPAdes) (version 2) | ecosystem: Environmental > Aquatic > Freshwater > Lake...
ATTTTTTTGTATGACTCTAACTTTTCCATCAAATTTGGGTGGTACAAAAATTCATCACAATCGCAAACTATTACCCAATCAACACCTTCTTTTCTACTGTGTTTTTTATATTCGTTATTTTTAATGTTAACATAGTTCATCTCATTAATCTGTTCATTACTTTCCCACTTAATAACTTCGACCTTATGGTATTTTTTGTAGATTTCATCAGATGAATCTGTAGACATATTGTCGTGAACGAATATTTTTTCACAAAAACTACTGTAATAATCTAACGTAAATGGTAATATTTTTTCCTCATTCCAGGATAATATATGTGCGTGAATTATCATAATTTTTCAAATATTAAAACAGAGTTTCTGAAGTACCAATATGAATCTTCAATATTTTGACGAGCCTCCATAGACTTATCCTCAAGAAATCTAAAACCCTTACTCTCAACCACCGGTATAATTTCATCATTGTTGAGTTCATTTACGTGTCCGAATCCACCCTGTCCTCGTAACGCCCAAGATAAGATTAAATATTTATCGCAATGTTTAATCAAGTTATTTAAGTACTCATCCATAAATTGTTTTGGGATGTGCTCGCCGACTTCTAAACTAATAACAGTTCCCACCTCACCGAAATTAAAATCTTCAGTAAGATTCTGTTGTCTAATTTCAAATTCATAGTCAGTATAAGGGGGTTCCGCCTCTACCCCTAATAAATTTGTAAATCCGTTATTATATAAATCGTTCAGATATTTACCCATACCACAACCGAAATCGTAAATTTTTTTTTCTTTATCTTCAGATAAGAAATTACATATCCAACTGCTTAATTTATCGCTATGTGCGTGATGTGCCGGTGCCCATTCTTTAGACCAATAACCTGTGTTGTGAATCATATTTTATTATTTTTTTCCAAAAATTTATTATTTCTTCGTTTGTAAGTTTTGAAACTTCGTTCATCGTTTCTTCGTTTCCATAAAATTCAGTTCCTGTTAAATAACATTCGTCTTTAACCAAACAAGCAACTTCTCCTTTAGATGAGTGGTAAACCTTTCCAACCATATTATACATTTCTTGTTTATTAGTTGTGTGTCCAAAATGTATAACTTTATTAGGTATCATTAAAGGCTTTACGTAAGTATTAAAGTAATTTTCATCTCCAATGTGACCGAATAAATATATTTTTTCACACCTATCCTTCAAAGCCCTTTGTATTGATACGTGAGTTTGTTTTCTATCTTCAATTGTACCAACAATCCCCGCAACTTTATTAACATCTTCCTTATCTATTTTAACTAATCCTTCTTTAAAATTTGGTATTATTTCATATGGACCAATATATTCTTTGTGATATATTCTGTGTTGTTCATGTAAAAATACTACAGTATCCCAATACCTTTTAATTTTTCCAACAGGGAACCACCATTTTTCGTGACAAGATAAAATTACTTTTTTAACAGGCGGCCTTTCCTCTAATTGTAGAAAATGTGTTATCACAACATCATCTTTATCATAAATTAAATCTTTAATTAAACCTGATTTACATTTATCTAAATGCCAAGTTTGATTACCATAAAAGGTGCAATCCAAACCGTTCTCATTAAAATAATTTGTTAAATTAATGAAAGCAGTTGTTGACCCACCTTTTTCTGTGAAACCTGATACAATTTTAATTTTCATAAACAGGTATTAGATTTTTTGTATTTTCGTTTTGATATATAAAACTCATTAACTTATTTAGGTCGTTATTATATTTTGATAAATCACCAAATGAAACTTGTGTTGTTGTTGAGTCAGAATCAACAAAAATCGATTTTTTGTTTAAAAAGCATTTTATTGCAAAGTCATTGAAACTCAAATTACTTTCATATCCGATATCGAACCAATCGTTTTTAACTAAATTACTATAAGTAGTAACAAATACATCAGATAAATTACCTAAAACATGCTGTCTAAAACCTTGATTGATATTATAATAAGAACCTGTATCCTTCAACGTTATACTGATTTTGTTATTTCTAATCCCCAATCCAAATAATGAACTGAAAATAGTCCCGTCTTCATTTAAAGATAATGGAAACATACATCCAAAATTACCTTGATTATTTTTTACGATTCTCGCCGAACTATTGAATATATTGTTAGATATTAGACAATTTTCATTAGTGAAAACAATAATTTGGTCGTCAGAACTAACGAACTCATTTTCCCATTTTAAAATCGAAAGATTTTTTATTAGTTCATCAAAATAACCCTCAAAGATTTTAATTGAGTCGTTTTCTAAAAATCTATAATTTTCCAATTGTTCGCTTTTAACAATCAAAGAAATTTTTAAATTTTTTAAATCAAAAGATAATACTGAGTCAATTAGAGTTTTACAATTTTCAATATTTTCACCAGTATTAATTACCAAATTATATTTAACTTTATCTGTTGTTATATCTTTTTTCACTGATTGTGTGATTTCAGGTACAAACTTTATTGGTAAATTTTCTTTAAACGTGTCTACGAATTTAATTCTGTTTTCCTCCCACTTATCATTTGTTTGTCCGATTGATTTGTGAGTAACTCTAATATCATAGATTACCCCAATTTTTACGTCTTCTAAATAATTCTCAGTAGAAAAAGTAACATCGTAAAAATGGAATCCACTAACTTCTTCGTTAAATCTTTTTTTGATTTTGTTTTTATCTAACGCGATAAACAAGCCGTCAATTAAACAAACTTGAGTAATGTCCTTACCCCAACTCTTACAATATTTAGATTCCCACTTTTTCCCTTGATGTTCGTGGTTAACAATACCAACCATTTTTGATTGGTCTTCCCACCATCTTCCTGATACTGGAATATCAGTTGTTCCGGCAACTCCTAAAACACCATAATCACTTTCTTTAAAGTGTCGGATTAATTTGTTAACCCAATTTGTCGTGTCAACATAAATGTCGTCGTGACATAAAAGGATTATATCATTGGTAGATTCATTAACGACTTCATTATAAACCTCCGAAAGAGACTTCTCGCCATCATTTATTTTTTCAATGATTTCTATGTTTTTTATATTACCACAACTTTTTTTCAAGTAAGAAAAAAATTCAGGGTTTGATTTTCTTGTACTATATCCAATTGTTATCATTCTTCGAATACTTCTATGTTATGTGTTTTATTTACCAATTTGGACCACTTGCCATTATAACGAGTTGCCCTCACAATATGATTATCAATCCAGTGGTAGTTTCCACCTCTTGGTTTGTTAAATATAATATTATGATATTTAAAATTCCACTTATCTAACCATTGTTTGGTTACCAATTCATGTTCATCAGTTCTTGATGTGAAAAATGTAATTATATGTCCTTTTTTATACCAATCGTTAATCATCTCTACCGAACCTTCAAAAGGTTCAACTATTGACATACGTTCAGGTTGTTCGTTTGGAACATCCTCAGTTACCGTTCCATCAATATCTATTAAATAATTTTTTAATCCAAATGCCAATTCTGGACTTATATTAGAGTCCTGTTGAACCAAAACCGTTTGCATTTCTATCTTTTTCTTCGATTATGTCTACTTCTTGTAATTCGACTAATTTACCTACCATAACAGGACACAAAACTGCTTGACCTACTTTCATTCCTTTAGTTATTTGAACTTCGTGTGGGTTTACATTAAAAACAATAATTTTAATTTCTCCGTTATATCCACTGTCTATAGTTCCAGGTGAGTTCAAAACCATAAGACCTTGATTTAATGCTAACCCGCTTTTTGTTCTAACTTGAATCTCCATATTTTTTGGGATATCAAAAGATAGTCCTGTTGGGATTAACTTTCTGCCAAATGGCGGAATTTCAATATCTTCAGTAGAACATAAATCGAAACCTGAATCGGTATCGTAGTTATATTTTGGGGTCACGGCATCTCCATTAATTTTTTTAAATTTTAATGGTGTTTTATTTTGGTGCTCCATAATTTCTTTTTCCATTTCATCCAAATCAATACCAAATTCTTGTTTTATGAAATCGTAATCAATATCCATTTTTTCATTTGGCATTTGATTAAAAACCTGTTCTAATTGTTTTAAGGACTCTTCAATAGACCTTACATCGTCATCATAATTATTATCCATTATTTTAATTCTTTAAATTTTTTTATTATGTCAATTAATACTTTAACATCTTTTTCGCAGTATTCTGCAATTTGTTTTAATTTACCTTCGTTCCAATATGCGTTGTGAACTTTTTCACCCGTGATTTCACCATCTTTAGATGTCGGCACATTCATAGATGTACACATTAAATCAAGTGAACCTATTGATGTATATGAACCGAACTGCCAAAGTTCTTTGGTGTCAATCGCTTTAATTTCCCAAGGTTTGGTGTCATAACTTGGTAAAATGGATGGTGGTAATAATCCGTTAATAACCATTCGTTTTGATAACATAGGAATATCAAAATTTTTCAAATTGTGTCCACACATATAAAATCCAAGTTTTCCACATCTATCAAGTAACTTTTGAGTTTCTTTCAAAACGTAATATTCTTTATCTGATGAAAATGTTTGTGCTTTTATTTCTCCTTTGTCTGTAACAAATGAAACACTAACACAAACAACTTTCGCGAATTCAGGAACAAGTGCGGTTCTCTTTTCAAAAACGTAGTCAAAAGACTTTCCATCATCTTCAGGAAATCTTTTTTGAAACCAATCAAAGTAGTTAGAAAATTGTTCTGCAAGTTCCGGATAATTTTCCTTACAACTTTGGTAGTCTTTTGATACTCCTACAGTTTCAATATCAAGAAACAAAATTTTCGTTAAGGGTATGTTGAACATTATTTTTTTTATCTACAATTAATTTATACCATTCGGCTCTTGCCTTTGTCACATTTCTTAGGTCATAAGTGTCCTTTACTGTTTCATAAAGACGTTCACCTAAATCTATAATCATGTTTGGATTATCGACCAATTTCTTAATGTTTTTTGCCCAATCACTGTGGTTTCTTGAGTCTTTAACCAACAGAGCATTTCCGTCAGTAAATGAACCCTCATTAAGAGCGTGTTTTAAATCAATAGTGTATGGACCAACTTCAGACGCGATAAGTGCTTTCTTATAGAAACCTGCCTCAATAACTTTTAGTTGTGATTTTACTATGTTAAACGTGTGACTTTTAATCGGAGCAATTGAAATATCAAATTTAGAATAATTTCTTGCGTATTGTGTTACATGTTTTGTCCAAACCCTTCTATAATTTTCATTTTTTTCATTCTCAAAAGGTTCTTCAACAAATCTATCCAAAAATATTTTATATTCAGGTGTGATAATTTTGTAGTTGTTTGTGAAGATTTCTTCATATTTCGCCCATACGGTTTCGTGTGGTTGAATCGGTCTTTGTTTTTGTTCTCCTGTTTGTTTGTTAATTTCCGTAATCGTTCCTCTTGTATCAAAACCACAAACAACGTATTGAATTTTGTCTTGTAATGGTGATAATTTAGAAACCATACCTTCTAGCAACATCAAATCGTGTAAGTGGGACGAACCGCCTAACCAACCAACACGGATTTTATCACACTGTTCTGTCGGTTCATTAAATTGAGGTTCGCTTGGGTCAATTGCGTTCGGGAAAATCTCAACATTCTTGTTAATTTTTTTAATTTCAGTTGCGAATATTGTAGTCGTTGTTGTAACATAATCGGGATGTCTGAGATTCTCCACGATTTTTTCGTTAATCTTATTCGCTCTAATAATGTCATGAATCGGATGTTCTTTACCTGGCATCCAATAATCGTCAATATCAATAATTGTTATGATACCCAAAGATTTTAACATTCTCACAATATTTGGTGTGTGGTCATAAGTATTACCAATATTTCTATGAATATGAACAATCTGATATTGTTTCCAATAATTTATATCATTAATTCGTGGTTCATAGTCGATATCTACGTGGAAATCGTTAGGGTACATATTTTGTAACATAACGTGAGGGTCAACCGACCTGAATTTACCTACTCCCGTTTTGTCTGACGGGAGAACCAATACTTTTATTTTTTCACTCATATATAATTAGATTTGTAAAAAATATAACGATATAATTCTGTAATATCAACATACCTAAAAACAAAAAACCCCAACTAAAGTGTCGAGGTTTCTTCCTAAAAATAATACTAAAACTTAACTAACCTTTTTTATCTTAGTTAACTTACCTTCAAAAATATGATTACCTACTTTGAAAGTAAAGTTATCTCTGGTTCGTTGAGTTGATTCTATCAATAATCCGTTTTCTCTAAGGACTTCCTCAACTGTTTCTCTTACAATTGACGCGATTTCATTTTTGTCAATTGACGGAGTTTCAATGTGTTTAGGTAGTGGTACTGTTGTTTTTTTACCTTCAGTAACTTTTTGTTTTTCAGTACCCATTAATCTAGATGCTCTAGCAACTAAATCATCTGATAGTGTTGGACTACTTTGTTGTGGTTGATTAATCGGATGTTCCATCATTAATCGTTTAATTTCATCGGGTAATTTTGAATTTCTAATTTTGTCTTCCGTTATAGGTGTTTGATTAGTATTTACGGACCTACTAATTTCTTGTTCGCTAAGAAATTCTGAAGGTATGTTATAAGACGCCGCGGGAGTATCAAAATTTTGTAATTCAGGTGCCGATAACGTTGTTGTATCACTTGCATTACCTCTCGGCATTTCTTTATGTTTATCCATTATTTTTTTGGATATCATTAATTTTTGTATTAAATCATTTTCAGTTCTCATGCTGTTTGGTCAAATTGTGCATTTATTAAAACTTTGGTCATACTTCTATCACCATTAAAATTGTAATTAGGTCTCGGTTCCTCAAAATTATCTTCAGTTGGTCTGAACATAGTAATTTTATCTAGTCTAAAAAGACGCCAACCAGGTAATGGTTGTTTTCCTTTATATGCGGTGTGTGAAGCACCTTCATAATCCCACGCTCTTAAAACCAAGTTTCCCGATTTACTATATCCTAAACAAACAGGTTCAATTTCTCTTAATCCCTTTCCGCCTGGTTCATCTCCGATATAATAAATTATACATTTATTTTTTTTGGAAATAGCATCCCTTACGGCACCCAAAGATGCCACTTCTAAAATAAGTGTTTTAAGGGAGTTGTAAAGTTTCATTAAACGGTTGGTCTAGTGTAAGGTTTGGTTGTTTGATAGGTATTGATTTTTATTTGGTCTTTTCTTTGAGTGATGTCATCAGACGAACCACCATTTAAAATATCCAAGAAAATACCCGTACCCTTACCAAACAAATCACCATCTGATATTGCGTCTTTATTTACCGATGAATATTCATTTGCGGTTTGCTTGTAGTCATTAATACTAATTTCTTTAGTTCTTTCTTCTTGTCCGACCTGGCCCAACGTATTTAACGGTTGAGAGAAGTCGATTGGAAATAATGCTGCCATGTTAAATTATTTTTTTCATTAAATTGTTTATCCTTTTTAAGGTTTCTGTTATTTCACTGTTATAATCGTTATGAGATTTACTTGGTCTATTCATAGATATTAAATCGTCCTTTTGATGAGTTTTGTTAAATTGATTTGGTAAACCCGCTTCTTTTCTATTCTTCTTTACATTATAAATATCATCTCGAAGAAATCTTAACGTTTCATTAACCCAATTTTTCATATAATCTCCGCCATTTAACACATAAGTCTTTTCTTGAACGTCTCCTTTGTAATTATCAAAGTAATTTTTAATTCTTTTTAATTGTTGGTATGTTATTTCTTCGGAATCTTGAAGTTCTTTATTTCTTTTATACCCTTCGTCATTTGACTCAGAACTAACAGAACTAAATGAGTTACGCATGTGTTCGCGTATCTCATCAGGAACTTTTACTTTCTTATTATATAAATCCTTATTCACCTTTTAACATCTTAATAAGTTGATTAACGGAAATACCTTCTTTTTCTGCCATTCTTTTAATTGAATTCAAATTATTTTTTAAAATTTTTGATGTCGGGGTTTCTTTTTTAACAACATCCGCATCATCAGAATTTCTTTTAGATAAAATGTCTTCTAACATTTTTTTCATTTCAAGTTTTTCCATTTCGGAAAGAGTAAGTTTCCCAACAAATCCTTTTTTGTTTCTGAATTTTGATTTACTATCTCTTTTACCTGACGGGTCTTTACCGAATTGTTTTGTTCTGTTTTTTGCCTCATCAGGTTCCATACCCATTTTTTTAACCAAAGTCTTGTATGTTTTTTTACCATCTAAATCTTTTGTTTCTTCATAACCAAATGCATCGGCATAGTTAACTTCACTAACCACAGGTTCTTCTTCTTTTGATTCACCATAATAAGTACTATGTCCTCTTGTGATAGGATTGTTTGTTTGTCTTGTTGCAACAACCGTTTGGTCCATTGTTCTACGTGGATGCATAGATAAATCCAATATTGGTGTTGAAGAACTTGCAAACGTTCCATCTGGGTCGATTAATTCGTCCAATTCTTTTTCAACCTCATCAGTTGACTGAGGTTTTTTCTTTTTTGATAAAATTTTTGATATAAGAGATTTGACTTTAGGACTATCTTTTTTGTCAAAGTCCATTTTCTTGTCTTTTTTTCTTGATTCTGTTAGAGTTTTCTCGACAGAATAATACAAAGAAATCTTGTCTCCCTTATCTTTTAAGAAGAAATAGTATGGTGAACTATAATATTCTTGATTATAATTTATCATTGTTTTTTACAATAAATACTATGATATCATGTATTTATCTATAAAAAAAATAGAATGGCTCAACAAAACATTAATCAATTTGTTTTTAAGAAGTTTTATGTAAGTCCCCATTTTTTGAGTTTGACTGATATCTCGTTAGCATCCGATGAATTGGACTTTAACGAAGAGGTGGTATTTTCACCTTATTTGATTGCTCAAACTTATGGGAATCGTTTGCCATTTTATTTTGATTTAAATTCAACAGGTACAACACAACAATCAATTTTAACATATGGTAGTTATGATACCACAAATGTTATTGTTTCTGAAAATTATTATAATCCCGATAATTTAGATTTAAGTTGTATAACCGCACAAACCGCATGTGATATAGGGTTAACAGGTATTGATAATGGTTTGGTTACAGGAATGACTGGTCAATCAATCACATTTACAAACGGATTGTTGGATGATTCACAAAAATTTAATAGATTAAGTTTTGATAGAAGATTAAAATTATTCCAAGTAACGGGATATACGTCACAAAATATTCAATTTTCAGGTATTACGGGTAAAACACTATTTGAAGTAGTTTCTAAAACAGGAACAACTGAAGGGTATTACCAAGAATTATATGGTGGTTTTTATCAAGGTTTTTACAAATTATTTGGTTACGACTACGATATCTTTCCAAGTAGAATGAATAAGGGTTGGGCAGTCGAAATGGTTTTAAAACCGAGACTTACCAACGAATATACCCCATCATCAGGAGAAACTACACTTAACGAAGTTTATCCTGATAACAAAAATACATTCTTTTATTTTGGTACAAGAGCCGAAAATAAATTTGGTCACCATGCAAATGGAACTCCATTGTCCGATAGTGGATATACAAGAGTAACTCAAGGACTGGAAACTTGTTTAAAAACTTGTGCGTGTTCGGATACCGGTGTTACAAATTCAAGATGTGTAGATGTATATGAACCATCGGGAGAAACAATCGTTCATAACGTAAGTTGTAATTGCGGTTGTAATAGCGCAAATATCGAAAATACTCCTGATAAAGACCCACTTTTAGATTCAATATCAAACGCAATATCATTTAGATTATGTGGTGAAGATGAAACAAACCCAAAAATTGGTGTAAGAATATTAAGATATACAGGTGGATGTGAAACCACTGGAAGTTGCGAAACATCAGGTATTACTTATACAACAGGATACACTGTTGATGAATATTGTTCTGAATCGGGAATTTACGATTATTGTTTGGTTAAAAATTCTGCATATACAAACTCAGAACATTGGTTTTTGGTTGATATTGTATGGGAACGTTATACTTGGTTAGATACTTGTGATTTATTTTATAGAGGAGGTTTAGGTGACATATCAAAATATGTTTATTTGGATTCATTGGCGAATAACTCTGTTTATTTAATTGAACCACCTGTAACACATGACGGAATTACCCCTGAACAAATTGAAATAGTAAGATTAAATGAAAAATGGTTGTTAGATAAACAATACCGTATGGGTAGATTAAAAATCTACGTAAATGGTAAGGTTTTCTATACGGTTGAGAATGTTGAGGAGATTATACCGAGAGCGCTTGACACCTATAAAGAAAGACAGTTAGGTGTTCCTTTTAATGTATCGTGGGGTGGTGGAACTTTAGGATTAAGAGAAAACTTAACTTTCTCTGCATGTCCTACAGGAAGTACTAATGTTTATATCCAAGACCCTGAATTATTCCCAAACAATGTATTAAGTGGAACATCTCTTTCCGCTCTTACAACAAATATTTTAATTGAGCCTAATTTCGCCGGTACATTTGAGGGAGGTATTTCTCAATTCAGAATGTACGTATCACCATTGTCCGCGCCAGAAGTAAAACACAATTTTGATATATTAAAAACTAAATTCAATTTATTTAACCCCGATTGTCCTAATTGTAACATACCTTGTTTAGATAATGATTTTACATATACAATATTCCCAACCCCTACCCCAACAAATACCCCTACCAATACATTAACACCAACTATAACAACAACAAAAACATTAACTCGAACACCTTCAATAACGCCAACCACAACACAATCACAAACTACAACTATAACCATAACACCAACCATAACACCATCATTCACACCAACAGATACTCCAAATAAAACACCGAAACCTACAAGTACTCCTACTAATACAAATACTAAAACTGTTAATATAACACGAACGCCAACTAACACACAAACTATAACAAACACATCAACTAATACAAGTACTCCTGATAAAACTCCGTTCCCAACATCAACGCCAACTAATACAATTACTGAAACAAACACACCTACACCTACGAACACAAACACTAATACATCAACTCCAACTAAGACTGTAACTCAAACTCAAACAAGAACTCCACAAATAACCACAACGCCAACTAATACGTCAACGCCAACTAACACAAATACAAATACGTCAACAACAACGCCTACAAATACTATTACACAAACACCGACTAACACTACAACACCGACAAATACTATTACACAAACACCGACAAATACTATTACACAAACAAAAACTCAAACTTTAACTCCGACTGATACTCCCGCAAAGACCCCTTTCCCAACAACAACTCCCACTAAAACGCTGACTCCCACAAATACGATTACACCAACAAATACTATCACGCCGACAAATACCATAACTAATACTCAAACATCAACTAACACTCCAACAAACACAAAAACACCAACACAAACAAATACACAAACACAGACTACCACAATTACAAACACTCCAACAAATACGGAGACGGCAACTAAAACACCTACACCCACTAACACTAATACACAAACACCAACTATAACTTCAACCCCAACAAATACTGAAACGTCAACTAATACTCCTACCCCAACTAACACTAAAACACCTGCAAAAACCCCATTCCCAACTCAAACACCAACAAAAACAACAACACCTACTCAAACAACAACCAACTCATCTACCTCAACGCCAACTCAAACTCAAACCAATACACAAACTCCTGCAAACACAAATACCCCTACTTCTACTGTTACAAATACCCCTACTTCTACTGTTACAAATACCCCAACAAATACGGAAACATCAACTAAAACTCCTACTCCAACTAACACTCCTACTAATACTAACACCCCTACTCCAACTAACACTCCTACTCCAACTAACACTCCTACCACCACTAACACTCCTACAGCGACTAATACTAAAACTCCAGCAAAGACTCCTTTCTCAACAACAACACCTACTAAAACACAGACGCCAACAAATACAATCACACCGACAAATACTATAACGCTAACAAATACTCAAACAAATACTCAAACATCAACTAACACCCCAACACCTACTAACACTAAAAATCCTACTAACACTCCTACTAATACTAACACTACTACTCCAACTAACACTCCTACCACCACTAACACTCCTACCGCAACTAACACTAAAACTCCGGCAAAGACTCCTTTCCCGACAACAACGCCTACTAAAACACAGACGCCAACAAATACAATTACACCAACAAATACTATCACGCCAACAAATACTATAACTAATACTCAAACATCAACTAAAACTCCAACAAACACAAAAACACCAACAAATACTATAACTAATACTCAAACAAACACACCTACAAATACAATAACAAAAACAAACACACCTACACCAACAAATACAATAACAAGTACTCCTAGTTTAACAAACACTAATACAACCACTCCGACAAATACTGTAACACCAACAAATACAATCACGGCCACCCCAACGACCACTCCACCGAAAACACCGTTTCCAACAACAACGCCTACAAAAACTCAAACACCAACAAACACCCAAACAGGTACTAATACCCCTACCCCAACAAATACGCCTACAAATACAATAACTAGTACATCAACTCAGACACCGACTAACACCGCAACTCAGACACCGACTAACACTGCAACCAATACCCCAACAAATACCGCAACTCAGACACCGACTAACACTGCAACCAATACCCCAACAAATACTGCAACTAATACCCCAACAAATACTGCAACTAATACCCCAACAAATACTGCAACTAATACCCCAACAAATACCCAAACACCAACAAACACGCCTACAACAACCTCTACCAAAACACCAACTCAAACACAAACATCAACAACTACTTTAACCAACACGAACTCGCCAACTCCGACTAACACACAAACTAAGACACCTGTCCAATCTCAATTCCCGTCATCTACACCAACAAAAACCTTAACACCAACAAATACTGTAACACCAACAAATACGATTACACCTACGGTTACTAAAACAAATACACCAACACCAACAAACACCATAACTAATACACCAACTTCGTCAAATACCGCAACACCTGGTTTAACTAGTACTCAAACACCAACTAAGACACCAACAAATACCGTAACCCCAAGTCAAAGAGCGAGTATATTAGCCGATGTTTTATGTAATTGTAGTGGAAATACCAACAGGAATATTTATGTGTTTTATGATGGTTCGGGTTCTTATGAGGATTCGTTATTACAAGACGCTTCGTTAAGTGTTAGGGCTTGGTATAGCGGATTAACCGTTAACAGTGGTTGGACGGGTAATCTTTTTGAGATGATTATGTGGGATGAGAGATGGGTTTCATGGCCTGTATACCCAATTATTGGTACCTTGTCTGCGTCAACAATAGGTTCGAACTATATCGATAACAATTCTTTATTTTACAGTGGTATATCTAACGATACTGTAGTAAAACAAACAATCAATAATGGTTGGGATTTTAATAATTATGGTAATCCTGACCCTTATGGTTCTTCAGGTGTTCCGTTTAACCACACGTTACTTACAAGTTTTAGTACTTCAGGAAATTTTACACCTGAAAGTGATAGTTTCTTAACTATATGTATAATCAATGAATCCTCACCTATTTATACAAAAACAGGTTCGACTTTAACCAACGGAAATACAATACCGACAACGAACTTTTATGTGAATGAAGTTGGTGTACAGAAGGATTTTAACAATTACTTAACATCTTGGAACTATTTTAATAATATATTGGGTAAAAAAGTTAATAATTTATTGTTTGTTAATCCAAACGGTAATTTGATTGAAGGGTTCCAAACTATAGAAGCCCAATCATTCCAATTTATTTTGGAGTCTTTAGGGTTAATTGAGGGTCAAACACGGTCATCAAGTTATTTTTCTAATTACGATTTTAATGGTGGAATTTGGCCTAACATCAATCCTGAATTAGGTACTAATTGGACTTTTGCCAAATTAGAAACAGAAAACCCATTTGTTGGTTATATTACACAAACAGGATACACATCACTTAATATTTTGAATCAAAATGGTCCAGGATTAATTAATTTTGATTGGGGTATGGACCCTACTGTTTCAGATTTTAGTGCGAATACCGTCCAAAATTCTTTTGAAAGATTTTTTAGTGGGGATAGTAGAGAGTGTTTATATACAGATTCTAATCTTTCAGGTCTTACGATTGGTCAGGCAGTAAAATTATCAGGATATTCGGGTTGCTGGGAGTATGTTGGAGTTGAGGAAACAACTGTGAATAAAGTCTCTATTTCTTGGTCAGGTTCTCCGACATCTTGCGTTTCTTGCACTCCTTGATATTTATATAAAAAAAAATGATATGACACCAACACCTACTAATACAGTAACTAAAACGCCAAGAAAAACGCCGTTTCCAACGTCCACGCCGACTAAAACAAAAACTTCAACAGTTTCTGTCACATCTACGTCATTAATATCTACACCAACAAATACCAAAACACCAACAAATACCAATACGCCTAAGCATACCTCTTTCCCAACAACCACACCTACAAAAACAAAAACACCGACACCATCAAATACTAATACATCTACCCCTCCACTACCTACACCTACTCAAACCAAAACAGTTTCACCAACAATAACCAAAACCGCAACACAAACTAAAACAGTTTCACAAACTAAAACTTATACCCCAAGTGTTACAACATCTAAAACACCAAATAAGACCTCGAAACCGACATCAACACCTACTAATACACCAACTAGAACTGTTCCTGTTAGTAATACGCCGACAATGACAAAAACTAAAACACCAACATTAACGGTAACAAGAACACCGAGAAAAACACCATTCCCTACTTCTACACCTACTAAAACTCAGACTCCTACTAATACCGCAACTAACACACCTACTAACACTATTACCGCAACTAACACACCTACAAAAACAGTAACTAACACACCTACTAATACTGTTACCGCAACTAAAACATCAACCAATACTCCTACAAAAACAGTAACTAATACGCCTACTATAACCCAAAATAGTCTTTCTCAAAATACATACACATACGTTACAACCGCAACTACTGCAACTACAGGTTCCACAGTAGTAATTAACTCGTCCGGACAAACAGTGTCTGCGATAACAGGAAACTCAATAATAGTTAGAGTAAGTTACTATGACATTAACGGTATAGATAAATCCTCCGACTTTTTAAGATTTACGGGGTATACTAATTCGTATTTAAGGTTAGACCAAGACTCGAGTTACGTTATTTACGATGTAATTAATTCTAGTGGTTCGACCACTTTTAGTGCCGACAGTATCGGTAAAGAATTTATTATAGACGGTGTTAATAATTTAAATTCTTTAATACTATTAACTTCAGGTGGGACAGTTTTTTCAGGAAACAATCCTATAGTTATTACAATCGGAGTTTCTTACCCACCACTACCCTCACCGTCTGTAACCAAAACCGTTACACCAACAAACACTAAAACACAAACACCATCTGTTACTAAAACACAAACACCATCTGTTACTAAAACACAATCCCCCTCAATAAGTAGTTCCCAATCAATAACACCAACTCAAACTACTACTAAAACACAATCCCCCTCAATAAGTAGTTCCCAATCAATAACACCAACTCAAACTACTACTAAAACACCTACCTCAACAACATAATTTATGGCTTCAACGGTAGAGATAAATAGTAATAATTTTAGTGGACAACAGGCAACAGTGGTTTTTACACCAATAAATAGTGAAATTTCTTATGGTTTAGGAGTAAAAACTATTCCATTTTTATTTGATTCTAGTATTATATCTAATAATATTGATGTTATAGGTAATTATTCAATTAATATTATTAACACTAACTGCACTCATATACTGGTTATAAAGTAATTAGTAACGATTTTTTTTTCTTAAGTAAATAGAAAAATTTTTATACAGAATAAAAATCTTTAGTGTATTATTAAATTTATAAAAGTATGTATTTATCGGTATGTGTGAATTAATAATCACAGGTCTAACGTATGCTTGTGGTCCTTATACAATAGTAATTTGTGATTCTACGGGTAACAACTGCGAAACAGTAATCGTCGTTGTTAATTCTGGAAACACCACCGGTACTATCATATATGAAGACGGGACTACAGAGACTTTTGAAGATGGTAAGGTAGATATTAACACCCCTGCGGATAATACATCCACAACAGGAGATACTACATTTGTAGTAACAGTTATCAATAAAGATGGTGAACCTGTTGTAAGTACCACAGGAGGAGGACCAACAATCGTAGTTGAAGTACCTCTCGTTACACCAACTCCTACCCCAACACAAACTTCGGTAACGCCAACAACAACACCGACATATACACAAACCCCTTCCCTAACTAATACCAAAACACCAACACAAACGCCAACAAATACGGCGTCCCCAACACCAACATCCCCAACCCCTCAATTAGGTTTTAGTTCTTGTTGTTCAACAGACTTCTTTTCCTTACTAGAGGAAGTAAATTTTATTTCTACGTTAGATAGGACTAAAACATACTATATTGAAACTAATCAGTTTGTAGGTTGTGTTACTATAGTAAATCAAAGACCTACTAATTTTTATGAATTTATATCAATAAGTTCAGATTTTGCCGACTGTCAAACATGTCTTTTGTTGTCAACAGGTAATAATTTTTGTCCAACACCAAGCCCTACTTATACTCAAACATCGACACCGTCAAGACCTCAAAGGTCATTCAAAGACTGTTGCGAAGAAATTTATTTTACACTAACCGAAGAGTCTGAATTAATATACTCGTTAGACCAAAGTAAATCATATTATATAATAACAGATGGTTATACTGGTTGTACCACAATAGTTAATGTATCATCGGTAAACAAATACAACTTTGTCTCAATTGTTGAGTTTGTTAATTGTGACACATGTAGAATAAATAACTACGGAGTTGTATGCCCAACCCCAACCCCAACAACAACCCCAACTAATACTGTAACACCAACAGTAACACCAACAATAACTAACACACCTAGCGTAACTCCTACAATAACTCCAACATTTGTAGAAAAATACTGTTTCAAATTCAGCGGTTGTCTTGATAGTTTAATTTATAGTGCGTGCTCAACATCGGCACTTACAATTAATAGTATTTACCAAATCCAATTAAATATTAACTCAGCATCAATTAATTCAAATTACCAAATAGGTGAAGGGTTAAATAATTTCTCTATAGGTGTTGATGTACAATCAGACGGAAAAATATTGATAGGGGGAAACTTCAACCAATATAATGGACAACCAATCTCAAATGAGATTGTTAGACTTAACGTCGACGGTTCATTAGATAATACTTTTAATTATAGCGGACCAAATTATATTTACGCAAACGAATTAGTAGAAATAACCGGCGGTCAAATTTTAATAGGTCTCGGACAAGTAGATGGAACATCTGCAAACTTACTACAACTATTGAATTCTGATGGAACTATTAATGGTGGATTTATACCACCAATTTTTCCAAATGGAGGGGCGATTTCAAAAATTGTTAAACAACCTGATAATAGAATATTAGTCGGTGGAACATTCAATTCGGTTAATGGTACATTTTTTCACAAGTTAGTGAGATTAGAGGCTAATGGGGTTGTCGACTCAACATTTGGAAATGGAGGTTTTCTTCCTAATTTAAACTCAGAAAAAGTTTTAGACTTTGGATTACTTTCAGATGGAACAATAATTGCGGGCGGTACTTTTACCCAATATGATTCGACTACCGCAAATAAAATTGTTGGTATCGATAGTTCAACAGGAAATATAAGTGGTTCATTTAATTATGGAAGCGGTTTTGATAATGACGTTTATGTGGTATACGTTTCATCTAATAAAATTTTGATTGGTGGTTCGTTCTCAAATTATAACGGAAATACGTCACCTAAGTTAATAAGATTAAATCCAAATGGGACTGTAGATACATTATTTAATGTGGGGACAGGTTTTATAGATGGGGTAGTTTATGATATTACGGAAGATAGTAACGGAAACTATATTGTTATAGGAACCTTTACTCAATACCAAGGCTCAAACGTTTATGGTATTGTTAAGATAGATAATAATGGAAATTTAATTTCAACGTTCAACTCAGGAAACGGATTTAAAAATCAAACACCATATAGATTAACTATAGATAACAACAATTTATTTATTGTTGGGGATTTTGAAACATACAACGATTGTTCTAATAATAATTTTGTAGTTCTTTATAATTCTTCTACCGCTATTACGTCGTGTGTTACCGCAATATCAACAGGTAGTTGT
>Ga0209401_1001064_pt1 | contig 18345 bp, 12 predicted proteins | sample M_140807_MF_Meta_FD_187318 | JGI IMG/M metagenome (GOLD analysis project Ga0209401, IMG submission 187318) | Freshwater microbial communities from Lake Montjoie, Canada to study carbon cycling - M_140807_MF_MetaG (SPAdes) (version 2) | ecosystem: Environmental > Aquatic > Freshwater > Lake...
GTGCTGAATACGGACCAAGCCAGCCTTTAAAAGGTGCTCGTATTGCGGGTTGCTTACACATGACTATTCAAACAGCTGTATTAATTGAAACTTTAACTGCTTTAGGCGCTGAAGTTAAATGGAGCTCTTGTAATATCTTCTCTACACAAGACCAAGCCGCTGCTGCAATTGCTGCAACAGGTGTGGGTGTATTTGCTTGGAAAGGTCAATCTATAGAAGAGGGTGACTGGTGTATTGAACAAACATTATTCTTTGGTGGTGCAGACCGTCCTTTGAATATGATCTTAGATGATGGTGGTGATTTAACCAATATGGTTTTAGATAAATATCCTCAATTCGTTGCTGGTATTAAAGGTTTGAGTGAAGAGACAACAACAGGTGTTCACCGTTTATATGAGCGTATGGCGAAAGGTACTTTACCAATGCCTGCTATTAACGTAAACGATTCTGTTACAAAATCTAAATTCGATAATAAATATGGTTGTCAAGAATCATTAGTTGATGCGATTCGTCGTGCGACTGATGTAATGATGGCTGGTAAGGTGGCGGTTGTGGGTTCTTACGGTGACGTAGGAAAAGGTTCTGCCGCTTCTTTACGTGGTGCAGGTTGCCGTGTAATGGTTACTGAAATCGATCCTATCTGTGCTTTACAAGCTGCCATGGATGGTTATGAAGTAAGAAAAATGATCGACGCTGTAAAAGAAGCAGACATTATTGTTACTGCATCTGGTTGTCGCGATTTGATCAACGAAAAACATTTCAGAGTAATGAAGGATAAAGCCATTGTTTGTAATATTGGTCACTTTGATATTGAAATTGATATGGCTTGGTTAAATAATAACTATGGTCATACAAAAGATACTATAAAACCACAGGTTGATTTATACAATATCGATGGTAAAGATGTTATTGTTTTAGCAGAAGGCCGTTTAGTAAACTTAGGTTGTGCTACTGGTCACCCTAGCTTTGTAATGAGTAACTCTTTCTCTAACCAAACATTAGCTCAAATAGAATTATGGACCAACCATAAGAACTACGAAAACAAAGTGTATGTGTTACCTAAACATTTAGATGAGAAAGTAGCACGTTTACATTTAGCAAAAGTAGGTGCTGAATTAGATGAATTAACTACTGAGCAAGCAGCTTATTTAGGTATACCTGTAGCAGGTCCATTTAAGGCTGACGCTTACAGATACTAATCTATCATTGAAAGTAAATTTAGCAACTAGTTCTATCTAGTTTCTACAATAGATTCAAAATTCCCCTAGCCGTTCCCGAGTAATCAGGAGCGGCTTTTTTATGTATTTTTATGTATCTTTAAAGGCGTTGCTTCAACCCCTATAATAAGCAAATTATTTTCAATTTTTAAATGTATTCATTACATTAAATCAATTACAATAAAACAATTTTGTATGAAACTGAACAAAATTTTATCTCTTGCACTAATCATTACACTAATCGTTGGTGCAATTTCTACTGCAAATGCGCAGAACATAAGTATTATTCCCGAGCCTTATCAAATGACCACCAAGCCAGGTAATTATACTTTACCTAAAAGCATTGCCATTAATGCACCAAGTTCAGCTAATGCCATTTCCGATGTTATGGCTGTAAAATTAAGAACCACCACAGGGCGTGTAGTGTATTTCACCAAAAACAAACCAAGCATTGATTTACAAATTATCAATGACGTCAATTTAGGTGCCGAGGGGTATACCTTAGACATTAATGAAAAAGGAATTCAATTAAAAGCCAATGCCAATGCAGGTTTATTTTTTGGCTGGCAAACAGTCATGCAATTATTACCAGCGACTATTTATTCCAATACTTTACAAACCAATACCAATTGGACTTTACCTTTTGTTTCTATTATTGACAAACCTCGTTTTGGCTGGAGAGGTATGATGCTTGATGTAAGTAGGCATTTTTTCAGCAAAGAAGATGTGAAAACATTTATTGATGACATGGCCCGCTATAAATACAATCGCTTTCATTGGCATTTAACAGACGACCAAGGATGGAGAATTGAAATTAAATCTTTGCCTAAATTAACAAGTGTGGGTGCATGGAGAGCGGAGCGTAAAGGAAAGTGGATGAATATTACTACCCCTGCTATTGATGAACCTAAAACTTATGGAGGTTTTTATACACAGGAAGATATTAAAGAAGTAGTGGCTTATGCAAAAGCCAGATTTATTGAAGTCGTTCCTGAAATTGATGTGCCTGGTCATAGCTTGGCTATGAATACAGCTTATCCTTTTTTAAGCACTACACCTAATTACCCCTTTCAAGTAAATGCTGGTGATGAGTTTATGGATTGGGAGGGATTAAACGGACATGTGGCTGCAAAAATTGATAACTCATTAGACCCATCTAATGAAACAGTATATGAATACTTAGATAAAATATTTGGAGAGATGGCTCCCCTATTCCCTTTTGAATACATTCATATGGGTGCAGATGAAAATCCAAAAAACAATTGGGAGAAATCACCGAACGTACAAGCACTTATGAAAAAGGAAGGCTTAAAAGATCAGAATGAAGTACAAAGTTATTTTGTGCGTCGAGTACAAAAAATAATTAATAGCAAAGGAAAGAAAATGATGGGTTGGGATGAAATATTAGAAGGTGGTTTATCGGGAGATGCCACTGTAATGAGCTGGAGAGGTGTGAAAGGGGGTATTGAAGCTGCTAAACAAGGACATCAAGTAGTCATGTCTCCTAACGATTATAACTATATCGATTTTTACCAAGGTGAACAAACAGCAGAGGGAAAAGTATACCGTGGACTTAGGATGAAAAAAACCTATTCTTTTGAACCCATTCCAGAAGGCGTTGATCCTAATTTAATTTTAGGCAATCAAGCCAATCAATGGTCGGAGCAAATATTTGATATGAGGTATGCTCAATACATGACTTGGCCTAGAGGTATGGCAGTGGCTGAAACTGGCTGGTCTCCTAAAGAAAAGAAGAACTGGAATAGTTTTACTAAAAAAGTAGAAAGCCAATTTGAAAAACTAGATGCAGCAAATGTGAGATATGCTAAAAGTATGTATGACCCTATTGTAAATACTGAATTAAATACAAAAGGTGAATTAATAGGTATTATGGAAGGCGAAGTGGAAGGTTTAGATATGTACTATACCATCAATGATCAAATGCCCGACAATTATAGCCAAAAGTACACTGCTCCTTTTTTAATACCAGAAGATGTACTTTCTTTAAGAGTGATAAGCTATAGAGATGGCAAGCAAATTGGTAAATATTTAAATATTCCCATTGAATCTTTAAGAAAAAGAGCAGTTAAAGTATTGTAATGAAATAACAATACCATGACTTCTGCTTTTCGAAAAATATTTACTTTATTATTCTTACTCTGCTTGCATACTTCCATCTATGCACAGATAAAAAATATTGAAAAAAATATTGCCCTATCGAAGGATAGCAGTTTACTACAAACTATTATTAAGCAATTCAAAGGTAAGCCCAACCCTTTTATTGATTCTACTTTTATTAATCTAAATAAATTTGCACAACAAGTAGCGAAGTTCGAAGGAAAAAGAATTAGAAGTATTCAAATAGAACAAAAACATTTCGGGGCTAGTGTTATCAACCCTTATAAAGTAAAAAAAGATATCCTAACAAAATTTGCAGATAATCTTCATAATAAAACCAGCGAAAATACCATTCGTAAAAATTTATTTATCAAAGAGCAGGAAGTCCTAGACCCCTTAGTCATTGCCTACAATGAGAAGTGGTTGAGAGATATACCCTATATTCAAGATGCCCGTATACTCGCTGCTCTTTCTTCGGTGGATACCAATGAAGTAGACATCTACATTATTACAAAAGATATCTTCCCTTTTGGAGGTAGCTTTAATATTAGAAATACCAGTTCTTATACAGCTACCTTAAGTACAGAGAATGTAAAAGACGGAGGCAACGCCTTTACCTTAGGCCACAATTTCGATAAAAACAGATCCATAAATACAGGTTGGGGTTTTGATTATACCAATAGAAATTTTCAAGGTAGCTTTACAGATATTACTATAGGTGCAAAATCCTTTGCGCCCAATGTAGCCAATGGCGATTTATCTGAATCGACCGTTTATGTAAGAGGCAACCGCCCCCTACTCACACCCAATAGTAAATGGACCTGGGGATTTGATTGGAATAATGCCAATAATAAAAATGTTTTCAATAGCAAGTGGTCAGACTCTTTATTCAACAGTACTTATAATTATGACTTAAAACATTTTGATGCATGGTTAGGTTATCAACTTTTTAGTAAACAAATTTCACTTGCTGCCAATAATGTGCATTATTTTTTGCAAGTTCGTTTTTTAGAAAATATTTTTAAACAAAGGCCTACAGATTACCTAGCGCAAATAGATAAAAACTATCAAAACATTGAAGCCTCCCTAGCTTCATTTACTATATTTAAACAACAAATTATAAGGACCCAGTATTTGTATGGATTTGGAAGAAACGAGGATTTACCCACAGGAAAATCTGTAGTCATTACTTCTGGAAATTATAGAAGAGAACAAAGCTCATTACCTTATCTAGGCATTCAATTAGAGAACTATAAATTACTTTCTAATGAAAATTTTAGACATGGTATATTCAGTGCAGGTTCCAGTTATACAGGTGGCCAATTACAAGATGTTCGCTTTATAGCCAGCATAGAACAAATTAATAAGCTTCGTTATTTAGAGAGTGGCTTTAAGTATAGGTCTATTATTAATGTAAGTTTTACTCAAACCCTTAAAAACAAATTCAACGAGGCCCTACTTATTAATAGTAGCTATGGTATACCTCAATTAAATAAAGAGCGTATTTATGGTGGCACCCGTATCTCTGCCAACTGGGAATCGGTTTGGTATAATTCAAGGTCATTTTATGGTTTTCGAAGCTCCCCTTTTGCCTTTGGCAATATTACTTATTTAAGAACTGTAGGGCAATCTATTGGGAGTGGAGATATTTATTCCTCTATAGGATCTGGCATGAGAATTAGGAATGAAAACCTCATTTTTGGCACCATTGAATTAAAGGCTTTCTACTTCCCAAGAACCAATCGTCAACTAAGCCCATGGAATATTAGCCTAATCACCAACCTTCGATATAAGTACAATTCTAGTATTATCAGCAAGCCCAATTTTGTTCAAATTAATTAGCATTTTTGAGCATAAACAACCCCTATTCATTCAACCTTTCCTACTTATTTTTGTTATATAAAATATGGTTCAAGCGTATAATTTTTTAGCAAGCTGGCAGCTTTTCCCGGAAAAAAGCGAATTCGAGTATCAATTAGTTCCAAAATCTGGAAACTATAAAATTGAAAGCGTTCAAAATGGCCATGCCCTTAGCTTTAGTCACAATTGGGTGAATATTGAAAACGAGGCTTTTTATGCCCAGTATAGCGTTATTCCCAATGGAATGGCTCAGGCTTTTGAAAACCCTTTATTAGGAAATGAAGTTATTGCCGAAATTAATAATGGCTCTTGCTTAACCGTTCAATTTTTTAAAGACAATAAAGAAGTCCTTAAAGTAGTCCATGAAATTTTAGCCAATGGTTTTTTAAAAGTATCACAGTATGGCTTCAAAGAAAATGGAGAAGCTTTTAAAAATATAGAGGTATACCATAAACAATTAAGCGTTCTACCTTATGCATCTTCTGCAGGTAGTGTGGCTATTCGTCCTACTAAAGAAGGCGTTATAAAACATAAGGCTTTATCTGCCATGGAGGATCAAACCAATATGCAGTTAAATCAAATTAAAGAGCAAATTGAATTACTAGCAAGACAAGCGCAGGAAATTAAAAAGCGCAAGGAATTAAGTTTAATGATTTACGAAGCTAAAATTACTTTTAAACCGCAGATAGGTCAAATTTATCATGTATATGAAAAAACAGACGCTTCACATGTACTTTCTTTAGTAGCGCCTAGTGAATGGGGTGGCGGTTCTGGACCCTTTGCCGGATTTGTTGCTACTGTGAAATTATTAGCCGACCATACTTGGGTTGAAGTGTAATAATAAATTTCAATACTATATCTAAAATCCATACTTACTCAAAATAGCGGTAACCTTTTTCTCTACCTCATTATCTTTCACCACGGCAGGCGCATGATGCTTTTTAATAGTTGCATCAAAAATAAGCGGTCCCTTGCATCCCCAATGTTTATTGTTGATATAACTATCCACCCCTTCAATATCTTTGGAAGGATTAGTCCTAGTAAATGTAGCCCATATAAAATTATTAAATTCAGCAGCCATCCAAGTAGCGTCTTCAGTAATAATAATCATAGCTATACCATCTTGTTCTAATAAAGTTTCCCCTTGCCCCTTTAATTTTTCTTGAATAGATAAGATAGATGTAGTTTCATTATTTACAGTATTCATTGCATTCACTGCAATTACCCCCGGCATCACTAATTGTGCATTGGCATTTAATGCTTTTATATTTTCAGGAATAGTAGTTGCTAATTTTCTTCTGACATCGCCATAAGCAGCTAGTACTAATTTAGAGCCACTGTTTAAACCATCCCCTGAATAATCTAAGGTATCCATGGTGGTATTGGTGTAAAAATGTAAGTCATTTGAAAAGTCCATTCTACTCAACATAGACGCTAAAAACTCAGATATATTATTTACATCTATTTCTTTATCACCTTTCGATTTCTTTGCTTCCGCCGTTATCCAAACAAATTTAGCTAAACTTAATTGCCCAGTACCTAAAATATGATTGGCAATAGTTAAAATTTCTGCAGGTTTTTTATTTTCTAAAAAGGGCGTATACCTTTCACTTCCTATGGCTAATAATAAAGGATGCACGCCTGCTGCATCTACTGCATGCACTTCTTTTAATCCTGGTATTTCATTAGAAACAGCAGAGCCCGTAATATGATGTATGAGTTGTCCAAAACTTGTATCTTCTTGCGGAGGTCTTCCTACTACCGTGAATGCCCAGATGGCATTTTTTCTGGCATACACTTTATGCACTTTCATTACAGGGAAAGGATGTTGTAAACTATAATACCCTAAATGATCTCCAAAAGGACCTTCTGGTTTATTTTCTCCAGGAAATACTTCTCCCGTAATTACAAAATCGGCGTCGGTGCTTACACAGAAGCCATCAACATAAGTATACCCAAATCTTTTTCCTGCAAGTACCCCTGCAAAATTCATTTCACTCATACCTTCTGGTAGAGGCATTACTGCAGCAACACTATGCGCAGGAGGACCACCCACAAAACAACTTACTTTTAAAGGAAGTCCTTTATTATTCGCCTTGGTTTGATGCACACCAATACCTCTATGTAATTGATAATGCAAACCAATTTCTTTATTTATTATATAATCGTTTCCGTTTAATTGAATACGGTACATGCCTAAATTAGAACTGCCCATACCAGGCTTATCGGCATCTTCTGTATACACTTGTGGAAGTGTTACAAAGGCGCCCCCATCCATGGGCCAATGATGTATTAAGGGTAAATCACTAATATTTATCTCTTCAAATAAAACTGGCTTTGCAATTGGATTTTTATTCGGTAGTGCATTAATAGCAGCCGGCAAAGCAGCTAAAGATTTTATGGGATTTTGAATTGCCGCTAGTGGATTAATTTTTATATCAATTAATTGCTTCACCGCTGGAAGTGTATCTCTAAAAATAAATTCACTTCTTTCTAGTGTGCCAAAAATATTGGAAGCTGCCCTAAACTTAGAACCCTTCACTTTTTCAAATAAAATAGCAGGGCCTTTTTGTTCAAAAATGCGCAAATGAATAGCAGCCATTTCTAAATAGGGGTCTACCTCTTCTTTGATGCGCAAAAGCTGACCACTGCGCTCTAAATCCAATAAACAAGCCTCCAAACTAGAATAAGCCATTTCTTATATTTGAGATGCAAAAATAACTTAAATTCGCCTATGACTCGTTTAAGTGTGAACATAAATAAGATCGCCACATTAAGAAATAGCCGTGGCGGGGACAATCCTAATTTAGTGCAGGTGGCAAAGGATTGCGAGCGTTTTGGTGCCGAGGGCATTACAGTGCATCCAAGACCCGATGAAAGGCATATTCGCTACCAAGATGTTTATGATTTAAGCAAAATTTTGACTACAGAGTTTAACATTGAAGGCAATCCCAAAGAAACCAAGTTTGTGGAATTGGTTTTAGCTAATAAACCTGATCAAGTTACCCTGGTGCCCGACACCTTGGGCCAACTAACCAGCGACCATGGTTGGGATACCATTACAGAACAAGATTATTTAAAGCAAATCATTGGGGTTTTTAAAAAGGAAGGCATTCGCGTTTCTATTTTTGTTGACCCTATAGAAAAAATGATTGAAGCCGCTGCCACCACTGGAACGGACCGTATAGAATTATACACCGAAATGTATGCAAAGCAGTTTGCAGCTGGCAATAAAGAAAAAGCCATTGAACCTTATATCATTGCTGCAGCTCTTGCTAAAAAATTAGGACTTGGCATTAATGCAGGTCATGATTTAGATAGATTTAATTTACCTTACTTAATACAATCTATTCCTAGTATTGATGAAGTAAGTATTGGACATGCCTTAATTAGCGATGCCCTTTATCTAGGTTTAGAAAACACGATTCAATTATATAAAAGAGCGCTTTCATGAAAAAATATATTTACTTATTTTTCACAACCTTCCTTTTCTTTTTAGCATCCAATAATATATTAGTAGCACAAGAAAAATTTGGGCCCACGCCCACTAAGCAACAACTCGCTTGGCATGAAAAAGAATTTTACTTATTTATGCATTTTGGCCCTAACACATTTACCAATTTAGAATGGGGAAAAGGAAGTGAAGACCCTAATGTGTTTAACCCAACAGCAATAGATTGTAACCAGTGGGCAAGCATTGCAAAAGCAGCTGGCGCTAAAGGTATTATTATTACCGCTAAACACCACGATGGATTTAGTTTATGGCCAAGTAAATTTAGTAAGCATACAGTAAGAGAATCTAAATGGATGAATGGAAAAGGAGATGTAATTAAAATGTTGTCGGAAGCATGTAAGAAAGCGGGTATTGAAATGGGTGTATATATTTCTCCTTGGGATAGAAACCACCCAAAATACGGTACGGCAGCTTACAACGATATCTATATTCAAACCATGAAAGAACTTTTAACAGGTTATGGCAATTTGACTGAACTATGGTGGGATGGTGCGAATGCAGAAGGCCCTAATGGCAAAAAGCAAATCTATGATTTTACAAGGTTCAAAGATTCTGCCATGTCTTATCAACCCAATATTGTCATCTTCAGTGATATTGGACCGCATATACGTTGGGTAGGCAATGAAAATGGATTGATTAATGAAACCAACTGGAACTTATTAGATACAGCCGGATTTAAAAGAGGTGAAGGCGCTCCTCCAAATGACACTTTAAATAGAGGCAATTTTAATGGAAAAAATTGGATAGGTGCTGAAGCAGATGTATCTATCCGTAAAGGATGGTTTTATCATGAAGAAGAAGATTCTACTGTAAAATCAGGTAAGACTTTATTTAATTTATATTTAAACTCAGTAGGTCATGGTGGTAATTTATTATTAAATGTACCTCCTAATAGAAAAGGTTTAATTGATCCGCTAGATTCTGCTGCTCTAATGGATTTTAGAAAAATAAGAGAGGCTGCTTTTAAAACCAACTTATTTAAAAATGCAGCTATCAAGAATAATAAAAATGAAATAGAGATTTGTTTAACTGCTCCAATTACCATTAATAGCATTCAACTGCAAGAACAAATTAAATTTGGACAAAGAGTTATTCGCTTTGAAATATATGCAGGAGATAAAGAAGCTGATATGAAAAAAATTGCTGGAAGCACTACTATTGGAAGAAAGAAAATTATTCAATTCCCTACTACCACTGCTAAATGCTTCAAAGTAAAAATAATGGAGACAAAGGCCAGCCCTCTCATGGGCGCTGTGGCTGGATATTTTATTAAAAATTAACTTAACTTGCACCAAATTAAAATTATGTCTACACCTGCACAAGTTGGTATCATCATGGGAAGCGATAGTGATTTACCTATCATGCAGGCAGCTGCAGATACTTTAAAAACTTTCAATATTCCTTTTGAATTAACCGTCGTTTCTGCACATCGAACACCCGATCGTATGGTAGAATATGCAAAAACAGCACGCAAAAGAGGCTTACAAGTTATTATTGCTGGCGCAGGTGGTGCAGCACATTTACCAGGTATGGTAGCCGCATTAACTAGTTTACCTGTTATTGGAGTACCTATTAAATCAACTAATTCAGCGGAGGGCTGGGACAGTATATTATCTATTTTACAAATGCCAGGTGGTGTACCTGTAGCTACTGTTGCTTTAAATGGTGCTAAAAATGCAGGCTTATTAGCCGCTCAAATTTTAGGAACTACGAATGCTCAAATTGGTCAAGCTATGGATGACTATAGATTAAATATGGAATCGGAAGTAATGACTAAGGTAGAGAATTTGAAAGGAACTTGGAATAACGAGTTTGATCAAAAATAGATAGTTAATAGGTTTAATTATATAGGTTTAATAATAGTCTTCTTTTTAAAACTAACTCTATAAAATAATAATCAAACATTATTTAGAAAGTCATTGCTACTCTTTAGTAATAGTAATAATTGTAAAGCTAGGGTTAAATGTAGTTGAATTTTCTAATACAGCTTCCACCCATTTCCATCCGTAGGCGCCTACCCACTCTGAAAAATTTTCTACTCTTTCTTGTAAACTATTTTTAGGGAATAAAGATCCCTTAATACCTTGAATACGGTCAATAGAAGTTTGTTGTTTTCTTTTTTCTGCACGAATCATTTTCTTTTCTAATAAGACTAATTTCTTTTGCGCCTGTATCGATAAATTCTTAGCATGATCCCCTAAAGAGGTATCAATTTTTATGACATCCTGCTGAATAGAAACATATAAATCGTTGAGCGATTCTATATGATTAGTTAAGGCTAAATTTTCTTTAGTTTGATTTTTAACATAGTCCAATTCTAATTCCAAAAGGGGTTTAAATATATCTTCCGACGAAAAGCCCAAACTATTCCAATGTGCCGTTTGCTTTTCATTCATAAACATAAATGAATTACGTAATTGCAAAATAGGATAATGCACTTTTACTTCATCAAATACATTTTTAAGCTCCATCCAATAAGCTAGTTCTCCCCCGCCACCGATGAAGGCAATACCAGGAAGTATTGTTTCTTGGTATACTCCTCTAAGTATTACATTGGGGCTAAACCTTTCAGGATGCGCATATAATTCTTTTACTATCTCTTCCTCTGTGAAACGCATTTCTGTATCCACTACTATATAAGCATCCCCTTGTTTTTCAATTCTAGCGCGCGTGTTATCTTTTAAATAAAATAAGTTTAAATCACGCCCATCGGACTGCACATGATAAGTATTTGCTAAATTTTCTTTGGTAGACTGAATGGCTTTTTGAGAAAACCCAGTTCTTAATTCCTTTTCCATTACATCAACGAAAACGGCTTTCAATTGAGCATTGTCTGGTTGAAGCACTACAAGACCATACTTTCCAAAATACGCATGCACTAAATATAAAGTAGCTTCTGAAATAGTTTTTCCTTTTTGATAAGCCTGCTTTAAAACATCCAATGCCTCTTTACCTGCAGGTTGAACCAACCAATACCCTTCCAGGTTTTGTAATAATTTAATTAATTCGTCATCTACCTTCATTCTTCCAATGGCCCCTTTCTGCTTGGTATTCCACTGATAGGCTTCGCCTGCTAAAGAATAGGAACCTACTTCTTGCAAGTCGGCGTCCTCAGATCCCATATAATAAACAGGTACAAAATTATGTTCAGGAAATTGCTTTTTTAATTCAGCAGCCAACTGAATATTATGCAAAATTTTATAAAAAAAGTAAAGTGGACCCGTAAAAATATTCGGCTGATGCGCAGTGGTCACTGTGAATGTATTTTCTTTCAATAATAAATTCACATTATCGTTAACTAATTTAAATGCCTCTTTAGTATTGAGTGCATTAGCATCATTAATACCTTTCTCTAATTGACTATACTGATTTTGTAAAACCTCCACCAATACTTTTCTATTCGTAGGAAAAGAAGCTCTTTGTTCAATGGCTTTCTTATATCCTTCTTTAGTAGCAGCATATTTTACAAAACTTTGCGCTGTGCCCTTGGTTTCAATATAATCATTGATTAAGGCACTGAATAGTCCAGTGGAACGATAAGATATTGAAGTAGCGTTAAATTTCATTAATGATTAAATCTTTCTGGATTGTAAAAGCGAATATCAATACTGGTTGGTTTTTCATCTATAATTTCTGAAACTAATTTTCCGGTACCTGCACCTAAACTTAAACCCACCATAGCGTGCCCAGTAGCGATAACTAAATTGCTCCATTTTTTAGTCCTGCCAAGATAAGGCAATCCATCGGCAGAACAAGGTCTATAACCATACCAAACTTTATCTATCGTAGGAACGGGAATATCAAAGGTGGGGTAAAAGCTTTTTACTGCTTTTAGTATACCTGCCACCCTTTTTAAATTGGGCGGCTCGTTGGTGCTGGTAATTTCCATAGTGCCTCCAAAACGCATTTTATTTCCCTCGATGGGTGTAAGCGCCACTCTACCTTCCACGAGTACAGATGGATAAATGGTTTGATAAGGCGTATTTTCGATGGTAATAGAATAGCCACGACCTGGCATGAGCAATAAATCCATGTCTAATTTTTTTGCCATCTCTCTAGACCAAGAACCCGTAGCCAAAACCACTGCATCGGCCTTGTATTTATTATGAGAGGTGATAACCGCATTTATTTTTCCAGCTGTTTTTTCAAAATCTACCACTGCTTCGTTGGTTTTGATAACCACTCCTTTGCTTTTTAAATCGGCAATAAGTTGTTGCATTAATTTATTGGGATACAAATGTCCATCGCAACCAAAATGAATGGCCCCAATGGCATTGATTGGATGATTGGGTTCCATCGCAAATAATTCCTGTTGATTTAAAAGCTTAGTATCAGTTAAACCTAAGCCATGTGCTTGATGCACTAAATGCCTTGCATGTTCACCTGCTTTTTCCGTTTGAAATATTTCCAATAAACCTTTATGCTCATAAGCAAATTTAAATTGAGGCAAAGCATCCCAATCGGCGTATAATTTTTTTGAAAACAAAGAATAATCTCTTAAAGGAATGGCAGCACGCTCTACTTTTTCAGCAGTCGCTTCTTTCATAAACTGCAAACCCCATTTTACTAAACTTAAACTTAATCTTGGTTTTATATAAAAAGGACTTTCTGAATTCAACATCCACTTTAAACCCTGTTGCACAATGCCAGGTGTGGCTAGTGGTGTAAAATGACTCGGACATATATAACCACAATTACCATAGGAACAATTATTGGTCATATCGGATTGATCCAAAATGGTCACTTGATGCCCCGCTTCTTGTAAAAAATAAGCGCTGCTCAATCCTATAATGCCTCCTCCAATGACAACTACTTCCATAGAATAAATTGAAGCATAAATTTCGTTAAAATTGCGTTCATAACACAGTAAAAAGGGATGGAATTTTAGAATAAGCTAAACTACTTGAAAACCGCTAGCATAGGGGTCGTCCTGCTTATCTATGGATATTGTGTTAAAGCCGTATATCTTGGCCCAGCCTTCAATAGAGGGGATAATGGCTTGTTTATCACCTATGGTGGTGGTTGATTCTACCTTACCTGTAAATACAGAACCTATAATACTTTCATGTAAAAAAGGATCCCCTAGTTTTAGTTTGCCCTTTGCATGCCAATGCGCCAGTCTTGCCGAAGTACCAGTTCCACAGGGCGACCTATCAATGGCCTTGTCTCCATAAAATACTGCATTACGTGCTGTGTTCTTTGCATCTAATACCTTGCCTGTCCATAAAATATGCGAGCAACCATTAATGGTGGGGTCTGAGGGATGCACAAACTTATTCGATTCATTGATTCGTTTTCTTAGTACACCACTCCATGCAATTAATTGTCCGGCGGTATAATTTTCAATGCCTTTGAAATTTTCTTGTACTTCAACAATGGCATAATAATTTCCACCATAACAAACATCAACAGTAAGCATACCTAAATCGGGGCATTCTACTTGTATATTTTCTGCAGCCATAAAGGAAGCCACATTGGTAAGCTTGACAGAACTTACTTTATTACCTTGCATGGTATATTCTATTTGCACCAGTCCTGCAGGGGCTTCCATGCGAATTTTACCAGGAATTTTTGGTTGAATTAAACCCGCTTCAATAGCCACAGTAATAGTTCCAATAGTACCATGACCACACATAGGTAAACAGCCACTGGTTTCAATAAATAAAACGGCCATATCATTTTCAGGATCATGAGGCGGATACAAAATACTTCCACTCATCATATCATGTCCACGGGGTTCAAACATGAGTCCCTTTCTTATCCAATCAAATTCTTTTAAAAAATGCTGACGCTTTTCGCTCATGGTACTACCTTCCAAAGCTGGACCACCATTTACCACCACCCTCACCGGATTGCCACAGGTATGAGCGTCAATACATTGAAAAACAGACCCCCCTAGTTCGTAGGATCCAAAATTTTCTATACTTATGGGTTTTGTTGTGGTCATGAGATAAAATTAATACATTTGAGAACGCAATGCTTAATTGTCAAAGCAAATTTTTATACTATGGAAACTTACGGTAAAATTTTATTGATTGCCATGCCTGCCTTTTTGTTGTTGGTATTATTTGAAAAGTGGTATGGATGGAAAAAAGGCTTTGAAACAGTGAATACCTTGGACATGATTTCAAGTTTAAGTTCAGGGGTAACTAATTCTACCAAGGATGTACTGGGTTTAAGTATTGTTATTTTAAGTTATGGCTGGTTTGTAGATCATTTAGCCATTATGCATGTACAAAATAGTATTTGGTTGTATATTATTGCCTTTATTTCTTTAGATTTTGCAGGTTACTGGGTACACCGTTTAGCACATAGCTATAATTTTTTCTGGAATAATCATATTGTGCATCATAGTAGTGAAGAATATAATTTAGCCTGCGCTTTAAGACAAAGCATTTCAGTTATTTTCAGAATTTATACCTTCTTATTAATTCCAGCTGCCTTATTCGGTGTACCTGCGAATGTAATTGCAGTAGTAGCTCCATTACATTTATTTGCACAATTCTGGTACCATACAAGACATATTAAAACGATGGGTTGGTTGGAGCATATTATTGTAACACCTTCACACCATAGAGTACATCATGCCATTAATCCAGAATACTTAGATAAAAACTATGGTCAGATATTTATTATCTGGGATAAATTATTTGGCACCTATGTGCAAGAGCAAGACAGTATACCTGCAGTTTATGGTATTACACGACCTGTTCAAACCTGGAACCCCATTAAAATTAATTTCATGCATATGTGGTTGTTAATTAAAGATGCATGGCGTACTAAAAATTGGAAAGATAAATTTACCATCTGGTTTCAACCTTTAGGCTGGCGCCCTGCAGATGTAATTGATAATTACCCAGTAGATAAAATAAAAGATGTTTACCATTTTGAAAAGTACAATACACCTGCCTCCCCTGCTATGAAATTGTATTTATGGATACAGCTTTTTTGTATGCTACTTCTAGTAAGTTTTTTATTTGGAAATATTGCCGGCATTGGCCATACTAATATTTTTATTTATGGCGCTTTTATATTTGTACAAGTATACGCGCTTACTGAATTGATGGATAGAAATAAAAATGCTTGGATATTAGAAGCGTTAAAAAATATACTTTGTATTTACTGGATAGCTACTACTGGGGATTGGTTTGGATCGAATCAATTATCTACTGCTATAGCACCTGCTACTATTGTTTATTTTATAGCAAGCGCTGCGGCGGTTTATTATTTTTCTACTATTGAAAAAAATGGAAAAATGAAGCAGGTTAGCGCCACTGCTAAATTATTTATTCAGGACTAAGCTGGTTTATTTATTTAGATCACTTCATCCTTAGTGAGTAATCCATTGATATTTCTCCAAATTCCTAATACATTATTATTCTGTAAAGCTAAGGGCAGTAAATGATTCGACCAGTTTTGAAAAGAAATAGGTCTTAACCATCTTTTAACTGCATTAACGCCTACAGCTGTAAATCTGCTATCGGTACTTGCCGGATAAGGACCCCCGTGCACCATACTATCACAAACTTCCACACCCGTGGGTACTCCGTTTAATAATACACGCCCTGCAATACTTAAAGCCATATTTAAAAGATCAGGTGTATTTGCAAAGTCAATATCAGTTCCCATTAATGTTGTGGATATTTGGCCTTTAATACTTTTCCAAACTTCTTTTAATTCATTGATGGAATTACATTGCACAAGTATGGAATAAGGACCAAATACTTCTTCTGCTAAATCGGGATTACTTAAAAATGTTTTGGCATCCACAGTAGTTAAAACGGGATACCCATTATTAGCGCTAGGTGTATTTTTTGTTAAACAAGTAACTTCTTTTTGCGCTAATGCATGAGCGCTATTTTTTAAATAAGCAGCTTCTATACCTGCATGCAACATAGCCGATGGAGCAATATTGTTCATTTCAGTGGCTAGTGTACTTGAAAAACTATTTAGTGCATCAGATTTTATACCTAATAATATACCTGGGTTCGTACAAAACTGACCCATACCTAAAGTAATAGAGCCTGCATAATTTTTTGCAATACTTTCTGCATTTTTTTCAAGTGCATCTTGCAATAAAATAACAGGGTTCACAGAACCTAGTTCTGCAAAAACAGGAATGGGGGTTTTTCTTGAGCTTGCATAATCTAATAATGCACGGCCTCCTGTTCTTGAACCCGTAAAACCTACTGCATAAATATTATCATCTTGTACTAAGGCCTTTCCTGATTCAAAACTAGTATCAGTTACATGCTGAAAAACATTTGCTGGCATTTGAGTTGCTATTGCCGCTTGCATAATGGCTTCTGCCACCATAGTGGATGTAGCTAAATGTGCAGGATGTGCTTTTACAATAACAGAACAACCCACAGCGAGTGCGCTAGCCGTATCACCACCTGCAGTGGAATAAGCAAAAGGAAAATTACTGGCACCAAAAACCACCACGGGGCCAATAGGGTGCATCATTTTACGAATGTCTGGCTTAGGAGGTGTTTTAGTTGGAATAGCAGTATCAATACTTGCTTCAACATAATTACCTTCTTTTAACATAGTTGCAAACATGCGTAGTTGAAAACAAGTTCTACCTCTTTCACCTGTTAAACGAGGCAGGGGTAAATTAGTTTCTTTATTGGCCTGTTCTAATAATGCGTCGCCTAAGGCTTCTATATTAGATGCAATAGTTTCTAAAAAATTAGCTCTTTGTAAAGCTGTGGTAAAAGCATACTGCTCAAATGCGGTAGCTGCCTTTTTAGTGATGTCAGCAATATTACTCATTAGACTTAATATATATTTATAAACTATGAAACTCAGGAAGAGTAGGACGGTTTTTTAAACCTGTATCAATAATGGATTCAATTCTTTTTCTTTCCTCTCCTTCTAAAATTAATCTTGGCTTTCTTACGGTTTCAGAACCTATACCTGCTTTAGCTTCTGCAAACTTGATGTATTGAACTAGTTTAGGATGAATATCTAATTCTAATAAAGGCATAAACCATCTGTATATTTCAGTAGCTTCTGCAATCTTACCAGCTTTAGCTAACTTATACACGGCTACTGTTTCAGCTGGGAAGGCACATACTAGACCTGCCACCCAACCATCAGCGCCTACTAATATTTCTTCTAATGCAAGTGTATCCACACCACATAAAATGCTAAATCTGTCTCCAAATTTATTACGCATTCTAGTGACATTGGTAACATCGCGTGTCGATTCCTTCACTGCTTGAATATTAGGCAGGCTCGCTAATTCAGAAAACATATCAATGGTAACTTCTATTTTATAATCTACTGGGTTATTGTAAATCATAATAGGAAGTGATGTACTTGCTGCGATATCTTTAAAATATTGCACTGTTTCACGGTGATCCGATTTGTAACGCATAGGAGGAAGTAACATTAAACCCTTCGCACCCCAGTTCTCTGCATCCTTGGCGCATTGTATAGCCACAGAAGTGCTTCCTTCTGCTATATTAATAACCACTGGAATTTTCCCGTCAACTATTTTAACTGTTTCTTTTACTAAGATTTCTTTTTCTGCATTAGTAAGCACGCTCGACTCACCTAATGTACCTCCTAAAATAATACCATTCACACCAGCAGCTATTTGCGCTTCAATGTTTTTAGTAAATAAGGCTA
>Ga0209401_1001065_pt1 | contig 18332 bp, 17 predicted proteins | sample M_140807_MF_Meta_FD_187318 | JGI IMG/M metagenome (GOLD analysis project Ga0209401, IMG submission 187318) | Freshwater microbial communities from Lake Montjoie, Canada to study carbon cycling - M_140807_MF_MetaG (SPAdes) (version 2) | ecosystem: Environmental > Aquatic > Freshwater > Lake...
GATCATCAACGCGGACGCCGAAGCCCGCTACCTCAGCCCTGGCGAACTCGACCAGATCAAGTCCTTCGTGGCCGGCGGGCAACGCCGTCTGCGAGTGGCCCAGGTCTTGGCCGAGAGCCGCGAGCGCATTGTGAAGCAGGCCGGCGGCGCCCTCTTTCAGAAGCGTCCTGATCTCATCTCTCCCGGCGGCAATGCCTACGGTGAGGAGATGACGGCGAGCTGCCTGCGCGACATGGATTACTACCTCCGCCTCGTCACCTACGGGGTCGTGGCTGGCGATGTCACCCCCATCGAAGAGATCGGGATCATCGGCGCCCGTGAGATGTATCGCGCCCTCGGCACTCCCCTAGAAGCGCTTGCGGAATCCGTTCGCGAAATGAAGGCCGTGGCCACCAGCATTCTCACCGGCGCCGATGCCGAAGAAGCTGGCTTCTACTTCGATTACGTGGTCGGCGCCCTCTCCTGAGGCCCACCCCCACCCCTTCATCGCTCCCCCCTCAGGATTCATGCAAGACGCCATCACCAACGTCATCAATCAGTCAGACGTCCAGGGCCTCTACCTAGACGGCTCCTCCATGGGACGCCTGGAGAAGTACTTCGCCAGCGGTGAGCTGCGGGTCCGTGCCGCCGCCACCATCAGCGCCAATGCTTCGGCGATCATCAAGGAAGCTGTGGCCAAGTCGTTGCTCTACTCGGACATCACCCGTCCGGGCGGCAACATGTACACCACCCGTCGCTATGCCGCCTGCATCCGCGACCTCGACTACTACCTGCGTTACGCCACCTACGCCATGCTGGCCGGTGACACCTCGATCCTTGACGAGCGTGTGCTGAACGGCCTCAAGGAGACCTACAACTCCCTGGGTGTGCCCATCGGCGCCACCGTGCAGTCCATCCAGGCCATGAAGGAAGCCACAGCTGCCCTTGTGGGTCCCGATGCCGGTCGTGAGATGGGTGTGTACCTCGACTACATCAGCTCCGGTCTCGGTAACTGATCCTTTCATTCATTGGTTTGTCGGAGGATCATCCATGCGTCTCTTCAAGATCACAGCCTGCATCCCCTGCCCTGAAAAGGTTCGCAGTCAGCGGGAACTTCAGAACACCTACTTCACCAAGTGGGTGCCTTACGACAGCTGGTTCGCTGAACAGCAGCGGATCATGAAGCAGGGCGGCAAAATCCTGAAGGTCGAACTGGCCACGGGTCGTCGTCAGCAAAACGTGGGCAACTGATCCTCCAGATCCCTCACCATCCACCCAGCCCGGCCATTGGTCGGGCTTTTTTGTGGGCGTCTGCCTTCGCCCACTGCCTTCGCCCACTTACTTCGCCCACTGACTTCGCCCACTGCTTACGTCCGCAGCCTTCGCCCCTCAATCTCCTGCGGCCTTCGCCCTCAAAGGTGATCCAGGCGAACCGTGCCGTGGTTGGGCGACGAGCCACCATCCTTTGCGCTGCGAGGAGCACAGGCTCAAAACTCGACATGCATTTTGGCTGTCAACCCTCGACAAAACCAAGGTTGTCGGGGCTGAATGGGACCACTCTGTTGTGGTCTGGCCTTGGCGAGAAGCGTTCCCCGTCGCCGTTCTCCACGGGACAACGATGCCGCAGCGCTTCCGGCCGCCTCCCCGGTGACGATTCTTCCCCTGCCGTGGGAGGTTTGGCCGGCCGAAACCCGGCTTCTGGTTGGGTTGATCGCCCTCTGGAGCCTGGTGGGCCTGTTGGTGCTCACCTCCGCCAGCTGGTGGGTGGCGGAGCGGGAGATGGGCGACGCCGCCTACTACCTCAAGCGGCAGTCTCTCTGGCTGCTGGCCAGCTGGGGCCTGTTCTGGTTGGCGATCCGCACGAGCCTGCGTCGCTGGTTGCACTCCGGAGCCATGGGCTTGCTGGTGGGGTTGTTGCTGGTGGCCGCCACCCTCGTGATCGGCAGCACCGTGAATGGTGCCAGTCGCTGGCTGGTGCTGGGTCCGATTCAGATCCAGCCCACCGAACTGGTGAAGCCCTTTGTGGTGCTGCAGGGGGCCGTGCTCTTCTCACACTGGCGCCGCATCGGACTCGATCAGAAGCTGTTGTGGCTCGCGATCTTCGGCGGCCTGATCCTGCTCATTCTCAAGCAGCCAAACCTCAGCACCGCAGCCCTCACCGGTCTGCTGCTCTGGCTGATGGCCCTGGCCGCCGGTCTTTCTCTCCCCCTGCTGCTGGGCGCCGCCGGGGCGGGTGGCTTGGTAGGCATCGCCAGCATCGCCCTGAACACCTACCAGCGGCTTCGGGTCACCTCCTTCCTGGATCCCTGGAAGGATGCCCAGGGCAACGGTTATCAACTGGTGCAGAGCCTGCTCGCGATCGGATCGGGAGGACCCTTCGGCCAGGGATTCGGCCTCTCCACCCAGAAGCTCCAGTACCTACCGATCCAGACCACCGATTTCATCTTTGCCGTCTATGCGGAGGAATTCGGCTTTGTGGGCTGTCTGATGTTCCTGCTCTTCCTTGCCGCCTTTGGCTTCGTGGGCTTGCGGGTTGCCCTGGCATGCCGCAGCAACCAGCACCGACTGGTGGCGATCGGCTGCACCACCCTGCTGGTGGGCCAGTCGATCCTCAACATCGCTGTGGCCAGTGGTGCCATGCCCACCACCGGCTTGCCTCTGCCGATGATCAGTTATGGCGGGAACTCCCTGTTGATGAGCCTGTTCGTGGCCGGTCTGCTGATTCGGTGCGGGCTGGAATCCACGGGGTTGGAAACCGCCCGTCCCCGTCGCCGGCGTAGCCCGGTCGCGCCGATAGGCTGAGCCCTTCCCAAGCCTGGCCATGTCGAGCCTCGCTCCGCTGCTCGCCGAGTGGGCCCACAGCAGTGAACAGCTGCTGCGCCTCTCCCTGGCCCATCCCGGCCCGCTCACCCTGGGGCTCGTCTTTACCGGTGGTCTGCTCACCAGCCTGGGCCCCTGTTCCCTTTCGCTCCTGCCGGTGACCCTGGCCTATCTGGCAGGCTTCGGTGGCAGGGAACCTGGGAGAAGCGCGGAGGCAGGCTCCACCAGCTCATCCCACGTTGAGCCTGACCACGGCGTCAACGGGTCCGGTTCTCTTGCCGCCACCCGTACCGGCAGTCCCCTACCCGGCCCCCCGGGCCGGCCGCCCTTACCCTGGCTGCGGAGCCTCAGCTTCGCCGCCGGCATCGTGCTCTCCCTCGTCCTGCTCGGCCTGGCCAGCGGCTTGATGGGACAGCTCTACGGCAGCCTGCCCAGCCAGGTGCCGCTGCTCGTGGCCGTGGTGGCTGTGGTGATGGGGCTCAACCTGCTGGGTGTGCTGCGTGTGCCCTTGCCCGCCGGTCCTGACCCGGAGCGCTGGAGAAGGCTGGTGCCGGCTCCGCTCGCCCCCCTAACGGCGGGTCTGGCCTTCGGTCTGGCGGCCACCCCATGCACCACGCCCGTTCTGGCGGTGCTGCTCACCTGGATGGCCCAGAGCGGCCGGCCGCTCACCGGCATGCTCTTGCTCACCGCCTTCGGGGCCGGGCAGGTGGTGCCGCTTCTCGTCGCCGGCATCGCTGCCGCCAGCCTGCCCACCCTGCTCGGGCTGCGGCGCATCGGCCAGTGGATCCCGCCGATCAGCGGGGTGGTTTTACTCACCACCGGCACCCTCACCCTTCTGGCCCAGCTGCCGTGACCACCTCCTCACTCTCCTCAGTGCGCCTACTGCAGCGTCTGGCCGCCTGGATCTCCGATCTTCGAGTGGCCATCGGGCTGCTGCTGGTGATCGCCCTGGCCAGCGGCGTTGGCACGGCCATTCCCCAGCAGGAAAGCGAGGCCTTCTACCACCAGCGCTATGACACCTCCCCCTGGCTTGGCATGCTGCGGGGGGATGGGGTACTGGGCCTCCAGCTCGATCACGTCTATTCCAGCGGTTGGTTTCTTGCCCTGCTGGCCTGGCTGGGGCTGGCATTGCTGCTGTGCAGTTGGAGGAGGCAGTGGCCAGCCCTGCAGGCCTCGCTCCGCTGGATCGACTACCGCCAACCGCGCCAGCTCAGCAAGCTGAGCGTGGCTCAAACCCTGGCGAGTCCTGATGCTGAGGCGGATCTGACGCAGCTGGAGGGCCTGCTACGCCGCCGGGGCTGGCAGGTCCGGCAGCAGCCCGGTCGCCTTGCCGGACGCCGGGGGGTGGCCGGCCGGGTCGGGCCCCTGCTGGTTCATGCGGGCATGGTGCTGCTGATGGTGGGCGCCGCCTGGGGGGCCCTTGGAGGTCAGCGCCTCGAGCAGTTCCTGGCCCCGGGGCACGATCTGGAGCTGATGGACAGTCGCGGCAACACCCGCCTCACCGTGGCCCTCGATCGCTTCGCCATTCAGCGGGATCCGGCGGGCCGGCCGGAACAGTTCACGTCCAATCTGCGCATCCTGCCGCCGGCTGCGGGCGATGGAACGCCGGCCCCTCCGGCCGAAACCGCCCAAATCAGCGTGAACCATCCCCTGCGCACCCGGGGCATCACCCTCTATCAGGCCGACTGGGCCCTGGCTGCCATCGATCTCCAACTCGGTCGCAGCCCCGTGCTGCAGCTGCCACTGCAACCGTTCCCCCAGCTCGGCGAGCAGGTGTGGGGCCTGATCCTGCCCACCCGGCCCGATGGCAGCCAGCCCGTGCTGCTGGCCCTCTCCAGTGAGGACGGACCCGTGGATGTTTACGGACCCGATGGCCAATCCTTGGCCAGCCTGGTGCCGGGCGGCGATGCCGTTGAAGTGCGGGGCATCCCGATCCGGGTGGCGGGGGTGCTGCCGGCCAGCGGCATCCTGCTCAAGCGGGATCCCGGCGTACCCCTGGTCTACACGGGGTTTGCCGTGGCCCTGCTCGGTGGCGGGCTCAGCTTGATCGCCACCCGGCAGATCTGGGCCGTGGCCGAGCAGGGCCGGCTGCACGTGGGTGGTCTGTGCAACCGCAATCTCACGGCCTTTGCCACTGAACTCCCCCTTCTGCTCCAGGAGCTTCAGAGCCAGCGCTCCAGTGGTTCCGGAGGCGGTCCGAATGCCGATGCACCGGCATCAGCCCCAGGCCCGCTGGCTCAGCAGGGCTGACGGACCCCATGGCTCACCCGCACCACGGTGTGGACGTTGCCGCGCGGATTGAAATCGGCCACCAGCTCCATCCAGCTGGGGGCACTGGCTTCCACCAGGTCATCGAGGATGCGGTTGGCCACTTCCTCGTGGGAAATGGAGCGGTCGCGATAGCTGTTCACGTAGAGCTTGAGCGCTTTGAGTTCCAGCACCCGCGGGCCCGGCTGGTAGAGGAGCCGCAGCACCGCGAAGTCCGGATAGCCGGAGAAGGGACAGCTGCACGTGAATTCGGGCAGTTCGATCGCCACCTCGTAGGGACGCCCGGGACGCGGGTTGTCGAAGCAGATCAACTGCGCCTCGGCGATTGCCCGCTCCCCGTAGCGGGGGGTGACCGTTGCCGAGGTCTCCGCTGGGCTCAGGCTCGTAGCGGTGCTGGATTCGGGGGCTGCCATGGCTGGATTGGGGGGCTTTGAACGTACTGGGCCCTGCAGGTAGCAACCGTAACGACGGCCGTTGGGTTGCTCCGGCCTAATGGGGAAGCCACAGCTCCCTCACCGTCTGCGAAACTGGCGGACGGACCGCAGGTCGAACACCGCTCCACCCATGAAAAAAATCGAGGCCATCATCCGGCCCTTCAAGCTCGAAGACGTCAAGATCGCCCTAGTCAATGCGGGCATCGTCGGCATGACGGTGAGCGAGGTTCGCGGATTCGGCCGCCAGAAGGGCCAGGTCGAGCGCTACCGCGGTTCCGAATTCACCGTGGAGTTCCTTCAGAAGCTCAAACTCGAGATCGTCGTCGATGACGACAGGGTCGACACCGTGGTGAACGCCATTCAGGATGCCGCCCGCACCGGCGAGATCGGCGACGGCAAGATCTTCATCAGCACGATCGACTCCGTGATCCGGATCCGCACCGGCGACCGCGACAGCGGCGCGATCTGAGCCAGACGTCTCTGAGTCAGGCTTCCGTGAGCGCCGATGCTCGGAGGGCCTCTCTACCTTGGAGGAGGACGACCCTCTTTAGGTCGTTCTCTCCAGGAAGGTCACATCCCACCAGCCTCTGAGGACGGGGACTTTCGGGCCGTGGTTGCTGAAACCACGGCCTTGATCGTTTCAAGCCCCCAGAAGCGATCCGTTTCCTGCGGGCCTCCCCGCTCCACCAGCCAGAGCAGGTATTCGTGGTTGCCAGCCGGACCGGTGATCGGGGAGCCGATCAGTCCCGCCGCTTCCCAGTCCAGCTCTGCCGCTGCGCCGATCACTCCTGCAATGGCATCGACATGGGCGGCCGGATCCCGGACGACGCCGCCTTTGCCCACCCGGACCGGCCCGACTTCGAACTGCGGTTTCACCAGCAGAATCGCCTCCGCCGGGCGGCGTAACAGTCGCCGCAGTGCCGGCAGCACCCGCGTCAGCGAGATGAACGACACATCGGCCACAGCCAGATTGGGCCATGGGTCCTCGGGGCCGTAAAGGTCGGCCGCTTCGAGGTAGCGCAGGTTGGTGCGTTCCCTCAGCACCACCCGGGGATCCGTGCGCAGTGACCAGGCCGTCTGGCCGTAGCCCACATCGATGCCGTAGACCCGTGCCGCCCCGTGCTGCAGCAGGCAGTCGCTGAAGCCACCGGTGGAGATGCCCCCATCCAGGCAGATACGCCCCTCCACCGCGATCGGCAGCTCCTCCAGGGCGGCCACCAGCTTGTCGCCTCCCCGGGAGACGAAGCGGGGGGGCTGCTCCACCGCCAGGGGCAGGGAGGGCGACACAGCCACGCCGGGTTTGTCGAGCACGGTGGTACCACTCCGCACCCGCCCGGAGCGGATCAGCTGCTGGGCCTGCTGCCGGCTGGCGGCCAGACCCCGCTCCACCAACTCAAGATCAAGCCGCTGCCGACCGGCCATGCCAGGGCATCAACACCTGGTGTTATGGAACCACAAGGGAAACGGAACAAAAGCGGTGGGCGGAGGGTGATCCCTGGCAAAGCGCCAGAGGATGGCGCCCTGCCTAGCCCCAGACCATGGCCCAGTCCGGTCTTAAACGTCCAACCCCCATCGCTCGATCGGCCCGTGGCCAGGTGGTGGCGTTGCTGCACCCCGGCAGTTTCGTGCTCCTCCACGACCATCCTGAGGACCTCCCCCCATTCCAGCTGATCCAGTGTCACGGCGGCCGCTGCTGGGTCCGTCAGCAGGCCTGGGGACGGGGGGTGCACTGGGAGGTGCCCCACCGCCGCCTCCTGCCAGCTGCCTGACCCCTGGCACCCGGCTCATCCAGCCTGGGAGCTGCTGCCTGGCCCGATAGGTTGGTGGGCTGATCGCCAGCCGCCACCGCCTTGATCGAGCGCTACACCCTGCCCGAGATGGGCCGCCTCTGGAGCGAAGAAGCCAAGTTCCAGAGCTGGCTCGATGTGGAGATCGCCGCCACCGCCGCCAACGTGGAGCTGGGCCGGGTGCCCGCCGAGGCCCTGGCCACGATCCGAGAGAAGGCCCGCTTCGAGGTGGCGCGGATCCTGGAGATCGAGGCGGAGGTGCGTCACGACGTGATCGCCTTCCTCACCAACGTGAATGAGCACGTGGGTGATGCGGGGCGCTACATCCACGTGGGCATGACCAGCTCCGATGTGCTCGACACCGGCCTGGCTTTGCAGCTGAAAGCCTCGGTGGCCCTGCTACGCACCGAACTGGATGCTCTGGCGGACGCCCTGCGGCAGCTAGCCCGGGAGCACAAGGCCACGGTGATGATCGGCCGCTCCCACGCCATCCACGGCGAGCCGATCACCTTCGGCTTCAAGGTGGCGGGCTGGCTGGCCGAAACAGAACGCAACCGTGAGCGCCTGGAGCGCCTGGAGCGGGTCGTGGCTGTGGGCCAGATCAGCGGCGCCATGGGCACCTACGCCAACACCGATCCCCAGGTGGAGGCGATCACCTGCCGCCTGCTGGCCCTGGAGCCCGACACCGCCAGCACCCAGGTGATCGCCCGCGACCGCCACGCCGAATACGTGCAGACCCTGGCACTGGTGGGCACCTCCCTGGAGCGCTTCTCCACCGAGATCCGCAACCTGCAACGCACCGATGTGCTCGAGGTGGAGGAGAACTTCGCCAAGGGACAGAAGGGCAGCTCGGCCATGCCCCACAAGCGCAATCCGATCCGCAGCGAGCGCATCGGCGGGCTGGCGCGCGTGCTGCGCAGCTACACCGTGGCGGCGCTGGAGAACTGCGCCCTCTGGCATGAGCGCGACATCAGCCACAGCTCCGTGGAGCGGATGATGCTTCCCGACTGCTCGGTGACGCTGCACTTCATGCTGCGGGAGATGAGCGAGGTGGTGAAGGGGCTGGGGGTTTACCCCGAGAACATGGCCCGCAACATGAACCTCTACGGCGGCGTGGTGTTCAGCCAGCGGGTGCTGCTGGCCCTGGTGGAGAGCGGCATCAGCCGTGAGGAGGCCTACCGGATCGTGCAACGCAATGCCCACACCGCCTGGAACACCGAAGGCGGCGATTTCCGCGCCAATCTCGAGGCCGACGCCGATGTGACCAGCCATCTCAGCCCAGAGCAACTGGCCGAATGCTTCTCCACCGAGCTGCATCAGGCCAACCTGGCGGTGATCTGGGAGCGGCTGGGAATCTGAACGGAGTGAGCGGGCGATGCGGGGCGTTGGGTTGATTGCCAGCTTCTGGATCGCCCAGGCCGATGTGGTGTACGCGGTGGTGAGCACCACCCTGCTGCTCGCTGTGGTGGCCCTGGTGCTGCGACCGGGTAACCGCTGAAGTCACGGGGCCCGGAGAACGGAGCCATCCCATCACCTGTCGGCTGCCCCTGCGAAGGGATGGACTTCCGTGCACTCAGCCGGTGAATTCGTCGTTGTAGGCCTCTTCGCCGTGGGCGTTGATGTCGAGGCCCTGCTGCTCGCTCAGGGCACTCACCCGCAGGGGCAGCACCTGGCGGATCAGGGTGAGAACCGCGTAGGTGCCCCCCCCCACCCAGAGCAGCACGAAGGCGGCGGCCCGCAGTTGAATCAGCAGCTGGCCGGGATGACCCGCCAGCAGGCCATCGGCCCCGGCCGGATTGATCGCCTTCAGGCAGAACACGCCGGTGAGCAGGATGCCCACCAGGCCTGCCACCCCGTGCACGGGCACCACATCGAGGCTGTCATCAAGACCAAGGCGGTTCTTGAGCTGCAGGGCGTAGCTGCACACCACAGCAGCAATGGCGCCGATCATCAAGGCCGCCATAGGGCTCACGAAACCCGCGGCGGGGGTGATCGCCACCAGGCCGGCCACGGCGCCGGTGGCCACCCCCACGGCGGTGGGTTTGCCGCGCTGGAGCGTCTCCAGGACCATCCACATCAGGGCGGCGGCGGCGCCGGCGCTGTTGGTGGTGAGGCAGGCCAGGCTGGCCAAATTGCCGGCCACCAGGCCGCTGCCGCCGTTGAAGCCGAACCAGCCGGCCCAGAGCAGCCCGGCCCCCAGCAGGATGAAGGGCACATTGTGGGGCGGTGAAATGGCCTGCGGGTACTGGCGACGCCGACCCACCAGCACGGCCGCCACGGCAGCGGCCACCCCGGAGGCCATCTCCACCACGAGGCCGCCGGCGAAATCCAGGGCCCCCAGACCCTCAGGCCCCAGGAAGCCGCCTGGGCCCCACACCATGTGGGCCACGGGCAGGTAGATCAGGCTGGTCCAGAGCACCAGGAAGGCGAGCCAGGCGCCGAAGTGCATCCGCTCCACCACCGCGCCTGACACCAGCGCCGGCGTGATGATCGCGAAGGTGAGCTGGAACAGCGCCACCGCCCCCTGGCTGAGCTGGCCCTCGCCCCAGGGCTCGGCCCAGTTCTCCAGCCCCGCCCACTGCAGGCCGCCGATGAACGGGGCCAAGGCCCCGTGGCCCGGTGCGAAGACGAGGCTGTAGCCGAACAGCACCCAGAGCACACTCACCACCGCCATGGCGGCGAAGCTCATCACCATCGTGTTGAGCACGTTGCGGCTGCGCACGAAGCCCCCGTAGAAAAGCGAGAGGGCTGGGGTCATCAGCAGCACAAGGGCGGCGCAGAGCAGCACAAAGCCGTTGTTGGCACTGCGCAGGGCTTCGGCGGCGAGATCCGAGGCAGCGGGAGAAAGGGCAGCGAAAGGCAACGTGGAGGGCGCATCCGCGCATCAGCACAGCGAAAGCCATGCGCCAAGAGGGTATAAGCGGCTACAAAAAAAGAGTTTTCTGTAGCGATTGCAACATGGCGTCAGGGGCCCTGAGGTGTTGTGGACGTCGCAGCGGGAGCGCTGGTGCTGGCGGGGCGCGGGCCAGCGGGTATAAGCCCTTGGCGCCGCAAGGAGGCCACCAGGTCGTCGAGCACCAGGGAGGCGCCGTAGCTGGTGAGGTGATCGCCGTCGGAGTAGAGCAGCACCCCATCGCGGAGGCGTGGGCAGCGGCCGGTGCGTGCCGGGCAGAGCACATCCAGGGGATCGTGGACCAACAGGTTGGGGTGCTGGGTCAGGAGCGGTTGCAGCTGGCCCTTCAGGTACGTGGTGAGGCGATCCAAGCTGCGGCGAGCGATGCCGGAGCGGCAATCCTGGGGGGGATGGGCCCGGAACCACTGGGGTTGGCAGAGCTCCATGGGCACGCTGCCGCCGAATTCCGGCGTGGGCAGCAACAGCACGATCGGCGTACCGGGGCGGGCCGCGGCGATCTGGCCCACGCCTCCGATCCAGCGCTCCAGGGCCTGTTGGCGGCTGACCGGCGCATCGCTGGTGGGGTTGAAGTGGCTGGTGCGTCGCAGGGTGCTGTCGGGCAGGAAGCCAGGATCGAAGTAAAGCGGCCAGCGCAGAGCCAGCACCACCACCTCGCTCTTTTCTGGCGGGCCGGCCTGATCCGCCATCAGCGAGGACCAGCGCTCGTCCTCCACCAGCGCGTAGGTCATGGCCTGGTCCCGGTCCATGCCGCTGGCGGCATTGGTGTAGTGCAGAGGCGGATAGGGCATCCCCACCGTGGCGGCTTCGCCGTAGCCGAGTCCATGCCGGCTGCAGAGATGGCCCGCCGCCGCCTGGAACACATGGGCATGGCTATCGCCGGCCAGCAGCAACCGCCCATGGCCGGGGCCACCGCAGGCCTCGGGGGAAACGACGGAGTCAGGGTCACGCACCGCCGCATTCCGATCGCCGCTGAACAGGGCGGCACTGCCGAACTTGATGAGCCCCTGCAGGGCCGCCGCCCCGCCAGCCGCCAGCAGCAGCCCCGTGGCCACCACGCGCCAGCGCTCCGGCCACCAGAGCTTTCGGCGCAGGGGCTCCTCCACCGTGCGCCAGGAGAGCACCGCCAGCACCAGCATCAGGCCCACCAGCAGGGGGATGGTGGTGGCGGTCACGCCCACGGTCCAGCGGGCCAGGGTGAGCACGCTCCAGTGCCAGAGATACAGGGAATAGGAGATCAGCCCGAGGAACACCAGCGGCGGTCGGGTGAGCAGGCCATGGGCGGCACTGCCGGAACGCACCGAGGCCAGCAGCAGGGCGGTGAGGCCCACGGCGGTGGCCACCGGCACCACGCCGAAGGGGAGCGGCAGGACCATCGCAGCGATCAGAGCCAGCAGGGCTCCCAGGGGCAGGGGCCATGGATTCGGCGCGGCGATGGCACCGCTGGCGCGGGGCTCGGTCGTATGCCTCGCCTGGTGACCGATCGCTTCCAGGCCCCTTGGATCGGCCAGCGCAAGGCCGAGCCACAGCAGGCAACCCACCCCCAGCTCCCAGAACCTTCCAGGCAGCAGGAAGAAGGCTGCCGGCACATCCACGCTCAGCTGATGCAGAAACACCCCAAAGGATGCGATCACCAGCGGGATGAGCAGCCAGAGCAGGCGCCGACTGCCCTCGCGCCCCGTGCGGGCGAATCCGCTGAACCACACCAGCAGAGGGAAGAACAGATAGAACTGCTCCTCCACCCCCAACGACCAGGTCTGGGTGAAGGGATTCAGTTCGGCGGCGGGGCGGAAGTAATCGACCGCCAGCCTGTGGAGGATCAGATTCGAAACCCCGAACAGGGAGCGCCAGCCCACGCCGAGCATCTGGCCCGGATCCGGATTCACCAGGCACAGCGCCAGCGCACTGATCAGCACGCACACCAGCAGCGCCGGCAGCAGGCGCCGGATTCGTCGTGTGTAAAAGCTCAGCATCAGGTCGCCCAGGCCCGTGGCGGGCCGCTGGGCCAGTGAACCGCTGATCACGAAGCCCGAGATCACGAAGAACACATCCACGCCCAGGTAGCCGCCGGGCAGCAGGCGGGGGTTGAGGTGGTGGACGATCACCGCCAGAACGGCCACGGCCCGCAGGCCGTCAATTTCCGGGCGGTAGGGAGCTGGGGTGTCGTTGAAGGGAGCCGTACCCTGCCGGCGGGTTGCGCGGGTGGCCACACCTGGGCTATCGCTCACGGCATCCCGTTGCGCTCGGGGGTGGAAGCTAGCAGCGCTCTCCGCTGGATTCTCCCCGTTGCTCAGCCCCCGGGAGCGGCGCTGTCGTTGCCCGCCTCCGGTGCTGGGGGCCTCGCAGTGGCCGGATCCAGGGGGGGCACCACCAGCAGGTCCTCGATCTCACAGACCGGGAAGCGGTTGATCGCCTTGAGGGCGCGGCGGGAGTTGGTGCGCAGCTGCTCGCTGATCGCCTCGCAGTAGGGGATCTGGGCCAGAAGGTCCACGGTGCGACGCAGCACCCGCACCACATCGCCCTCATCGAGGGAGGTGGCGGCGATCACCTCGCCCCAGCTGGCCCCCTTCGCCCAGGCATGCACCAGGCCAGTGAGCTCCGGCTCCCACCAAACAGGCACCACCACTGAGCGCTTCTCCTGCTGCCGCTGCAGTTCGCGGCGCAGGCCACGCAAATCATGCAGCGCTTCCTCCACCGCCGGCGGTGGCGGCCAGGCGCACCACAGGTCGGGGCGGTTCACCTCGGTGGAGATGGCTTCCAGCACGGCAGCCAGTTCGGCCGGATCGAGTTCATCGAGGTGGCCGGTCATCAGCGACAGACCCAACCAGAGTTCGTTGTCGCCCCGAAGGGCCGCCACGGTGCGTCCCACCTCGGTGGGATCGAGGCCCTCCTCGCCATCGAGGCCGCCGAAGAAGCGCAGGATGTCGATCAGGGAGAGGAAGGTGTCCCAGTGGCGGTTGGCGCGGAAGTGGAGCAGCCGCTGCCGCTCCTCCAGCTCGGCCGCGAGCTCTTCGGTGCGGCGGCGGTGCTTCTTGAGCTGCTTGCGGTCGCCCCAACGGTGGGAGGGGTGCTGCTCGATGGCCTCCTCCAGCTCGCGCACCAGCAGGCCCTGGGCCTGCACCTCGCCGGCCAGGTCGTAGCGGGGAGTGTGCATGTCGTGACGGCGGGCCATCGAGGCCACCGCAAGAGCCAGGCCGCCGCTCTCCTGGTTGCCGTGGCGCAGTTCGCCGCCGTGGCGCAGCTCGGGGGGATCCAGCTGGGACACCTGCAGGCAACTCAGCTCGGCATGGAGGCTCACCACCGCCGAACAGGGCAGCAGGATCCACAAGTTGTCGTCGGTGAGGCAGAGCAGCAACGGGAACTGGCCCGAGCCCTGCACCTTCTCCACCACCACCGCCGGGGTCACCCGGCCCTTGAGCTGGGGCGCCTTCACGCTCACCAGGGTGCCCTCGCTGGCGAACTGGAGGGCCAGGGTGAGCTCGTGGGCGAGGGTTTCCTCTGCCTGCTGCTGCAGGATCCGCAGCAGGCGGCGCTCCTCCCGCAGCCGGCCCCGTTCCTTTTCGTACTCCTCGAAGTCGTCCCAAGGCACATCGCCGCCGCTGCTCTCGAGGGCAGCGAGCTGGGCGGAAAGTTCAGCGATGCGGGCTTCGTCCTCGACCAGATCGAGGGTGGCCAGGTAGCGGCCGAAGCTGCGCTCCACCAATTCCTTCGCCTTGGTCAGGTCGTAGCGCTGCAGCAGGTTGAGCACCATGCCGTAGCTGGGGGTGAACTGGCTCACCAGCGGATCGGCCGGCGCGGTGGCCAAGGTGCCGGCCTCACGCACCCCCTCGAAGCGGCTCTGCACCGTCACCACGTAGCCCTGGGAATCGAGGCCGCGGCGGCCGGCCCGGCCTGCCATCTGGAGGAATTCACTGCCCATCAGAGGCCGGTGGCCCCGTTCGGTGCGCTTCGAAAGCGCAGAGATCACCGTGGTGCGGGCCGGCATATTGATGCCCGCGGCCAGGGTTTCGGTAGCGAACACCACCTTGATCAGCCCCTGCTGGAACAGCTCCTCGATCAGTTCCTTCCAGGCCGGCAGGACGCCGGCATGGTGGGCGGAGATTCCGCGCAGCAGGGGATCGGCATGGCCTTCCCGCACGGCTTCGGGGGTGGCCGCCACGAAGGCATCGAGCCGCGCGCGAATGCGCGCCTGCTCGGCGGGGTTGACTAGGCACACCTTGCCCAAGTCGCGCACGGCCTTGTCGCAACCGCGGCGGCTGAAGATGAAATAGATGGCCGGTAGCATCTCGCGCTCCGCCATCTGGGCCACCACGAAGCCGATCGGCGGCGCCTCCGGCTGGGGCGGGCGGGCCTCCTTGGGGCCCTTGCGGCGGGTAGTTTTGGGGGGCCGCCACACCTTGCAGTTGGGATGGAGGCCGGTGCCCTCGTCGTTGAGAAGGGGGTGGAGACCCTTGGCGCTGCAGAAGCTGAAGGCCAGCGGCACCGGCCGGTAATCGCTGAACACCAGCCGGGTGGGGCCATGCACCCGCTCGATCCAGTCGGTGAGCTGGCCGGCATTGGCCACCGTGGCAGAGAGGGCCACCAGCTGCACCGAAGGCGGACAGTGGATGATCGATTCCTCCCAGACGGTGCCGCGCTGGGAGTCGTTCATGTAGTGGCACTCATCGAGCACCACCGCCTCCACCTCATGCAGGGGGTCGTCGGCCTCGCGATCGATCTCCGCGTAGAGCATGTTGCGGAAGATTTCGGTGGTCATCACCACAACGCGGGCCTCGCGGTTGAGGCTCAGGTCGCCGGTGAGCAGGCCCACGTTCTCGGCGCCGAATTGGTGGCGGAAATCGCGCAGCTTCTGGTTGGAGAGGGCCTTGAGCGGCGTTGTATAGAAAACCTTGCGCCCATGGGCCAAGGCCCGGTAGATGGCGTACTCGCCCACCAGGGTCTTGCCGGAGCCGGTGGGGGCGCTCACCACCACCGAGTGGCCGATGTTCAACGCGTCGATCGCCTCCAGCTGGAAGGGATCGAGCGGGAAGGGGAAGAGCTCGCCCAGGGGCGGCACGGAGCCGGTGGTGGGGCGCTCGGGCATGAACCGATCCTATGGGGCGGTCGCCCGGCTCGCTCGCGCGGCGCTGTGGATGAGATTGACCTGGAAGCCTGACCACGCCTGGCAACGCCTCATGGTAGCCAGGCTTTCTGCACCTAAGCGCCGCCACCTCGTCAGAGAGAGGCAGCGAAGTGACTCCGTGATGGCGGTCACGCCGGTGGTTGTGGCGGAGGGGCAACTATGGACACCCTGATAGCTTCGGCGAATCCCATCACTTGCATGCACACCATCGGCAGTGACATGCAGAAAGCCGAGTGTTGCGCCAAAACCAGGCGAGTCATACACAGCGGAGCCAATCAAGATCTCATTCCCATCAGCAAGGGCTCAAGATCGACGACAATGCTCACATTGTACCCAAGGTAGTCGTTGTTGTTGCTCACCGTGTCCGCCATCGAGTACCATTTGCGAATAGCGACATTCAGGATCGGCACCAGGGAGATGGTTCTGCTGAACTCTTGCAGCACAGAAAGCATTTCCAGACTGGCGTTCGTGGCTTCGACAGGTTCATTGAAACGGCGATCACGTCGTTGCCGATGATTTTCACAATCGTGCCGTTTCGAACTCACGCGCCGGCGAATGTCGCAGTTCTGGCACATCAGCAAACAAGCCTTTGAATCAACGCTCTGTCGCGCATTGCGGATGAACCCCTGATGTCGACCAGCAGGAAGGCAATGCCTTTGATCGCGAGAGTTACATCTTCACCGAAGACGTCGGAGCTACGACTGTTGTGGGACTGGGTTCGGGCAAAGGAGGTTATCGCTATTAGTATCGATCCCTTTGGCGTCAATGATCCACGCTCAGCTCTTGACTGGCCTTTGGACGGGGAAGGTGGTTGTGGCCGCGGCAAGGTTACCAACTAAATGCGATATCAAGAATGCAATCGATCCGCATCGGAGCATGGCCTCCCCTCGCCGGTGCTGTTCTGCCACGGAAAAACTCGGCAAGTTCGTATCTTCAGGGACACCCTCGCCTCGCTTCCCTGGCGTCACCAGGAACGATTATCTCTAGCGAAGCGAAATGCTCCTCCTAATCAGGAGGGCCTGGGCGAAGCTCACGCTTGTGATCCACACCTGGTGGACGAACTGATGGAATTGAGCGGGTATCACCGCAAATCGGTGCTGCGGTTGCTGCGTCAGCAGCCGGCGGACTATGGGGATCCCGCCGCCCCTACCGGCGCTAATCGAGATTCAGCCACGGCTGTTGGCCGCCGCCGGCGCTACGGCTCTGAGGTGGTGCAGTTGCTGGAGGTGCTCTGGGAGGCGAGTGATCACCTCTGCGGCAAGCGTCTGGCGGCGTTGTTGCCCACGCTGGTGCCGGCGCTGGAACGCCATGGCCACCTGGAGATAGAACCGGCCCTCAGGCAGAAGCTGCTCCAGGTGAGTCCGGCCACCATTGATCGGCTCCTGGCACCGGCCCGCTCGGCTCAGGGCGAGCAGCATAGTCCCCGTCGTTCCCGCATCGTCACCGGAGTGCGCAGACGCACCACGGTGCGCACGTTCAATGGTTGGAAGGGCGTTGAGCCCGGCTGGTTTGAAATGGACCTGGTCCCCCACTGCGGTGGGCGCATGGAGGGCCCGTTCCTGTGGACGCTGGTGCTCACAGATGTGGCCAGTGGCTGGAGCGAATGCGTGCCGCTGCACAGTCGAGATGGACTGCTGGTGCGCTCAGCGTTGCAGGAACTGCAGAAGCTGATCCCGATGCCTCTGCGCGGCATCGACCTGGACAACGACACGGCCTTCATGAACGAGGAGCTTGAGCGCTGGTGCGCTGAGGCTCGCAAGCCAGTGGAGCTGACCCGTTCGCGGGCCTACAAATCCAATGACCAGGCCTGGGTCGAACAGAAGAACGGCATGCTCGTTCGCCGGGTAGTGGGGCATCGACGGCTGGAAGGCCCCCAGCAGCTGGAGCAGCTATGCCAGCTCTATGCCGCCCTGCGCCTGTTCACCAACATCTATCAACCATCAGCGAAACGGATCCCCTTTGAGGAGAGCGACGCTCGTGACGGCAGGCATCCCCGCCGGCGCCACGACCAACCGCTCACCCCGGCGGATCGGTTGCTGGGCTGGAGCGGGCTGAGACGCAAAGCCCGCCAGCAGATTGAGGCGTTGCAGCAGCACTGCGATCCAGTGGCACTGCTGGAGACGATTCGCAGCAACCAGAGTGCCCTTGTGAACGGAGAGCAGGAAGCGGCCGGGGCGATGGACCTCTCAGACAGCAACAAGGAGCTGACTGCTTTCCTGAGCAGCCTGCGGCTGCTGTGGCAGCAGAGCGAACCAGCCAAGCGCGGCGGCTGGGAAGTGACCCACGAATCCTCGGTTGTCGTAGTTCTTGTCCGCACCGACGGTCTTCTGGCAAGCATGTCCTTTGGCTCGCCGCTGCCCGAACCACATAAGTACAAAAAAACCACCCTAGCGGGTGGCTATAAATTGATCTGTTCCGGCACTCATTGCCTGGACAGACAAGGACAAGGAAAGTTTTACCTGGCATCGCGCTATTTTCGCAGGGGGCTACCCCCCAACTATCGTTGCCGCTGCTGCGTTTCACGCCCGAGTTCGAGATGGATCGGGGTGGTTCCACAACGCTATGGACACCAGGATAGACGTCACAGTTCATCGTGATGTCAACCCTCCCAGGGTGAACCCTGAGAACTGCATAGGGTACCTTGAAGCTTATTTTGATTACTCCTTCGAGTAAACAAATTAAACAACAAGGGCTGGAAATGAAGCTTATAGAGCTCGAGTGTGGTCAAGCCCTCGGTCTATTAGTACTCCTCCGCTTCACGCATTACTGCGCTTCCACGTAGAGCCTATCAACGGGTGTTCTTCCCGTGACCTTACTGGCTAACGCCATGGGAACACTCATCTTGAGGTGGGCTTCCCACTTAGATGCTTTCAGCGGTTATCCACTCCGCACATGGCTACCCAGCGTTTACCGTTGGCACGATAACTGGTACACCAGAGGTGCGTTCCTCCCGGTCCTCTCGTACTAGGGAGAACTCCTCTCAATGTTCCTGCGCGTGCACCGGATATGGA
>Ga0209401_1001067_pt1 | contig 18312 bp, 17 predicted proteins | sample M_140807_MF_Meta_FD_187318 | JGI IMG/M metagenome (GOLD analysis project Ga0209401, IMG submission 187318) | Freshwater microbial communities from Lake Montjoie, Canada to study carbon cycling - M_140807_MF_MetaG (SPAdes) (version 2) | ecosystem: Environmental > Aquatic > Freshwater > Lake...
AAGTTCCCGGATTTAAAAAAACAAAGGAGACGGGGTAAAAAGTTGAATCCCGAAAAAAAAATCTGCCCGGTAGTTAGAAAAGAGAAGATGGACCTTGAATGCCCAAAATGTGGAATGAAGTTTGAATCAGCCAGGATCAATGAATACAGTATGCATTACGATGCGCATGCTTATTGTACCATTTGCGGTGAACATACAACTGCACTCTGTAAATGTCAAATCGAAATAGATTCTCTTGTTAAAGAAATAGAAGCCATGCCGACTAAACTACAACCATAAGGTAAATCACATATAATCAAATCAATAGAGTTTGCAGAAAGATCTTTCATCTTTTCAAGACAATCAGCATTGAATATTGTAAAAGTCGCCATCTACTTCTTAAGACCAATAAGTTTTGAAACTTTACTTTGCAGTCCAAACGATTTCGCAAGAACCGAAATATCGGAATCAGGTACGCCAGTCTGTTCAGCAATGTCCCAATAGGTTTTACCATCATCAATCCATTTCTTCATTGCGTCTGCCGTTAGTAACTGGCGACCATTGATGCCCTGTGCTTCAAGAACTTCCTTGCGCTTTGCAACAGTCTCTTTATGCATCTTTCTCTTGTTCAAATCAGCCATCTTCTTTTCAGGTACAACCTTTTCAGGGACGGGTTCAGGAATAGCAACTACAGGAACAGGAGGTGTCCATTTCTTTTCCTTCACGGGCTTTGGCGGACCTTTAACAGCCGGAACATCAAGTGTATTCGTTAATACAACTTCCTTGAGAACAGGCGGTTTTGGTAAATCCTCAGACTTTCGAACTACCTTGAGTTGTGCCTCCATTGTCGTTAGCATGTTCACATACGCCATATTCAACTCTTCAAGACCATACTCAACCCAAAGAGCACGAAGAGTGCGATGTAATGCGTCGCTCATTTCTAATCAAAGCAAACAGAAAAAACACGATCTTTGGGCACATTCAAAATGGTAATGCGACTACTTTCCACTTTGTGCTTTTCTCTTAAAAACTTGCGATATGCTGAACAGCATTCTTTACACATGTGCGATAATCCATCTTCATTCACGCAGTTTTTACTAAATAACTCAAGGTCTTTTTTTTCAAGGCATATTTTACAAAGTTTCTTCATTCTATTCTATATGTGATTTTTTGTCTCTTTTTCTAACTCTTTTATCCAATATGAATGATTGTCGAGCGGAAACGAGCCTCTTCGTTTATTTGTTTTTATTCTATAAAAACGCCAGAAAGAAAGCCAGCCACCCATCTATACTGGAAAAAGAAAATCCCCGGCTCTATCAGAAATGGAGATCTGGAAGCCTGTGCGTGGATTTGAGGGATTGTATCAAGTAAGTAATGAAGGTCGTATGATGTCTATGAAATGTGGTCGTATGAAGTTAATGAAGACACCTCTCAACATTAAAGGATATCCATGTGTCTGTCTTGTTAAAGAAAGCAAGAAATACTCTTGTCGGGTACATCGTATTGTTGCAGAAGCATTCTTAGATCCAATCGAAGGAAAGCCCGAAGTCGACCACATCGACCGCAATCCTTCCCATAATCATCTTACCAATCTACGATATGCAGACCGTTCGGATCAATCAATCAATCGATGTGCTTATTCAAACACAGGGCACAAAAATATCAGTCGGCATGAAAGTTCAGGTTGGTTTCATGTCGTGATAAAACGCCGAGGCGACATTGTTCTCAATACCGCTCATTCGAGTTTAGATGAAGCAATCTTTATGAGAGACGGTTATTTAACGACGGAATAAAAAATCTTTTTATAAAATAGAATGGAAACACTTTCCGCAGAAACCCGTGCAATGCTGGAGTTGTATAAGAAGGAGCGTCCCGACATTTTTGCCCGTCTGCCTCTTCCGAAGAAACTGGCTGAGGATTATGGTGTGCCGATTTCATCTGAGACTGTACATCTAATGACATACATGAAAAGCCACATGGCGATTGTAAATGGTACTTCGATTGATGAGTTTGAAGAAAAGGTTGGTGGATATGTTACAGATGCTTCCGGTAATATCAAGGAAGGTAAAACCCCTACACCCGATGATAAGTTTACTACTTTTTTAGAAGGATTGAATCAGGCTCAAATCCGTGATAAAGCACGCAAGGCTTATTTCAAACAGGAAAACGACCGTATAATCAAAGAGTTGCAATCTGAAAATCTTGAGAATCAGATTGAGATGAAGTTAGCATCTTTACAGTCCGAACCGACTTTTCGCATCACTGAGGGAAGCACTAATGCTGCTTTTGTTCCACAGTAACCAGCGACTCCAAAAACCGGCACTAAATACACCTGATTTAGACCAATCCTCTCGTGATTTGTGTCGTAGCATATAAAGCATTTTACGCTTCGGATCTTTGTGTTGTGTGTAGTCTTCATAGCCAGTTGCACCAAAATCTACATGATGTTCTCTGCCTTCTTCATTTAACAAAACAACACGCCATTTCTTACCATCTATTGGTGAATGTACTAATCGTTTGAAAGTGATTTTCATTTCTTAACGATTAGATTTTTTACTTACCGACGCTTCGGACGACCACGACCACGAATGGGCTGGAACGATACCATCGCACCCTGCTCAATCTTGCCCATTGTTTGCTCCAAACGATTCATCTCCTCATCAGCCTTTTCCACTTTTTTCTGTAAATACCTTTTTGCCGGATATTTGAGACTAAAATCCTGTAACTTTCCTAATGCTTCCGCTTTCTTAGAAAGCAGTTGGTCGATATTTGATGAATAAACCCGTCTCATACTTTCAATGAAGCGTATTTGGCTACGCATCTGCGCAGCATTCCTACCAACTAACTCAGGACCTTGGCGAACCAGTGCTAACTGTGCCTCAGCCGTGCGGTCTGGAACACCCTGTACCTGTGGCTTACCACCCGCCCTGCCCCGTGCTACACGCTCAGCATCGGACGGCAGAACTTCAATGGAATGTACACCATGCCCACGAGCACCACCAGGCACAAACTCACCATTATCAGGACCTTCACGAGACTGAAACCCAGCATAATGAGACGGCGCAGGTGTTCCGAAGTTAAACACATTCGCATCGTGGAAAGGACGAGCCCCAAAGTTGAACGCACCCTGCTCGGGTTGTACACCCATCTGGCGAGCCCATGCATCCGCCGCATGGAGTTCCCGTTGCTCAGGTATCATCTCACGACCAACCATCTCACGGAGTTTCTTCTGCCGTGTTTCCTTCAACTGCGTTTCAATCTCCTCATCGGATGCGCCCATGAAACGCAGACGGTCTCTGAGACTGTTCATGCGCTCTTCGTCCGCATTGAGTCCCATATTGGTAAACCCACGACGAGCAACCATCTCAAGCGTAAGTTGCGGTACACGCTCAAGAGCAGCCTCTTTCTTCTGCTCTTCAAGACCCGCAAAGAGTTTCTCATAGTTCCCAGCAACAGGGTGTGTTACAAAACTATCCACATAGTTTTCACCAGCGCCCTCAGGGTGATTGTGGCGAAGACCAGAACCGATCATACCACGAGCACCCTTAGCAGGACCTTTGTGGAGATTAGGCTCATAAATATTCATAGCATCTCGTGTCGGCATCGGCAGATTTTGGAATGCCTTGCGCTCGACAGGATTCTTTGCTGTACCATAATCGGGTTGTCCATTAGCACCTACAAAGATGCGTTCTGCAAGTGTCGGGGGCTTAACGCCGCCACCTTGTTCAAGGGGTGTCCAAGGAATCCTCATTATACTTTACGACGACAATATTTATTTTTTTCCAAAGAAAAGATGGTCTAATAGCGCACGACCCTCCAAAGGTGCGTCTACAGCGGGTTTGGGTGCTTTGCGCCGAACAATAACCTCTTCTTCGGAATCCTCGTCCTCGTACACTATCTTCTTTACCTTGCGGGGCTTGGGTGCGGGCTCTTCTTTGGGTTGCGCCAACTGCTTCTTGAGTTCCTCCATTTCCTTACGAAGGCTGAGCACAGTCTCATCAATCTCACGAACCTTGGGCGCTTTATCAAGTTTCACCTCTTCAATCTGTTTCTTCTTCTCCTCGACGACCTTGTTGATTTCCGCCTTCTCTGCTGCCTTTTGCCGACGCTGTTCCGTCAGGGTTGCGAGCGCCTTAGCACGACCTGCGTCTATCTTTGCCTTCGACTCTTCCGTAAGCACTCGGGCTTTTCTGGGAGGCTTCGTGAGAATCACTTCCTTGTCCCCGACATCAACGGGGTCTTGTCTGGGACGACCAGCGGTCTTTTTTTTCGGGACGATTTCCTGCGGTTTAGCCACTACCTTAGGGGACATTTCCTCATCGCTGGACATTGCTATAGTAGTTAAAAACATTTTTTTTTTGGACTCAATACCAGGATTAGGTTGTCACGAAAGAACTTGTTCCTGGTACAGTCGCAGTCTGGAATGCAAGGGGCTGGACAAGGATTGAAGACCAAGCAAACACACCGCCGCCGTGTGAAGCATTTGCTTCTTGTTGTGCTTGGATTTCACAAGTGTATGATGTGCCTGCCGTCAGTGGGGTGTAAATACTAAGACTAAACGCTTGGCTGGAATAAACAGGCACTAAAAAGCGACTATCATACGCCAGCCCAGAGTTTGCCGCTGAGCCTATGCGCAGTTGTACCGCATATTGAGCGCCAGAAAGACCAGAATCTAAACTTGTACCAGCAACCTTGGGAATAGAAATCCAATAGTACCCTGTGCGAGTTACTTTGAATGTGCCTGTTGCTGTTTGTGTCTGCTGTTGGCTCGAACCCGATGATGCAGTTAAAGTAAGACTTGAAACATTCAACACAGATACAATGTCGCACGGTGCGGGCGGTACTGCCGCAAGCATGTCCGTAGTATTGCCGCCAGGATAGATAATCATCGCCTCTTGTACCACACCGCCAACTGTTTGCAATCGTGTTCCAAGAGCAAATACATTGTTCGCCGTGTCCCATGAAAGCCCTGATGCGTTAAGACCCGCCATTCTACTGTACAAAATATTTAAAACGAACCAGGACCGAGCCAGCGGATAGTGAGATTTGTGAATGTATAAGCAAGTGTAGCGTACGGTTTCATTTTGATTGTAACTTGATTTGTAAGGATAGTTGAAAAATCAATAACAAGACTTATTGAATAAGGGCTTCTATTCATTCCTGAAATCGCACCATACCAAAACTGTCTGAAGATATTGGTTTCTGTTGAATCTCCTTGCACACCTACACCGATTTGCATATCATTGTATGTGTTTGGAGAGCCAGGTGTTCCTGAATACGACCAAGTGCCTGTCAATACGCCAAATCTTGATTGAGGAAGAACTGATGTTGTTGGGAAGAGTTCAACCCAAGGATTTGCGCCGCCTGTATAAGTGTAAGAGACAGTTCCAAACACAGTATAGCCTTTATCAAGTGCTATGGGTACATAATAGTCGGGACTTCCAAACGCTTTCACGCCAAGCGTACTGATTCCACTTTGAACTAAAGGTGATATATTCACAGAACCAGAGATTATACTCCCACTATTAGGATTTGTATAGTTTGCTAACTGTAATGTGCTAATATACATCGTGTCAACATTAGCCCTTAGAGTATTGAGTACAGGAGGTGTGATGTTGTTGGGTGTGAAGAGTGTTCCTGCGACATTGCCGCTTGTTACATTGGAGGCTGTAAGCGTAGTTGCATTTGTTGTGAGGGTATTTACATTGAAGGTGAAAGGCTGAGGTGCGTTTCCGCCATAAGTTGTGTCTACTGAGGTAATGCCGCCGCCGCCATTCACTAAATCTGTAAAGAGTGAGATTTGAGGAGCGAAGTGATTACAGCCGACTAAGTTGGAACTCCCAATGCGGATTCCAAAGATCGTAGCGCCTGATGGAGGAGTCGTGTAGTTTACATAGTTGGATAAATCAATCGCATAGTTTGATGTTGCCGCTCCAACTGTGGAGAAAGTACCAATGAGTTTGTTGTTATTCAAATCAACATTGGAAATAGCCTTGTACAAAGACCATGTCTGTACATTAGTCGCAGACGCAAGTTGGACACCTCTGTAGAAAAGTCCTGTGGTATTTCCTGTTAGAAGATTGTTATTAGCAAGACCAGCGCCGTCCATGAAAATCACATTGCTGGCGACTGTGCTCACATTGCTTGTTACAGTTGCTGAAATCGTGGTTGCATTCAAGGTGGTCGCAACAACATTGGGAATGGTCGTCGTGTTGCTATTGATAGAAATACCTGAGCCTCCGTTGTCGATGTTCAACACACCAGCGTTGGTCTCCCAGATGCGCATCGTTTGAAGCCCCTTGGTTGCGTTGGACGCTATAATGAGGTCAGCACCCTGTGTTGTATCGTTCTTGATTGAAACACCCTTAGAATAAGTCGTTCCACGCATATCCAAAACAAGACCTGTTCCATATCCAAAAGCAGGTCCGCCGACTACGATTGTGTCTGTGTAACCTGAATAAGCGAGATTTGTGATTGTTCCGCTGCTGTTAATCATGCTGAAATAAGATGGTCCTTGTGATGTATAACTCGCAATGTAGAGAGTTCCACCATTTGGAATGGATTGAATGGTAAATGTGTAAGAACCATAAGGACCAGGGAAAGGGGTTGGATTAGGGTATGAACGCCCAGTGCTGTCTGAAATATTCATATTGGTCGTTGCGAGTCCATTAATGTTATCAATCGTGATAGGAGACCCCGCAGTAGGGAATGCTCCACCATTACTAAAAGGATTTACTCCATCATTCGCTTGCGCAATGTTGATTGTAGAATAGGCTGTGTTGTAGTTGTACCAGTTGCTTACAGGGTCGAACCCATTCACGAGGATAGTCGAAGGATTGGCGCTGATGATGTTAGACCCAGAGACTTGTAGTGTACTCACATGGAGTTGTGCTGGCTCTAAACTGCCTGCTAAGATGGAGGGGATACCATTACCATCAAGACCAAAAATGCCGAGACCAATGTTATTACCAGGGTCATAGGTTGTGAAGTACTTGGCTGTGAGAGGAATGCTGTTTGTTCCCGCTGTATTTGTTATGATTGCATTCCCAACGCCCTTTATCCATACACTCTGCGCACCAAAATCAATGTATTGCCCTCCACCTATTACAGGATATTGCGACCAGTTGGCGACCGATCCAGACCCAGCACCAACCGCAGCGCCATTGATGCTGCTAATGTTAAGATTCGCATTAGGGAAGTTGATTGTTGAAGGATTAATAGAGACTACATTTGTCCCTGTGTTCATTATGATGTTATTAAAGTTTGTATAGAGCGTTCCAGGTAATGATGTCCCATTGTAGTTGCGTGAAAACATATTCAAATCAGCACCAGCACGCTGTATCGCAAAAGGGCTCGCATTTGCGACACCCACATAAGGTGTAATGTAGAGACTTCCTACTGCTAAATCTGCTGTATTCAATGAGTTTCCAGCGCTTTGATTTGTCATTGTGAGACAGTTAGGTTGATATCCAGAACCGCCAAACGGTGGAAGTCCCATCTCCATTCTCATCGTGTTTGCGCCAGTTGTACTAATCCAGAAGTCGCTCGCAATCAGCGTTGAGAAGTTATTTGTGCCGCCGCCACCACCGCCACCACCGCCACCGCCACCCGTGTAAGGAAGGTATTTTATTCCATTGATGCTGCTGATGCTATTGAGGGCAAACTGATAGTTTGCTCCTTCTACAAAGTTGGTGGGAGTTCCAGCACTATCGATTGTTCTGATTTTAAGATAGTTGTTACCTCCCAAAATAGATGCGAATCCACCTGATGCAGACTGGCTTTGATTTCCTAATAAAACGGTTTCAGATGCTTGGAAAGTATTGAAGTTGAGATTTTCATCTAAAACAGATAAAAACCCATTATTATTTGTTGCGTTGCCTTGTACTTGTAAAGAAGCAAGCCCTGATGTCGCTTTAGGAAAGTTAATAGTGCCTTGAGGAGCCCCTGCTGCGCCTTGCATTGTGATGGTTGAAACTGTTATATTGGCTGGGACGGCATACGATGTTGAGATGTAAATGCTTGAGGGGGGCGCATAAGGCACACCATTGATCACGAGCCCACCCGTCAGATTGATACTTGGTGATATGAGGTTGATAGCGCCACTTAGACTCGGCGGTGTTGCGTAAGAAAGATAGACGGTTCCATTTGCTCCTGCACTATTTGCTCCGCCTCCATTAGCGCCACCACCAGGGCTTTGTGTTACAGTTCCAGTGAGCAAATCAATGTAATCTGAACCACCGCCGCCACCAACACCTGCGCCAGCACCATAATAGCCACCACCACCGCCCGCACCCTGATAGAGGTAGTTTCCATTTCCTCCTTGTAAATAAGAGCCGTTTCCATCGCCATATCCTGTGAATCCCAAGCCGCCCGCACTTTGGCTTCCGCCATATCCTGCGTTAGCACCGTTTCCTCCAGTTGAACCACCACCTGCGCCTGCGGAAGAACTGTTCGCCATACAAGTGCCGCCGCCACCCCCTACTGCTACAAGTAGCGTTGCGCCATTTTGAATGTATGAAGCACCACCACCGCCTGCTCCTGTATTTCCACCCTGATAAATACCAGAGCCGCCACTTCCACCTCCTCCATATCCACCTGCGCCAGGAGAATATGAGTTTGCGCCACCGCCTCCTCCACCAACTACAATCGTATAAGATACACCAGGGACAACCGCCAATGTGCCGCTTATATATCCGCCCTTACCTCCGTTCGTGTAATCGCCACCACCGCCGCCAGCGCCAGTCATATTGAGATTGATGGATGTCACGCCAGCAGGGGCTGTCCAAGAATAAGTACCAGGGCTTGTGTAGTTGAGAGTGGTCGGCGCACCGCCTCCTGTGCTCTGCGACGCAGTGAGATTGATGGTGCTTGTCGTCGCAATGTTGAGTGTCTTCTGAGCGGCAACTGTGATGTTATCAGGATTTACATTGATTTGGGAAGTGCCTGCCGCCATGGAAATGGTACTTACCGCATTGATGCCTATGAGAGGACCGCCCACATACGCCTGCGTCTTATCAATGTATAACTGGCTTTGATTTCCTGTGGTTTGCGCATTAAACTGGTCTGTAGTTGTACCGATTGTTGATGCATTTGTGGTGATTGCGTTTGCAGCAAGATTGAGATTGCTGGCGGCGAGGCTGAGAGTGGAGGTTGTATTGAGTGATAAGTTTGCATTTCCAAAAATGGTCGACACGGTCAGTGTTGAAAGCCCAAGATTGCTGGGTATTATCGTGGGGGACACATTGCTGGTCTGTAATGTGCTACCATTGAAAAAGAGTTGCCCAGAAGACACATTCAGAGGGTAGATATTATCAAATAAGAACTGATGAGCCGCCACAGTGCCCATGGTGCTGTTGTTGTTCAGTTGGTAAACGCCGATACCGCCTTGTGTGAGAGGCGAGATGATTGTTGAAAGGGAGTTGCCGCCTGCTACACCAAGCGCCAAATCACCGACTCCCAGCGTATTAAGTTGGTTATTGAAATCAGTAAAGATCGCTCCATTGTAACTTTGAATCGGCGCAAGGCTTGGGCTTGCGAAGTTATTGAATGCAAGTCCTTGGTTAAGGGTTACAGTCGACAGGGCAGGATATAAGTACCAGAGAGCAGGGCTTGAGACACCGCCTGTTGTGCTGATATTTAGCGCATTGATTTGGCTTTGTAATGAGGATAGATTGCTTGTGATCGTATTAGGATAGTTGCCTGTTGCTGTATTGAGATTGATGATATCAACACCGTTGAAGCCCCATTGGTCTTGTCCATAAATCGTCTTAATATTACTCATTGTCACACCAGGGTTGCCTTGTGCTTGAATGAATAGATTACGGTCCGTGGTTACACCGCCATCAACAGGGTACACACTTTGTCCCCAGAGTTCTCGTACGAACAGTTTGGAATCATAGTTTGAGTTCAGTTCCAAGTTGCGGATTGTTACACCGTTTCTTGAGCGAACATTCAGACCTGTAACGCCAAATAAGTTGGGAAGTGAATAAGTGCCCGCAATAATATCGACTAAAGACGCTTGGATATTTACTTGTGCACTTGTTCCAAACGGAAGCGTGTTGTCATTACCAACATTTACAACAGACGCATTCAACCGAATGTATCCAGGATTTGCTGGGTTTGGAACAGTACCATAAAGATAAGAGTTGTATGCGGTTAGATTAATAAGTCCAGCGCCACCATAAAGACTGGCGGTTGGGTAAAGAATATTGTAAAAATCATTTCCTCCATGTGCTGTAAGATTGATATTAGTATTACAGTTGAAGATTGGGATTGGAAGCGGGTTCAGATTCGTTCCTGCGAACGAGTCAAGACTGATGTTTTTTCCCTCGGCATACCACCCTGTACCTGAACCAACGGATACGCCTGCTTGTATAGCAACATTACAAGCGCCAACAAAGAAAGTGGGTTGATATCCTGTGGCGGTGATGTTATTGCGTCCAACTCTGAACGCTCTTACATTGTTTTGATTAAATGTTAAAAAGTTCATATCACCAGCCTCGGCAGAGATTCCATTAATATTGTTAAGAGACCCATTGTTGAAGTTGATATAACCCGCATTCGCAGGATATTGAGCCCAGTTTGCAGCATTGCCTTGAGTACCTGTGGTGATAAGTTGTCCACCATAAGTCAAGTTCCCACCAGATACCGCAATATTAGACCCGTTCGACATTTGGATAAAAGAAGACACATGTAGATTGTCTGTCGTTAGATTTGGAAACGCAGCAACAGAGTTGGAATACTGTAATAAATCCGCATCGATTTCATATTGAACATTAAATGCTGGTTGATCATTGTGCCCATACATCACAGTGTTTGAACCATTTTGTACTCCTGCGTTTGCTTTGAATCCTGATCCATATTCAAGACCTGAGTTTGGGTTTGTAGTAAACTGAACTCTTTTTGTTTTGGTTAGATTATTGTAAATGGTTGAAACATACGCATTGTTTGCTGTAAGTTGATTGGTGCTGATTGTATTTGTACTAAGTGTTCCAATCCTCGCAGAACCAATGGTTGCGTTATTTGTTACATCAAGTGTAACTGTGCCCGCTGTGTTAAACGATCCAGTAAATGCTGTTATTAATGGTGTATCTACTCTCAGCCCTGCAACAATCTGCCCAGTGCTAAGAAGTTGAATATTTGGATTCACTTGGCTCGGCATAAAAATCTCTTGCTGAACCACGAGTGTGCTCACATTCAGAGTTTGAACGGAAGATACAGTTCCTACAGGAAGAACAACGCTACCTCCTCCTGGTACAAGAGAAAGAGTTGTATTTGATAAAACCAGAGTTTGCGTTGTTCCACCACCACCGCTTCCAGTGGGTGCTTGCGGGTTCCACGATAACAAGGACATTTCTAAATAGACACTATTTTTTTCAATGTCCTTGTTCCATTTACTGTACGACCTGCTCTCCACCGTAGGAGCAATGTATCTCTACTAAAGTATCAACATTATTTCCCATGGGAAGAGGTTGTCCTGCATCATCATACATTTGGATAGTAATCTGCTGTATGGTCTCGGGAACATTGGTCAAGTAATGATTGAGTGTGTACTGAAAGTTATTTACACCAAGGAACGGAACGGAATACGGTACAACCGCCAGCACATCACGATTATCTTTGGAGTTGATGCTTGATTGATAGTTGAAGTTGGTTCTTAATGTAACCGAGGTCGTACGAACTAAGTTGGGATAACCACCAGGAATGATGCCGTTTGTAAAGGTCAGATTAATAGAAGCAAGATTTACCCATGTAACACCAACCTTCTGCTGCGTTAAATCTGTTACTTTGTTATTGAATCCAACACGAGTGTTGAGCGTATATCCATAAGGAATAGGGCTCAGATTACCAACAAGAGTGGGGATAAGCGCTTGTACATTCGGGTCGTCGTAGCCCGCTGGTACATAGTACTTAGTACTGTCCTGTCCAGCGAAGAATATCTTGCGTGTCGTAGAATCATAGAAGAACTGAACATCAGGCGTTCCTGTCGAACCCTGGTCGATTGCGGCATTGTTGAGAACGCCCACAAAATCGCTGTAAGAAGAGAAATAGCGGTTCTGGTATCCGTTGCTTGAAGCGTATGTGGTTAAATCAGGGGCTGCTGTGGAAGCGAGTAGATACAGCACATTCAGTTTTGCTGACTGCCCTACAACCGTCGTCATTTGCGTGGCGCTTTTGTAATACATAAAACCAATGTAACTGGCGATGTAATCAGGAATGCAAGCACCATCACCTGGTGTATTAGTCTGAACAAACGATGCGAGTTGAACACCCTTGCACTTGATGATGGGCTGTTGAAGATTAATGGTAAATCCTGAATAAGAGTTCTGGTCGCCAGTATTTTTAATGATTTGCGGTATCGGGGCATCAATCGCATCGTCGGAAGACAGATAGAGTCTATCTGGCTGATTGGCGTGATTCATCTTGAACTGTCCTTGCGTGCTCATTCGTGGTTCTACTAAACAACGAATAAGATTTTTTAAAAGGATTGTTAAACATTTATCCCTGGATAGTGAGTTCACCGTTCGCCAGGGTGAGGAACTTCGTGCCCAGCATCTCAACAAGCGGCGTGTAGGACTCAGCAGCCTGTCCGTTCTCCTTCGGACCTGTCTTGATGGTAATCTGGAGTTGAGCGTTGCCCGTAGAATCAACACCGTCGTTCTCAAGACCATCAGAAGAGCCGACCATCTTGCTGAGGTCGTACGCCCAGATCCACTGGTCTGAGAAGGCTTGAGAGCCTGTATTCGTTACTAATGAAGCACCCTCCGTTGTCGTGCCCCATGTACGGTAGTTTACGATACCACCATCGCAATCCGTGAGCGGGTGTCCATTGTACGCCTGGTGAGCAACCCAATAGGCTGCAGAGCCACGGCACGGGAACAGAGGGTAGTACTGTCCCGCAATGTATAACTGAATCTGTCCCTGCGTCTGCCCGCTCTGCCCACGAGTGTTAAAACCGGCTGAGGGGAAAGTAGAAATCTCAGGGTATGTCGTGCCTGAAGCACCGAGCGCCGCTGCCGGCTGCTGGACGACGGCGACACGACGAAGATTCTTAGACGCACGAGAAACAACAAAAGTGTTCTCACCGTTGTTGCTCTGGGACTGTCCCTGCGCCGAAATCTTCGTGTTGAACGGCAGAACCAGACCCGCACCATTTGCATCCATAACTGCATCCTGGAGGAATGCCGTGAAGGCAGGGTTGAGCGTCACTGAATCTATCTCAAGATAGATGTTCGTCAGTTGGTAGTTCGTCGCCGTTGCAGTGCCCATCGTAAAGAGCGCCTGCGCCGCCGCCTCCAACTGCATCTGGATGAGCAGATTGTTGGCGAAGCGGGACGGGAACATCTTCTCACTGCGGAATACATGGGACACGAGACCGAGCGGCACGGCAACATCATAGCCGTAAGTAGCCGTGGAGTAAAAAGATGTTGGGGCAGCGGCGTTGCCTGATACATCGCACCAAACATTCGCAGTTGTCGCTCCACTTATTGCCTTGAGGTCAGGATTGAACTTCCAATAGCCGGCGAAAGAAAGCGCACGATTGTAGAGGGCTGAGTTAGCCGTCATGTAGGTCTCCATGTTCGTACACTTGTTCACACGGTCCTGCGTTTCGAGGTTCTGTCCATCGACCTGAACGACGAGTTGTCTTAGCCAACTCGGTCCGTCATCTAAGGTACAGACACCCGTCTGATTCGTGCCCGTTACGACGATATTGGCGTGGAAGACCGCCGACTGGAGGTCGAGCATACCAGGATCTTGGATCAGGAAGTTGATGATGTCGGAAGGATTAGCAGTGGCGGCGGTCTGCGGAACGAGGCGCAGGCGCTTGCGCTGAACAAGGGCAGTGCTGGAGGTTACACCTGAAACATGGTCGAGCGAGCCAGGGACGACTTCGCTTAACTTCACTCCTGAGTGAATAGACGGGTTCGGCATTATACCTTTTAGAGTTATTTTATTTTTCAGCATTCAGTTTTTCAAGTCGTGCGTCTTGTTTCGCCTTATCGGTTTCCGTAGCCTTTGGTTGTCTGCCTCGTTTTCCAATGTGTTCCACTGTTTCCTGAACAGAAAGACCAGACGCTTTCTTCATAAGTCGGAAAGCATGAAGTCCCTCGGGTGTAAGAGGTGATGCAGGGCTGTTCATTAAATGCTGAAAGCCACGCCGTCCCGCAGTTTCATCATGATTCTTCTGGTGCTTCATTCTTATCAGTACTGAGTTTTAAAATCTTTGTGAAGCGATGTCTAAATCGCTCCTCCATCGGGGCTTTGTAATCAATAATCAAAAACTCATGTTTACCTTTCGACATGATGTTCTGATACATCGCCATGAACTCATCGTCATTAAGGAAGTTACCGTGTTCATTTGCTACCTTGCGCACATCATTTGCCGTTAATCTGAAAAGTACCCAATACATGATTTGATTTCTCATCGCAGGACTTACTTGTTTTGTATGCTGTAGCATCATTATGATGCTGATAAAGTAATGGCGACATGTCATCATCAACTTTTCCAACATTCCTGCTCTGTGTTTATTAAACCCATCAAATACTATATCATCCATTACAAGACACACACGAATAGGAAACTTACCTTTGGCTTTGCGTTCTTCTTGATCTGCTTCAAGTTGGCTGATATAGTTCTTGAAATCACTTTCATCAAATGCATTCAAGAAGACTATCTTTTTTTGTTTCATGCCTTCCCAAGAGGGTTTAGAATCGATTGTACCGCAGAGTACAACCACTTCATCAAAATAGTTCTTATAGTGTTTATCAAGTAAAGAAAAACCAAATGATGATTTCCCGCTGCCGATTGCACCTGCAGTAACACAAGTAAAGGGCGGTTTGAAAAGGACATTACTATGTGCTAATCTCTTGAATCTCTTGTCCTCGGGCAGTTCCTCCGATGGGATTGGAAGGATTTCTGGCTCTTGTTCCGACATCTACTGAAGTCTCAGTATTTTTTTTAGGAGTTGTTTCATCAATGTCAATAGATGCTGTAATCTCTTTTCCCATACAGGTAGATTTAATACGGTGATGGTTGATTATTAAATAGACTCTGTAAAGGATACCAAGACCTATAACAATACCAGCACCTACGCCTCCTGATGCTAAAGTATTTTGGTCCATTCTATTAGATGGATAAAAAACTTTATTTACAAGCAGTTGTGATCAACAAAGAAGTAGGCATTGCCGAAGCGGCTCGTATTTACAATGAAATCACTCAGAACAAACACAAGAAAAACTTTTTTTATAGAACTACGGAGCACTCAATACGGTTCAGGAACATTCCAAAGACTCGTTTTGATAAAAAATCGTTTCGTACGAAAAAAGTAGATGATGATGTCAGTTTAATATTTGGACACCTTTTAGATGAATAATGTCCGACGAATCGCCCAAGTTGCAATGTCCCATACACGAGATGTACATGTAGTTCACACAATCGCTAATAAAGTCTTTATCACCGTTCCTCTGTATTTTGAAAAAGAAATGGTTTTTCAAAATGCAAGGGTTCAAGGAGGTGAGTTGATTATTGAAGGGAAAATAACTAAGCCACAGATAGATGGAACTTTTCAGGGCAAGTCTGAGAGATGTACCGATTTCAAGAATAATGAAGGTAAGACACCAACTCTCGTATGAGTATGAACTATTACAGGATGAGCATGATTTTCCAAATGCTCATATCCGTCTTAGAATGATTGCGATTATTGATGAGTATCTTTTACATCGGCATCTTTGAATAATGCGCCTTGTTCTCAATAACATGTTTGAACAGTTTCTTATCACGAACTGGTACAAGCAGTTTGTAACCGAGACCATTAACTGATACATATTTTAACTCATTCTCCTCACAGAAGGATACATATAGGTTATGTAGTTCAACGATTGATACCATTTCGCCATTCCATTGCTCGAGGAAGCGCTGCTCAGCCGACTTCTCATTGTCCTTGATTTGTTGTAAGTACGGGTTCTCAGGGAATATGGTCGTCTCAAAGTTTGAGAGGTCCAAATCCATCAAGTACTTGCCCACGGTTGCAGCACCTTCGGCATTGAAGAGTGTCGCACGCACCTTCTTCCAATAAGCAATGTTGCCCTTCTTTTCTGCTGAACATGCTGAAATCATGAAGCGGCGGCTACCCTCCTCAACCTTCACAGGGCAACCCTCGTTTGTCGTCATGAAGAACCGATTGTAGTTTGCGGAGGTGATTGGTTTATCGCCCTTGGGATTTACGGTTAGAGTTCTTGATGTAATAATGGACTTCATATCACCAACATTCTGTCTGTTAAGATAACCATTTGCCTCTTCAAGTTTTACAAAGAACTTACCAAAGCGTCCTGTATCGTGCTTCTCCCAGAACTGCTTAGTGCTCGTGTAGTTATGAGAGTAGACATCACCGAGTACCCACTCGCAGAAGAAGTCGCCGATTGTATCCTTACCGCACCCTTCTTGTCCTGTTAGGATCAGAGCAGACAACGGATTCTCAAAAGGCTTTTGTACTAAATGCGCAAACCAATGAGTGATGAAGTACGCAATGCCCTCGTCTCTGCCCGCAGCCAGCCCAACAAGGTCGTTGAAGCATGCGATGATTTCAGTCTTATCTTCCTTGGGCTTACTTTCTGTGTACTTGAATGTAACAGGCGGCGAATAGACCTCAATGTCGTCGCTGGGCTTCTGGTCTATCTTGGAATAGGTGCGGCGCTCGCTGTCTTTGAGCCACAGAGGTAAGAATGCAGTTCTATCCTGAAGCGCCTTGGAATGCTTGAAATCAAAGCCATTCAACTTGGTCGCAGCATGCTCAAGGCTGTAGAATGTAAGCGTACCCTCCTTGTTGATTTCAGCAATCGTGTTTGTAGTCGAGAAGTAGAAGTGATTCTCTTCAAACTTCAACTTTGTTTCCTGATACAACTCATTAGACACCTTGGGGGCGACTTCACCCGCATCGGCAGGTATATCATACTTTTCAAACTGCTTATCAACTAACTCGACTTTGTAGCCTGTTTGTTTAAGAATATCTGTTTCAACTTGGCGTAGCATCTCATCAGTTAGTTTCATATTAGGCTTCTTGCGTATCATTACGCCATCGTAAGCAAGGACATCTACAGACCACCCCATAGCCTCCAACGATGCCTTCATTGCTAACATTATATGCCGCTCCTCTTTTTGAATGATGAGAGCAAGAAGAGACGCATACAGATTCTTATCTTGCTTTCTCAAATGGATTACAAGTTTAGAGTGTTCAACTAAGTTTCCCAAATGATGCGCAAGTTCAGTTGCTTCTCTGGAGAAGTCAGCAAACATAGGGTATTCGCATTTTCCACCATACAGCAGTTTTAGAAATGCTGTCTTGGCTTCATCTCTGTTAGTACTGATGCTTGCTAAATGCTCATCACGAGTGTTACAATAGTTTATCACAGCAGGCATATCCATGTTATGATATCTCTTAGCGAACTGATACATGATAACAGGGTGTGCGTTCTTCATATCGATATCGTGATAGAACTCTTCACAAAGAGTACCACGAATCTCACGCTCTAAGGTCTCAAGAGAACCACGAGTGCCGTAGAGGCGACCGTAGCCCATCTTTCCAGGAACAGATGCTTTCAGTCTATATTCGATACAAACTGAGCCTTCTATTGAGCCTCTCTTACGATTATCATACAACGCCTTCACAATAGGAAGTTGTGATGCATCTATCTCATTACGCTTGCCCCATATAACACCAAGGCTCTTGCGACTGAATATTTGCTCACACGAAACACGGAGGGTATCATAAAGGGACATCTGGGGTTTTCTAACTACCGGGCAGATTTTTTTTCGGGCATTCAAGTTTTACCCCCCGCTCCCCGTTTTTTTTAGGTCCGGGGTCTCGAACGCCTTTTTTTTTTTGAAATGATAGTGTTTGCATGATTTTTGTATGATTTTGTATGAAAATGATATAAAAGACATGGGCGCATAGGCAACCCGCCCCAGATAGCATACCCGTCCATTGGGCTCTTGGGCTCTTTGGGCTCTTTTCGTGAGTTGCTATATACTCCCCTACCTCCTCCACCGGTACTTTTACCGGGGTGTGATTTTTGGAATCCTCCCGTGATTCTCAAAAAGAGCCCAAAGAGCCCAAAGAGCCCAATGTGATACTCTTTAACGGCATAAATCAGACATGAATGCTACTTGGACGACATTAATACCCGTCGCAAAAGAGCCCAATGGCGGAAATCTCAATAGGGTAATAAGACCCCCCCCTTTGACTTTCTATCACATGATATAAAAGTTGTATACAGATTCAAAAATGTGCTATCAAATATTACGCAGTTTCCCGAAAATAAACTTATTTTGAGGAA
>Ga0209401_1001070_pt1 | contig 18278 bp, 12 predicted proteins | sample M_140807_MF_Meta_FD_187318 | JGI IMG/M metagenome (GOLD analysis project Ga0209401, IMG submission 187318) | Freshwater microbial communities from Lake Montjoie, Canada to study carbon cycling - M_140807_MF_MetaG (SPAdes) (version 2) | ecosystem: Environmental > Aquatic > Freshwater > Lake...
GATGATGGCGATCACAACCAGAAGCTCCACGAGCGTGAAGCCACGGCGTGGGCCTGCGAAACAGAAAGATTTCATGACGGTATGGCCCTTGGAAAGAAAAAAGATATGAATCTACGGAAAAAAGGCTCTCGTGCCCTTTTTCAACAACTCTGATCGTATGAGCGAGACGTGTTCGTTGTGTGAGCTGGGCGTGAGGATTGTGTGAGCAAGGCCGTCTCCGGGCCGCTTGGAACGGTCGTGACGCCGGCGGCCTTGGCGGTGAGCCGCGTCACTCCGTCGAGCGAAAGCAGCGAACCACGGAAGCCGGCCAAGGCCGTCGCCACGCCGGCGTCGAGCATCTCGAGACCGTTGAGGTTCAGGCGATGACGATGGCGGGCCAGCGCCGCGGTGACGCGACGGATGAAGATCGCAGAGGGATTGGCGTCGAGCGTCTCGGCATCGTCCGCCGAGAGCGTGGTCTCCCGAGTGATGTATCGCCAGTGCGTGAACGTTTCGTGTGCGCGTTCATGAGAATTGGGCGAGAGCGAGCCTCCGCGACGCATGCTGCGATCCCAACGGCATCGAAATAAAAAAGCACCCCCGGCCAGGTGGCCGGGGGTGCCGTGGTTTTTTGCATAGGCGAGGGGTGTGCCCTCGCCGTCATGCGGACAGCCCATGCTCAGTCGATCGGCTGCATCTGGTCGCCGTCGTTGGGATCGGCGAGCTGCCTGCAGGTCTGGGTGTCGAGCTCGTTGCCGAGCCACTTGACGGAGCCGTCGGCGAAGCCGGCGAAGACGCCGCCACCCTGGTGGGTGCTGAAGGGCTCGTCGTTGGGGCCGCAGTTGTTGGCCCTCCAGACGCAGGAAGAGCTGCTGCCACCGATCGGCGTGGCCGGGGAGTTGTTGATGATCTGCTTGCCGTTGCCGGTGCTCTCCAGCTGCGGTGCCCCGGAGAGGCCGCTGGAGTTGTCGGAGTCGGCCCAGCGGTTGGGGCAGGTGGCGCTGGCGGCGATGTAGTTGCCACCGCTGGCGGCGACGCCATTATCCTTGAGGTTGCAGTCGTTGCCCGTCGGGGCCGGGAAGTTCGCGTCGCCAGAGGCGATGACCGTGGCCTTCGTGCCGGAGCCGCTCCGCAGCCAGGTGCAGTTGCCGCCGATGCTGGCGTCACGCTTGCCGCCTTGCATCTCGTTGCGGCCGGCGTCCTCGAAGAAGATCACGGTCTTGCTGGTGCCGTCGGTGACGGTGTGGACGCCGGTCGACTGGTCGACCGAGAGGGCGCCCCCCTTGTAGGCACCGTTCTTGTTGCGGGTGCCGCTGGACTTGTCGATGTCGGTGTAGGCCACCGGCATGTAGTGGGTCTGGCCGAAGTAGGGGAAGCCGCCGCCGCCGGCAACCGAAGCGGTGCCGCCGAACGAGTCCTCCGTGATGCCGTTGGAGGCGCAAAGGAAGGCGCTGACCTTCGTGGCAGCGAGCGGGACGTTGTTGCTCGACCAGTAGGGCTGCGCCATGTTCCACTTGGCGGCGATGTTGGCCTCCTCGATGTAGCCGAGGACCTGGGTGAAGAACGAGTTGACGTTCAACATCTCAGTGCCGAGCGTGGCGTACTTGGGGGTGCCGGCGGCGGAGCCGGTGCCGCCCCAGTTGTCCTTGCCCTCACCGCTGGTGGGGTACTTGCGCTTGGCGCTCTCGTAGTTGGCGGCGCCCAGGGCGATCTGCTTGACGTTGTTGGAGCAGGCGCTCTTGCGGCCTGCCTCACGGGCACTCTGGACGGCGGGCAGGAGCAGGCCGACGAGCGTGCCGATGATGGCGATCACAACCAGAAGCTCCACGAGCGTGAAGCCACGGCGTGGGCCTGCGAAACAGAAAGATTTCATGACGGTATGGCCCTTGGAAAGAAAGATATGAATCTACGGAAAAAAGGCTCTCGTGCCCTTTTTCAACAAATCTGATCGTATGAGCGAGACGTGTTCGTTGCGTGAGCTGGGCGTGAGGATTGCGTGAGCGAGGCCGTCTCCGGGCCGTCTCCGGTCGGGGCGTCGTGTTGTGCAAAAACTCATGCTGCATGTGAAAATCATCATGGACATGCTGTTTTGCATGTGAAATAAATATGGGTGTCTGCGTCGCGTCAGAGCTTCATGGGAGCGTGAACCAGTGACCACAGCCTTTCCTTCCCGCAAGGTCCGCACCGCCATCGTCGGCCTCGGCTTCGGCGCCGAGTTCATTCCGATCCACAAGCTCCATCCCCACGCCGAGCTTGTCGCCATCTGCCAGCGGTCGGCCGACAAGCTCGCGCAGGTCGGGAAGCAGTACGGCGTCGAGCGGCGCTACACGAACTACGCCGATGTGCTCAAGGACAAGGACGTCGACGCTGTGCACATCAACTCCCCGATCCCCGACCACGCGGCGATGGCGCTCGCGGCCCTCGAGGCGGGCAAGCACGTGATGTGCACCGTGCCGATGGCCACGAGCGTCGACGACTGCCGGAAGATCGTCGAGCTCACGGCGAAGACCGGGCTCAGGTACATGATGGCGGAGACTGTCGTCTACGCCCGGGAGTTCCTCTTCATCAAGCAGATGGCCGACCGCGGGGAGCTGGGGAAGATCCAGTTCGTGCAGGCCAGCCACCAGCAGGACATGGACGGCTGGCCCGACTACTGGCCGGGGCTGCCGCCCATGCACTACGCCACGCACTGCGTGGGGCCCTGCCTGGCGCTCGAGCGGAAGGACGCCGCCGAGGTGAGCTGCTTCGGCTCGGGCAGGATCCGCGAGGAGCTCGTCGGCAAGTACGGCTCCCCCTTCGCGATCGAGTCGGCGCACGTGAAGCTCCGCGACAGCGACGTGGTCGCCCGGATCATCCGCTCGCTCTTCGACACCGCCCGGCAGTATCGCGAGAGCTTCGACGTGTATGGCTCGAAGAAGAGCTTCGAGTGGCAGCTCTGCGAGGGGGAGGAACCGGTGGTCCACACCGCCAAAGTGCCCGAGCCCGAGATTCCCGGCCGGGTCACGGTGCCCGACTTCGCGCAGCTGCTTCCGGAGCCGATCCAGCGGTTCACGACCGGCGGCGTTTACGACACCGACGACCACCAGCACCTCTCGTTCACGCAAGGGGGCGGCCACGGCGGCAGCCACCCGCACCTGGTGCACGAGTTCGTGTCGGCGCTCGTCGAGGGCCGCGACCCCTACCCCAACGCCCGGCAGAGTGCCAACTGGACCTGCACGGGGCTCTTGGCCCACGAGTCGGCGCTCAAGGGGGGCGTGGTGCTCAAGCTGCCGGAGTGGTCGCTGAGTTCGTGACGGACCGTCGCGGCGGGAATCACAGCGTCCGACAGGGATCGCCGGAAGCACGCCAGGAGTGATCGAGGCACGCCATGCAGAGCCACATCCGGGCCCGCGAGTTGACGCCAGCCTTCGCCCAGGCTCACGGTCTCATGCGCTGCGCCGCCGGGAACGGTACGAGTTCCCTCGCTGTGGCCGCGGCGGCCACACGCTCGGAATCCTCGCACCGATTCCCGGCTCCCGTAGGCGTGGGATTGTCGAAACGGCTCTTCGGCGTGCTGGCGTGCGGCGTGATCGCCTGTGTTGTGTCGACCGCGGCGCTGGCGGCCCAGGCGGCTCAGTCCGCTGAACTGCCGCTGCGCGTCCTCTTCCTCGGCGACCGCGGGCACCACCGGCCCGCGGAGCGGTTTGCGCAGCTCGAGCCCGCGCTCTCTCCCCGCGGCATCGAGCTCGTCTACACCGAGCGGATCGAGGATCTCGATCCCGACGTGCTCGGGGCCTACGACGTGCTGGCCGTCTACGCGAACATCGACTCACTGCCCCCCGCGGCCGAGGCGGCGATCCTCGACTTCGTGCGGAATGGCAAGGGGCTCGTGCCGCTGCACTGCGCGAGCTACTGTTTTCGAAACTCCCCCGCCTGGGTCGACCTCGTCGGCGCACAGTTCCAGAAGCACGGCACGGGTGAATTCCGCACCACGAACGTCGCCCCGGACCATCCCCTGATGCAGGGCTTTGGCGGCTTCAGGAGCTGGGACGAGACCTACGTGCACACGAAGCACAACCCCCGCGGCCGCACCGTGCTCGAGGAGCGGGCGGACGGGGAGCAGCGCGAGCCCTGGACCTGGGTGCGGACCGAGGGGAAGGGCCGGGTCTTCTACACCGCCTGGGGGCATGACGAGCGGACCTGGAGCCATCCGGGCTTCCACAACCTCGTGGAGCGGGGCATCCGGTTCGCGGCCGGCCGCGAACCCGCCGCTGCCGGAGCGTATGTCGACCATCCGGCGATGACCAAGCCGCCGGCGGGCCTCGCGGCGTTCGAGTACGACGCGGCGCGGATCCCGTTCTACAAGCCGGGGGGCGACCGGAAGGCGATGACGAGCGGCGGCGAGGAGATGCAGATGCAAAAGCCGCTCTCCCCGGAGGAGTCGCGGCAGCACGCGATCACGCCCGAGGGATTTCGCGTCGAGCTCTTCGCGAGCGAGCCACTGCTCGTCGGCAAGCCGCTGGCCTTCTGCTTCGACGCCGATGGGGCCGTGTTCGTCGCCGAGAGCGTCGACTACCCCAACGACCTGGTCGAGCCCGCCGCGGAGGACCCGGCCGCGGCTGTCGCCGGCCACGACCGGATCGTGAAGCTCGTCGACACCGACGGCGACGGGCGGGCCGATCGCCGCGAGGTGTTTGCCGCAAGCCTTTCGATCCCCACGAGCATGCTCGCCCACGACGGCGGCCTGATCGTGACGCAGGCCCCGCACACGCTCTACCTCAAGGACACCGACGGCGACGGCCGGGCCGACCTGCGAAAGATCCTCTTCACGGGCTGGGGCACCGGCGACACGCACGCCGGCCCCAGCAGCCTCGCCTGGGGGCTCGACGGCTGGGTCTATGGGATGGTCGGCTACTCCGGCTTCTCAGGCACGGTCGGCGGCGAGAAGCACCATTTGTCGAAGGGATTCTTCCGGTTCGCCCCCGACGGCTCGTGGTTCGAGGCCCTGCGGAGCACCAACAACAACTCCTGGGGCTTCGGCTTCAGCGAGGAGGGGCTCGTCTTCGGCTCGACGGCCAACGGCAACCCCAGCGAGCACATGCCGCTGGCCAACCGTGTCTACGAGCGGGTCCGCGGCTGGAGCGCGACCACGCTCGGCGGCATCGCCGGCAGCCCCGAGATGGAATTGGCCCCGCGGGCGTCGGGCGACGGCAGCGTCGCGATCCGGCAGGTCGACCACCACGGCCGCTTCACGGCCGCCGCCGGCCACCGGCTCTACACCGCCCGCGCGTATCCAAAGGAATACTGGAACCGCACCGCGTTCGTCTGCGAGCCGACCGGCCACATCGTGGCCACGTTCGCGGTCGAGCCGCAGGGGGCCGGCTTCACCAGCCGCATGGCCTGGGACCTGGTCGCCAGCGACGACGAGTGGACGGCACCTGTTGCCGCCGAGGTCGGCCCGGACGGCCAGGTGTGGGTGATCGACTGGTACAACTTCATCGTCCAGCACAACCCGACGCCCGCCGGGTTCGAGACCGGCAGGCGCGGGGCCTACGTGACGCCGCTGCGCGATACGACCCGCGGGCGGATCTGGCGGGTTGTGCACGGCACGGCGCCGGCCGCGCCAAGGCGGCCGCTGGCCGCCTCCCCGGACGAGCTCGTGGCGGCGCTTCGCGACACGAACATGTTCTGGCGGGAACGGGCCCAGCGAAAGCTCGTCGAACGGGCAGCGGGCCGCGCGGACGGCGGCCACGACGTCGTGGCCGCGCTCCTCCCACTGGTGGCGGACACGTCGGTCGACGCCATCGGCGTAAACCCCGGCGCCATCCACGCCCTCTGGACGCTCAGGCAGCTGGCCGCGCTCGAGGGGCCGCACGCCGACCCGCGGGCCATCGCCGCCGTCCGTGCGGCGCTCGAGCACCCGTCGGCCGGCGTGCGGATGAATGCCGTCAAGGCGCTGCCCAGGGATCAGGCGTCGCTCGAGCCGCTCGCCGCCTCGGGCGTGGCGGCCGATCCGGCGCCGCTCGTGCGGCTGGCGGTGCTCGAGGCCCTGGGTGAATATCCGCCCTCCGCCGCCGCGGGGGCGATCGTGCAGGGGCTCCTGGCCGACCCGCGGACGCTCGCGGATCCCGTGCTGGCTGATGCGGCGACGAGTGCGGCCGCGGTCCAGTCGGCGGCCGTCCTGCCGGTGCTCGTCCTGCCGGCCGTCGTGTCGGCCGACGCGCCGCAGCACAAGCCTTCTCCACGCAGTCTGGCGGTCGTCGAGCGGGTGGCCGAGCATGTGGCCCGCGGTGCCGACGCGGCGGCGGTCGGCGACGCGCTTGTGCGGCTTGCGGCGGTCGTGGAGCGTGATGCCGTGGGCGGCGCTGCTGGGGATCACGCTGCTGGGGATCGGCAGACCGTGGCGGCGGCGTTGACGGGGCTGGCGCGGGGCTGGCCCAAGGGCCGGCCGGCGGCGCTCGGGACGGCCGCGGACGCGGCCCTCGTCACGCTCGTGGAAAAAATGCCGCCTGCCGAGCAGGGGCAGGTGGTCACGCTCGCCCAGCACACGGGGAGCCGCGCGCTCGATCCGCACGTCGGCCGGATCAGCTTGGCGCTCGTGGCCGCGATCGACCAGGCTGATGCGTCCGACGCCGATCGTGCCGCGGCCGCCGAGCGGCTCGTCATGCTGCGGCCGGCCGATCCCGGGGCCGTGGAGGCGGTGATCTCGCGGGTCGGCGGCCGCACGAGTCCGGAACTCTCGGCCGGGTTGATCGCGGCACTCGCGAAGTCGACCGCCGCCGAGGCGGCCGCGGCGATCCTCGACCGCCTCGGCACGCTCACGCCGACGGTCCGGGAGGCCGCGGTGCGGACCGTGCTCTCCAATCGCGAGTGGGCGGCCAGGCTCGTCGACAGGCTGGAGCAGGGGACCGTCCGCCTGGGTGACGTCCCGATCGCCGACCGGGCGAAGCTCACCGACCACCCCGATCGGGCCGTCCGCGATCGAGCCAAAAAAATCCTCGCCGCCGGGGGAGGCCTGCCGAGTGCCGACCGACAGAAGGTGATCGACGAGATCCTGCCGGTCGTGATGGCCGGCGGCGATGCCGCCCGCGGCAAGGCGGTCTACAAGGAGCACTGCGGCAAGTGCCACATGCACTCGGGCGAAGGGGGCAAGGTGGGCCCCGAGCTGACCGGCATGGCCGTGCATCCGGCGCACGAACTGTTGATCCACATCCTCGACCCCAACCGCTCGGTCGAGGGCAACTACCGGGCCTATACGGTCTCGACCGACGACGGCCGTGTGGTCACGGGCCTCCTGGCGGCGGAGAGCAAGACGGCCATCGAGCTGGTCGACGCCGAAGGCAGGCGGGTGGCGATCCAGCGGGCCGAGGTCGACGAGTTTCTGCCGTCCCCCAACTCGCTCATGCCGGTGGGTTTCGAGAAGCAGATCAAGCCCGAGGGCTTCGCCGACCTGCTGGCATTCCTCACCGCCCGCGGCAAGTTCGTGCCGCTGCCGCTCGAGAAGGTGGCGACGGCGGTGAGCACTAGGGGCATGTTCTACGATCAGCACGCCGCAGTGGAGCGGCTGGTGTTTGCGGACTGGGGCCCGAAGACGTTCCAGGGAGTGCCGTTTCGGCTCGTCGATCCGCAGGGGCAGAGCGTGCCCAACGTGGTGATGCTCCACGGGCCCAACGGCTATCTTGCGCCGCAGATGCCCAAGAGCGTGTCGCTGCCGATCGCGTCCCCTGTCCGCGCGATCCACCTGCTCGGCGTCGTCGCCGGCTGGGGCTTTCCCGCGACGCCGACAGGCTCGACGTCGATGATCGTGCGGCTGGTCTACGCCGATGGCCGGACGGAGGACCACCGGCTCGTCAACGGCGAGCACGTCGCCGACTACATCCGCCGGGTCGACGTGCCGCGAAGTGCGTGGGCGTTCGACCTGGGCGGCCGGCAGGTGCGCTACGTGAGCGTGCAGCCCGCCCGGACCGAGCCGCTGGCCGCCATCGAGCTCGTGAAGGGCGACGATGCCACCGCGCCCATCGTGATGGCCGTCACGGCCGAGATGCCGTGAGCGGCCGCGGACTCGGGAAGGCGTCGCGGCGGCGGAAGGCCGTGCCGGGCGTCGCCGCTGCCGGCGGCCGCCACCGCCGTGTGGCCGTGGTCATCGAGGCGTCAAACGCCTATGCGCGGGGCCTGCTCGCGGGCATCCACCGGCATGTCCGCGAGCACGAGCCCTGGACGGTGTTCCTCCCGGAGCACGGCCGGGCGGCGCCGCCGCTTGCGGCGCTGGCGAAATGGCACGGCGACGGCGTGATCGCGCGGATCGAGAACGCCGCCACGGCCCGGGCTGTCGCGACGCTCGGCCGCCGGCTGGGCATTCCCGCGGTCGACGTCAGCGCCGCCCGGCTGCTCGCCGACATTCCCTACGTCGAGACCGACGACGCCGCCATCGCCCGTGCCGCGGCGGCCCACTTCCTCGACCGCGACTTTCGCCACGTCGCCTTCCTGGGAGACGGCCGGTTTCGCTGGAGCGACAACCGCTGCCGGGCGTTCGTCGAGACGCTCGCCGCGCAGGGCCGCGCCGTGACGGTCTTCCCCGCCGCCGGCCGCCGCCGGAGCCGGCCGCGGGCCGAGCCGGTGCCGGACGACGACGAGGCCGTCGAGGCCTGGCTCACGGCGCTGCCCAAGCCGGTGGCGGTGCTGGCCTGCTACGACATCCGCGGCCGCCAGGCGCTTGATGCCTGTCGGCGGGCCGGCCTCGCCGTGCCCGACGAGGTGGCGGTGCTGGGCGTGGACGACGACGAGCTGCTCTGCGGCCTGGCGAGTCCGCCGCTCTCCAGCGTGATCCCCGATGCGGTCGGCGCGGGGCGGCTGGCAGCCTCGCTGCTCGAGCGGCTCATGCGCGGCGAGCGGCTCGACCGCGAGGAGTGGCTCCTGCCGCCGCTGGGAATCGTGACACGGCAGAGCACCGACGTGCTCGCGATCGACGACGGCATCGTGGCGGCGGCGGTCCGCCGGATCCGCGAGCAGGCCTGCGACGGCATCAAGGTGGCCGACGTGGCCCGCGCGGCGGCCGTCACGCGGCGGGTCCTCGAGAGCCGGTTCGCGCGGCGGCTGGGCCACTCACCCCACGAGGAGATCCTGCGGGTGCGGTTTCGCCGCGTCGAGCAGCTCCTGCGGGAGACGGACCTGCCGCTGGCGACGATCGCTGAACGCTGCGGCTTCCGCCACACCGAGTACATGACGGTGGCGTTCACTCGACGCCATGGCGAGCCGCCGAGCAGGTGGCGGTCCCGCCAGCGCGGGATGCCGCCCCCGGCCGACGGTCAGCGGACGTCGAGCAGCTCGACCAGGAAGTGAAGTGTGGCGTTGGGCGGGATCGGGCCGCCCGGCGTGCCGCGGGCGCCGTAGCCGAGCTTGCTGGGAATGAGCAGCTCGATCATGCCGCCCTCGCCCACCAGCTGCATCCCCTCGGTCCAGCCGGGGATCACCTGGTTCAGGCCGAAATCGATCGGCTCGCCGCGCTTGTACGAGCTGTCGAAGACCTTCCCGTCGTCGAGCCAGCCGTGGTAGTTGACCTGCACACGGTCGGTGGCCTTGGGGTTCGCCCCCGTGCCCTTGCGGAGCACGCGGTACTGCAGTCCCGAAGGCGTGGTCGAGAAGGTCTTGGGCGCGTCGGCGTCGAGCTTGCCGGCGCCAGAGGGAAGCTGCGGGTGGGGCACTTCGGCGTCGGCGGCCACGGCGGTCTCCATGAAGAGGGGGATGCAGGCGCTGGAAAGAAAGGCGAACGCAAGCAGGCTTTGAAACACGAGGGACGGGCGACGCATCGCGGTGGCTCCTGGGCGGTGACTCCTGGCGTGGGGAGCCGGAGTATATCGAAACCGTCCACGGCCGAGGTAGTTTCGCGTTCGCGGTGGTTTGTCGCTGAGGCGCTATGTCGACTTCGCCAGGGTCGACTTCGCCAGGAGCCGCTCCACGGCGTCCGGGTCGATCGGGATGTGGGCGGCCAGATCGACGGGGCCAGACGGCGTGACGAGCACGTCGTTTTCCAGGCGGATCCCGATCCCCTCCTCGGGGATGTAGATGCCGGGCTCGACGGTGACCACCCAGCCCGGCTCGAACGGGCCGTTCTGGGGCGCGAGGTCGTGCACGCCCAGGCCCAGGGAGTGCCCCAGGCCGTGCATAAAAAACTTCCTGCAGGCCGGCTCCTCGGGCGTGTCTCCGGCGACATCGGCGGCGGTGAGCAGCCCCAGCCCGAGGAGCTCCTCGTTCATCTGCAGCTGCGCGGCCCGCTTCCAGTCGCGCGGCGTCGTGCCAACGGTCGTCCGGGCGATCGAGGCCCGCAGCACCCGCAGCACCGCCTCGTAGACCGCCCGCTGTCGCGGGCTATAGCGGCCGCTCACGGGATAGGTCCGCGTGATGTCGGCGTTGTAGTTGGCGTAGCAGGCCCCCACGTCGACGAGGACCAGGTCGCCCGCGCGGCAGGGGCGGTCGTTGTCGACGTAGTGGAGGACGCAGCTGTTCCCACCCGCGGCCACGATCGGCTCGTAGGCCATCGTCGCCCGCCGCCGCGTGAACTCCGCGACGAGCTCGGCCTCCAGTTCGTATTCCATAACGCCCGGCCGCAGGGCGGCGAGCATCCTCTCGAGGCCGGCGGCGGTGATGTCGACTGCCTGCCTCATGAGCTCGACCTCGGCCGGATCCTTCACCGCACGCAGCCGCCGCAACAGCGGCGCGAGACGCTCGTAGTGGTGGAGCGGATAGCGGCCCATCAGCTGGCGGCCGAGCCGCACGTCGCGGGGCTCGACCTCGGTGCTCGCCCGCTCGTGCTCGTTGGAATTGATCCACACCGAGTCGCTCTCGCACAAAAGCCCGTGCAGTGCGGCCGGCAGCTCCGAGAGCCACCGCACCCGGGCGATCCCCGAGACCGCCCGCGCCTTTTCCTGCGAGAGCTTTTCACCCTCCCACGTGGCGAGGTGCTCGTTCGGCTGCCGCAGAAAGAGCATCTCCCGCTGCGCGGGATCGATCGCGGCCGGCGAAAGCACCAGCACGCTCTCCTCCTGCTCGATGCCGGAGAGCCAGAAGAGATCGCTCGCGGGATGCAATCGCAGCGTGCCGTCGCCGGTCGCGGGCAGCACGTCGGCGGCGTGGAGGATCGCGATGCTCCGCCCGGGCAGGAGGGAGGCGAGCCGCGCGCGGTGGGCGACGAACAGCGACGGATCGATCGGGGCGTGGCGCATGCTGACGGCTCCGCGGCGGACGGGATCCTACTCTACCCGCCCGCAGCACCAGCCGAAAAACAGCCCGCGGCTCGCCGCCCCGGCATCAGCGGTAGCTCGAGTCGCCGTACTGCTTGACCCGCTCGGCCGCCCGCAGCGCTTCGTCCTTGACCTGCTCGCCGACGACGGCCGCCCGCTGCTGGTTCACCGAGATGCTCGGCAGGCCTCCCGACCAGGAGATCGAGATCACACCGGAGGCGATCAGGATCGGCACGAGCAGCAGGAGCAGCTTCGAGCCCAGCTTCGACTTCGCCATTTTCTGCACCGGTGCCGGCAGGCCGGACGTGGCCAGGCCGACGACCTGCTGGGCATAGGATTCCTTGCTCTTGCGATGGGCCATGGTGCCGCTCCTTCAAAGCCAGACTGGGTGACGTTTCCGAAGATCCGCCTGAGAGCGGAAGCATCGGCCTGCGGCGAACGGCCGAATGAGACGGCGGCCTGACCGCGTGCAGGGGCTGCCGCACCGTCAGAAAGGCCCCAGCCTGCCGAGGCTCCCGCGGCCGCTGGAGGCGGGCGGCAGCGAGCGCCGAAAACCCCCGCTCTGCCGCGGCCCTCGTGGAAAAAGGCCACGCAGGGCTCTTCCCACAGCCAGTTCCACAGCCAGCTAGGCCAGCCAGCTACGCCAGCACGGCCTTGATGGGCGTGCCGCCGCCGCCGATCTTGAAGGGGCGGCCGTTGGGGGCGTGGAATTCCTTGTCGAACGGCAGGCCCGCGGCCGCGGCGATCGTCGTGTTGAAGTCGGTCACCGACACGCCGTCCTTCTCCGGACGGAAGCCCTTCTCGTCGCTGGCGCCGTGCACGCTGCCCCCCTTCACGCCGGCACCCGCCAGCACGCAGGAGAACACGCCCGGATGGTGGTCGCGGCCGGCGTTCTCGTTGATCCGCGGCGTGCGGCCAAACTCGGTCGCCAGCACGACGAGCGTCGAGTCGAGCAGCCCGCGCTGCTCCAGATCCTCGAGCAGGGTGCCCATGGCCCGGTCGAGCTGCGGTCCCTTCTCCCCCATCTCGTCGGCCACCTCGCGGTGCATGTCCCAGCCGCCGAACTCGACCTCCACGCACCGCACGCCCGACTCGACGAGCCGCCGGGCCAGCAGGCAGCCCAGGCCGATCTTCGAGTCGCCGTACTTCTCGCGGACTTCCGGCTTTTCCTTCGCGATGTCGAAGGCCTGCAGGTCGACGCTGCCCATGAGCCGGACGGCATCCTTGTAGAGCTGGTTGTAGGCCTCGAGCTGCGGCCCCGCATACCGCCCCTTGAAGTCGCGGTCGATCCGATCGGCCAGCGCCAGCCGGCGGTCGAAGTTCTTCTCGGTGAGGTACTGCGGCCGCGTCGTGTTCTCCAGGCCGGACGTGGGGTCGGCGACCGGCACCGGCGTGAGGGAGGGGTCGAGAAAGCCGGCGCCCGGATGGTTGTTGCCGTTGCCGACGAGCACGTACGGCGGCAGGTCCTTGCTGATCTTGCCCATGGCGTGCACCGCCCACGCGCCGAAGGCGGGGTGGCGGATGCTGTTGAGCATCGGGTAGGCCGTCCGCATGAAATACTGGCCCTGCTCGTGGGCGCCGGTCTCCGTCGAGATCGAGCGGACCACGGCGAGGCGGTCGGAGAGCCCCGCCAGCTTCTCGAGGTGCTCGCCGAACAGGACGCCGGGCGTCTTCGTCTTGATCGGCTTCGTCTCCCCCTGCTCCTCCCGACCCGGCTTGGGATCGAAGGTGTCGAGGTGGCTCATGGCCCCCTGCATCATGAGGTAGACGATGTTCTTGACGCGGCCCTTTCCGCCGGCCGTCCCGGCCGCCTCGAGCTGCTGCGAGAGCGCGGGCAACAGCCCCACGCCGAGCGTCGCCCGCGCGACCCGGCCAAGCACCGCACGGCGGGCCAACGGTTCGTCGAGCCAGGTCTGCGTGCGACACGACTGATTGCGAGACATGAGGCCGCCTCCTGCCGTCCCGAGGCCCGCAGGGCGGGGCCCCGGCCGGACGTCACTGGATGAAGATGAATTCGCGGGTGTTGAGCAGGGCCCAGATGAGGTTGCCGCAGCCGGCCGCCGGGTTCTCCGCCGACCGGATCTCCTGGGCGGCGAAGGTGCGGTCCTCGGCATTGGGACGGTGCGAGAGGAGCGCGAGAAACACCACGTCGACGGCCTGCCGCGGATCGTGCGACAGCACCTCGTCGTAGATCACGCTGCCCTGCTCGAGCATGCTGTGGGTGATCGAGCCGTTGAACATGGCGAGGATCTGGGGCACGGTGGCGGTCGTGCGGCCACCCTCGATCGCCTCGCGGTCGCTCTGGCCGAACTGCCGGAGGAAGTGGCCCAGCGGCAGCGGCGTCGGCAGTTCGCTGGCCCGCACGAGCACCTGCCCCTTGTAGCCGTACTGCTTGAGGATGGTGCGGCGGTAGGTGTTCAGGCTGTAGGTCTCGTTGTAGTGCTTGAAGGCCTTCTCGACGTCCTCGTAGGTCGTGCCCTTCTTGGCGAGGTCGATGTCGACGACCTTCGCATATGCCGCCGCGGCGGGCCGCTGGAAGGCCCATTCGTTGTGGGCGACGAGCGTCAGGATCGAGTCCCAGAGCTGCTCGGCCGTCATCCGCTTCAGCGCCGGCCCCGTGAACCGGAAGGGTGCGGCCGACGTCGGGTCGTGGAGGACGGCCCGACGCTGGTAGGCGTCGGTCGAGACGAGCACGCGGACGAACTCGCGGAGGTCGAACTCGAGCCGGAGCACCTCGTCGGTGAGATGCTCGAGCAGCTCGGGGTAGGAGGCCTTGTTGTCGTCCCGGAAGTCGTCGATCGGCTCGACGATCCCCACACCCATCACCTTCCGCCAGAGGCGGTTGGCGATGGCGCGGGCGAACTGGCGGTTGTCGGACGACGTGAGCCACGCCGCAAACCTCTCGCGGCCGTCGGCGCTGGCGGCGGCCGAGGGGACCTCGCCCCAGAGCACCTTCGGCGCGACGGCCGCCAGCGGCTTGTCGTCGTCGTACTGGTAGTCGTGGGGCAGGAGGAGCTTGGCCTGCTCGTAGTTGACGCTCGTGAGGTTGGCGTTCAGGAACTGCCTGGCTTCGTTGGGCAGCTTCCGGTCCTTCACCTTGGCCGCGATCGACGAGGTGATCTCCTTGATCTGCTTGGCGGCGTCGGCGTTCTCGGACCGAGCCTTCCTGGCGTCTTCCTTTGACACGCCCCCCTTCTTGTCCCGCATGCCGGCCATCCGCATCCGCGTGCCCGAGGTGAAGGCGGCCAGCTCGTAGAACTGGTGCTGCGTCCACTTGTCGAACGGGTGGTCGTGGCACTGGGCACAGCCGATCTGCGTGCCGAGGAACACCCGGACGGTGTTGTCGACGTAGGGCAGCGGCATCCCCTTGTCGCGGAGCTGGAAGCCGACCGCGGGGTTCTCCCAGAGCTTGCCGTCGGCCGTGAGCATCTCGCGGACCCAGGCGTCGTACGGCTTGTTCTCCGCGATCGACCGCTTCACCCAGTCGAGATAGGGCTCGAAGAAGAGGTCCTTCTGGGGCCGCTCGCAGAGCCGGAGGATGTCGGCCCAGAAGTTGTAGGTGTGGCTGACGTAGTCGGGGCTTTCGAGCAGCGACTCGATCAGGTCGTCCCGCTTCGACGCCGCCTTCGAGTCGAGAAACTGCACCGTCTCGTCGAACGTGGGAATCCGGCCGCCGAGCTCCAGGTAGATCCGGCGGACGAACTGGCCGTCGTTGAGCGGCTCGCTGCCGGTGACCTTGTGCTCCTTCCAGTGCTTCGCGAGCAGCTCGTCGATCCGCGCGGCTGCGGCCGCCACGTCCTTCCGGGCGGCGCGGTCCACGGGTGCGACGTGCATGATCGTGCCCGTCGGCTCGCTCATCACGGCCTTCGGAAGGTTGATCTTGGGCTGCTGGTCGGTGGTCTTCTTCGCCGCCCGGGCCGGCGTCTTGGTGGCGGGCTTGCGGGCTGCGGCCCCGGCGGCCCACACGACCGCGATCGCGAGGACGCAGGCCACGGCCCGACGGGCGAACGTTCCGCGCAGGAAGCGCAGGCTGAAAAGAGTCTGCATGATGGTCCTGATGATGATCCTGATGATGGTCCTGTTTGTGGATGGCGTCGCGAGCGCCGCGGACGGCTACGCGTCCTTCGGCTTCGGCATGCCGGCCTTGAACTCCTCGAACGAGAGCTTGCCGTCGGAGTTGGTGTCGATCTTCTTGAACCGCTTCTCGGCGTTCTCCAGCTGCCTGTCCTTCATGCCGGACTTGTACTCCTCGAGCGAGAGGGAGCCGTCGCTGTTGGCGTCCTTCCGCTTGAAGATCTTTTCGGGGTCGAGCTGCTTGTCGGGCGCGGCCGAGAGGGTGAGGGGGGCCAGCGCGAAGCCGGCGCAGAGGACGATCGAGAGCAGCCTGCCGGGGACGTTCATGGGAGCCTCGTTGTGATGTGCTCGGGCGGCGGAATGGCTCCGCCGCCGCTGTCATCCTAGAGAACGGCTAAACGCCGGGAAACGGCGTGTTTCCCAGCCGTTCGTTCAACGTCCAGCCGGCGGAAAGGTTCTGGCGGAAGGTCTGGCCGGGCAGCCCGCCTGGGGATGCTCGTCCGAGGCGTCCGCGGTCTTCAGCCGGTGCAGAAGGCCTTTTCCAGCCGCCGAAGGGCCTCCTCGAGCCGGGCGGTCGGGCAGCCGGTGTTGATCCGGATGAACCCAGGCAGCCCGAATTCCCGGCCGTCGGAGGGCCCCAGGCCCGCCCGTTCGCAGGCCGCCTGCGGGTCGGCGACGCCGGTGCCGCGGCAGTCGATCCACACCAGATACGTGGCCGCCGGCGGGATGCAGGCCAGGCCGGGTGTGCGGACGACCGCGTCCATCACGAGATCCCGGTGGTGTCGCAGGAGCACCAGCAGCCGTCGCCGCCAGCCGTCGCCGTGCCGCCAGGCCGCCTCTGTGGCGGCATAGCCGAGCGGGTTGACCATCGGCACGAGGCCGCCACCGGCCGGCCGCCACCGCCGTGCAATCGCCGCATCGGGCAGGATCGCCGCCGCGCAGCCCAGGCCGGCGATGTTCCAGGTCTTCGACGGCGCCGTCAGCGTGATCGCCCGCCGCGCCGCGGTGTGGTCGAGGCTGGCGAAGGGCACGTGGCCGCGATCCTCGTCGAGCACCAGGTCGCTCCAGATCTCGTCGGAGACGACCGTGAGCCCGTGCCGCTCGGCGAACTCCGCCAGTTGCAGGAGGTCGTCCCGCGAGAAGACCGTGCCGGTGGGATTGTGTGGATGGCACAGCCAGAAGATCTTCGAGCGTGGTGACACGGCCGCCTCGAGCGCGTCCCAGTCGATCGCCCACGATCGGCCCGCCGCGGCCAGCGGCACGCGGACGAGCCGCCGGCCCGCCATCCCGGGCAGGGATAGAAACGGCGGATAGACGGGCGTGAACGAGAGGATCTCGTCGTCGGGCTCGGCGAGCAGACGGGCCGTGAGGGCGAGGCCCGTCACCACACCGGGCGTGCCGACGACCCTCTGCGGGTCGATCGTCCAGCCGTGCAGCGACTCGAGATGCCCCGCGAGCGTTGCCGCGAATCCCGGCGGCTCGTGGGTGTAGCCGAAGACGCCGTGATCCACCCGCCGCCGCAGCGCGTCGAGCACCTCCGGCGGCGACTGGAAATCCATGTCGGCCACCCAGACCGGCAGGATGTCGCGGCCCGCGAAGCGGTCCCACTTCTCGGAGCCCGTGCCGTGCCGGTCGGGGCAGTCGGCGAACGCGGCGTCGGGAGGCTCGCGCATGGTCATCGGATGGGCCGTTCCACTGCGGGGGCGGGCACGGCTACTTCTTCTTGCGGAAGAAGGGGGCGTTTGGCTTGTCCCGCGAGAGCGTGTAGGCCACCAGGTCGAGCACCTCCGTCTCGTTGAGCTGGTCGAGCAGGCCCTTGGGCATGAGCGACTCGCTCGCCGGCTGGATCTCGTCGATGTCGGACCGCCGGATCTCGACGAACTTCGTGGCGTTCTCCGGATCGGTGACGACCGTGATCTTCTCGGGCGACTCACTGACGATCCGGCCGGTCACCGCGCGGCCGTCGGCGGTCTGCACGATGCTGCCCTTGTACTGGTCCGACACGACCTTGCTCGGGTGCACGATCGCCTCGACGAGATCCTTGAGCTGGAAGCGGCCGGCGGCCTGCGTGAGGTCGGGGCCGGTCGCGCCGCCGTCTTCGCCGAAGCGGTGGCAGACCACGCACCGGGCCGCGGCGAAGGCCCGCTTGCCCCGCTGGAAGTCGCGGTCGCCCCGGTCGAGGTTGCCCTGCGTGGCCGCCAGCACCTCGTCGACGGTCCAGGCCCGGCCCGGCCCCTCCGGCTTCGGCAGCGGCGGCGGCACGTAGGGCTTGCGGATGCCGAGCGTCTCCAGGGCCAGCTTGTCGTTCTCGGAGAGGCCCGCGAGGCTCTCGTTCTCGATGTTCGTGAGAAACTTGCGGAAGCTGTTGCCGCCGGCCCAGTCACGGGCCCGCGTGAACCACTCGTGGTAGCCCTTGCGGTCGGCCATGGTCCAGGCGTCCTTCTCGGTCACGATCCGCAGGGCGTAGGCGAAGTGCACCTGCAGCAGGTCCGACCGCTTCTCGAGCGAGGCCTTCACGGAGCCGCCGTATTGCTTGTTGCGGTCGATGAGCCGGCGAAGATCCTCCTCGCTCGGCGCCAGGTTCGTGGACGCGGCGGAGCCGGTGGGCGCCGCGAGCATGCCGACGAGTTTCGTCACGATCCCCGGCGCCCGCACCGCGACCAGCAGGCTCGACAGCTCGCGGTCGAGGTCGAACGAGCCCGACGGAAAGAGCGGGGCGAACGTCGCGGCGATCGTCGCCTTGGCGGCGGCCGGCGGCTCACCCAGCCGCACGAGCGCGAGCTCATAGGCCCGCACGAGGTCGATCGTGGTGGGGGTGTCGAGCGATCGGGGATCGATCGATCCCAGCGCCGCGAGCACCTGCGGCTGCGCCGACTGCTCGGCCTGCCGGGCCACGGCGATCGCGGCCTCGATCCGGGCCCGCGGGTCGGTCGCGGCCAGCGCCTTCTCCTGCCACAGGTCGATCGGCTGGTGCTCGACCGCCACCCGGGCGGCGTAGCGGAGAAACCG
>Ga0209401_1001075_pt1 | contig 18222 bp, 18 predicted proteins | sample M_140807_MF_Meta_FD_187318 | JGI IMG/M metagenome (GOLD analysis project Ga0209401, IMG submission 187318) | Freshwater microbial communities from Lake Montjoie, Canada to study carbon cycling - M_140807_MF_MetaG (SPAdes) (version 2) | ecosystem: Environmental > Aquatic > Freshwater > Lake...
AAAGACGTAATGCTTCACGAATTGCAACACCCAATTCAAGAGGTTGAAAATTGGGCTGTTGGTGGATCGGCTCAAGATTTTACAAAACAAGATGCCGCAACAAAAGCAAGAGACATTCTTAACTGGCGCAAAGAAGTAGAACAACACGCAGACAGATTGGGTTTAACCCCACAAAACAATTCAGATTGGTTTAGTAATGCAGAATCCGCATTGATTAACCATTACGATAAATCAGGCGCTATGAGTTGGTTGCCCCATGAGGAAGCAAGATTTCAAGCAAGCTGGCCTCTTTACAGCAAAGGCACAGACGCAAGAACGCAAGCTGAACAAATGGTAAAGATGTATGGATTGGACACAAAAACGACTCCTTACACTCCAAGCCAAATGTATAAGCGTTTAGGCGGTGAAGTAGAAGCCAGACAAGTCCAAGCAAGGCAAGACTTAACGCCTGAACAACGACTTCAAAACTTCCCCAATGAATTCACCCCACAAAAAGGTGGTTATGGCTACGATACGCCTTTAAGCGATTTACTATATTTAAATCGTCAAGGCTATTTCAAAACACAAGAATAATTTAAATGACTGAAACAACCGAGAAACGCCCTGTTGGTCGCCCATCCCTCTACAAACCAGAGTATTGTGAGGAAGTCATAGCATTGGGTAAAACAGGCAAAAGCGTGGAACAAATTGCTTCAAGGTTAGGGTTATCCATTAGGGTTATGTACAAATGGCGTGATGAACACGAAGAATTTATGCAAGCCTTAAGCGAAGCCAAGGAACATGAGCAAGCATGGTGGGAAGATCAAGCCGACAATTACATGGTTGAGACTAAAGATGGGCCAAGACTGAACGCAACAATCTGGTCAAGGTCTATGGCGGCAAGATTTCCCAAAAAGTATCGTGAGCAAGTCAAGCAAGAGATTACAGGCGCAGATGGTGCGCCATTCCTTACTGGTATCCAAGTTTCATTTGTAAAGCCTAATGACATCTAAGACGCATGGGCAACCCCATTCGTGTTGGAATGTTAAGCCAGCATTCAAGGATGTTGATGTGCGCCTTTTTCTGGCTTTCCAGCGCACCTAGTCAAAGACCGAATTGAGTTCCAACAACCTATGTCAGTAGTTCAACAAGCACTAGCCAAAGCAGAGTTCCCGCTAAAGCTGGAATGCTTGTTTAAGCCATCGCGCTATAAAGTCCTGTACGGTGGCCGCGGTGGGGCTAAATCATGGGGGGTTGCTAGGGCTTTGCTGATTAAAGGCGCACAAGCCCCATTAAGGGTGCTTTGCGCCCGTGAATTCCAGACATCTATCAAAGACTCAGTTCACAAGCTATTATGCGATCAAATCATGGCGCTAGGGCTTGAAGGCTTCTATGAAATCACCCAAGCATCAATCAGAGCAAGGAACGGCACAGAGTTTAGTTTTGTTGGTTTAAAGAACAATGTGGCAAATGTTAAGTCTTATGAGGGTGTTGATGTGTGCTGGGTTGAGGAAGCGCAGACAACCAGCCGAATGTCGTGGAACGTGCTGATTCCTACCATTCGTAAGGAAAAGTCCGAGATTTGGATAACTTTCAACCCAGAATTAGAGACAGACGAGACTTATCAGCGGTTTGTGCTGAGTCCCCCAGAAGATTGCATTGTCCAAAAAGTAAACTGGTCAGATAACCCGTGGTTTCCTGAAACGCTGAAACTTGAGAAGGATGCGCTTAAACACCGTGATCCACAGGCTTATAACGTGGTTTGGGAAGGTTTATGCCGACAGACAGTAGATGGCGCTATCTTTGCCAAAGAAATGCAACTGGCTGAGTTGGATGGGCGCATTACAAAGGTTAACTACGATGCTACAAAGCCCGTTCACGCCATCTTTGACCTTGGTTGGTCTGATGCCACAGCAATCTGGTTCTTGCAGTTTATAGGCATGGAAACCCGCCTAATTCGCTACATTGAGGGCAATCAACAGACCATGAGCGACTACCTAGCCAAGATGCAAACGTTTGGTTATATGTACGACACGCTATGGCTTCCACACGATGCTGAGAACAAAACGCTGGCGGCAAATGGTAGAAGCATTGAGGAAATCGTAAGGGCCGCGGGTTATAAAACCAAAATCATTCCTAGAACGCCAATTACAGACTCAATCAATGCGGCTAGAACATTGTTTACAAATATGTGGTTTGACAGGGATAATTGTCACGAAGGCTTGCAATGTCTACGCCATTACCGTTACGATGTAGACCCAGACACTAAGCAATTTAGCAGAACGCCTTTGCACGACAATTACTCGCATGGCGCTGATGCGTTTAGATATATTGGTCTGATGGTCAATGAGCCTAGAGAGCGCAGAAAGCCCAGACCTACCGCAAATTATGGTAGCCAACACTCATGGATGAGTTAAAATGTCTCCAAATCACTTAGGGCAACATCATGGCTGATGATTACGACTCACGAATTCAAGAAGCAATAGAGTTTCTGAAGTTTGCTAACGATGCAGACACAATGAACCGTCAGGAAGCACTTGAGGACTTGAAGTTTGGTGGTGGTGATCAATGGCCTGTAGAACTGCAAAACTCACGCAATCTTGAGTCACGCCCCGTTATTACGGTGAACAAGGTGGATAACTATTGCCGCCAAGTATCAAATCAACAACGCCAGCAACGCCCAAGAATCAAAGTTCATGCGACAAACACGCATGAGGACATGGTTGATGCACAGACAATTCAGGGCATTATTCGCCACATTGAGGTCAATTCCAACGCTGATCACGCCTATGACAATGCGTTTGAATACGCTGTACGCATGGGCTGGGGCTATATGCGAGTCCGCACAGACTACATTTCTGAGGACTCATTTGACCAAGAAATCTACATTGACCCTGTAGACAATCCATTTACAGTCTACTTTGACCCTAATTCAGTCTTGCCTGATGGCTCTGACGCTGATCGTTGCTTAATTACAACAATGATGCGTAAAGATGAATTCCGCAAGATGTACCCAGACGCAGAAGATGGCGGCACGAGTTTCACCCAGCGCGGTACTGGCGACTCACAGTCCGAGTGGATCACCAAAGAGGATATTCGCCTTGCTGAGTACTATTACACAGTCAAAGAAAAAGCTACGCTGTACCTTTTAAGCGATGGAACAGCTACTTTTGCTGATGACAAGGATTTCTTTACCCGCCTTGACAATTACGGCATTACCGTTGTTGACAAGCGTGATTCTTATAAGAAAACAATTAAATACTGCAAGTTAACCGCTGTTGAAGTGCTTGAGGAACGAGATTGGGCTGGTAAACATATCCCAATTGTTCCTGTATATGGCAGACACATTGTCATTGGTGACAAGCGCAAAAAATTTGGCATGATTCGCTATGCCAAAGACCCACAGCGTATGTATAACTTTTGGCAGACTTCCATCACCGAAGGCGTGGCATTAGCCCCTAAAGCCAAATGGTTGCTGGCTGAAGGTCAGGACGAGGGACATGAAAGTGATTGGGCAAATGCCAACATTAAGTCTTTCCCACTCTTGCGCTACAAGCAGACAGACATTGACGGTCGCCCAGCGCCTCCCCCAGTTCGCCTACAGCCAGAGCCTCCACAAGCGGGAATCATGGCCGCGGCTATGGGTGTGGACAATGATATTAAAAACATCATGGGCGTTTTTGACCCTGCACAGCTTGGGCAAGGCAACATTTCAGGCAAAGCATTGAATGGTCAGCAACAACAAGTTGACCTAACAAACTTTGACTATTACGACAATTTAACCCGTTCAATCAATCACATTGGCAAAATTTGCCTAGATTTGATCCCTAAGATTTACGATACAGAACGAGTCATGCGGATCATTGGGGATGATGGCAAGCCAGAACTATTGACGATTAACCAGCGGGATTCGGTTGGCAGAGTGCTGAACGACATTTCGGTTGGTCAATATGATGTGGTTATGGAGACAGGGCCGGGCTACAACAGCAAGCGCCAAGAAGCCGTGGACAATATGCTTCCCCTGCTATCAGCCGCACCAGAATTGATGCAAGTGGCGGGTGATTTGGTGTTTAGAAACATGGATTGGCCCGGTGCGGACATCATCGCTGACCGCCTTGCCGCCTCTAACCCAATGGCTCAGATTGACGAGAAATCTAAGATTCCCCCTCAAGTTCAGATGCAACTGGCTATTTCCAAGAAGCAAATTCAGGAACTTACCCAACAGCTTCAATCACAGCAAATGCTTATTAAACAGCGTCAAGACGTTGAACAAGTCAAGCAAGAAGCCGAAACTAAGCGAGTGCTTATTAAAGAAACAAACAGGGCGCATGAGTCTGAATTGCGTGATGCAAGTGACCGTGAAGAAATGCGTATGCGTGTGGATGGTCAGGCGCACGATACGATTGTCAAAACACAGACTCAAATTGAGATTGAGCGCATGAAGGCTGAGATTGCTATTTTGTTGGCACAAATGGACAAAAGAACATTAAATAATGCTAGTGCAGAAACAACTGAACGGGCTATTTGAGTTTTTAAAGAATATGTGGTAAAAACCACTAAACCGTACCTGTGAGGTTCACAGGGTCAAATCGTTGGGAAACGTATGTCCGAAAAAGAAGCGGGTCAAGTATTGACTAGCGAGAATGCGGCAGAATTTTATGCAAACAGATTAGGTTTAGCTGAATCTCCAGCGGAGACTGAGGCGGGTGAAGAATCCGAGCCAGTAGCCGAGGATACGCAGAGTGAACCGAAAGAGGCAGAAAAGGAAGCAAACCAAGAGGGTGAGCGTAAGCAGAACCCCAAACTTGAGAAGCGGTTTTCAGAGATAACCAAGCAACGCGAGGAAGCGCGAAAAGAAGCGCAGAATGAGCGTCAAGCTAGGGTAGAACTGGAACAGCGTTTGGCGGCACTAGAACAGCAGAGACAGCCTCAACAACAACAGGCTTTCAATGTTGATCAAGAGCCACAACCAAGCCAGTTTGCTGATGCGTTTGAATATGCGAAGGCTCTAGCAGAGTATTCGACAGAAAAGGCGTTAGCAGAACGGGATAGGCAAGTAGCACAGGCTAGAGAGCAAGAAGCGCAACAAAAGATTATCCAATCTTGGGCGCAGAAGGTTCAGGATGCTAAAGCGGAATTGCCCGATTTTGATGATTTGGTCGCATCTAGTGACGTAGTTGTAAATAACGCGGTACGAGATGCAATTCTGGAGAGTGATGTAGGCCCAAAAATCCTGTATCACCTAGCTGAAAACAATGACCTAGCCAAAAGAATCGCCAGCTTGAGTCCAAATGCCGCGCTAAGAGAGATTGGCAGACTAGAAGCAAAGTTTGAGGCAAAGCCTGATACTAAGCAGACAGCCCCTGTTGTAAGAAGTAAAGCACCAGCACCGATCCAACCGATTCGCGGTGGTCAAGGTCAGCCTGATGTTCCCATGTCCGCTAATGGCGAATGGCATGGTAGTTATCAGGCTTGGAAATTGGCTCGTAAAGCGGGGAAGATTCGGTAAACCTAATCTATTTGGAGTCCTAAAATGGCTAATAATTTATTGACGATAAGCAAGATCACCAACGAAGCGTTGATGGTTTTGGAAAATGAGTTGACTTTCACAAGTGAAGTTGACCGCAACTATGATGACCAGTTCGCTGTTGTCGGTGCAAAGATTGGTAACACAGTCAATGTCCGCAAGCCCGGTCGTTTCATTGGTACAACTGGCCCAGCGCTGAATGTTGAAGATTTTAACGAGACATCAGTTCCCGTTACTTTGTCCACACAGTTTCACGTTGATACACAGTTCACAACACAAGACTTGGCTCTGTCCTTGGATATGTTTAGTGACCGCGTGTTGAAGCCAGCTATTGCCGCTATTGCCAACAAGATTGACCGTGATGGTATGTCTATGGCTACCCTGCAAACTGCCAACATCGTTGGTACTGCTGGAACACCGCCCACAGGCTTGATCACATATCTGACTGCTGGCGCTTACCTTGACTCTGAAGGCGCACCCCGTGATGGCCGCAGATCATGTATCGTTGAGCCTTTCACAAGCGCAACAATCGTGGACAGCCTGAAAGGTTTGTTCGTTCCCCAAGAGGCTATTGGCGATCAATACCGTAAAGGTTTGATGGGTCGTGACTCTGCTGGTATGAACTGGAAGATGGATCAGAACGTGGTAAGCCAAACCTTTGGCTCATTCGCGGGAACTGCTGTCTGTTCAACGACTGCCGCTTCTGGCTTCCTGACTTCTGGTTGGGCATCCTCTAGCACCATCACTTTGACTGCTACTGGTACGGTTTCTCTTAACGCTGGCGATACATTCCAAATCGCTGGTGTTTATGCAGTTAACCCCCAGAACCGTCAAGCCTACGGCACTAACAAACTGCGTAATTTCGTAGTTAAGACTGCCGTTGCCGCTACTGATGGCACTATGTCTGTTGTTGTTAGCCCTGCTGTGATTACCGCTGGTCAATTCCAGAACGTGTCAATTCCAACAACTAGCACTACAGCCGCCATTACGTTCTTTAACAAGACGGGTACTGTTTCCCCACAAAACATCATCATGCACCGCAATGCGTTTACGCTTGCAGTAGCCGATCTGGAATTGCCAGAGGGAGTTCACTTTGCTGGACGTGCTTCTGACAAGGAAATCGGCCTATCCATGCGTGTGGTGAGGCAATATACAATTAACAACGATTCCATTCCTACCCGTTTGGACGTTTTGTATGGCTGGGCCCCTCTGTACCCTGAACTCGCTTGCCGAGTCGCGGCCTAATGGTCTTGGGGGGCTAAACACCCCCCTTCATTAACTTAATTTAAGGAAATATCATGAGCAATCCCGGCCCAGCAAGTACCACAACGATTCACCCCAGCAATCTGGCAACAAATCAGGCAATCCGCTTATTGGCTTACGCCAACGCTGTGCCTATTAGCCAAACGGGTGACGCTTCTGTAACCCTACCGATCAACAACACCACAACCTATGCTGTGACCAATGTTGCCATTACCAACGCTAACAAAGACGTTAGTTCTGGTGCATTGGCTATTTGGACATTACCCGCTGGTCAAGGTACTGAGATCGTCACCAATGCGGCATTGACAAGCAACACATCTTCAGCTTATGTGACCAACTCAACCGTTGTGTCCGCAACTAAGAATGCTAATTTGTCAGCACAAACCCTTTACGTTAAAGTTGGCACAGCCGTTTCTGGCGGTACTGTTGACATTTTCGTTTATGGTTATGACTTCTCCGAGTTTTAATCGGGCATAAAAGAGAAACAAGCCACTCTGTCAAAGGGGTGGCTTTTTCTTTATTTGGCGTTACAATTTAATCATTCTCTAAAGGAATCATCATGGCTCTCCAAACGACAATTTTGCGTGGAAACATCTCCAACGCATTCGTTATGGGTGTGACTTTTACAGCCACAACCGTTGCCACTTCTGGCGCATCTAAGACTGTTACCGTTGCTGGCCTCAAGGTCGGTGATGCAATCAAGGTTACTCTCCCCGCGGCTCAAACAACTGGCGTTGCTGTTGCAAACTCCTACGTTTCCGCTGATGACACTTTGATTGTTCAGTTTATCAATGCAACAGGCTCTAGCGCTTCTGCCGCGGCTGGTACTTACACCGTGGTTGTGAATCGTCCTGAGTATTTGCCCCTTGATTCAAACGCTGTTTAATCATGTCTAATACTACGGTCTTACGTCCTGTAGGAGTTACAACCGCCATTTCGGTGGGTGCTACTTCTACTGCCGCAACGCTGATTACTGCAAGCACTAATGACCAAGTTAACTACGCTTCTTTCATCAACACGGGTGCTACCTATGTTGCTGTCAGCCTTGGCGATGCTAACGTGGCCGCGGCTGTATTGCCTGTAAGCGGCTCAACCACAGGGAACTTTGTGTTACCCGCCTCAATGACAGTTCCAATTGTCTTGGCAGTACCCGCAAGTCCCTATTACGTCCGCATGATCGGTTCAGCCTCTGGCCCATCAATCGTTTATGTGACCCCTGTTGGCGATCAAAGCTAAAGGAAAAAACCCATGTCAAGCGCTAATTCTGTTGCATATACATCATCCACAAATCTTGTCCCTGTGCAAGCTGAATTCAATTCGGCTGGCGTTTGCGTGGGTTTAGTCGGGCCGGGCGGGGCTTACTTCAGCCCCCCTTTGTCCAACGACACAATTACAGGCGCAACCATTGACAGTTCTGTCATTGGCGGCACAACCCCTGCGGCTGTTACGGGTACAACCGTTTACGCTTCTACTGAAATTGGTTACAACGCATCAGCACAGGGAACTGTTACCCAAGCTACAAGCAAATCTACAGGCGTGACTTTAAATAAATCCGCTGGTCAAATTACCATGAACGGTGCGGCTTTAGCTGGTGGAACAACTGTTTTGTTTACTTTGACAAACAGCCTTTTGTCTGCCAAAGACGTTTTGATTGTGAATGTGGGAAGTGGTGGCACTTCAGGCGCTTATTGGCCTTATGTTGCTACTGTAGCGGCTGGCTCTGCCGTGATTGGTGTTTACAACAACACAATTGGCATTTTGAGTGAAGCCATTGTGATCAATTACGCCATCATTCACGGTGCATAAACCATGACAAGCCCATCAAATTCAGACGTTCAGAATTTACTGCCTGTTCAGGCTTATTTCTCTGTTGATGGCGCATTTCAGACATTTATTGGTCAGGGTCAGCCGTTTTATGCTTCTGTAAACCCTAGCCAATCTGGTCTAAACATTACAAACAGCACCATCAATAGCACGACTATTGGGGCTACTACACCGTCATCTGCGGCTTTTACAACTGCGACAGTTTCAACCGCGCCAGTTAGCGGAAATGATGTAGTTAACAAAACTTATCTTGATTATTACGCAACTGGTATTTCTTGGAAACAACCAGTTTTGTGTGGAACAACCACAAACATCACATTGTCTGGTTTGCAAACAATTGACGGTGTAACTGTTGTTGCTGGTAGCAGAGTATTGGTTAAAAGCCAAACGACAACATCACAAAACGGCATTTACTTGGCTTCTGCTACGGCATGGTCAAGAGCGCCTGACGCTGACACATGGGATGAATTGATTTCAGCGTTGGTGTTTGTTGAATCTGGAAGCACGTTGGCGGGGTCTGCGTGGTATTGCACGATTCAGCCGGGTGGCACTATTGGCACAACCCCAATTACTTGGTCAAATTTTTCTGTTGCCGCAACCTATACCGCTGGCACAGGATTAACTCTTGCTGATTATGTTTTCAGCATTACAAACACGGGTGTTTCTGCCGCGGCTTATGGTTCTGCGTCTAAGACCCTGACAGCTACTGTCAACGCACAAGGTCAATTGACTGTGTTAGCCGCAACTGACATAGCTATTGCAAACACTCAAGTCTCAGGCTTGGGAACAATGTCAACCCAAGCGGCTTCTAGCGTAGCAATTACGGGTGGCACGATTAACGGCACAACAATTGGCGGTTCTACAGCCGCGGCTGTTACAGGCACTACAGTTACAGCCAACACGCAGTTTACAGGCGCTGGAACAGGCTTAACGGGTACTGCAACAAGTTTATCTATTGGTGGCAATGCCGCCACAGCCACAAGCGCTACAACGGCTACAAACATTGCTGGCGGTGCGGCTGGTTCTGTTCCTTACCAAACAGCAAGTGGAACAACCGCATTGTTGGCGGCTGGAACTGATGGTTATGTATTAAAGTTAGCGGCTGGATTACCCACATGGGCGGCTGGCGCTTCTGGTTCTGTAACTTCTGTTGCTCAATCCTTTACGGGTGGTTTAATTTCTGTCGGTGGTTCACCCATCACAACATCAGGCACATTGGCTTTGACTGTAGCTGGAACTTCTGGCGGCATTCCATATTTTTCAAGCGCAAGCACATGGGCAACTTCTGCGGCTTTGGCGGCTAATGCTTTGGTCATTGGTGGCGGTGCTGGTGTAGCACCCTCTACCATCACAACAGGCACAGGCGTTGTTACGGCTCTTGGAGTTAACACAGGATCAGCGGGTGCTTTTGTGGTCAATGGTGGTGCTTTGGGTACGCCTTCAGGCGGTACAGTTACCAATTTGACGGGTACAGCCTCAATCAACATCAATGGTACTGTGGGCGCAACAACCCCCACAACTGGCTCATTTACCACTTTAACTGTAACTTCTACAGTTTCTGCAAATGGTTCTGTTGGCACAAGTGGTCAAGTTCTGACTTCTGCTGGTGTAGGTTCAGCGGTAACTTGGACAACCCCTGCGGTTTATGCGACTGTGACTGATGACACAACAACCAATGCAACCCGTTACCCATTGTTTGCTAGTGTGACCACAGGCAATTTGACTACAGAATACGTTAGTTCTACTAAACTCAAATACAACCCAAGCACAGGCGCTTTGACCGCCTCTCAGCTAATCATTTCAGCCTAAGGAAACATTATGGGACAGTTAACTTTTCAAGCAACACTAGGCGGTGCAGTCAATTTGGCTGGCCCTAATACTGCGTCCACAACTACTTTTACGTTGCCTTCTGCTGATGGTTCTAGTGGACAGCCTTTAGTCACAAATGGAAGCGGTACACTTTCATTTTCTGGAACTCCCGCATTAGGAACACCATCTTCAGGAATTTTAAGTAGTTGTACTGTTGATGGCACAGATTCTGTTGGTTTTAGAAACATTCCACAAAATGCTCAAACTGGTAGTTACACAATTGTGTTGTCTGACTCTGGGAAGCATATTTATCATGCTTCTGGTGCTGGTGCGGCAACTTACACAATTCCTGCGGCTTCATCTGTTGCTTTTCCACTTGGAACAGCAATAACTTTTATTAATCTTTCTGCAACTTCCATTAGCATTGCAATAACGACTGACACAATGTATCTTTCAAGCGCTGGTACAACTGGCACAAGAACATTGGCTCAATATGGTTCTGCAACTGCAATAAAAGTTTCTGGTTTGTCATCTTCAGGAATTTGGCTTATTTCAGGGAGTGGGTTGACATGAGTGGCATTCTTCAAACAGTTTTCCAAAATCTTAGGTCATTTATTACAGTACCCGGTGCGCCTACTATTGGTACTGCAACAGTTTCTGGAACAACTGCTTCAATCACCTTTACAGCGCCAGCAAGCAATGGTGGTTCTGCAATTACGAGTTACACGGCAACATCAAGTCCCGGTGGATTAACTGGTTCTGCGGCAAGTTCTCCAGTTTCTGTTTCTGGTTTAACTATTGGAACAGCTTACACATTTACAGTTACAGCAACAAACGCCATAGGAACAGGCCCAGCAAGTGCGGCTTCAAATAGCGTTACTCCATCTTTCCCTGCTTGGTTGCTTAGTTACTACAAAACAGCAACTGACACACGACCAAGTGGAATTGCAGTAGATTCATCAAGCAATGTAATTGTGGCGGCAATGAACGTAATTGCTAAATTTACTAATGCTGGTGCTTTAAGTACTCAAACATTTACAAGTGGTATTACTTATGATAGTGGGTATAAAAATTCTTTTAGCGTTGACAGTTCTGGAAATAGGTATGCTGGCGTAAGTAGAAAAAATAATGGATTTGCTGTAATTAAATACGATTCATCTAATGCTATTCAATGGGGGCAAAGAGAAAGAGCATCTTCTAGCGTAGGTAATATATCTGTGGCAATGGGTACTGGATATGATTCATCAGGAAATGTTTATGTTTCTGGACAGGTATCTCGTCTTGTATGTGGCGATAATTTTACTTACTCAACCCTTGTTAAATACAACAGTTCTGGAACAAGGCAGTGGATTCAATCTTATAACGACCAAACAAGTCAACAATCTTCAAACAATGCATTGACCATAGATACTACTGGTACGCCTATTATTGGAATTGGCCCATTATCTGGTTGCTACAACTTAAATACAATTGTTAAAGTTAACTCTTCAACTGGCGCAATTACATGGCAAAGAACTTTAACTAGAGCTTCCCAAAATTCTAGTGGTGTTATATCTATTGCAAGTGACTCATCAAATAATATATATTTCACAGCAACATATAATTCTGCTGTTGGTGGAGATACAGGAGTAGTTGCTAAATATAATTCTTCTGGAACAATTCAATGGCAAAGAAAAATTAAAGTAACGCTAAGTTTTGGTAATTACAATCAACCAAGTGCGGTAACTGTGGATAGTTCTGCAAATGTATATGTTGCACTTGTTAGTTATTCACCTACTGGCGGCTTGTATACCACTTTAATTAAATACAACACATCTGGAACTTTGCAATGGCAAAGACAAATAGAACAAACTGCGTATGCGTCAGTTACAACTGATACATACAACATGACTTTTGACAATTCTGAATCAAGTGTTGTTCTTGGAATTTCTTGTAATACAGGTGCATCTCCATCAAATCCAAGTTTACAAACTTCTTTGATTTTAAAATATCCTTCAGATGGCTCAAAAACAGGAACTTATACAGTTAATGGGCTTCCAATTATTATCTCAACGGGTGTGGCTACCGATGCCGCTGGTGATGCAACTGATTCCGCTGGAGTTGTTTCTACCGGAAATGTTGCTTTTGCCGCTAGTGTAGCTTTATCGGAAACAACTTCAGCCGCCTCTAACTCAACTGCATTGACAAATTTATGAGCGCATATATCAAACTTACAACACTTGAATATCCTCGCTATCAAGGAGATATTCGTCTTGAGCATCCCGAAATTGGTGATGAATTTGTATGCCCAGACACTTATGCTTATGTTGAAGATTCAGTTATTCCAGAATTTAATGAAGCATTGCAATTTCTTTTTGAAACAGCCCCTATTCAAGTGGATGGTGTATGGCAACAAACATGGTTTGTAAGGGATAAAACAGAAGAAGAACTTGAACTTTGTAAATTTGTAAAAGAAAAATATATTACAAATAAAAATTTAAATGTTCAAGGAAGTGCTCCAGATGTTATTGGGTAATCAATTAAACATTGGTGATTTGCGAGGAATCATGTACGACTTTGAAAAAGCTGGCGACATTTTGCCAAAACATAATCATTCATCAAACGATGTTCACATCACGATTGTGGCGCGTGGCATGTTAAAAGCGTACAGCCATGATTGGGAAAAAGTTATAGAAGCTGGCCAACTTGCTGATTTCAGACCTAATGAACCACACGAATTGATGGCTTTAGAAGATAACACCAGAATTTTTAACATTGTCAAAAAGTATGGTGGTCAATCAAACGATTACCAAACGGAAAACGCATGAGATTTGTTTGGAAAATCTTAGAATTAAAGGGTGATGCCCAAGCCATTATTCAGGCCAAGTATCACGTTTCTTTAATTGAAGATGATCTAAGAATTGAGACTGAAGGGTATTGGGATTTTGACACTAAAAAGGCGACAATTCCAACAGCCCAAGTAACCGAGGAAATGGTTGCAAATTGGATTGATGAAGGCACTACCCAAGATGGAGTAAGTAGCATAAAATCAAGACTAATTGAGCAACTAGAAGCGGTCAAAAAACAGCAAGAAATTGCCTTGCCGTGGAAACCGCCCACATTTAGACTAAGTTAAGGAATCACTATGGCTGTGCCTTATGACATTGTTAGCCGAGCGCTAAAAGACATTGGCGCATTAGAAGCTGGTGAAACCCCAAGCCCAGACGCGGCAAAAGATGCGTTTGAGATGATGAATGACATGATTGACCAATGGTCAAATGAAAACATGATGGTTTTCAATGTCACAGAGATTATTTGCCCCGTTATTTCTGGTCAAACCCAATACACGATTGGCCCTAACCCATCGACTCAAAACTTTATTGGTGCGTCTTTTACAGGCTCAATATCTGGCACAACTTTGACCGTGACGGGCATTGCTTCTGGTGCTATTGCTCAAGGGCAAACTTTAAGTGGTACAGGCATCACCGCGGGAACAAAGATTACGCAGTTTTTGACAGGCGCTGGCGGCAACATTAACGAAGTTGGTACATATCAACTGAACATTTCTCAAACTGTTGCTTCTACAACAATTACGGCTTACTACCAAAAGCCTTTAAACATTGATTCAGCATTTGTTAGAGTAAACACCACATCTAATGGTCAACCCATTACAGGCGGTGGTTTGGACTACCCAATGTCGGTTTTGGCATTGCAAGATTACGAGATGATCGGTTTAAAGACGCTGAATGGCCCGTGGCCTAAAGCGGTTTACTTTAACGCTGGCTCTGATTCTGGAAACTTGTTTATTTGGCCTAGCCCTTCTCAGGGTGAAATGCACTTGTTTGCCAATACCTTGTTTAGCCGCTATGACTCTATGTATGATGATTTAGCGTTACCACAAGGTTACTCAATGGCTCTCAGGTGGTGTTTGGCAGAGCGTTTGATGCCCATGTATGGCAAAGCCTCACCAACGCAAATAACAATGATCCAGACGTTTGCGGGTCAAGCCAAAGCTACCCTTAAACGCACAAACATGAGTCCGCTTGCTGTGGCACGTTATCCTGATGCGTTGCTTACTGGAAAAGCAAAGGATGCTGGCTGGATTCTTACTGGCGGCTTCATTTAAGGGACTACCATGCCAGATTTCGGTTTTGTTGGTTCATCTTACGAAGCGCCTAGCATTTACCAAGATGCTCAGGAGTGCATCAATTTCTTTCCTGAAATTGATCCTGTTAAACAGCAAGGAGAGCGCGGGGTAATTGCGCTTTATCCAACGCCCGGTCTGACTTTAAAAGCCTTGCTTACTAACCAGCAAGAAGTTCGCGGTTTGCATACAGTTTCTGGTGGTGAGCAACTAATTGCGGTGTGTGGGCCTTACGTCTACGCCCTGACAGCCAATTTAGTGCCTTCTGTAATTGGACAACTTAATTCCAGTACTGGAATAGTCCGCATTACTGACAATGGTGTAAATGTTTACATTGTGGACGGTGCTTATCGTTACACATGGTACATTTCAAGCCCTGCAACAGCGGTGTTTCGTGGTTCAACAAGTAGCACAACATTGACTGTTGATAGTGTTTCTAGTGGCACTATTGCTGTTGGACAGTCTTTATATGGAATTGATGTACTGGCAGAAACTGTCATTACGGCTCTTGGTTCTGGTTCTGGTGGAATTGGTACATATACCATTAACAGAAGCCAAACAGTTACAGCTAGGGCAATGAATTCAGCAACCGTGGGCGCGGTAATTACTGCAACTATTGGCGGTACTTTATCAACTGTTGCAATTACAGGAACTGCTGGACAGTTTTCTTGTGCCGCTTCCCCAATGCCATTGGTAGTAGGTCAATCACTTACGATAAGCGGAACTTATGGTGGCACAGGATCAATTTCTGGATATACAAATCCAACTACTTATTACATTATTGCCACAAACGCATCTACCACTTTTACTTTGTCAGCGACTTTGGGTGGTGCGGCAATAACCACTACAGCGGGAACGCCAACTGGTTTAACTTACCAATTTGCACCAACAACATTGAATGTGACCGCTGTTGCAAGTGGAACGCTTCATGTTGGTCAAACAATCCAAGGTGTTGGTATTGCCGCCAACACAATCATTACAGCGCTTGGCACAGGCTCTGGTGGAATAGGAACATACACAGTTAGTAGTTCTGGGTTTATTTCCTCAGAAACAATGTATGCGCTGAATTTCTCAGTTTTGCCATCTTCTGATGGTGCGTTTAGTGGTGCAAACACGGTTGATATTATTGACAATTATTTTGTCTACAACAATCCAACAACCCAGCAATGGGGCGCTAGTGACCTTTTGTCGCCAATTTCACCCCAAACTAGCTATTCTTTAAAAGATGGCGCACCAGACGATTTGGTGGCTTTGATTGTGGATCACCGTGAAGTTTATTTGATGGGTGAAGTTTCATCAGAGGTTTGGACGGATGTGGGCGCTGTGCCTTTCCCATTCCAAAGGATACCCGGCACATCTACCCAACAAGGTATTGCCGCCCCATTTTCCCTTTACCGCCTTGGTAACTCTTTTGCTTATGTTTCCCGCAACAACCGTGGTCAATCTCAGATCATGCAAATGCAGGGTTATATTCCCCAAAGGATTTCCACTCACGCTGTGGAAAACAGTTTAGCCAATAAATACGTTGGTGATGCTATTGCGTGGACTTATCAGCTTGAGGGGCATGAGGTTTACGTTGTTACATTTCCATCTTTACAACTGACTTGGGCTTATGACGCAACCACAGCAATGTGGCACAAATGGCTTTACACAACAGATAAAAACGTATATCAACGTCACCGCGGTAATTGTTGTGCTGTTTTTCAAGGTTTAATTATTGTTGGTGATTATGAAAACGGCAAACTTTACGAATTGGATAAAACCAATTACACAGATGATGGTCAGAATATTCGCAGATTGCGTAGAGCGCCCCATTTGGTGACTGAGTTTCAAAGGCAGTATTTTGATGAATTGCAAATTCAGTTTCAGCCGGGCGTAGGAACTACAGGGTTGTCTGGCCCTGCTCAAATTACTAGCACAAACACCGTTTATTTGGGACAAACATATACAATTACGGCTAATGCAACTTTGACAATTGAAGTTGAAAAGACTTATATTTTGGCAACCCAGCAATCTATTAGTTATCAGACTACAGATAACCCACAAGCGATGCTGAGATGGTCAAACGATGGTGGATCAACTTGGTCAAATGAGCATTGGACAAGCGTTGGTCAACTTGGCAAGTACAAGAATCGTGCTATTTGGCGTAGATTGGGACAAGCCCGTGACAGAATTTTTGAGGTATCGGTAAGCGATCCTGTTAATTTTGTCATTATTTCAGCTAATCTTAAATTGCAAGGGGCAGAAAACTGATGGCTTCATCTGGACTTTCAAGTACACAGCAAGTTAATCCCTATCCACAAGCACCGTTTTTGGATGGAACGACTAATCGCCCTTCACGGTCTTGGCAACAATTTTTTATTAACTTGTTGAACTTTAGTTCTGCCACAACTGCTACGGCAGGGTCTGCAACGCTTCCAGCTAATCCTGTTGGATTTATGAATGTCACCGTAAATGGACAGACTTATAAAGTCCCTTACTACAATGTTTGAGAGAGCCTAAATCATGGACAACACAATCAATTCTTTAGTTTCTCAAACAATGGCTACTGGCGGGTCAACTGACAAACTGACAAACCAATTGCTTGATCAATGGGACAAAATTGGCGTTAAAGATTTGCCCGGTGGTATCTCTTTGCAAGATCGCGCTTCATCTTTGGCAACCACAATGGCGCAAAACGGAATTACAGACCTTTCCAATCTTAAACTTGGTTCAAAAAATATATCTGTAGATGATGAAGGCGGCACAGCCCCTGTAGGTTATTTGACTAACAATGGACAGCAATTAGGTTTCATAGGTAATGTTAATGAAAACCTGAAAGGCAAAGCTGATTACCTTCAACCCAACAATTTAATGTCGTGGACAAGTGAAGGGCATGGCAATGTTGGTTATAAAGCCGTTCAAACTGCTGACGGTGGCGTAGCCATTGTTCCTCAATGGAATAGTTCTAGCGACATGGGGCAAGTTCGTAATGCCGCTAAATTAATTGCGGCTATGTATGGTGGTGCGGCTTTAGGCGCTGGTGCTGGCGCTGGTAGCGCATTAGACGCTGGAATGGGTGTTTATGGTACGGGTGGCTCTACTCTTGGATCAATTGGTGCTTTAGGTGGCGTGGCTGATATGTCGGGGTTAGCTGATTTGACAACTGCCAATAGCGCATTGGGTGGCGCTGGAGGTGCTACTTTGGGTGGCATTGCTGACATGTCTGGACTTGGTAGTTTAGGCGTTGATGGTTTAGGGTCAACTGTTACTGGCATGGGAACAGGCACAGGTTTAACAGCCGCTGGCGCTGGCGGTCTTGGCGGTGCGGGTGGTGTTAGTAGTCTTGGTGGCTCTTTAGGTTCTGGTTTGACTGCCGCTGGTGCTGGCGGTTTGGGGGGGACTCTTGGTGCGGCTGGTTTTGAAGGTGCTTTAGGCGCTGGTTTAGGTGCTGGTGGTTTAGCCGCTACAAACTCTTTGCTTGGTGGGTCTACTCTTGGTTCTACATTAGGTAGTTTAGCTACAGGCGTAGGCGCTGGCGCACTTGGCTCAACATTGGGCGGTTTGTCCACAGGCGTAGGTTCTGCCGTTGGCTCTGGTGTGGGTTCTGCACTTGGCGCTGGCGCTGGTTCAGCTTTAGGCACTAGCCTTGCCACAGGACTTGGTTTATCTGCCCTTGGCAATGTACTTGGAACTGCCGCAAATCAATCAGGCATTT
>Ga0209401_1001078_pt1 | contig 18199 bp, 12 predicted proteins | sample M_140807_MF_Meta_FD_187318 | JGI IMG/M metagenome (GOLD analysis project Ga0209401, IMG submission 187318) | Freshwater microbial communities from Lake Montjoie, Canada to study carbon cycling - M_140807_MF_MetaG (SPAdes) (version 2) | ecosystem: Environmental > Aquatic > Freshwater > Lake...
TCTGATTCTGCGGGACCATCCGAACCGGCCGCATAAAAGGCCAGGGGGGCGGTCGCGTCGTTGGCCCAGTATTTGAGTAGCGGCTCGACGATTTCCCATCCGGCAATCACGCTATCGGAGCGCTGGAACAGGGTTGCGTCACCAATCATGCAGTCGTAGATCAGCGTTTCATATCCAGTGCTGGGAGCATTCTGGAAATAATCACCGTAGTGAAAATCCATATGAACCTGACCGATCGAGATGGTTGGCCCTGGGATCTTGGCCCCAAAACTGAGCTGTGCGCCTTCATCGGGTTGCAGCTTGAGGACGAGTGCATTGGGCGTCAAGGCCTCTGTGGCTGTGTCTTTGAAAAGCGATAGCGGCGGGCGCTTGAACTGGATATAGATTTCGCTGTTGCGTTTGCTCAGTGCCTTTCCCGTGCGCAGGTAGAACGGCACGCCAGCCCAACGCCAGTTGTCGATTTGAAGTTTGAGCGCGGTGTAGGTCTCGGTCATGCTCGCAGGTGCAACGCCGTCTTCGGCTCGATAACCACGCAGTGGCTGCTCATCCCGGGATCCTGCAGCGTACTGGCCCCGAACCGAATCGGTCGCGGCCACGACAGGATGAACGGCTGTGAGGACCTTGGTCTTTTCAGTCCGAATCGCATCTGCCGTGAACGCAGCCGGCGGTTCCATCCCGACCAGTGCTAGCAGCTGGAAGATGTGATTGGGAACCATATCGCGCAGTGCGCCGGTGGTTTCGTAAAACCCCGCACGGCGCTCGACGCCAACGGTTTCGGCGACCGTGATCTGGACGTGATCGATATGTTCGCGGTTCCAGAGTGGTTCGAAAATCCCGTTCGCAAACCGCATCAGCATAATGTTCTGGACGGTTTCCTTGCCCAGGAAGTGGTCCATCCGATAAATCTGACGCTCGGCAACGCTCTTGCGCAACTGGCTGTTGAGTGCCTTGGCAGACTCGACATCGTGGCCGAAAGGCTTTTCAACCACGACCCGACGCCAGCGGTTAGGGCCCTCAGTGACAAGACCCGAAGCACCGAGTTGGTCAACGATCCCCGCAAAGAACCTCGCCGCAACGGCGAGGTAGAACACGACATTCTCACCAGTAGCCTCGGCAGCCGCATTGGATTGCAGGCGGTCGTTCAGGCGGGCGTAACAGGCCGGGTCGCTGAAATCGCCCTGCAAGTACGTGATCCGCGATAGCAGGTTTTGCAGGTGATGCTCGTCCAGCTTTTGCGCGTAATGCTTGTCATTGCCGAAGGCGCGCAGGGCTTCTTCGATCTGCAGGCGAAATGCCTCGTTGGTCAGTTCGAGACGGTCGACCCCGATCAGCGAAAAATGCTCGGGTAACAAACCCGTGCGCGACAGGTTGTAGAGCGCAGGCATCAGGAGGCGCTTGGTGAGGTCGCCGCCCCCACCAAAAATAACCATGTTGCATGCGGGTGCCCGGTCGCCGTGTCGAATCGTTTCGTGATCGTGGTCGTTGTGCATGAACGGATCCGTTGAGATGTCAGAGGTGAACGTTTAGGCGTGCGCTACGAATCAATGTGGCTCTTTGTGGCCGCCGAACTGTTTGCGCATGGCAGACAGGAGTTTTTCGGCGAACGTGTGGTCCTGGCGCGAACGGAATCGAGCGTAGAGGGCTGCCGAAAGCACGTCCGCGGGAACCGCCTCTTCGATCGCCGCCATGATGGTCCAGCGGCCTTCACCCGAATCCTGCACAAAGCCCGAGTAACTACGTAGTTCGGGGTCTTCGGCGAGGGCAATTGCGCTTAGATCGAGCAGCCAGGACGAAACGACGCTGCCACGACGCCAGAGTTCGGTGATGTCAGCGAGATTGAGGTCATAACGACGCTCGGCTGGGATGCTCTCCTGACCAACGCCTTTGAGAATATCGAGGCCTTCGGCGTACGCCTGCATCAGACCGTATTCAATTCCGTTGTGAACCATTTTCACAAAATGGCCGGATCCGGCAGGGCCAGTGTATAGGTAGCCGTGTTCTGCTGTGGAGTGCAGATTTTCGCGACCAGGGGTTTTGTCAATCGTTCCGATTCCTGGTGCCAGGGTCTTGAAAATTGGATCAAGGTGTTGAACGGCTGCCTGATCGCCACCGATCATCATGCAATATCCACGTTCAAGGCCCCAGACTCCGCCGCTAGTGCCGACGTCGATGTAGCGGATCCCTTTTGATTCGAGCGCATGGGCCCGGCGCACGTCATCTTGATAATTGGAGTTGCCGCCGTCGATGATGATGTCACCCGACTCGAGGATCTGGCTCAGCGCTTCAACGGTGTGTTCGGTGATTTCGCCCGCCGGCAGCATGACCCAGACGGCGCGAGGGTGGGCCAGTTTGGAGACTAGATCTGCCAGGTCTGTGCTTCCGGTGGCGCCTTCTCCTACCAATTGGGAGATCGCGGGAGTACTGGCATCAAACACCACGCACTCGTGATGATCGCGCATTAGACGCCGAACAATATTGCCGCCCATTCGGCCCAGGCCAATCATTCCAAGTTGCATCGTGTGCCTCATTATTGTGAGTTGGTTGTGAGTTGACCGTGAATCATAAGGGGAAAAGTGTGACAGCACGTGAAGCGGTTGACCCTTCAGGGGTTGAAACGCCATTTGGGCAGTTAATGCCAGAAGCCGTGATGGATGCGATTGAGGCGGTTGGCCCTCGGTGCGACGGTCGGTTGATGGCGCTCAATAGTTTCGAAAATCGGGTCTATCAGATTGGTATTGAGGATGGAGGGGTTGAACGGAGCTCCGATAGCTTTCTGATTGCCAAGTTCTACCGACCTGGGCGTTGGAGCGATGAGACAATTCAAGAAGAACACGACTTTCTGGCTGAGCTGGTGGCGGGCGAGATTCCCGCGGTTCCCCCCATCGTTTTAAATGGCACCACTCTTCACCATCATGGTGCCCATCGATTTGCGCTATTTGAGCGCAGGGGTGGCCGGGCTCCGGAATTGGATGATGACCGCGTGCTGGAGCGGATCGGTCGTTTCATGGGGCGGCTACATCGCGTTGGATCGTCGCGGTCTTTTAAGTCGCGTGAATCCGTTGACATCGAAACCTTTGGCGATCGCCCACTCGCCTGGCTGGACCAATCGAATTGGATTCCCCCGGAACTCAAAGCTGCGTGGGCCGCCGTTACGCAACTGGCGATGGCGGGCGTGCGGCGCGCATTCGAACGGGCTCAGGGCATCGAGTTAATTCGGCTGCACGGTGATTGCCATGCCGGAAACATTTTATGGACCGATGCGGGCCCACATTTTGTGGATTTTGATGATTCCCGAACTGGACCGGCGATTCAGGATCTTTGGATGCTTTTGTCGGGTGATGGGACGTCACAGTCGCGCCAACTGACGCAGGTCTTAAAGGGATATCAGACCTTTGGCCGATTCGATTTGCGCGAGCTGCATCTGATTGAAGCCTTACGAACGCTTCGCTACGTGCATTACACTGCGTGGATCGCGCGGCGCTGGGAAGATCCAGCATTTCCTGCCGCGTTTCCGTGGTTTGGGTCTGTGCGGGATTGGCAGGATCGGATCCTGGCGCTTCGTGAGCAGGTGGGCGCGATGGAGGAGCCGAGGCTCGAGCCTTTGATGGATTAATCAGATCGGAGTCTGTTCTGCATGAGCGCGCAAAATCACGGTCAACCCTTTCGGGTGATGGTGCTGGCGGCGTTGGGGGTGGTCTTTGGCGATATCGGAACATCGCCTCTTTACGCCTTCAAGGAAGCTTTTTACGGCGCTCACGCGATTGCGCCAACCCCTGAGAACGTTTTCGGCATTTTGTCGATGATGTTCTGGTCGGTGACGATCATTGTCTCCCTTAAGTATGTGTCCATCGTCCTGCGGTTCGATCACCGCGGAGAGGGCGGGGTTCTGGCTCTGCTGTCGGTGGCCCAGAAGGTGATTGAGCACCGTCCCGAATTAGCCTGGTTGGTTGGGGCCTTCGGCGTTTTTGCCGCCTCACTTTTCTATGGCGATGCCATCATCACGCCCGCCATTTCCGTGCTGTCCGCCGTCGAGGGTTTGAGCGTTGCCGCGCCGGGGTTGGAGCGTTATGTGGTGCCAATTTCCATCGTGATTTTGATTGGGTTGTTCAGCCTCCAGCGTCACGGAACTGCCGACGTCGGGCGGTTCTTTGGCCCGGTCATGATTCTGTGGTTTGCAACACTGGCGCTACTTGGTTTGATCCATATCGTGGAGATGCCAGAGATTCTGGGGGCTATTGACCCGAGTTATGCCATCCGCTTTGCCGTTGATCGTCCTGCGCTGGCCTTTGTCGCGCTGGGCTCGGTTTTTCTGTGTTTAACGGGCGCCGAAGCCCTCTACGCGGATATGGGCCATTTTGGTTTGCCATCGATTCGGGTTTGCTGGTTCTTTTTGGTTTTTCCCGCGCTGATGATCAATTACCTGGGTCAAGGCGCTTTGGTGTTGACGGACCCTGCTGCCAGCGAGAGTCCCTTTTTCATGCTGGCCCCCGAATCTTTTCAATTCCCGCTCGTGATCCTGGCGACTCTTGCCACGGTGATTGCCTCGCAGGCCACAATCTCGGGCGCATTTTCGGTGACCCAACAGGCCTCGCGTCTTAATTACTTACCCCGGTTGCGGGTACTGCATACCTCTGATCATTCGCAAGGCCAGATTTACATTCCAATCGTGAACTGGATCTTGCTGGTCTCGGTCGTTTTGCTGGTACTCGCCTTCAAGTCTTCGGGCGCTCTTGCGGCCGCTTATGGTTTGGCTGTATCCGGAGACTTGATCATTTCGAGCGTCTTGCTGGCGGTAGTGTTGGCGCACCAGGAATCCCGCCGGATGCGCTGGCTCTTGATCCCGCTCGCTGCCTGGTTTTGTCTCGAGCTGGCTTTTCTTGGCGCGAACTTATCCAAATTCTTCGATGGGGGATGGTTCCCGCTGACGGTGGCGGTCAGTGTGTTCACCATGCTGACGACTTGGCACCGCGGCACGATGATTTTGCGCGCCCGAAAAGTAGCCAGCCCCGAGGCGCGGGGGGACGCAGTGGACTTTGAACTCGAGCGCACCACACGGGTGCCGGGGACCGCGGTTTTTTTTAGTTCTTCCCGCGGTGGGTTTCCGAGCGCGTTTCTGCATAACCTTAAGCACAACAAGATCGCGCATGAGCGTCTCGTTTTCCTGACCATTGCGTTTGATGATCGACCCCGTATTGGGGACGAGGAGCGGCTAGAATTGCGCCGCAGTTCACACGGTGTCGTCTATCTCACTGCACATTTTGGGTTTCGCGAGGATCCTGACGTGTCGACGGTGTTTCGATTAGCCCGTCGGCGGGGCCTCGATGTTGACCTCGGCCAGACTTCTTTCTTTACGAGCAAACCAACGCTCGTGTCCGTTTCGCGCCGAGGAATTATGGGATGGCGTCGTTCGATGTTTGGCTGGATGCTGCAAAACAGTCCTTCGGTCGCTGACTATTTCCGTCTGCCCCCCAATCGAGTGGTGGAGATGGGCACACAGATCGCCATCTGAGCAAGGCTATGACTGCACGCAAGACAGAATACTCGGAAGGGTCGATCCGGGTTCTCAAGGGCCTCGAGCCGGTCCGACAGCGGCCGGGAATGTACACACGAACCGAGAATCCGCTGCATATCGTGCAGGAGGTGCTCGATAACGCCGCCGATGAGGCGCTGGCTGGATTTTGCAAGACCATTACGGTCACACTTGAGGTCGATGGTAGTGTCACGGTCGATGACGACGGGCGAGGTATCCCGGTTGGCATGCATCCGGAGGAAGGCGCCCCAGTGGTTGAAATTGTCTTTACCCGGTTGCATGCGGGGGGCAAGTTCGACAAGGCGTCAGGCGGTGCTTATAGTTTTTCGGGGGGTCTGCACGGCGTTGGCGTGAGCGTCACCAACGCGCTATCGAGCCGCCTTGAGGTCACGGTGTGGCGAGAGGGCGGACAGCATCATCTCGTTTTTTCCGGCGGTGATGTGGCGCAAGCGCTCCAGTCGCAGCCCGCCCCGCGCGGCAGTCGGCGCTCCGGTACCCGGGTTCAGGTCTGGCCCGATCCCAAATACTTTGATTCGCCGGCGATCTCGCAGTCAGAACTGGAGCGCCAATTGCGCGCGAAAGCGGTTTTGCTGCCGGGTTTGCAAACTGTGCTGGTGGAGGCCCGCACGAGCCGTGAGCAGACTTGGTGCTACGCCGAAGGCTTGCGGGGTTATCTGACCGAGGCGCTTGCGTCGGGTTCCTCGTCGCATGCCTCAGGTGCTTTGGTGGTCCCGTTGTTTGAGAGCCAGCAATATGCCCCCGCTGGCCACGAATCATTCGCTGAAGGCGAGGGGGCCTCGTGGTGCGTCGGCTGGACCGAGGAGGGTCAGACGATCCGTGAGTCCTACGTCAATCTGATCCCGACGCCCGCTGGAGGCACGCACGAGAGTGGTTTGCGTGAGGGACTTTTCCAGGCGCTCAAATCATTTGTCGAACTGCATTCATTGCTCCCCAAGGGCGTGAAACTGATGCCCGAGGACGTTTTCGCGCGGGCAAGCTTCGTCTTGAGTGCAAAGGTTCTAGACCCCCAGTTTCAGGGCCAGATCAAGGAGCGACTCAACTCGCGGGACGCGGTTCGCCTGGTCGGCGGTTATTCCCGCCCTCAGCTTGAGTTATGGCTGAGTGAGCATGTCGATTTTGGTCGTAAGTTGTCGGAGCTGGTGATTCGTCAGGCTCAGGCCCGGCAGCGCAGTGCACAAAAAGTTGAAAAGAAAAAGGGTTCGGGCGTCGCCGTGCTTCCCGGCAAGCTCACCGACTGTGAAAGCGATGATCTAAGCCGTAACGAGATTTTTTTGGTTGAAGGCGACAGCGCTGGCGGTAGTGCCAAAATGGGGCGTGACAAAGAGTTTCAGGCGATTTTGCCCCTGCGCGGAAAGGTGCTGAATACGTGGGAGGCAGATCGGGACCGTTTGTTTGCCAACAACGAGATCCACGACATTGCGGTTGCCCTCGGGGTTGATCCCCATGGCGTGAGCCCCTCGTTGGGCAAGGCGCCCTTGATTGATTCGGCGTTGGTTCTTTCCGGACTGCGCTATGGACGGGTTTGTATCCTGTCGGACGCCGATGTCGACGGTGCCCACATCCAGGTATTGTTGCTGACCCTTTTTTGGCGTCATTTTCCTGCGTTGGTCGAGCAAGGGCATGTCTACGTCGCTCGTCCGCCGCTCTATCGGGTCGATGTGGCAGCGCGTGGCAAGCGCCCGCTGCGCAAAATTTATTGTCTCGATGACACCGAGCTCTCACACACTTGCGACCGTCTCCGCAAAGAAGGTCTGACCGATGCCGCATGGTCGATTAGTCGATTTAAGGGACTGGGTGAAATGACCGCGGAGCAGCTTTGGGAGACCACGCTCAATCCGGATACGCGGCGTTTGCTTCCGGTTGGCTTGGGTGATGTGGATGAGGAAGCAACCCGCATGCGATTTACGATGTTGATGGGGAAGGGTGAAGCGCTCGCGCGGCGCGCCTGGCTTGAAGAGCATGGCAACGAAGTCGAGGTTGACGTATGACCCAGAAAAGTTCCGTGGGTGCCGCTAACGGTCGGGTCTCGGGTGCCGCTATTGGTGCAATCGTCAGTGCAATTTTTGCTACGACATGTCTGCTTGTGTTTAGCCCCACTGCGGCAGAGACGCTCGGTGAGGTCAACACGGCTTTCAAGCTGATCGGACCTGACCACAAGATCGTCATCGAGGCCTATGACGATCCTAAAGTAACTGGTGTTGCCTGCTATGTCTCGCGGGCCAAAACTGGGGGAGTGAGTGGCGCACTCGGGCTGGCTGAAGACAAGTCCGAGGCCTCAATCGCCTGTCGTCAGGTCGGCCCAATTGCCTTCAAGGGCCCACTGCCTCGTCAAGAGGTCGTTTTCGATGAACGACTGTCGTTTCTTTTCAAGAAACTTCACATCGTTCGAATCGTCGATCCCGCGCGCAACGCGCTGGTCTACCTGACCTACGCCGATCGTTTGATCGAAGGCAGCCCGCAAAATTCTGTCACGGCCGTTCCGGTCCCCGCCAGTACGCCCATCCCACTACGCTGAATTAGCGCAGCGGCTTGAAGCGGATACGCCTCGGTCGGGCCGCTTCTTCGCCGAGGCGCTTCCTGCGGTCGGCCTCATATTCTTGATAGTTGCCGTTGAAGAAGTTGACTTGGGAATCTCCCTCGAAGGCGAGGATGTGGGTCGCAATCCGGTCAAGAAACCAGCGGTCATGGCTGATCACCAGCACGCAACCCGCAAATTCCAGAAGGGCATCTTCGAGCGCGCGGAGGGTTTCGACGTCAAGGTCATTCGAGGGTTCATCGAGTAGAAGGACGTTGCCGCCGGCAATCAGTGTTCGGGCTAGATGCAGCCGGCCGCGCTCGCCCCCGGACAGCAGGCTGACTTTCTTGTTTTGATCACTTCCCTTGAAATTGAAACGACCGACATAGGCTCTGGAAGAAACTTCGAAGCGGCCAATCGTCATGAGGTCTGCGCCGTCGGAAACAGACTCCCAAACCGTCTGGTCGCCGCCCAAGGATTCGCGCGACTGATCAACGTGAGCGATCTTGACCGTAGGGCCGATCACGATGGACCCACTGTCAGGCGTTTCACGTCCTGTCATCATTTTGAAGAGTGTCGATTTGCCCGCGCCGTTGGGGCCAATGATCCCCACGATGGCACCCGGGGGCACAGCAAAGCTCAAATCGTCGATCAGCAGTCGCTCACCAAAAGCCTTACGAACGTTCTTGAATTCGATGACTGTATCGCCGAGACGCTCGGCAACCGGGATGAAGATCTCCTGCGTTTCGTTACGCTTTTGATATTCATGACTCGAGAGCTCTTCAAAACGGGCTAGTCGGGCCTTGCTCTTTGCCTGACGGCCTTTGGGATTCTGACGAACCCACTCGAGTTCCTTCTTGAGGGCCTTTTGGCGCGCACTTTCACCCGATTCTTCCTGCCGCAGACGCTCTTGTTTCTGATCCAGCCAGCTGGAGTAGTTTCCTTTCCAAGGGATCCCGTGACCGCGGTCAAGTTCAAGAATCCATTCGGCAGCGTTGTCCAGGAAGTAGCGGTCGTGCGTGATCGCAACGACTGTCCCCGGGAACTTATGCAGGAATTGTTCGAGCCAATCGACGCTCTCCGCGTCGAGGTGGTTGGTCGGTTCGTCTAGTAACAGCATATCGGGCTTCGAAAGCAGCAAGCGGCAGAGCGCGACCCGACGCTTCTCTCCTCCCGAGAGATTTCCAATCGTGGCCTCCCAAGGCGGCAGCCGCAAGGCGTCCGCTGCGATCTCGAGTTGATGTTCGACATCGCCGCCATCTGCGGTGGCAAGCAACGCCTCAAGATCTGCCTGCTCGGCGGCCAGCTTGTCGAAATCTGCATCGGGCTCACCGTACGCCGCGTAGACCTCGTCAAGCCTTTTTTTGGCTGCAGCAATTGACCCGAGTCCTGCCTCGACCGCCTCGCGAACGCTTTGTGCAGGATCCATGTCCGGTTCTTGCGGCAAGTACCCCACGTTGAGGTTGGGCATCGGGCGGGCTTCCCCCTCGATGTCCTTATCAACGCCCGCCATGATCTTCAGAAGCGTTGATTTGCCCGAGCCGTTAAGCCCCAGGACGCCGATTTTGGCCCCCGGAAAAAACGAGAGCGAAATATCCTTCAGGATCTGGCGTTTGGGCGGCACGATTTTGCCGACGCGATTCATGGTGTAGACGTACTGGGCCATAGGACTGTGTCAACGGTGTGTGGGGGATCAAATTCAATGGTACAGCCTCTATACTGCCCCCGCTGATCGGAGCCCCGCGAGTGTATGGATGACCTAGTGACGACTGTAGAAGCCCCCGTTCCACCTGACGATGATCAGGCCATTACGCTGGCACGTTACGCCGAAAGGGCTTACCTCGACTACGCGGTTTCAGTCGTCAAGGGCCGCGCGCTGCCCGACGTTTGTGATGGTCTTAAACCGGTTCAGCGGCGGATTCTGTATTCAATGGATGCTATGGGTCTGGGCCCGACCTCCCGACCGGTTAAGAGTGCCCGAGTTGTGGGTGATGTATTGGGCCGCTTTCATCCACATGGCGACCAGTCCGCTTATGACGCCCTTGTGCGATTGGCTCAGACCTTCACCTTGAGATACCCGCTGATCGATGGGCAGGGTAACTTTGGCTCTCGCGATGGTGATGGCGCGGCGGCAATGCGCTACACCGAGGCTCGTCTGACACCGTATGCCCGGCTATTGCTCGATGAAATCGACGCGGGGACGGTTGATTTTGTGCCGAATTACGATGGTTCGACCCAGGAACCCAGCCTCCTGCCATCCCGCTTGCCGATGGTGCTACTCAATGGGGCCTCTGGGATTGCCGTGGGTTTGGCCACTGAGATTCCACCGCACAATTTGCGTGAGGTGGCCGCCGCCGCCGTGGTGGTGATGCGCGACGGCGACTCGCTGGGCGCAGTGCTTCAGGTCTTGCCCGGACCCGACTTTCCGGGGGGCGGTCAAATCATTTCATCGGCAGCCGAGCTACGGGAGATCTACGCGAGCGGGCGCGGGTCGATCAAGGTCCGGGCAAGCTGGAAAATCGAAGACCTTGCGCGTGGGCAGTGGCAACTCGTTGTCACCGAGCTACCGCACGGTACCTCGGCACAGAAGGTACTGGAAGAAATCGAGGATCTGACCAACCCGCGGCCCCGCCTCGGCAAGAAGACGGTCAGTCCCGAACAACTTCAGCTCAAGCAGACGATCTTGAGTGTTCTCGAACGGGTACGAGATGAGTCGGGCCGGGAGGCGGCTGTTCGATTGGTTTTCGAGCCGCGATCATCACGACTCGCCCAGTCAGAATTTATTAATGTTCTGCTCGCGCATACGAGTTTGGAAACATCGGTGCCCTGCAACCTGGTGATGATCGGTCTCGATGGTCGTCCCCGCCAGAAGGGGCTACTCGATATTCTGCGCGAGTGGTGTGAGTTTCGAATTGCGACCGTCACGCGGCGAACCCGGCACCGTCTGGAGCGGGTGGATGATCGAATCCACATCCTTGAGGGGCGGCTCCTGGTTTTGCTGTCGATCGATGAAGTCATCGCAACGATCCGCGAGTCGGATGAGCCCAAATCCGCGTTGATGGCGCGATTTTTACTAAGCGACCGGCAGGCGGAAGACGTTCTTGAGATCCGTCTGCGCCAGCTCGCCCGGCTTGAATCGATCAAGATCGAACAGGAACTCGCCACGTTGCGGGCGGAGAAGACCACGCTCGAAGCGCTGCTTGGTGACTCGAAAGCGATGCGGCGCCAAGTGATCCGTGAGGTCGAGCAAGACGCCAAGCAATACGGTGATCCACGGCGCACGCGGATTGAAGCCGCAACCCGCGCGGTGGTTGAAGTGCGCATCGTGGATGAGGCGGTGACGGTTATCGTGTCGGAGAAGGGCTGGGTTCGAACGCGGCAGGGTCACGGCCATGACGCCACGCAGGCCAGTTTCAAGCCGGGCGATGGGTTTGACGGTTCGTACGAAGCCCGCAGCACCGATGCATTGCTTGTAATCGCGTCGGATGGGCGCGTCTTTTCGGTTGCGGTGAGCGCGTTGCCCGGTGGGCGGGGTGATGGCCAGCCTGTGACGAGCTTGATTGATTTGGCGCCTGGCAGCAAAGTCGCCTGGGTCTTTGCGGCGCCTCCTGATGGAGGCATTGTTTTGGCCACCAGCGGCGGGAACGGTCTGTCTTGTCTTGCAAGCGATTGGATTGGTCGAAACCGCAGTGGAAAGTCCTTCCTGACAATCGAACCTGATGATTGGCTCCTGCGTCCAGTCTTGCTTGGGTCGGAGGCGGCTGGCAACGGGGCGGCCCGCTTCGCCTGTCTGTCTTCGGGGGGACGTCTGCTGACTTATCCGGTTGCTGAAGTCAAAGTACTGCGCAGTGGAGGGCGTGGCAGTTCACTCATGGCGCTCGAGGCTGGTGAGCAACTCGCGGCAGTGGAGGCTTACGGCGGTACCGGAATGTTGGTCCGCGGTACGGGAAGGGCGAGCAAGTCTGTGGAAAGAACCATGAGCGCCCGCGAATTGGCGAATTACGAAGGCTCAAGGGGCAAAAAGGGACGTTTGCTCGAGCCGCGTGTGAAGGACGGTCAACTGGTCCGCATTGCCGCCGCGGCCCCTGTTTTAGATGCTTGATTTCCGTTGCCAACGTATTGGCTTCTTCGGCTGCTTTGTGATCGCGAGCGCCGCATTAGGTTTCGGGTTGTTTGCTCAGCTTGTCTGGCACATGCGTCCCTGTCCTTGGTGCACCCTGCAGCGGCTTATTTTCGCCTCGCTATTGATCGCAAGCCTGCTTGGGTTGTTGGCGAGTCTTGCCGAGTCGCGCCTGGATTCGCGCAGCAATCAGTGGACCCCGATTGTGCGGCTCGGCGTTCGTGTGTTGGTGATCAAGCTGGCATTGGCTGGGGTCGCGGCAGCGGCCTGGCAGTCCTTTGGCTTGGTGGATGCTGCGGGGTGCTCGTTGACCCTTGCGGACCGCATCGTTCAGGCGACCACGCTCGATGTGCGATTGCCCTTGTTATTCTCCGCGACCGCGAATTGTGATGAAGCGAATGTGCCGCTTCTGGGGGTTCCCTTTGCTGTCTGGTCGATGCTGATATTTGCATTCATTGCTTTCCTGATGATGATCGCATCAACGTCAACATCAACACCAACATCGACCTCGTCCCAGAACCCTAGCGATTAACGTCGACGATGACGCGTCCCAGGACGCGACCTGCCAACAGTTCAGGGGCCAACCCAAGGGCTTCTTGGAGACTGATTTCGCGCGCAGCGATCGTGTCCAGAATGGGACCGGACAAATCACGTGCCAGGCGTGCCCAGGCTGCTTTGCGACGCGGCATTGGACATTGCACACTGTCGACACCGACTAGGCTGATGCCACGCAGAATAAACGGCGCAACGCTGGCCGGGAAGTCCATCCCCTGGGCGAGTCCCGTTGCGGCAACGGTCGCGCCATAGCGCAGGCTTGCACAGATATTGACGAGGGTGTGGCTTCCGACGCAATCAACGGCACCTGCCCACCGTTCTTTGCCAAGTGGCTTGCCGGGCGTATCAAAGTCCGAACGGGGCAAGACCTCGGCGGCCCCGATCGAGCGCAGCCACTCGGCCTGATCGGCTTTGCCAGTCACTGCGACCACCCGATGCCCCACTTTTGCCAATAAGGCGACCGCGATGCTGCCAACACCCCCACTGGCACCCGTGACCAAGACGTCGCCCGCGCCCGGTTCTATTCCTTGGTGATTTAACGCCTGGGTGCATACCTCGACGCAGAGCGCAGCCGTGTAGCCAGCGGTTCCGATCGCCATCGCGCGACGGGGGTCGATGGAGTCGGGTAATTCGACGAGCCAGTCGGCGGGTACGCGAGCGCGCTGCGCGAGACCGCCCGGGTGGGTTTCCCCCGCGCCCCAGCCGTTGAGGACGACTGCCTGACCTGGCGTGAACCTGGGGTCGCGGCTCGATTCCACCTTGCCGGAAAAATCAATGCCAGCAATTAGTGGGAACTTGCGCACGATTGGCTTTCCGGTCAGGGCGAGCGCATCCTTGTAGTTCACGGTTGACCAGTCAACGCGAATATCCACACTATGCGCGTCGGCCTCGATCAAGAGTTCTTCGCCGACCGTTTCGACCGCGATCGATAGTGCTTTTCCAGTCGGGTCGCTGGGGTCTTTGCGAACAACAATGGCACGAAACATGAGGTCTCCGGAGGTTAAATAGAATTCGTAATGATCTTAATGCATGGCTCTTGAAAACCGGCTGATCGGCCCCACTTTTCGGCGAAACCTTGAGTTGACGCGGCATGCGTAGCAACGCAAGCGTGGCAACGGCAACGAATCAACTGAACCTTTATCGACGAGCACCCTATGAGCGAGATTGAATCCAAACCCCAGACGATGGGTTTCCAGGCCGAAGTGCAGCAGCTGCTTCACCTGATGATCCATAGTCTTTATAGCAACCGTGAGATCTTCTTACGAGAGTTGGTTTCGAACGCATCTGACGCCTGCGACAAACTGCGGTTCGAAGCCCTTGATCATCCCGAGCTCTGGGAGGGTGATTCTGATCTCGCGATCGAGGTTGACTTTGACGAAGCAGGTCGGACGATCACGATTCGCGACAACGGGATTGGCATGTCCCGCGAAGAAGCAGTGTCTAACCTTGGAACGATTGCGCGTTCTGGTACGAAGGAATTTTTGTCGCGGCTCGACGGCGGCGGCCGTGGTGACGCCCGCTTGATCGGGCAGTTTGGTGTCGGTTTTTATTCGTCCTTTATCGTTGCTGACCGGGTCGAGGTCAGGACACGCCGGGCAGGCCTTCCTTCGTCGGATGGCGTCTGCTGGATCAGCGAGGGGACGGGGGAATTCACGGTCGAGTCTGTGGCGTTGCCCAAGCGCGGAACCGAGATTATTTTGCACCTGCGGGCGGATGATTCAGCGGGTACTGGCGCCGATGAAGACGGCGAGAGTGGTCTCTCGCGACTGTCGGATTTGTTGAGCGGTTGGCGTCTGCGCTCGATTCTGCGACGCTACAGCGACCACATCTCGTTGCCGATTCGAATGCGTGCACCCAAGCCTTCGGGCGACGAGGGCGCTGAAGTGGCAGACGCCGTTGAGGTGGAGGACGCGATTGAGGACGATCACGCCTCGCCTGAAAAAGCCCCCCCGGGCTGGGAGATGGTAAATCAGGCATCGGCGCTCTGGACCCGCTCAAAATCAGAGCTCGATGACGACGCCTACAAAGCGTTTTATCGTCATACGAGCTCAGATTATGAGGATCCACTTGCTTGGTCGCACAACCGCGTTGAAGGGCGCACGGAATACACCCAGTTGCTCTTCATTCCCGGGCGTGCTCCGTTCGATCTCTATGATCGACAGGCAAAACATGGCCTGCGTCTCTACGTCAAGCGGGTCTTCATCATGGAGGACGTCGAGCACCTGCTGCCGTCCTATCTGCGCTTTGTGCGTGGGGTAATTGATGCGGCTGATCTGCCCCTGAATGTCTCACGCGAAATTCTGCAGGACTCACGCGACGTCAAAGCGATTCGCGATGGCAATACCCGTCGAATCTTGGGTCTTCTTGAAGATCTTGCTGAAAACAAGAAAGAGGACTACGCCAAGTTCTGGAGCGCGTTTGGCGCTGTCCTCAAGGAAGGTTTGGGCGAAGATTTTGGCAATCGCGAGCGGCTGGCAAAGCTGCTTCGATTTGCAACGACCCATCAGGATTCGGCGGTTCAGGACATCGCTTTGGCCGATATCGTCGGGCGTATGAAGGCCGGCCAAGAGTCGATCTTCTACATCACCGCAGACAGTTGGCAGGCGGCGCGCTCGAGCCCCCACCTTGAAGCGTTCAAAGCGCGTGGTGTGGAAGTCTTGCTTCTGACTGATCGGGTCGATGAATGGATGCTTTCCTACCTGCGGGATTTCGAGGGCAAGAAGCTGCAGAGTGTTGCGGCCGGGGACTTCGACCTGAATAAGCTGGGTGAACCCGCTGACGGGGCATCCAAGACACCGCCGGCGGATGATCCGGCTGATGCAAAACTCGTCGAGCGCATCAAGGCCAGCCTTGGTGATCGCGTCAAGGAGGTGAGGGTGACCCAGCGGCTGGTCGATTCGGCCGCATGTCTGGTTTCCGCCGAGGGGGATGTCAGCGGTCATCTTGAACGAATCCTTCGCGAAGCAGGGCGTGAAGTTCCGTCTCGCAAGCCCATCCTTGAGGTCAATCCCGGGCACCCGCTTGTGCGGCAACTCAAGTCGCAGCTTGCGTCGGAATCGGGTGCTGATGGCGTCAATGCGCAGTTTGATGACTGGGCTTCGGTGATCTTCGATCAAGCCATGTTGTCGGAAGGCGGGCGCCTTGAAGACCCGGCGGGTTTCGTGAAGCGCCTCAACGATTTGTTGCTGTCCTTGGCCCTGAGGTGATTTGAACTTGGGTCAGTCGTGAGCAAGCGGGGCCGTCTCTACGAATCCGTTAGTTTTTCGGAGCTTGATGGTGTGCGATATCTGCACCTAGGAGATAGTCCCTGGGTGCAGAGTGCAATTCGCCTGGAGGCCCCGCACGCACTCGAGCTCGAGTACGTGCAACAGATGACGGCGTGGTTGCTCTTTCTGCATGCGCCGGCGCAAATTGCATTGCTTGGCCTTGGGGGAGGCTCGCTCGCACGTTGGAATTTGCGCCACTTGAGGCAATCCCGACTGGTCGCAATTGAGCACAACCATGCAGTCATTTTGGCCGCGAAGTCGATGTTCGGTCTTCCCGCCGAGGGTCCTCGATTTGAAATCGTTCACCAGGATGCGCTCGAATGGGTTCAGGCCGCGCGCCCAGCGACCTATGGCGTCGTTCAGGTCGACCTTTACGACAGCAAAGCCGACGGGCCAGTGCTGGATTCGGTTGATTTCTATCGTGCGACCCGCCGTCTGTTGCCGGACTCCGGCGGTCTTGTTGCGGTGAACCTATTTGGACGCCCGAGGGCGCTCAAACAGAGCTTTGCCCACCTAAAGATCGCATTCGACGATCGAGTCCGTTTGATGGCGCCAATTCGAGCGGGTAATCGGGTTGCCCTTTGTTTTCATGGGCCGAGTTTTCAGGTTGATCACGGCCTATTGGCCAGGCGAGCAAGCTGGCTCGAAAACCGATTCGGCTTTCCCTATCCTCGTTGGCTTGAAGGTGTTGAAGATTGACGCTGAGGATTGAACTTGCCCACCCCGATGATTTGCCGAGGATTGTTGAGATTTATAACTCGACGATTCCGAGCTTTCGGGTAACCGCCGACCTTGAACCCGTCAGCGTCGAGTCTCGACTGGAATGGTTTGCAACGCATCGCACCGCGGTTGAACATCCAGAGAGCAACCCCAAACGTCCTTTATGGGTCGTACGCAAGGGTCACTCTGTCATTGGGTGGCTTAGCTTTTCGGACATCCACGAGCGAGCGGCCTATTCACGAACGGCCGAATTGAGCCTTTACATTGCCGAGGAGTGGAGGGGGCAGGGGGTCGGTGGCCGGCTTCTGGACAAGGCGATCGCTGAGGCGCCCTCACTCGGGTGTGTCCGTTTGCTCGCCCTTATCTTTGGCCACAACGAGGAGAGTCTCGCGCTCTTCGCTTCCCGCGGATTTCAGCGATGGGGTTTTTACCCTGAGGTGGCTGAGCTCAATGGCGTTGAGCGGGATCTGGTCGTGATGGGGATTAAGGCGAACGCGAATGCGAATACGAACGCTAACGCATCAACGCACGCATCGCCCGATCAAGCCCGGCCATCGTGACTGGATACATGCGGTCGCCCATGAGTTGCCGCATCATGGCAACCGATTGTCGGTAGGACCACACGCCCTCGGGCTCAGGGTTGAGCCAGGCATGGCGCGGAAAGCGGTCCAGTAGCCGTTGAATCCACTCTGAACCAGCCTCTTCGTTGTGGTATTCGACGGAACCACCGGGTTGCATGATCTCGTAGGGACTCATGGTGGCGTCGCCCACGAACACGAGACGCCAATCCGGATTGAACTTGCGGATCAAATCCCAGGTGGCCGTGCGCTCGGTTGACCGTCGACGGTTATTCTTCCAAACATGGTCGTAGACGCAATTATGAAAATAGAAAAACTCAAGATTGCGAAATTCACTACGGGCCGCTGAAAACAGTTCTTCCGTCCGACGGATGTGGTCATCCATCGTGCCGCCGACGTCCATTAGCAAGAGGACCTTGACGCTGTTGTGACGCTCAGGACGCAGGCGCAGGTCGAGCCAGCCCGCGTTGCGGGCCGTCGCGCCAATGGTTCCGTCCATATCCAGTTCGTCGGCCGCGCCCTCTCGTGCAAACCGACGTAAGCGCCTGAGCGCGATCTTGATGTTGCGAGTGCCCAGTTCGACTGTGTCGTCATAGTCACGGTAGGCGCGTTGCTCCCAGACCTTGATTGCGGTTCGGTTACCGGCTGAGGGGCCCCCAATCCGGACGCCTTGGGGGTGATATCCGCCATTTCCAAATGGGCTGCTACCGTTGGTCCCGATCCACCGGGAACCCCCCTCATGGCGTTCTTTCTGTTCTTCCAGCAACTTCTTCAGTCGTTCCATCAGCGCGTCAAGGCCACCACCTTCCGCGAACGCAGCATCGATCGCTGCCTTCTCTTCGGGGGTGAACTCTCGTTGCAAAAGCCGCTTGAGCCAGTCGTCCGGCAATTCAC
>Ga0209401_1001080_pt1 | contig 18163 bp, 16 predicted proteins | sample M_140807_MF_Meta_FD_187318 | JGI IMG/M metagenome (GOLD analysis project Ga0209401, IMG submission 187318) | Freshwater microbial communities from Lake Montjoie, Canada to study carbon cycling - M_140807_MF_MetaG (SPAdes) (version 2) | ecosystem: Environmental > Aquatic > Freshwater > Lake...
AAAAACCATACGGTTATCTTGGTTTTGGTGAATTTTCAGTATTTATTTTCTTTGGCTTAGTCGCAACTATTGGAAGTTACTATGTTCAGACTCAGCAAATAAACTGGGAAATAGTTTTACTCTCTATTCCAATCGGGTCATTGTCATGTGCGATTTTAGTAATTAATAATCTTCGTGATCGCCCATTAGATCAAATAGCCGGTAAACAAACTTTGGCGGTTAAGTTAGGTGATCAAAAAACTCGATTCTTCTATGGATTCTTGCTACTAATCACGCAACTAAGTGTGCTGCTAGCGATAAGTATCAATAGACAAATAACTCTCGTATTTATTTGTTTACCCTTGGTATATAAAGTTTTAATGCAGGTATTACGTGGAGCCAAAGGGGAAGAGTTAATAGCTGTTTTAGGCAAAACTGCAAGGGTCCAATTGATTACTGCGGTGTTAATTTCACTTGCGTTACTTATTTAAGATTAGATAGGGGTAAACTAAGCACATGCTTAAATATCTATTTGTTCTAGCTTTAATCATCAATATTTTTGCCTTTGTAGATTGCGCAATAACCCCGCAGGAAAATGTGAGACGTTTTCCAAAATGGGGATGGCTATTGATAATTTTATTTATTGGATCATTTGGCGCAATTGGTTGGTTTATTGCTGGCCGACCAAGAAAGCCTGGTCAAAATCGTGGTGGGCGTGGGCGAATCATTCCACCTGATGATGACCCAGACTTTTTAAGAAAGTTATAAGCCTGAGTATGTGTGGCGGCCGGTTCCCCACACATTTATATAAATGTAATTAAATAAGAATGTTGAACCAGCAAATAAACATAACCATGCAGCTTTTCTGCCACGCCAACCAACTGTTACCCGTGCATGTAAATATGCTGCATAAGCAACCCAAGTAATAAATGCCCAAGTTTCTTTTGGATCCCAACCCCAGTACCGACCCCAAGCAGACTCTGCCCATATAGCACCAGCGATAACAGCAAAAGTCCAAAGCGGAAATACCAATGCAACTAATCGATATGAAAGATTATCTAAAACTTCAAGTGATGGAAGCTTTTGTGCCCAGATCGGACGAACACCTTTTTGTTCATAACGATCTAGAATTAAATAAGCGCCAGCAACACAATTTGCTAATAGGAATACACCACCAGAAATTATTGCTGCTGAAACATGGATTATTAGCCAGGTGGATTTTAATGCTGGAACTAGCGGAGCACTCGGCCTATAAAGCAAAGTTATTGCGGTTCCTAAAGTTAGAAGAACGGCTAGTGAAACTGGAAGTCCAAGCCAACGTAATTTATATTTCTTAAGTGCAAATAAATATGCGCCAGAAAAGGCAAATGCACCTGTTATTGAAAACTCATACATATTTCCCCACGGAACTCTGTTGGCCGATACTCCGCGAAAAATAACTCCAGTAGTTAACAGTAGGAATCCTAAAACCATAAAAGCGCTTGCCAATCTACCAATCCGCTCAGTTCTAGAAAAATCTAGTTTTGTTTTCTTAACCGATTTAGCCGGAGTTTTAACCGACCAAGCAACCTCAACTGCATGCGTAAAAAAGGCAAGTGTATATAAAGCCATCGAAGCATAAATAAAATCGTTTGATAGTAAAGCTGTTGATGTATTACTCACTACCTAACTCCTTTACTAGTTTCTTAATCTCATCTTCAAGACCTGGTATGCCATTTTTCGCTAAACCTGCAATTTGTGTCTTTCGTCCTTGTTTAATCCAAATTCGTCTCTGTCTAGTAAATAGTGAGATTAGTAAACCAGAGATCGCAAGTATTGCACCAAGTAAAGCGTATCCCTTCCCGGGATCATTAATGATTTGTAAATTAACCCAAGACTTCCATCCTGTAAATGTGATGCTGCCCTCACCGAAGTCATAGCTCTCATTAAGTACTAAGGCTTTCAAGCCAATTCTTTCCATTTTGCTGGTATCAATCCGATAAACCGATTGCGGAACTCCAGTATTTAGACCTAAGTCACCTTTCCAAACTGAAATTAATAATCGCGGATCTAAAACTTCTGGGTAAGAAGAAAACCCACCGCGAACTGGATCTCGATCAGCAGTTGGTAAAAATGAAGAAACAAACCCAATTTGCGGTTGCATGTCCGGAATTTTTATTGCTCCAATTGAGGAAAGGTTTGAATCCTGTGGCAAGAAAGGTGTTGGGCCATCAAATATAACTTTGCCACTCTTGTCTTTAACAATAACTATTGGTGAATGACCGTTAGCTTGTAAAAAAATCTTGGTGCTTCCAAATGTAAGCGGTTTATTTACTTTTATAATTTCTGTATTTTCTTTCGATCCTGCTGGATTAGCAGCTAAAACAGTTAGCGTGTAGTCAAGTGGTGCATTAGTTGCCGGATCATATTCGGCTTTAAAATCTTTAATTGTTAACGCAAATGGGGGTAGCGAATCCTCTGCTTGATACTTCCCAAAGCCTAAAATATCGTAAGAGGTAGGAGTATTTATAAACCGATCACCTACATTCACTATGGCATCGCCCTTGCTGCCAAATAATGAGCCGACTCCGACAGCAATTAAAATTAAAACTAACGAAAGGTGAAAAAGTAAATTTCCACTCTCTCTGGCATAACCCTTTTCTGCTGAAATCGAATTAGCATCCCTACGGATTCTAAACCGTATTTTTCGCAGCCGTGCCTCTACTAAATCCAAATCAACTTTCTTTATTTCAGTAAAGTGTTCCATTCGATCTAAATATTTAGGTGTAATTGTTGGCGCAGCACCAATTGCCTTTAAGTGCCCGATACTCCTTGGCAATACGCACCCGATTAGTGAGATAAAAAGTAGTAAATAAATAGCACTAAACCATGGTGAGCTGTAAACATTAAAAAGGCTAAATCGGTCTAACCAAGCAGCAAGCGTTGGGTTGTCAATAAAGTATTGCTTAACTTGGATTGGATTTTGACTGCGCTGCGGAAATAGCGAGCCCGGAATTGCAGCAATACCAAGAAGTAAGAGCAAAATAAGTGCAGTACGCATGCTTGTTAATTGGCGCCAACACCACCGAAGAAATGATCTACTATCTAAAACAGTACTCATTAGATTAAAGGGATAAAACCAGTTATAAGATCACGTAAAGAATTCATTAATTGATCCCAAAGATTTGTAACTTGAAGCAAGCCAATTATAATTAAAAGCGACCCACCGATTTTAGTAATAGAATTTCCGCGTTTTGCAATCATTTTTCTAAATGGTTCTGCTTTATCTAAAAACAATCCCATTAAGATAAAGGGAGCTCCGAGGCCAAAACAATATGCAGCTGACAGAATTGCACCACGTTGCGCTGTTGCGCTTTCAAATGCCAGTACTTGAACGGCTCCCAAGGTTGGCCCAATGCAAGGAGTCCAGCCAATACCAAAAGCAAACCCGATAAATGGGGCTGATATTAAGCCGGTTCGCATCTTCCAACTTGGTTTAAAACTTCTATAAAACTTTTCATTAAATAAAAATATAAGTCCAAGTGCAATAGTAAGTAAACCAAGTACAACGGAAATAGTTCTTGAATTTTGAGCAATTTTTGACCCAAGTTGTCCAAACAACAAACCATAGGAAATAAATAAGGCGGTAAAGCCAGATACGAAAAGTACTGACCCAAGCAATACTCTGCTTCTATTTCTAGTATCACTCATCCCAGATGCATAGGAAAGATAGCCGGGAACTAAGGGAATAACACATGGTGAGAAGAAAGAGATTAATCCAGCCAGGCATGCAAATGCCATCGCTATTAGCAGGTTGGCATCAAATATTTGATTAACAAAAAAACTACTCATCAGCTAACACCTTATCTAGCAATTTCTTAAAAGTTGCAACAGTTACTTCGCCACTTATCCGAACTGCAACTTTACCATTTTCATCGATAATGAGTGTGGTTGGAATTGCATTCGGAATTATTGATCCGCTAAAACCCAATAATAATGCGTCATCAATAAATGTTGGATAGGTTAATTTAAAGTTTTCATAAAATGCTTTTGCAGAAGAAAGATTATCTCTAGTTAAAATTCCAGCAAATTGAACTTGTGGGTATTTAATTGAGAAGTCTTGCAAGACTGGCGCTTCTGCTCTACATGGAGCACACCAAGAAGCCCAAACATTTATTACTGTGACTTGGTTTAAATTAAGAGTTTTAACACCAGAAGTTAAAGTAGTCCCAGATATCAAGGGTGCATCTTTTCGTTCAGATTTTTTAACAAAAGTAGCATTGCCGCTGCCAGCAACAAAAGAATTTTCATTTTGTGCTGAAATGCCACCACCAGCGCAGCCAGTAAGAAGTAGTAGGCTTAAAAAAACTGAAATAATTTTCATTATTTTTTTGGTAGTAAATGTTTCGCAGGCTCTGAATATGAAACTGAAGAAATCATTCCTTCGTTATCTAATTCAAATGAAGTTACCGATGCCAGCGTACATTCACGTTTTCTAGGATCATGTAACAATCTTCGCCCCTCTACCGCAGAGCGTAAAATCCAAATTGGCAATTGATGTGAAACACAAATTGCATCTTTACCACCAGCGGCATCGCGAGCAGCAAATAATCCTTTTAGCATTCGACTTATTAACTGTTCGTATGGCTCCCCCCATGATGGTTTCCATGGGTTATACAAGTAGCGCCAAGAACTTGGATGGCGTAATACTCCGCTTCCTAATTCAAATTTTTTACCTTCAAAGATATTACTGGCTTCAATTAAATTCTTATCTGTAGTTAAAGATAGCTTGTGCTTAGCAATAATTGGTGCAACAGTTTCTTGTGCTCGCTGCAGTGGAGATGAATGAATTGCACCTAAATCTAATTTGGCTGACCATTCACCGATCACAGCAGCCATTTCGTTACCGCGATCACTAAGGCGCCATCCAGGTTGCAGACCATAAAGAATCTTTTCTGGATTATGAACTTCGCCATGTCTGACAAAGTGAATTGTTTGCGCCATGGTGATAAGCATAAAGCAGAAGAATTGCCTCTCCTTCGCTAGGGTAGTGATATGGCGCTCACCCAAAAGCGAGTTGCGTTCTTTGATGTCGACAACACGCTATTAAAAGGTTCTACGCTCTTTTTCCTTGGGCGTGGAATGTATCAACGGGGCTTTTTCACAAAAAAAGACATTTCAGCATTTGTATTAGCAAATTTAAGATATCGATTAACTGGGAGAGAAAACAAAGATGAAATTACTAGATTTCAAAATGCAGCGTGCGAATTTATAAAAGGGCATAACGTAATTGAGATTGAGAAGATCGGACAAGAAATTTACGACGAGTTTGTATCCCCTGCTATTTGGAAAGGCACAGTTGATATTGCGCAGGAGCATTTATCTAAAGACGAAGAGGTTTGGTTAGTCACAGCTACACCACTTGATATGGCAAATTTAATTACAAAACGTCTTGGTTTTACCGGCGCACTTGGAACCAAGGCGGAAGTAAGTAATGGTGTTTATACCGGAAAAATGATTGGTAATTTATTGCATGGTAGAGAAAAAGCATTGGCAATTAAGGATCTTGCTGGCAATAATGGATTTGATCTAAAAAATTGCTATGCCTACTCTGATTCTCACCATGACATTCCACTTCTAGAAGCGGTGGGAAATCCTCGGGTGATTAACCCAGACACATTACTTGAGATTAGGGCGTACCGCGACAATTGGCCAGTTTATGATTTTAGAAGAGCTCGCCGAATTAAAAAGTTTTTTGGACCCACCGCTGGCCGAATTGCAGCACTTGCCTCTTTACTCTCGCCAAGAAAGATAAAACGCAAAGGTAAATAGCCCACTTAAAACCCGAGTAAAGTAGGCCAGTTATGTCTACTGTCGCGATCACTTTTGCTGAAGAACTACGCGCGCGCTCAGAAGAAGATCTCGGTGCAATATTTAAATTCCGCCCTGATTTAGTTACTCCAGTTCCAAATGATTTCTCAGCCCTTGCTGCACGCGCCACCTCAACACCGTCATTAGTGCGCGCTATAGATTCCCTAAATTTATGGCACTATCAAATAATTGAAGCAGCCTGCGTACTACCTGAACCATTTAAGAAATCTGAATTAATCGCAGTTACTAGTGAAGAGACAACATTCGCTTTAGATTACCTATGGCAAATGGGATTGTTATATAAAGAAGGAAATAATTACCGTACGCCAACTAATTTAAAGCTTTTAATCGGAAATGAGCCTGTTGGCTTAGGGCCAATCTCTTCTGGCAAAGTTGATTTTGCGAAGTTAAAAGATGTGCCAAAGGCATCTTTAGATGTACTAGAAAAATTAACTTGGGGTCCACCACGGGGACAGATCACAAATATCAAAAAGCCTGGGAGCGCAATTGGTTGGTTGCTAGATAACAATATTTTAGTTGCACTTGATTCTCATACGGTTGCCTTGCCTCGAGAATTTGGAATCAAGTTACGCGGCGGAAAAGTGCATAAAGAGTTAGTAACCAAGGCAGATGAGTTATCTGGTAGGAAAGTTGATCAAAAACAGATTGATTTAGCTGCAATTGCCAACATCTCAACAATTTTAAGATGGTGTGAAGAGTTTTTGCATAACCTTTCAGATGAGCCACCAACTGCGCTTCGTACTGGCGGTATTGGAGTTCGTGACTTAAAAAGAATTGCTGAACACTTAGGGGTAGATGAAACTTGTACTGGTTTCATTGCTGAACTTTGTTATTTAGGAGGATTAGTTGTAATTGACCCCGATGATCAAATACTTCCAACCTCAGCTTTTGATATTTGGTTAACAAAACCAGCTGAAGAGCGTTGGTACTCACTGGTGGTTTTATGGCTTGATACATCCAGAGTAAGCGGCTTAATTTGTAGAGCATCTGATAAAAATATTGCACCACTTGGTCCAGAGTTAGATCGGGCCGGAGTTTCATTGATCAGACGAACAACACTTAAAGTTTTGCTTGAAACTCCGCAAATCTCTCCTGACCTTGGTGTCTTACAAAAAATAGTTAAATGGTGGAATCCGCAACGGGCAAATAATGATTTTATTGAATGGAATATCCGAGAAGCAGAATGGCTTGGTATTACTGGGCAAGGTGCTATTTCTACATTTGGGAAAAACTTACTTACCATGCAAGAAGAATTAGGAATTGAAGATGCACTTCCAAAACCGGTTGATCATATTTTAATTCAAGCAGATAACAGTGCGGTTGCTCCTGGTCCACTAACGGCAGAACTTTCAGCTGAAATGGGAACTATTGCAGATATTGAAAGTCGTGGTGGTGCAACTGTTTATCGATTTAGTGAAGCATCAATCAGGCGTGGACTAGATCATGGTAAAACTGGCGATCAAATAAAAACCTTTCTTACTAAAACTTCTAAAACTCCAATGCCGCAACCGCTTGATTATTTAATCGCTGATGTTGCAAAGCGTCATGGAAGATTAAGAGTTGGTACTGCTCAAACTTATATTCGCTGCGAAGATGAGGGCTTGGTGCAACAAATCTTGCACGATAAAAAATGTGAACACTTGCGCTTGCGCAAAATTGCTCCTCAGGTTTTAGTTTCAGATCTTGAGTTAACTGAAGTAATTAGTGAGCTAAGAGATTTTGGTTATTTGCCGGCAGCCGAAAACGCTAGTGGCATTCTGCTTTCTCAACCAAACTTACGCCGTGCTAAATCTCGACCGAAGCCACCTAGAATTATTTCCGAGTTCACTTCACCTAAAGAAAGTATTATTACCGCTGCAGTTAAAACAATTAAAGCTGGTGAGCGAAGTCGTAAAGTTGATCCGATCGTGCCTGGAACTTCATCTAATGAAACACTGGCGCTGATTAATGAATATATTGACGAGAAGCGGACTCTTGTGATTAGTTATGCTGACAATAATGGAGGTGTTTCAAATCGAATTATTGAGCCAATTTCAATCTCGCTTGGAACCTTAACCGCCCGAGATGAGACCACTGGCGAGATTGCACAATTTCGCATCCCACGGATCAATGGCGTAGCACCTTCTGTCACCATTTTAGAAAATAAGGCAGACTTAGACCTATGACCGCACTTATAGATATCCAGCGCTTGGTTGAGTGTGAGTCTCCAACTGAAGATTTAGCATCATGTAATCAGGTTGTTGATTTAGCAGTTGAAATTGCAAATAAATTATTAAAAATTCCAGCAACAAAAATAGATGAAAATGGTCGCCCAGTATTTTGGTGGGGAGCAAAAAATCCAAAGATAGTTTTGCTTTGTCACTTAGATACAGTTTGGCCAAAGGGTTCATTTCAGCCAACTTGGAAAATTGAAGCAGATATCGCAACCGGCCCAGGTGTCTTTGATATGAAAGCTGGATTCATACAAGCACTTTATGCCGTTTCACAAGTAAGTGGTGCGCAAGAGAATGTTGCACTAGTCGCAACAACAGATGAAGAAACTGGCAGTGCAACATCAAAAGAATTGATTGAAAAATTAGCCAAAACTGCACAAGCGGTATTGGTTTTCGAAGCTTCGTTAGATGGAAAAGTTAAAACTGGTCGTAAAGGAACTGCGATGTACCAGGTAGTTGTTACTGGAAAAGCCTCGCATGCCGGCCTTGAACCTGAAAAGGGAATTAATGCGACTACTGAACTTGCAAAATTAGTTATGCAAATTGCAGCACTTGAGAATCCTGAGTTTGGTACAACTGCTGTTCCAACTGTTATGCAATCTGGCACAACAACAAATACTGTACCTGCGTTAGCAAAATTAGATATTGATGTTAGATCTTTTACAATATCTGAGTTAAATAGAATAGATAAATCAATTCGGGCGTTGTCCAGTGATATAGCCAAGGTTGAAGTTACTGGCGGAGTTAATCGACCACCACTTGAAACATCAAGTTCTATGGAGCTATACGAAAAGCTAGAGAAGGTCGCAAAAGATTTAGGTTTATCCCCGATCGGCCATGCAAGTGTTGGTGGAGCAAGTGATGGCAACCTTGCTGCTGCTGCCGGAGCTAAAGTATTAGATGGTTTAGGTGCGATCGGAATGGGCGCCCATGCCCCTAGTGAATCGATAAAAATTACAACAATAGAAGAAAGAATTAAGTTAACGACTGCATTTATCAATGAGTTGCTTAAATGAGTGATGGCCCATTAATTGTTCAAAGCGATAAAACACTTTTATTAGATATCGACCACATCCTCTCTGATGAATGTCGTAGAGCGATCGCAGCCTTTGCAGAGTTAGAGAAATCTCCAGAACATATTCATACCTACCGGTTAACTCCGCTTGGACTTTGGAATGCTAGAGCCTCTGGCCATGATGCTGAGCAAGTAGTAGACGTATTGCTTAAATACTCAAGATACGCAGTTCCACACTCCTTATTAGTAGATATTGCCGAGACTATGTCTCGCTATGGTCGACTTCGACTTGAAGCCCATCCAGTACACGGCTTGATATTAGTTTCAAATGATCCAGCAGTACTGAAAGAAGTAACCCGGGGCAAGAAAGTTGCACCGATGCTTGGTTTGCAACTTGATGAAGAAACTATTGTGGTTCACCCTGGGCAGCGCGGATTTTTAAAGCAGGCACTTCTTAAATTAGGCTGGCCAGCAGAAGATTTTGCCGGTTATGTAGATGGTGAACACCATGAAATTGCGTTAAAACAAGATGGTTGGAAGATAAGAAAATACCAAGAGTTAGCTGCCGAAGGTTTTTGGCATGGTGGCTCTGGTGTTGTAGTTCTGCCATGTGGTGCCGGTAAAACAATTGTTGGCGCAGCTGCTATGGCCCATGCAAAAGCAACAACGTTAATTTTAGTTACAAATACAGTCGCTGCCCGACAATGGCGGGAAGAATTATTAAAACGCACAGATTTAAATGAAGATGATATTGGTGAATATAGCGGTGCTAAAAAAGAAATTAGACCGGTAACTATTGCTACTTATCAAGTAATGACAACTCGGAAGCAAGGGGTTTATGCCCACCTTGATCTATTTGACGCTATCGACTGGGGCTTAATTATTTATGATGAGGTTCATTTATTACCTGCTCCAATATTTAGATTCACAGCAGATATTCAATCTCGCCGCAGATTAGGGCTAACAGCAACCTTAGTTCGTGAAGATGGAATGGAAGGTGAAGTATTTTCACTTATCGGTCCAAAACGTTTTGATGTGCCTTGGAAAGAGATTGAAGCCCAAGGTTATATTGCACCAGCTGACTGTGTTGAAGTAAGAATCACTTTAACTGATGCTGAAAGACTAAATTATGCAACCGCTGAGCAAGAAGATAGATATCGTTTTTGTGCAACCTCTCAAACTAAAAAAGATGTTGCAATAGCACTTGCAAGGCAGCATGCAAATGATCAAGTATTGGTTATCGGACAATATTTAGAGCAGTTGGACCAACTTTCTGAGGCACTTGGAGTTCCAGTAATTAAAGGTGAGACTCCAGTTAAAGAGCGGGAAAGATTATTTGCATTATTTCGTACTGGTGAAATTAAATGCTTAGTTGTATCAAAGGTCGCTAACTTCTCTATTGATTTACCGGAGGCAACAATAGCTATCCAAGTTTCCGGCACATTTGGTTCACGCCAGGAAGAGGCACAGCGCCTAGGTCGAATCCTTCGCCCTAAAGCAGATGGTAGGACTGCACGGTTTTACTCACTCGTTGCAAGAGACACTGTTGATCAAGATTTTGCACAAAACCGGCAAAGATTCTTAGCGGAACAAGGTTATGCATACCGAATTATTGATGCAGATGAGGTAATTAATAAAAATTAAGATTTAATCGCTGTGGTAAATCGCTCTAAATCTACCCGCCAATAATCGTGGATTTTATTATTAATTAAAATTACCGGAACTTGCTCACCAAACTCTTTTTCTAGTTCACTATCATTGTCAATTAATACGATATTTAAAGTAAATTCGTAGTCATTAATAACAGAGTTAATTCGATCAATTGCAATCTCGCACAGGTGACACCCGCTACGTGAATAAACCGTTACCTCTTTCATCGACAGTAACCTTTACTTAAAAATATAGCCATTAACAACCAATTCTTTATATTAATTTGCTTAATTATTGCTGATAACTTCAGATCTAGCACGGTCTAATCATCTCAGACTGTTAGCCTTCAACCCATGCGGTTTAAGTCAATACTCACATCAATCGGGCTAGTGATTGGTCTTTTAACCACCCCATTTTCGATTACGACCGCTACTGCTCTTCAAATAAAGAGTGCTCCAGCGAATTGGGGCTACATATACGCAAGTGGAAAAACTGCCTCAGTTCAAACTGTTGAGAGAAATTCTTCTGCATATATTGAAAAGAAGAGTAATTTTATTATTAACTTTAATACTGTTCCAGCAACTGCAAGAGATGCGGTACAGGCAGCGGTTGACACCTGGTCTGAGAACTTTGCCTCTGCTGTGCCAGTAAATGTGAATGTAACTTGGAGTAGAGCCTCAAGCTATGGAATCTTAGCTGCTGCTAGTGCTAAGAATAATTACGCAAATTTTCCTGGCGCTCCAGATAAAACTTTATATTATGCATCTGCTCTTGCTAATGCTTTAGCGGGTAAAGATTTAGATCCGGCAAGTCCAGAAATTGAAATATCAATTACCTCAGATGCTCCTTGGTATTTCGGAATAGATGGAAAGTGTCCACCAAGAAGTTATGACTTACGATCAGTAATTTTGCATGAGATGGCTCATGGGTTGGGTTTTATTTCTGGAAATTACTACGATGAATTTTCTGGCTTTGGAAGAATTACCCAACCAACTCCATTTGATGCATACGCACTGCTTCCAGATGGGAGGCGCTTAGCTGATATGCCTATTTCATCACTAGAAACTGGTAAAGCTTTAACTTCAACTTTGCTGTGGTCAGGTGAAAGTGCAATAAAATCTAATAACGGTGTAAAGCCTTTGCTATACACACCTACCATTTATGAACCTGGATCATCTGTTAGTCATTTAGATGAAAGAACATTCTCTCAATCTGGCGAGAATGCAGTAATGACTCCAAATTTAGATTCTGGCGAAGTTTTTCATTTACCCGGGCCACTTTTGTTGGCGATGTTTGATGACATGAGAAGAAAGCCACCTGCTGGAATTGCTTACGGACTGCCTGAGTCGCCCCAAAATTTTCGGGCAATAATTAGTGATAAAAGTGCAATTTTATTGTTCGATCTCCCAGCGAATTTCCGATCTGCTCAAATTGAAAGTTACTTAATAAAAAATATTAAGACTGGCGAGCAAACAACAGCTTCTGAAAGCCCAGTAGTAATTACTGGATTAAAAAATGGAATTAATTACAGTTTTTCAATCATTGCAAAAAATGCTGTTGGTGATTCTCCATCTGTCTTATCAAACTCTGTGATACCTCAGACTGTTTGGAAAGCATCCGTTGTAGATTCGACTGCAGATGCCAAGTATCTAGCAAATACAACTTATCAAGGTAAGCCAGTAATTGCATATAGTGATAGTAAAAATGGCGATATTAAACTTGCAACTTATTCCAGTAGTAAGTGGAGTATTAAAACGATTGACGGTAATAGTCTTGAGTTAGGAAAAACTACAAATGATGTGTCTGGCTATATTTCAGTTTGCACTTCCTCTACCAATAAGAAAAATTACTTGCATATTTTCTATACTGATTTATTAAGCAAAGATCTTAAATATGCTCTGTACGACGGTAAGTCATGGGTATATGAGGTTGTTGATGGTGATGGAGCTGCAATTCAAGATTATAAAATTTTTCCAAGAGTAAGAGGCGGCTCTGATGTTTCAGTTTCAAATGCTTGTGCGGTAACCAGTGATGGAGTCCAGGTTTTTTATCGTGATGAGTCACAAGGAATACTTCTTGGTGCAGTTAAAAGCAATGGTGAATGGGTGTATGAAATTGTTGACGGAGACAAAGACACTGAAAGTAGAACAACTGGCGATGTTGCATTTCATATGAAAGCTATAAACGTCGATAAAACTATCCATGTAATTTACGATTCAGTAAAAGGCTTTGATGCTGATAAGAATGTTACAAAAGGTGAAATTCGATATGCAGTTAGAACTGGAACAGGTGCGGGTGACTGGAAATATAAAACTTTAGATGCACCAGATGGTTCTGTTGCGGTAGCTGGATATGACGTTTCAATCTTTAAATCAACAAAGGGTGTGAATTTTAGTTGGTTTACTAGTAGTGGAGTTTCAATTCCAAATCCAAATCAGATTAGATATCAAGCAAGTCCAACCAGCACTTTCATTGACACTAAAGTGGTTGGTTATGGCATTCCAAATTCCCCAATAGCTATCGATGAAAAATCGATATTATTTAGCTGTGAATTAAGATTGTGCTTAGTAAATAAATCTAAGAATAAAATTGAACTAATTTCTAAAGGAGTTACCTCGAATGGCGGAAAAAGCACCTGGATTACTTTAAATAAAATCAGATACGCCGTTGCTGGCGTATCTGGAAAATTAATTCTTTTTAAACCCTAATAAGGAAAATTAATTACTTCGCGTTGCGTCGTTGAATTCTTGTTTTCTTTAGAAGTTTTTTATGCTTCTTCTTCGCCATTCTCTTGCGGCGCTTCTTAATTACTGAACCCATTTTGCTCCTTTAGTGAAATTACTATGAGGCAAGATTACTAGTTAATCAGTACTAAACCAAAACTTAGACCCGAATCGGTGATTACAACCGTACCGATTTCATTATTAGCAGCGATTGCAACCGCTGGTGCCGGCAGTGTGTAAGCAGAGATTACCTCGCCTTTTTTGCCAAGCTCAAGAATTACTGGTGCAGCACTTTTTGGCTTCCAAGTTGATATGCCTTTAATTACTCCACTAGAAATAAAGGTTGCCCAGGAATTTTTACTACTAGCGACCAATGCTGGTGATTTTGATAAATACCGAACATTCCACGTCGGTTTACTTAGTGCCGAAAACTTTGTTATTGCTGCTTCAGTTTTATTTGAATACGAAACTTTTCCACCCTGAAGCAAACCGGTCGCAATCGAGCTCCAAGTTCGGGTTGTACTTTTTAAAGTTGCCCGCGCTACCTGTTGTAGTACACCGCTTGCAGAAATTTTTAACGTTACCGCATCTGACTTACTTAGTGGTTTTACCTTTAACAATAAGTCCCCACTTGATCCAACTGCCGTGATGCTCCCATCTGAATTGCTAAGTGCTGAGTTAATTTGAGTGGATTTAATACCATATTTTATAATCGGTGAAAATACACCAGTTTTAGTTACTGAAATATAAAATCCTTTTACTGCTGACTTTTCATAGCTATCACCAATAATAATTAGATTTGTACCCACAATTAATATTTTCTTTGGGTGAATAATATTTTCAGAGGTAAATTCAAAAGTATTAAGTAAGTTACCAGTGCTATTTACTTGCCATAACTTAATTCTATTAAGTGGTGTACTGGCTGGTTGAACTGGATCCAATACAACATTGTCTGGATTTAATACTTTTCCTTGTGGTGCTAAAGGCGTAGGAGTAGTTATTGCAGTACCTGCGCCAACTACCCAGATACTGCCATCAACATCAACTGCGGTAGATGTTGCTATTTCATTTGCCACTGAACCTAATCGTAGATTCCATAACGGTGCACCAAGAGAGGAGTAGTTAGCAACAAAACCATCACTTAACCCGCCAAGTGTTCCACTTAGCCAGGTAGAGCTTGCTGACTCAGTTGTGCCAGTTAAAACAATACTTACCGGGGTTAATGAGATATCACTTATTTCATCAGCTTTTAGATATGGTAATTCAATAATTGATTTTGAACTTTTCATTACCGCTGCTGTTGCAGGTGATGGTTGTAATGAAAAAATAAGTAAGAAGATTAAAAAAACTTTCTTCAAGCCAACTCCTGAGCACGTTTTTTTGCCGCAGCCATAGCATCAGCAACAATTTTTTCTAAATTATTATCGGAAAACACTTTAAGTGCAGCAGCTGTTGTGCCATTCGGGCTAGTCACATTTTTTCTAAGTGTTGCTGCATCAACGCCACTTTCTTGCAGCATCGCAGCAGAACCTGTAATTGTTCCGATCGCTAACTGGGTAGCAACTTCTTCAGTTAAGCCAAGATTTATTCCAGATTTGATCATTGCTTCTATAAAATTAAAAAAGTACGCTGGGCCTGAGCCACTGAGCGCAGTAACTGCATCTTGATTTTCTTCCGGAACTTCAACTACTAATCCACTTGCTGATAATAAATCCTTAGCAAGTGCTAAATGATCCTTCGTTGCGCTAGAGCCAGATGAAATCGCGCTGACACCTTTGCCGATTTGTGCCGGAGTGTTTGGCATAACTCTTACTACTGGGTTTTTATTAATTAGTTTGCCTTCAATAAATTTAGTTGTTTTTCCGGCAGCGATTGATATTAAAAGTGTTTCTTTATTTAAACTCTGACTTAACTCACCTAATACACTCTCAAGATCTTGGGGTTTAACTGCTAAAAAAATAACATTACAATCATGCCCGATTTCGGCAATAGTTTTAACTTTAACTTTATAGGAGGTAGCAACTTCATCAGATTTTTCTTTACTTTTATCGCTGATACATATTTGATCAGAATTTACTGAAGATATAAGCAAGCTCTTAATCAGTGATGAGCCCATGACACCAACACCGATAAATCCAATGCACTTATCAGCCAGCGATGCCTTCATACTTTAAGCCTACCCAATTAGTCATTAACCCCACCTGACCCTTAAACTTTCGCTCTATGGCAACGACAAAAAGACCGAAATCTAAGTTATCTAAGAATGAGGTCGCACCTAATTTTGCACGGGACTGGGTCGAATTTGTAAACCCAGACAACTCTGAGGAAATCTTTAAATGTGATCTGACCTGGCTAACTTCATATTGGCAATGTATCTATGGAAATGGATGTTGCGGTATTGATGCTGACAAACCAGATGCTGGGTGTTGTTCTGATGGTGCTTACTACACCAACAAAGAGGATGAAGCGAGAGTTTTAAAAGCAGCTAAGAAGTTAACAAAAGCTGATTGGCAGTTTTATGATCAAGCCCGTCCTAAAAAATCTGGTGGAAAACTTACAATTAGTGAAATTGGTTTAGATAAAGACCGTAAAACTAAAAAAGTTCAAGACTCTTGTATTTTTCTTAATCGAGTTGGCCATGAAGCACCTGGCTATACCGGCTCTTTTGGTTGCGCACTACATCATTTAGCAGTTAAAGAGGGTGTGCACTTTGTCGATACCAAACCAGATATTTGTTGGCAGCTTCCACTGCGCAGATCTTGGGAAACTCGTGAGATGGGTGATAAAGAGATTTCTGTTGTTGTAATTGGTGAGTATGAAAGATTAGCTTGGGGTGAAGGTGGTAATGACTTTGATTGGTATTGCACTAGTAACTCAGAAGCACACACTGGAAAGATCCCGGTTTATCAATCAAATAAAACAGAATTAATCGCAATGATGGGTGAAGCTGGTTATAAAGAGTTAGCGAAACTATCTGATGCACGTATGGATGCAATCATTGCCACCAAAAAAGCACAAAAACGACGTGAATTGCCACTCTTTGTGATTCATCCGGCGACAAAGGCTGCGCAAGAGCAAAGATAGTCAGTCCTTGCCATTAGATTATCGCCATGGCAAAAGCACCAGCAAAAGATCCATTCCGTTGTGTTGAATGCGGTTGGAGTGCCACAAAATGGGTTGGTAGATGTGGTGAGTGTCAAGCATGGGGAACTGTTGAAGAGATTGCTGCACCTAAAAAACTTTCACTAGTTGCAGGGTCTTTTACTACTGCAGCAAAACCAATTGGAGATGTTGATTTAGCAAGTGCTAAAGCAAGGTCTAGTGGTGTTGGTGAGTTAGATAGAGTTTTAGGTGGTGGCTTAGTTCCTGGAGCGGCAATTCTTTTAGCAGGTGAGCCTGGTGTTGGTAAATCAACACTGTTATTAACTGTGGCAGCAGAGACTGCAAAACAAGGAATTCTTTCGCTATATATAAGTGGTGAGGAATCAGCTTCGCAAGTTAGATTAAGAGCTGAGCGACTTAATGCAATTGATAAGAATCTGTGGCTGGCTGCTGAGTCTGATCTTGGCGCAGTGATTGCCCATATTGATTCAGTAAAACCTGAATTACTAGTAATTGATTCAATTCAAACAATCTCAAGCACAACTGTGGATGGTTCACCTGGCGGAGTTACTCAGGTTCGCGAAATTGCAGCGGCATTAATCCGGATTGCTAAAGAGCGATCAATTACTTTAGTTTTAGTCGGCCATGTAACTAAAGATGGCTCTATTGCTGGCCCGCGCTTGCTTGAACACTTAGTTGATGTAGTTTTAAATTTTGAGGGAGAGCGCCATTCACGTCTTCGATTAATCAGGGCAATTAAAAATAGGTTTGGTGCATCTGATGAGGTTGGCTGCTTTGATTTAAATGATTCTGGAATTGTTGGGCTGCCGGATCCAACTGGTTTGTTTACGTCTCGTCATACCGATCCAGTTCCTGGTACTTGTGTAACTGTTGCACTAGAGGGCAGAAGAGCATTACTAGCTGAGATTCAATCATTAGTAAGTACTGGCAATCCAGATGGTAGGGATTGGGGAAATTCACGTCGGGTAACAAGTGGATTAGATAATTCAAGAACTGCAATGACATTGGCAGTACTAGAGCTTAGAGCTGGAATTAAAATATCTGGCCGTGATGTTTATGTTGCAACGGTTGGCGGAATGAAAATTACCGAACCATCGGCTGATTTAGCTGTTGCTCTATCAGTTGCATCAGCTGCTAAAGGTTTAGCGCTACCAGCAGATTTAGTAGCAATTGGTGAGGTTGGTTTAGCTGGTGAGATTAGAAAAGTAACTGGAATTACTCAGAGGGTTACTGAAGCTGCCCGTCTTGGATTTAAACGAGCAATAGTGCCAGTTGGTAGTGATTTAAAAATTGCAGGAATTGAAATATTAGAAGCTAGCCGGGTTGAACAAGCAATAAGTAAGGTAAAGATTAATTAGTTGGTGGGTCTACTAAGAATAAAGTGCTGGTAAAACCACCATCTACTGGGATTGCAACACCGGTTATAAAATCACTATCTGAGCTTCCTAAAAACTTAGCAATGCCGGCAAAATCTGCTGGCTCTCCCCATCTACCGGCTGGAGTTCTATCAAGTACTTTATCTACAAAATCTGGCAACGATCTAGTTTGTTCAGTTAAATCAGTTTTAATCCAACCAGGTAGCACGCTAT
>Ga0209401_1001084_pt1 | contig 18138 bp, 18 predicted proteins | sample M_140807_MF_Meta_FD_187318 | JGI IMG/M metagenome (GOLD analysis project Ga0209401, IMG submission 187318) | Freshwater microbial communities from Lake Montjoie, Canada to study carbon cycling - M_140807_MF_MetaG (SPAdes) (version 2) | ecosystem: Environmental > Aquatic > Freshwater > Lake...
CACGGCATCGCGCTCAGGCAAGATGGGATGAGAGTCAACAATTTCGATAGCAAGCAAGGTGTGATTGGTTACAACAACATCAGCATCTTGCGCCTTTGCCTTCGCCTTTGCTGCAAAACATTGAGCGCCCCATGCACACGAATCTGCGCCCACACATTCACGCCCTGATAAAGAGTTGGCAGCCCACACACGCCGATCCACTTCAGGTGCATCATCGCGATCTCCTGAGACTCCAGGAGTCTTGGCCCACGCAATTAATCTCTTGGCATCTTTCTCTAAATAGGAAGATTCCAGTAAGAGTTCGCCATCAGGATCTGTGTCATCTGCATTCATCTTCTGCAGACAGACATAATTACCCACGCCTTTATAGATAGCAAAGGTGATCTCGCGACCCAACGCCTTTTCAAGTGCTGGAACTACTGCAGGTAAATCTCGCTCCACCAATTGACGCTGCAGAGCCAGTGTTGCAGTTGCCACCAATACTTTGCGCCCATGCACGAGTGCTGGAACTAAATAGGCAAGTGATTTTCCTGTGCCCGTACCTGCTTGAACCATGAGGTGATGGCGGTCGGTAAGTGCGTTAGCAACAGCTTCTGCCATCTCAATCTGGCCTTCACGAGCAGATCCACCAATAGCGGTGACGGCAGCATCGAGTGCACTTCGCACCTGCGCCGATAGATCACTCACGAGTGGCACTTTAACGGTTCAATGACAATACTGACCGCATGACATCAACACGTGTGCTTGGCCCATACAAACTTCCTTCAATTGGCTTGGGATGTATGCCACTTTCGGGTTTGCCACCAAGCAAGGATTGGATTCTCAAAGAGCGCGATAGCGCTATCGGAGTAATCCACGCTGCACTCGATGCTGGCGTGCGATTGCTCGACACATCAGATATCTATGCCCCAACCTGGAATTCAGTAGGCCATAACGAGATTCTTGTCGCAGAAGCTGTCCGCTCCTGGAGCGGAAATGCATCGCAGAAGGATGAAATAGTCATTGCAACAAAGGGTGGGATCACTCGTGCGCCCGAGGAAGGAAACTGGTTTGGAGTTTCAGGCCGCGATGCATCCGAGCATTACCTCTATCGCGCAGTTGAAGCATCAGCTGCAAAGATGCAGGTCAGCACAATCAAATTGTGGCAACATCATCGCCTCAATCACTTCATGCCCTTTGAAGAACAATTTGAAAATGTCATGAAACTCAAAGCCCACGGAATTGTGCAAAACATTGGTGTGAGCAATTACAGCGCTGAACAATTGCGTCGCGCAATCAAGATTGGTGGAACACCTGCACAAGGTGGTTTGGTCTCCGTTCAAAACGAATGGTCTCCACGTTCTCGCGCATGGGCTGATGTTCTCGAGATCTGTGAGGAACATGGCATTGCATTCTTGCCGTGGTCACCTCTTGGAGGAATTGATAACGCTCAGAGCCTTGAAAATGCCCACTTTGCAGCATTTGAAGAAGTTGCAGCCACGCATAAGGTCTCTCGCTTTGCCATTGCCATTGCATGGCACCTTGCAGGCTCACCTGTTGCAATTCCAATCCCTGGTGCAACACGCAAGGAATCGATTTTGGATTCCTTTACAGGTCTGAATGTAAAACTCACAGCTGATGAGATGGTTCATCTCAACGCTTCACTTCCTGCTAATCCCTCACTGCATGAAGAACTTATTCCGCAGCCACCGTTTCGCTCTTGACCACAAGATAAACGCCCACAAGAAGGATTGCTCCGGCAACAAGCTGAATAATCCCTAACTTCTGCTCAAAGGCGAAGAAGCCAATGATTCCGGCAACGAGTGGGTTAACAAATGCAAAGGATGTCAGAAGTGCTGGTGAGACTCTGCGCGAAATTCCAAGATATGCCCAATATTGTGAGGCAAGAGCCAGAATCAGGAAGATCATTGTGGGATTAAAGACTTCACTTGCCTTCACTGTAGGTGCCTTCATCACAAAGTGAACAATTGTTGTTCCTACTGCACCGATAAATACTTGTAGGAAGATTGCAAAGATTAGTGGATAGCCACTTTCATACTTAATCCAAATCTCTGTTGCAGCAAACCATGCAAATGTTGATAGAAGAGCGGCAAAGATTCCAGCTACCTGCACGCTCCCCTGAGGTGCTCCGATGAGAAATACCACTGCAATAGATGCCACGACTACCCCACTGGTGGCAAGGCGTGAAGGTCGCTTTCCTTGAAGGGCAATATAAATAATCGACATCGCAGGAAGAGTGGAGTAGAGAAGTGCTGAAATAGCACCTGGAATACGCGAACTCGACCATGCCAAAGAGATAGAACAGAGCGGTGAATACAAGGCAGACGAGATCACGATGGGAATGAAGGATTTATCGAATTTAAAGCCTCGTGGAGATTTGGGAGCGAGAAAGAGAACTGCAAGAAAGAGAATCGTTGCCGATCCCCAAGCACGGATGAGGACAATATTGATTGGATCCGTTGTCTCAGCCGCATGTGAGAGGAATGGATAAATTCCACCACCGATGAACCACATGATTGCCACCCCGAAGATGGTCATGCGGCCCAGCTTCTGGCTCATCAGCGTTTACTTAAAGCGAAGTGGAGTATTGGTGTCATCCTCATACATCTTTGCAGGAATCATTTCACCGGCCTTATCGCCATAGCGAGCACGTGCTCTGCGATAGACATTCTCAACAGTTGCTCCGACTTCCATCGGAACTCCCACAGAGCGAGCAAGATCTCCTGCAAGACGCAGATCCTTACAAGCAAGGGCGACAGCAAATCCCTCGTCGTAATCTCCATCTTTAAGCATTCCAAGGATGTCGCGTTCAAGAAGTATTGAATTACAAGGGGAACCCACCAGTGAAAGGCGAAGAGTTTCAAGATCCACTCCTGCTTTAACTCCAAGTAGGAGTGCCTCAGTTGTTGCAATGAAGGAGTTAAACCAGAGCATATTCAAAACTAGCTTGACGGCATATCCAGTTCCGCGCTTTCCGCAGTTAAAGAACTTCTCAGGCTCTCCCATAATGTCAAAGAGTGGCTTTGCATAAGCAAAATCAGCTTCCTCTCCACCTGCAAAGATTGACATCGTTCCCTTATCTGCGCCCACGGACATTCCTGCAACAGGTGCATCAATAATGCGAACAGATTTATCAAGAGACTTTTCAACGGTAGCTGCAGTTTCAGGAACAGATGTAGACATATCAATCCACATCGACCCTGGCTTCATTGCCGCTGCAACACCGCTTGTGACCATGCATCCTTCAATTGCTTGAGGAGTGGGAAGCATTGTGATGAGCACATCTGCGCCGCTCACACACTCAACGCCAGACTTTGCGGCCTTTGCTCCAGCTGCAATCGGCTTTTGCATGCTCTCTGTATTGAGATCAAATACTGTGATATCGATTCCTGCTGCGGCAAGGTTGCGAGACATGCTTCCACCCATACTGCCTGTTCCGATAAATGCGACCTTCACGTATTGCTCCCTTGAGTTTGTTTGGTTAAGAAAGATCTACCCATGTAGTTTTAAGCGCGCTGTAATTATTGAGTGCGTGAAGAGACTTATCGCGACCTGCACCAGAGCCATTAAATCCACCAAATGGAGTAATGACATCTGACATATCAAAGGTGTTGACCCAGACCGTGCCGGCGCGAAGTTTGCGCGCAAAGTTATGAGCACGTGAAATATCACTAGACCAGACAGATGCTGCAAGGCCATATTCAGTTCCATTGGCCTTTGCCAGTGCATCTGCTTCATCTTTTGCATCGACAGCCACAATGACTGGACCGAAGATCTCTTCTTGTGAAAGAGCAGAGTCATGTTTAACGCCATCAATGAGCGTTGGCTTGATCAGGTTGTCATCTCCTGTGGCCTTTGCGCCACCATAAACAAATGACTCACCATTCTTACCGACCATATCGAGATAGTTATTAACGCGATCACGCTGTTGAGTAGAGACGATTGGGCCCATAAAGACGCTGGGATCAAGGCAATCTCCCACTGGGAATGTGTCGACAAACTTCGACATCTTCTCAAAGAGTGCTTCCTTAATCTTCTGACCCTGCACGATGATGCGAGAGCCTGCATTACAAGTCTGTCCTGCGTTGTAGTAAATACCCCAAGCAAGAGTTGAAGCGCATGCATCGAGATCTTTCACATCATCAAGGACTACTTGTGGGCTCTTGCCACCGAGTTCAAGTGCAACCTGCTTCATATTTGATTCAGCAGCATAGGTAAGCATCTTGCGACCTGTTGGACCACTTCCTGTGAAGGCAAGCTTTGCAACATCCATATGGCGTGCAAGTGCTTGTCCTGCCTCTGGTCCAAGACCAGTCACTACGTTAAATACTCCATTGGGAATTCCCGCCTCCGTTGCAAGGCGAGCAAGCAAAATTGCAGAAAGAGATGATTGCTCAGCAGGCTTGAGAACAACGCTATTGCCCATAGCAAGTGCTGGGGCAACTTTCCATGAAGCGATAATCATTGGGTAGTTCCATGGAACAACTGCGCCAATAACACCAAGGGGTTCACGAGTAATCATCGCAAGTGCGTTACGTGGTGCTGGTGCAATCTCGTCATAGGTCTTATCAATCGCTTCGCCATACCACTGCACTGTGCGAGCACAGCCCATTACATCAACATTGAGAGAATCAGAGATTGGCTTTCCGACATCGAGAGTCTCAAGGAGTGCAAGCTCTTCTTGATGTTCGCGAATCAGATCTGCCCACTTGAGCATAATCGCCTTCTTATCGCGTGGGTTCATCTCGCGCCACACACCAGAATCAAATGCTGCCTTCGCAGCAGCAACTGCGCGGTTCACATCTTCAGTATCCCCTGCCGCAATCTTTGCAATCACGCGTTGATCGCGAGGAGAAATATCATCAAAAGTCTTCCCTGATGCAGCAGCAACATATGCGCCATTGATATACATCCGTGATTCAGGTTTAACTTCGAGAGCGCGCATTACCCATGCATCTTTATCCAGTGCCACTGTAAATCTCCTTATGCAACAGACTTTTTGAAGTGGGCCCAGTTTGGTTCAATTCCAAGGCCTGCGCCAGAAGGAACATGGAGTAATCCATCACTTGCAACTGTGAGCGGCTTTGCCATCAAGAAGTCACGGCGCTCGCTAGTCCACGTTGGTGGGTCAAAGGGGAATTCGATAAATGGGGCTCCACCGATGCCAGCTGTCACATGCAGGTTGGCTGCAAGGCCATAGCCATTGGACCAGGTGTGAGGGGTAAATACCTGGCCACGCGCATTGGCACGACGAGCAATATCGCGAGAGCGCTCCATACCTGCTGCGAGCACTACATCTGCTTGAATAATATCGAGTGCATCATTATCAATGAGTGTATTGATTTCATGGATGGTGCGAACCATTTCACCACCTGCAATGCGCGTTCCACGTCCACGTAATTTCTTTAAACCTTCTAGATCTTCCATAGGAAGAGGCTCTTCAATCCAATAGACGCCGTAATCAACTGCCTGATCAACAAATTTCATCGCTGTATCTACGCTGATGGATTTGCGAGTATCACCTGGCATGCGCCACGCCTGATTGAGATCGACCATCAGCTCCAAATCAGAGCCCACTGCTTCACGTATGAGTTTGAGCGTTTCAATTCCCAAATCAAGTTGAGTCTGTGGAACGCGAATCTTCATCGCCGTAAATCCAGCATCGCGGATAGCAACGGCGCTTGCTGCTCGTTCAGGAGCAGACATGATTGCACCAGTGGATGCATATGCGGGAATCGAATCTACTGCTCCACCAAAGAGGGAAGCCACAGTCTCATGCTTTGCCTTACCGATGGCATCCCAAATTGCAACCTCAATCGGCCAGTAGCGACCTGCATGAAATGTAATTGTTTCAAGTGTGCGCACATGCTCTTCAATATCAAAGAGGTCTTTGCCGATGAAGTGCTTCTCATATCCATCAAATCCGCCCATGTCATCGCCTGCGCCATACCCCACTACTCCACCATCAGTTTCAACGATCGTCAGAGTTGCACCAAATGTACGTCGCGGTGTGGGATCCCAGTTAGGGCAAAATGGTGGATCGAGCTGCAAGGTTGCTCGCTCGAAGCGAATATTTGTAATCTTCATCGAAGTACTTCGACTCTTTTCAGTTAGTAGAAAGCTATTTGGTTCTAAAGAATGGATTGGCAACGTTCTCTGTTGCCTTCATGACATCGGCAGCAGTTGGCTTGCCAGCCTTGCCATTAGTAAGTGCATCAGCCATCGCTTGACGCTGATTTCTAAAGACTTCTTCTTCATCATTGGCAGTTGGGTTAAGCCACACTGCTGCAATGATCACGAGGTCATCGGTCTTACTGACATCAATAACTCCTGCACGCAGAGCATCGCCCACACCCGCTGCAACACCAGCTTGAGCTGCTCCCCATGTGAAGAGACCGTGTTGATCACTTTCTACCGCTGCCTTATTAACAAAGAGAGTGGGAGGAGTTACTGCAATTCCAGGTTGTGCAACAACCATAAATGGAACGTGCCCCGCACGCGGAGTGGCAAGGGCTGTTGCCCATGCCACCCCAGCGGGTCCAGATCGAGCACCGAGAATTGTGTTCGTGTGAGCCGCATTGGGCCCAGAGCCAACAAAACCTTCGCCAATCTGGATTTCAATCATTGTCTTTACTTCACCAATCCTGATGCAGTCAAGAAGCTCTTCGCTACTGTGTCTGCATCTTCTCCGAGAACGTCAACGCGAGCGTTGAGGTTCTGCATTGTTGCGTTGCTGATCTTTGCTGCAATTGGAGCCAAAGCCTTTACAAGCTGTGGGTACTTCTTTGCAGTTGCATCAGTCATTGTCAATGCAGCGTTGTATGGAGGGAAGTATGAAAGATCTTCTGCTGGAACCATCAGGCCAAGAGCTCCGATGCGTCCGTCAGTTGCGAATACTTCACCGACCATGCACTGTCCGTCCTTAGTTGCCTGATAGATAGCACCAGTATCGAGAACCTTTGTAGTGATGTTTCCATCAGTGATTCCGTACTTGGTCTTAAATCCTGCCCAACCATCTGGACGGCTCTGGAATTCAGACTCGACGCACCATGCAGAACCTGCAGGGAGCTTCTTTGCGAGATCTGAGTATGTCTTGATGCCGTACTTAGTTGCATTGGCCTTAGTGATTGCCCATGCGTAAGTATCGTTAAATGAAGTCATAGGCAACCATGTGACCTTAGCCTTCTTATCTCCAGCAACAACCTTCTTGTAAAGGTCAGCTGGTGAAATGTTTACATCTGTCTGCTTCTGGTAAACCAACCATGCTGTACCGGTGTATTCCCAGTACATGTTGATGTCGCCAGAGACCATTGCTTCGCGAGTTGTTGATGAACCCTTGATATTGGTCTTATCTGTGACTTTTCCACCATGAGCGATGATGAACTGCTTAACGATCTTCGATAGAACGATTGACTCTGTGAAGTCCTTCGAGCCAACGATGACGTTTACTCCCTTGAGAGCTGTACCAGCTGCATTAGCTGATGTTGATGTTGCTGCTGAACCGACAACTGCGAGTGCAATTGCAGCTGCAATAGCAACTACTTTGTGGCTTTTTACGCGCATTTTTTACCCTTCCTTTGGTATTAAATCCCTCGTGGTCGAAGGAGTTCTTCAGCAGCACGCGCTAACCAATCCATTGTGAATGCGACGATGACCGTCAACATTCCGCCGGTGACTAGTACGAGCTCCCGATTGAGCTTTAGACCAGGAATAATGAGAGTTCCTAGTCCACCACCATTAACGAAGACACCAAGGGTGGCAACGCCAACGGTAAGAATGAGTGTGGTGCGAACACCGGCCAGAATGACTGGCACTGCAAGGGGAAGTTCAATCTGACGAAGTGCTTGCTTCGGCGTCATGCCCATTCCCATCGCTGATTCGATAATAAAAGGATCAATTTCTTGCAGGCCAACGATGGTGTTGCGCAAGATCGGCAAGATGCCAAAGGCTGCAAATGAGAAGATCGCAATGGGCTTACCGAAACCAAAGAGGATGCCAGCGATAATCAAAACACCGACTGCAGGAAATGCCTGGCCGATATTGGCAAGAATCAAGACAATCGGTGTGAACTTCTTATAGCGACGTCGCGTGAGCAAGATTCCTGCAGGAATTGCAACAGCCAAAATCACCGCAGCAGAAGCAAACGAGAGGATCAAGTGATCTTGGATCGCACGGAAGATAAATGCCTGATTGATTGTCACTTTCTCAATCACATCAAGATGAGCTCTGCTCAAAGAGATGGCGAGGCCCACGGAGAGGATAAGAATCAATACTGGCTGAATAATGAGAGAACGATGGCGCTGGAAAATCAAACGCGCAGACTGAGAATACATAGACCCAGCTGTGAGGTTTGGTTTGAGAAGCGCTTTAGCCATTCTTACTTAGCTCCCGCTCTCGTGCTACTAATCGCGCCCTGAAGAGCTTCAAATGTCAGATGACCGCGTGTGCCGATATTGATCGCCTTAGCGCCAGTAATAAAACCTTCCATCGCTTCGCGAAGAGTTGCAGTCTCAGCAAGTGTTGGACCATCAACTGTTCCAGATGCCACAGAAACACTCGCCAGTGAGACAAGGCCTAACATGCGAACACTTGCTGCCTCTCCCACAAAGCTCTCAACCTTCTTTGTAGCAGGAGCAGAGAGAATCTCCAGTGGAGTTCCATACTGCTCAACCTTGGATTGATCAGAGAGAACGGCAATACGATCACCGAGAAGAAGTGCCTCTTCAAAGTCGTGGGTTACGAAGACAACTGTTTTTTTGAGTTCACGTTGCAGAGCGCGGAACTCTTTCTGCAGGCGAACACGAGTAATGGGATCTGTTGCACCAAATGGTTCATCCATCAGGAGCACTGCAGGATCTGCGGCAAGTGCTCGAGCAACGCCCACGCGCTGCTGTTGTCCGCCAGAGAGCTGCTTTGGATAGCGTGAACCATATTCAGATGGATCAAGTCCAACGAGCTCAAGGAGTTCATTCACACGTGCACGAGTCTTTGATTTCTCCCACCCAAGCAGCTGCGGAACTGTTGCCACATTGTCAGCGATAGTCATATGTGGGAAGAGTCCGATTTGCTGAATGACATAGCCAATATTGCGGCGCAGCTCATGTGCTGGAGTCTTGGTCACATCTTCGCCACCAATCACAATGCGACCTGAAGTTGGCTCAATTATGCGGTTAATCATCTTCATCGTTGTGGTCTTACCGCAGCCTGATGGGCCCACAAAGACAACGCACTCACCTGCTGGGATGACCAAGCTAAATTCAGAGACAGCATCCTTTGCAGTATTTGGATATCGCTTGGTGAGTTTCTCAAGACGAATTTCTTGTCCATGAGTTGTATTAGACACGGAGCCCCCTTGGCGTTGTAATGCGGCGAACAAAGACAAATAGACCATCAAAGATAAGAGCGAGAAGCGTGATGCCAAAGGCACCAACGAGTGTTTGATTCATTGAGTTGAATGAGCCGAGATTGGCAAGGCCACTAAAGAGGTAATCACCAAGTCCTGGGCCGCCAACGTAGGCAGCGATTGCTGAAATACCGAAGATCAACATGGCAGAGACGCGAATACCGACCATGATCACAGGCCATGCAAGTGGAAATTGAATCTTTCGAAGCACTGTGAGTGGCTTCATTCCCATAGCAGCAGCAGATTCCATCACAGCAGGTTCTACTGAGCGCAGCCCCACAATGGTGTTGCGAACAACTGGGAGCTGCCCATAGAGAACAAGAGCAATCACAGCAGGTAACCAACCAAGGCCGAATGGGCCGATAAAGAAGATAAACATTGCAAGGGATGGAATTGTGAAGATGACTGACCAGAAACTTGTAATTGCCTCTGATGCAGCTGTTGATTTCCAGACAAGAAGTCCTGTGATGATTGCTGTAACAGAGACAATTGCCATGACAAGTAAGACGAGTTCAATTTGAGCAATGACTGCGAGCGTAATCTTCTCGCGCTGAATAGAAATAAATTGGAGAAGGTTCGGCGGCGAGAGCGGCACAATGAAGTCTTCCAACATATTCACGAGCGTCATATTGCTCCTGCCCCTATGGGTGTTGCAATAGGCGCACCAAGAGTTGTACTGTCTGCAACATGGCTAATACGCCCGTTAGAAATAACGGATTAGAGCGCGATCTCGAAATTATCGAGGCTGTTGCTGCCGCTTCCCCCATTCCCCAGCGCAATGGCGACTTAGCAGTTGCAACAAAGCGCGAAAAGAGCCAAGTTTCTCGCGCTATCTCGCGACTATTAGATAACGGATTGTTATTACGACAAGGTGCAGGGGTGATTGTTGGCCCTCGCCTCTATGCAATTGCCCGATACACATTTGAAGCCCAACTTGTGACGGCAGCTCGGGGTGAGTTGCATGGCCTTGTTCATAAACTGGGAGAAACAGTTCACCTCACCGTCTTGCAAGGTCTTGAAGTTGTCACAATTCACTCTGAATCACCTGCACATGGTTTTAGAGCGCTCAGCTGGATGGGTGTAACAGCACCGTCCTATATGACTTCATCAGGCAGAGTTCTGCTCTCAGGCCTTGAAGATGATCAAATCGAAAGAATTTATCCTGCAAAGAAAAAGATTGATGGTGCTCCCCCACTCTGTCTGACAAAGACAGGTGAAGAGTTAATGAACGTTATCCATCAGATTAGAAAAGATGGATATGCAACTGTGATTGAAGAGTATGAACCAGGACTTGTTGGTGCCTCTGTACCTGTCCGTGATTTCAGTGGTTCAATTGTGGCTGCAATTAACGTTGCAGCACCTAAGGCTAGATTTGAACCCCATCTCATAGCTGCAGCAAAAGAGATGAAAAAGGCAGCAGATCGCATTACACATTCACTGGTAGCAAGTAACTAACTCACACAAGGCAAAGGCAGATAATGAACGCATTCACACTCACTCCAGGATCGGTCAATATTCGATTTGGAGCAGGCTCTGTCTCACAGTTGCCAGAAGTTGTTGCAGGGTTGAATAAGAAGAAAGTCTTTATCGTCACAGACCCTGGTGTTGCAGCCGCTGGTGTGCTTGCAAAGGTGGAGGCAATTCTTGCCAGCGCAGGCATAGAGACAGCCTCCTACACTGATATCAAGCCAAATCCCACAACAACTCTGATTGATGCAGCCGCTAAAGCTGGCGTTGCCTTTGGTGCAGATTGCATCGTTGCCCTGGGTGGCGGTTCATCTCTTGACTCATCAAAAGGAATCGCGCTTGTCGTTGCCAATCCAACATTCTCATCTGCCAAATTTGATTACTCCATCACTCCAGATTGCCCAGCTGTACCCATCATCGCAATCCCAACGACATCAGGCACAGGCTCTGAAACAAATAACTGGGGCGTCATCGATGATCCAATCCGTCAATGTAAGTTCTATGTAGGAGATGCCAGCACCACACCAATAGCTGCAATCCTTGATCCTGAACTCACTGTGGGACTTCCACCACGACCAACAGCTGGCACAGGAATCGATGCACTTACTCACGCTATCGAATCTCTCACCTCCAAAGGTCGCACACCTATCTCTGCCGCCTATGCGCATGAAGCTATTAAATTGATTTCTAAGGCTCTTCCCATCGCAGTCAAAGAAGGCGCCAACGTTGATGCTCGCGGAGATATGTTGATGGGTGCTCACCTTGCAGGTCTTGCACTGACTCTTTCAGGTCTTGGCCTTGTCCACGGAATTGCGCACTCAGTATCAGCTCACGTAGGGGCTGCACATGGTGAAGCACTCGCAACAGTTCTTCCTGAAGTAATGGAATTTAACTCACGCGAAGTATCAGATATCTATGCAACGGTCGGAAACGATATGGGTGTATCGGCAAACTCTGCGACAGCAATCGAAGCTGTGCGCGATCTATCTGAATCAATCAATATCCGTAATTCCCTTTCACATTACGGCGTGAAAAAAGAGATGATTGGCGATATTACAAAGACTGTTCTGGCAGATTCAGTCACGGGCAATAATCCGATCGCTCCAACTGATAGTGAAGTGCAGGCAATACTTACTTCACGCCTGTAAAAGCCTCGCTGCATCAATGTAATTCAGAATCTGCCTCACCAATTGACCAACCTGTAAAGGTAACAACGAGCCCTGCGCGAGTGGGAGCACAGAACATAGGACCGGCACTCCAGGTGCGAGATGGGTCAAGAGGTGCCACACGAACAAGACGTAAATCTCCATCTATACCTGCGCGCATCGTCACCGCATCTCCTGATCGACTAACTCGAATAGTGACTTCCTTATTCATCCACTCTGGCACAGGGGCTACAGACCAATCAGAGTTCACATCAGTGACAACAGCGCCCACTTGTGGGAAACCATCGCAATATTCAACGCCTGCCTTAATCCAATTCTCGGAGCCACTGGTGATAAAGATTCCTGCCTGATCAAATTGCTCTGTGTAGTTCAGGATAAATCTGACTTCCACCGCGGATTCATTAGGGAACTCTTTAACGAGTGCATGTCCATCATCATGGATAAATCCATAGGCAGTTGTGCGCCACCAATCGCTCTCAGCAGCTGCTTCCACAGCCAAAGTTGCACCCTGCTCATTTACTGAAACTGGCTCACGAGTCCAAGTGCCTTCACTCCATGCAATCTTCTTCATCTGCAGATCCTAGAGACCCATCAAGGCAAGGGCAGCAATAGCACTGTCATAGCCCTTATCTTCTTTACTACCAGCACGACCTGAACGCGCTATCGCTTGCTCAAGGTCATCACACATCAAGACGCCATAACCAACAGGCTTTGACCACTTGATCTGCACATCCATCACACCTTGTGTGACGCCTTGGCAGACATAATCAAAGTGTGGAGTCTCACCCTTAAGCACTAAGCCCACTGCAACGACTGCGTCATAGCCCTTTTCAAACATCTTCTGCGCAGCAAGTGGAATCTCAAAGGAACCTGGAACATAGATGACCTTAATCTTCTTCACTTGCGCTGCCTCAAGTGCGCGCGTAGCACCAGCGATGAGGTCGTTACAAATATCAAGGTGCCAAGAAGAGGAGATGATTGCAACCTTTGCCTTGGCAAACTTTGGTACTGCGATCTCAGGTGCGTGGCCGGCCATTATTTTCCTCCCGAATGCCCAAGGCGATCTGCCTTCGTTGCAAGGTACTTCTTATTAAATTCATTAGGTGTGATTGTCAGCGATACCTGCTCACACGTAATCCCACCATCGGTCACAGCCTTCACCTTTTCAGGGTTATTGGTCAATAACTTAATGGCTGTGAGGTTGAGATTTTTCAAGATTGCAATCGCCTCAGACCAATCGCGTGAATCAACTAAGTGACCTAACTCTAGATTGGCATCGATGGTATCCATACCTTCATTTTGCAAGGTATATGCCTTGAGCTTTTCTGTGAGCCCAATTCCGCGACCTTCATGGTCACGGATATAGATGATGTATCCGCAGCCATATTCTTCAATTGCTGCAATGGATGCATCGAGTTGCTGACCACAATCACAGCGCTGTGAATGAATGACATCGCCTGTAAAGCACTCAGAGTGGATGCGCACCATCGGCACTTTATCCTCAAGGCAATAGCGCATCACAACTTGCTCGCGGTGCTTCAGTGATGGATAGGTTGCAAGATCCCATTCGGCATCGCGCAGTTGAACCTTTACCCAATCAAATTGATGGCGTGGGTAGGTAAGAACTTGAGGCAGAGCTGCGAGCTTGCTCTGATACTCCTTGATTTCATCGATCGAAATAACCGGAATGTCATGTTCATCTGCAAAGTGCGCAAGTGTTTCATCGCGCGCCATAGAGCCATCTTCTGCAACGATTTCAGAGAGAAGTGCTGCAGGGTATGAACCAGTGAGTTCTGCAAGTGCGATACCGGCTTCTGTGTGACCACCACGTGCTGCAAGGCCATCTTTATGGGCAATCAGCGGATAGACATGTCCTGGACGGATGAAATCGGTAGCCCGTGTTGTGGCACTTCCTAGTGCGCGAATCGTTGCTGTGCGCTCTACAGCGCTCACACCCGTTGTAATTCCAGCAGCTAGATCAACAGAGACGGTAAAGGCAGTCTTTCGCACATCTTGGCTCTGCTCCACCATATAAGGAAGACGCAGCTGATGTGCATGCTCTGCAGTAATTGCCACACATAAAATTCCTGTGGTGTAGCGAACCATGAAGGCGGTCTTCTCAGCTGTTGCATGCTCGGCGAGCATGATGAGGTCTCCCTCGTTCTCGCGATCATGATCATCGACGACAATCACCATCTCACCGCGTCTAAAGCGATCGAGTGCATCTAAGAAATTACTCTCCACGAGTGGCCCCCTTTGATATCAAACGCTCCACATATTTGGCCAGAATATCGACTTCGATATTAATCAGATCGCCCACCTTCTTATGAGAAAGATTTGTCTTTGCAAGAGTTTCAGGAATCAACCAGACAGTAATAGTGTCCTTAGCATCATCAATAGCCCCAACAGTCAGCGATACTCCATCGAGAGTAATAGAGCCTTGTGCAACGACATACTTTGTGAGGTGAGAAGGGACAGCAATGACAAACTCCGCCCACTTATCCCCCGGTGTGAGGCTTATGACTGTGCCCGTTCCATCCACATGGCCCTGCACGATATGTCCACTCATGCGCATATCCATCTGCGCTGCCAGTTCTAGGTTGACGGGTGAACCCACCTCTAATTGAGCAAGGGATGTCAAAGAAAGCGTCTGCACCATCACATCTGCTGTAAAGGAATCAGCGGTGAGCGATGTTGTAGTCAAACATGTTCCATTGACAGCAATAGAATCACCAATAGATAAGCCTGCAACTGACCCTGGCGCGGCAATCGTGAAGATCGCAGAGCTCTCACCGCGTGTGATGGATGAGACTGTGCCCAGTTCCGTAATGAGTCCTGTAAACATTTAGCGCCCCTTCACGAGATAGTGAGATTTGATATCGCTACCAAATGGCTGGACAGAGAGAAGTTCAAGCTCAAGATGATCAGCAAGCGTTGAAATACCGAGGTGGCTCACAAACTCTTTACCCGCACCCAGCATCTTGGGAGCCTGATAAATAATGAGTTCATCGATATTTCCAGATGCCATCAGCGCAGAGCCCAATGTGGGACCTGCCTCAACCAATACTTGGCTAAATCCTTCATCACGTAAAACTTTCATCAACTCTGGAATAGATTTACTCTTCACGCAAATTGTGCGAGCTTCATTATCAAATACTCTGTTGGTGGAAGGAACTTCTTGCTCACCACTAATGATGCGCACAGGACGAGCCGTATGCCCACGAGGGATTAAATGTGGGTTATCTACCAGGGCTGTATTAGTCCCGATTAAAATGGCATCAGATTGCGCACGCAGCTCTTGAACATCTTCGCGTGACTCAGGTCCTGTAATCCACTGCGATGTGCCATCACTTGCGGCCACCTTGCTATCCAGTGTTGTAGCAACTTTCCAGAGCATCAAGGGACGTCCGGTCTTCTCTTTATGCAGCCATGCGCGCTGCACATAACTGAGCTCTTTAGACTCTCGGTATTCCACTGCGATGCCAGCATCAATAAGCTTCTTGGCACCGCCCGCCGCAATCGGATTGGGATCGGCAACTGCATAAATAACTGTAGAGATACCTGCATCAATGATTGCCTGAACACATGGCGGCGTGGTTCCTGTGTGAGCACATGGTTCAAGTGAGACCACCATCGTCGCCCCGCGCGCTGCTGCCCCTGCTTTTTTCAAGGCAACTACCTCTGCGTGATCAGCTGACATTGTGCGGTTATGAAAACCATCTGCAATCAAAGACCCATCTGCGCCATAGATTGCGGCTGAAACATTTGGGTTGGGGGTACTCACACCGAGACCTTGAAGGCTCAGTGTGTATAGATGCGCGTAGGCGTCATCGATAAACATGGTGCACCGATTCCGCTGTTATCTCTCATCCGGACTTTAACCGTCGGTCTCAGAGTTTCACTGAGTCAACCGCCCATTGGATATGTGCGGGTCGCGGACTATAACCGCCGGTTCGAAATTACATCGACCCCGATAACAACGAGTGAATTCTACCGCTTTAAATAAGAATCAAAAACACGGTGGCCAGCCCGAAGAGTGCGAGGAGAACTGGAGCAAATACGAAGTCGGCCTTTGATCCCATGAAGAGCCTGAGATCTGCGTCGTCGAATGCTTGCCCGGGGGTCAATTTCCGAGTTCTCATGACAACTCTAAGGAAGACAATCAGGATTGAGAAAAGACTAACGAGATAAATCTTGTCAATCAGAACAGCTGGCGACTGGGGCGGCAGATCTTGTGAATACGATTGCTGAGCGAAGAGAGTTGTGAGTAAACCAGTACTTGCAATTGCCAGCGGTGCCTTCGCTGCGAGTTGGCGAACAAGCAGCGATGCGAGAGTCGCGATTAAAACTATCAGTAGGGGCAACAATAATTTGAGGTAGAAAAATAATTTCTCGCGCTGTATCTCCATGGAATATCTCAGATGGGAGTAATCCTGGAAGGCGGCACCTTCATCAATAAAGCCAAAATCTGTGGTGTAGTGATGAGTGAGTGTGCTGGTTGTAATTCCCTTTGAAACCCACCCATTGGTAGGAATAAATTTCTCGGTTGAAAGGTGCTTCTTATCAAAGAGATAGACTAAATAATTTGATGCATATGTATCGTTTTCAATCTTCATGGTGAGGTACTGGCGATCAAGTGGGAAACGCTGAACTTGGTAATCCTCTACAAAGCCCATCCGGATATAGGCATATTGATATTTCTCGCCATTGGCCTGAATGAGTGGCTTCGGTTTTCCATTGGCATCGGTATATGCATATTTAATTGATTGGCTCACTGCTGCATCAGCATTATTGGTGAAATATGTCGTTGTCGATGGATCTAGATCTCCGCTCCATCTCCACCAAATATAAAGGTTTGCCCGCCAGGTTCCATCAGCCAAATTAACGCCATAGACCTCAGTGGGCTCTATGCCAACATGAACAATTTGAACTCCAGGTGCGACTGCTGCCTGTGGCTTAAAAGTTCCTCGCTCACCACTTGAGGTATCACCATCTGCGTGTGAAGCAGAGAGAGGTAGCGAAATAAGTAGAGTGAAAGTTGCAAGGAGAGAGAAGAGCACCTTCTTTGCCAGGTTCATTTTCACATCTCTTAACATTCCGGGAGTGTAATTAATCTTCAATTCGGAAGCAATACAAAGGCCCCGCTGATTTCTCAGCAGGGCCTTTGAACGGGGTTGGACAAATCCAACTAGCTATATATTAGCTGCAACCAGATGTGTTTCCGCATCCTTCGCATACAAAGCAAGCACCTGACATACGCATCTTGACACCACATGTCATACAGAGCGGTGCATCAGATTTGATTCCCATTGACTCCAGGAGATCAGATGATGAACCAATTGTTGATGCAAGTGGTTGCGCTGGTGCTGGCTCAATCTTTACCGCTACCGGCTTTGGCGCTTCAGCTTTTACAGCCGCAGGAGCCGCCACAGCCGCAGGTGCTTTTGGGGTATCAGCACTCGCAATTGGTGCGTATTCGCCACCGTTATCAAGGGCTGCTGCCCGCTCTGATGCGGTGTAGAGACCCATGGCTGAACGTTGTTCAAATGGCAGGTAATCAAGTGCCAAGCGACGGAAGATGTAATCCATCATTGACTGAGCGATACGAATATCTGCATCATCTGTCATACCTGCTGGTTCAAAGCGAAGGTTGGTGAACTTCTCAACGAATGTCTCTAGTGGAACTCCGTATTGAAGTCCGATAGATACTGCGATTGAGAAAGCATCCATCACACCGGCAAGTGTTGATCCTTGCTTGCCGAGCTTGAGGAATACCTCACCAAGTGCGCCATCAGCGTATGCACCAGCGGTCATGTAACCCTCGGCGCCTCCGACTGAGAACGATGTGGTGGTAGATGGACGTGACTTAGGAAGACGCTTGCGAATTGGTTCTGCCACCGCTTCTACTGGAGCATCCTTTTTCTTAGCCTTTCCATCAGAAAGTGGCTGACCGACCTTGCAGTTATCGCGATAAACCGCCAGTGCCTTAATGCCCATCTTCCATGCTTGGAAGTGAACTTCTTCTACTTCTTCCACAGTGGCATCTTCTGGCAGGTTGACTGTCTTTGAGATAGCACCTGATAGGAATGGCTGACATGCAGC
>Ga0209401_1001085_pt1 | contig 18125 bp, 8 predicted proteins | sample M_140807_MF_Meta_FD_187318 | JGI IMG/M metagenome (GOLD analysis project Ga0209401, IMG submission 187318) | Freshwater microbial communities from Lake Montjoie, Canada to study carbon cycling - M_140807_MF_MetaG (SPAdes) (version 2) | ecosystem: Environmental > Aquatic > Freshwater > Lake...
ACACAAGAACTGCCAGTTGATTACACAAGATTTGAAAATCACACGTTCTTCAATTCAGCAAGATCAAAAGTAGATATTGCTTTCAACAACATAATCAATGAGTACCCATTTGATGATAACAGAGCATCAATAGAACTTTTTTTAAACCAGCTTACGGGTTTTGAAAGGCACGTCTATGATAGGTTTCCAAAGTGCGTCGGATACATTAATTTTTATGATGATGCGTATATTACAGTCAGAGATGGAAAATCATTTAATTTTCCGATACTAAACACAACTGATTACGGTACAGCCATTCTTGATCCTAACTCGTCGCCGTTCACTTTGGAAATGCAGCTTAAAGTTCCCGGAGAAGTCAATGACAACCAGATTGTAGCGCAGAGAATCTCATCAACAGCGGGAATGACTCTAGCACTTTCGGCTTCTACAAATACTTCTTCGTGCAAAATAATGTTTCTTGTCTCGTCTGGCTCTGATTCTTATGTGATTGCATCGGGATCTATCCAGAAAGATAAGTGGGTTCATTTAAGCGCGCAACTAGAAGATATCAATGGTTCAAAACAGGCTTCCATATACGTCGATGAAACACTCGCATACACGTCAGACGACACACAAGATTTTGGTGATCTAACATTCACGGGCGAGCCTCTCTACATAGGGTCAGGTTCGACACACAACATACTAGATTACACATTTACTCCTGTAACAACTGTTTCTGCGTCAATTGATGATTTTAGATATTTCAAAGAGCAGAGAACAATAGAACAACTTAAGAGCTTTGCCAAGCGAGAAGTTTATACAACAGACGCACTTGTTGCATACTTTAAGTTTAATGAGCCATTGGGAAATTACATCGGCAACAATGTTGTGTTAGATTCATCAGGTAATAAGCTACATTCTTTTATTAACAACTTTGATGCTACGCTTAGAGCTGACGGTGTTAGTGGACCATTAGTTTATGAGAACATTGATTATTCTCCCAATCTATTCGCAAGTCATCCTGATGTTGTTGACTTAAACACGACACTTTTGTCTGATGCAGAATCATACGATACTGATAATCCTAATTTTATTCTAAAATTAATTCCACAACACTATTTAAAGATTGGTGCAGAATCTGGGGGGCTTACACAACCCGATCAGAATTTAGGAAAGCCATACACAGCAATTTCAATTCCAGGTACAGGGATATTGCAACCACCACAGCTTATGGTGTCTTTCCTCCTATCATATGCAAAATTCTATGATGAGATCAAGATGATGCTTGATTATTTCTCTCATGTGAATTATGTCGAACTAGATGATCCAGAGTCTGCAATCGATAAATTCTTGCCATTTGTTGCAGATTATTATGGATTTGAACTTCCAAATTTCTTTACCAATGCTACACCCGACCAATTCTTTTATGGCCAGACTTTATTAAATGACTATTCTAAGTCAGAAAAATCACTCAAGCAAGTGAGGTACCAGATCTGGAGACGGATCTTGGGCAACATAAACGACATAATAAAGTCAAAAGGAACTAGATCGTCAATTAGGTCAGCAATACTTTCAACAGGTATTATCCCAGAGAATTTCTTTAATATTAGAGAATACGGTGGTCCGCCACTTGTCGACCTTAAAAATCTTAGACAGAAAACTCAAGAAGTTTCTACACTTTTAGATATGTCAGGTTCCAAGGCCAGCGTGTCGCTTAGCCATACACCATCTGGAATTTTTAATAACCTGCCAAGCATCGTTTCGCCATTCCTGTCAGGGTCTAGAATAGAACCGGGAATTCCCAATGTTGCAGGAAATTTTGTAACAGATGGCATCTCCGTACTTTCAAATAATAAAAACGACGGTTTGTACACCTCGAGTTCTTTTACAGTTGAAAGCACAGTTAAATTTAAACCAAATGAATCGCGATCAAACAAGCAGAGTATTTTTAGGCTCCAAACAACAGGTTCATCTTCTCCAGCGTCTATTGCAGCCTGTTTAATGAATGTCACTTATCAACACAACGGCCTATTAGATGCAGGAGATTTGCGTTTGCTCGTAAGATCTAGCAAAGAATCTGCAGCGCCGACACTAGAACTAATAATCCCAGACATTAATCTATTCAATGGAGAGAAGTGGTATATTTCTGCAGGAAGAGTTAGAAGTGATTTAACGTCATCTTTGTCTTCATCTTATTTTTTAAGATGTGGTTATAATGAAGACCAAACATCATACAAGTATTTCATCACGTCGTCATACTTTAATGAATCAATAAACGATATGTTCCAGAATATTGATAGAAATTACAATGCATCTGGATCTTTCATTTTCATAGGGTCACAGAGTATTGACAATTCAAGTACCTTGTTCTTAAATAACACAAGCGATAATGCAACTACGATTTTTGATGGTAGTATTGGCCATATAAGATTTTGGTCAAAAGGTTTAAATGAAACAGAATCATTAGAACACTTGAGAAACTACAGATCGGCGGGTGTTGAAGATCCTCTTGTCAACTACAATTTTGATGTAACTGCAAGTGGATCATTTGAAAGACTTCGGATAGATGTTTCGACTGACCAAGGCACAACAGGATCAAACGGAAATGGTAGCATTAAGCTATTTGACTTCTCACAAAACAGGCTGCATATGTCAGGTTCAGGTTTTGAGCCAAACAAGCGCCTTATTAAAAATGAAAATTTTCAGATAAATAGAATATCTCCGAATATAGATCTACTTCAGACAGATGAAAAAGTAAGAGTGAGAAGCCTGCTTGATCCTCTATCAACCGATTCATTTACACAACTTGCGCCTGTGTACACATTAGGCGCTGATACTTCTATCAATGACGATAATAGATTCTCTATAGAATATTCTGCAGTTAAGGCACTAAACGAAGACATTATAAGTTTAATTGGAGACACACAATTTCTTGATAATTCGCTAGGGCACACAGCGCTCCTATTCGACAATATCTACCCAGACATTGAGAAATTGTCAAATGTCTATTTTAACAGACTGACAGGGCAGATGAATCTTAGAACTTATGTCGAGCTATTTAAGTGGTTCGACTCATCGTTGACAACTCTGCTTTCGCAGATCATTCCAAGAAAAACTAATTTTCTAGGTGTCAACTATGTCATCGAATCTCATCTTCTTGAAAGGAATAGACATCGTTACTTGTTTGACAAGCAGTATCTAGGTCCAGAAAGGCCAAAAGAAGATTTGGATTTGTTCTTAACAGCACTCTCAGCAACAATCAAGAGATTTTAATGCTTCCATTTAAAGATCACGGTATCGCTAAATTAGAGCCGGCACCATCTAAGATCACTTCAGCGCCAAGTGAGAAGACAGTTCTCATTGATTCTCATAGACAGGGTGTTGAAGTTAACCTAGTTAATTACTATTTGAAATCTACAAAGCCTTACATATCATCAAAAGGCTTAGCACGATCAAGTTTGACTGATAGACTTGTTCCAGAATTGGATTTAAGAGATTTAGGACAGCAAATTGAAATCAAGGACTTTTCAAGTTTTCAAGACAAAACGGAAAGGATTCCCGCAGCAATAGTTTTATCTGAAGGATTAGTCCAAGAAGATTACGATTATTATGCAGGACCCTACACTATAGACGGTAGAATTTCTGTACAAGCAGATACGGGCAAGCTTGACATCAATACTTCGTATTCAAAGTTTAATAAACGAGGAATAAATGCAGAAGCATCTGATATTTTGTATTTTGACACGTACTCAAGAGAAGCAGTAAGCGCATTTCGTTTCGTTGATGGTGTAGAGCAGACGTTAGGTTTACCGATACCTGGATATGCAGGTGATGAATTTTATACAAACCCTTATAAAGAATTTGATCAAGTTAATTCATTTGGAATGACTTTAGAATATGATTATATTGCAAACAATGATGAGACATTCTCAAGAGGATTTTCATACTATGGATCAACAACCAGGACTGATTCTATTGCCTTCGGTGGGAGGCTGCGATGAAGACTAGGTTTTTAAATAACTCTCCTATAACGCAATTAATAGAAGATGATTCACGTGTTGGATCATACCCTTCAATATTAAGAACAGGAGATGATCGTAGGCTTGGAAATTCACCTTTGCCCTATGATGACTCTAATGTCAACATATACACAAATCAAGATGTTTTATTGCCTTACAATATCCCAAAGAAGCAGGCAGCAGCATCAAGGTTTCTGACAGGATCAATTGGATTTTCAAAAAATCCCGAGAGATCTACCCAGTATCTTGCGCGTTTTGTAGACGAGTCAATAACACCATATGAAGAATCAAGAAATCCTAGCGCATTTTTCTTAAAAAGCAGTGAAAATTATGCAGGATTTGATCCAGAAGAATACCCAGGATTTGAATCTCCGATACCTGATAAAATTGCAATTCCTATTGACATAAGTACAATTGCTGAGCAGGAAATACAACTCAACATTGATGCTAAAGATAACAAAACAAACTCAACGTTTCTATATTACAACTTTAACACAAAAGAATGGGATGAGATTGGTCCAACAGATCCTGCTTTAGGAACATCTACAAATTATGCAAATGCGCTTGACGGAGGAGTAGAGACTAGCGGAGGGAGTAACTTCTTAACAGCCTCATCAGGATTTGAAAGAATTGTTAAGCAATTTACATCATCACCCGGAATTGGCAGAGAAATATCAGGGCAGGCAGCACTAGACTCTACTGGTTATTATAAGATAGGTTATCCAACTTCTTTATTTGAGGGTCCTAACGCACCACGATACCATGCAAACAAGAACCAGGGATTGAAACTTAGCAATTACATACAGCACCCATTCGTTCTTGAAAAAATTGAAGTTCAAATGAGCGTTCAAGGAGTCAGAAAGCAAGGAGCATCAGGCACAGGTGGAGTTGCTAAAGGCTTTGGCAGAGACATTGACAATCACGTCTTTTTTGTCTATAGGCAGACAAGATCAAATGCAACTATCGACTCTGTATCAGATGTTTCAGGCAGTGTCAGAGCTTTAGTCGGTAATGAATCATTTTGCTTCTATAACAAGCGGTCAATGCCTCAATCTGGTTCTTCTGCCTTATCACGATATGATCCAGTTCATGAGAATCAACTTGCAGTCAATTATAATATGGCCGCAAATGATTATAGCACATCTGTTACTAAGGACGCAACATTAGACCTGGTGTTTAGGCCAAGGATCTATGACGAGCAATTTACAGGCGCTTCTGCGATATCGTTCATAGCAAATAGATATAATTCATCGATAGACTTTTGGAACAATGCTTATACAATAAACTTCTGGTCTGGTGGGACAAAGACAGAATTGTATGACAATGTTCAAAGCCTTCACTCGATAAACAGGTCGTTCAACACAGCAAGATCACTTCAGAGAAATACAAGATCACAGCCTGAGAATCGTGTTCTTGTCACTTCAAAGCACCCAATTGATCAAAGGCCCGTCAATTCAGCGACATGGGAATCAGGAGTCACGAATGTGGTTTCTAATAATACTTACTTTAGAAAATTCGTGGCACCTGGAACATATTTTGATGTCACATCAGGAAAAGATACATCGTACAGAGACTCACTTTACCTTCTGTTTCCAGAAGATGAACTGGTGTTTGGTATAGACTCTGGTTTCTATCCTACACTTGTAAATGATGCATCGCTAGGCGTCGTATCTGACTTACCCGAGGGCTATGAAGATGTTGTTAACAATAACACAAATGGCTCGCTCATCATACCACCAGGAACAGCTCGCGTCATTCTTTACGGTTCACTGATCAGGAATGGTCGAGAATTGCTACCTACGCTGAATCAAAATCTGACTTCAAACTCAGTCCACGAAGCCATCCACGAAATAATCACAGACCAATTCCAGATTGAGCAGAATTCAATTTATTCAGGATCTTATATAGATAATTACGTCACTGGAACAATGGGATCAGACACAAACCCGCGAAGAGTCGCAAGTCGATCAACTTCGGAGACAAGTCGCAACAACCGACAACTATCTCGATTTATAACACCTGAATCGTTGACGTCAAAGTATTATGATGATGATTACTTTTTTAGTGTACCACCTTTCACGTTTAGCCTAAAAAAGCCTTTGAAAAACACATTTAGGTATGACAGGTACGGCCAATTTAGAGACATGCTTGAGCAAACAAGAGATTCTAAAACTTATGATAGAAGCTTCTCACAACAGTCAACTGGTCAAGTTAATTTTTCTAGACTCACATTCCCGTCAGTCTCTGCTTCGCCAACTACATGCTTGTTTGTCTCTCAATCTTCTGAGACTTTAGTGGCTCCGGATTCTACAAGATCTTCAAATTTAAGCACAGAATTTACTTGTTCCTTACCTTTCTTAGAAGGACAGTCTAGAAATAGAAATGACATTACGTTTGGAAGCAATACACCCTTCTCACCAAGAACTATTGTACTCAATATGCCTTCTTCACTATTGTCATCGACGTAGGATGACACGGGATATTTAATAAAGACATGGCAGGAATCTTAAACTCAAAAACTAGGGTCATGGACCTCATAATGACGCAAGAAGGGAAGAAGCAGCTTGCTGCTGGTGATTTCCAAGTTAGATATGCGTCTTTCACAGATCGTGGGACTTTCTACGATAAGTCATCAATCTCAGGATCTTATGATTCTGCGTTGAATCGAGCTTATTTTGAGTCTGCTTGCCTTCCATATGACTTAATAACAGTTGAAGCAAATGACATGGGCAACCTTCTGCCAATTGTTAGCTCTCAAGAATCAAGTGGTCAGAATGTTTTCGTCTATGATGGAACAATTTCGACAGAAAGCGGCACACCAATAAGAAATTTACCGGGAACAGGCTTTGCCTCATACGTTGACAATATTCTGAGGTCGACAGCAGGTAATTTTAGGAGTCAACGAATCATTGCATCTAGAGACCCGATTGATAACTCCGATGAGTTTTCTATATCTACAGGATCACTGACTTTTGTGTATGGCAATAGAGGACCGATTGTTGGAGAAGATATAACCCCTTCTGTTGATCAAGCACCCTCACTTTTCACTCACAAACGCTTTGCAAACTCAATTAATTTTGAATACCTTCCTCCTGTTTCGACAGTTGGTGATAAAACGCTACCGCTAGGAGTTTATCCTGACGTACGGCAAGTTGACAGATATTCTTATGATGACTTAATTAAAGAACTACAGGGAAAGGATGCAAATCAACCACTTTGCCCAACTTCTACAGTCAGGTTTGTTGAAACTTCACAGACCAATGACATCTGTATGCAAGCATACGAGATAGACGGAAGCACTCTTAAAAAGTTAGACATGGTTGATTTTGGAGAAGTCATAGTGGAAGACGATGAAAGGCCCAATAAGCGAATCGTATTTATCGGCAAAGTTTATATCGATAGATACCAGTCGCCAACTTTCGCTAACATCTTTACAATTATCCTGGAATAGAAATGGCGAAAATCGTACTTACACAAAGCAAACTCATCGAATTTGTCGAAACAGACCCGATAACGATTTTAGACCATAAGTTTGACAGATACACAAATGAGCTTGTCTTCACGTATAGAGTCAAATTCAATGTCATTAATGTAGACATTCTCAAGCAGAAAGTCACATTGAGATTTGCAGATGAATCTCCGTACAGAATAAAGCCAAACATGTTCAAGAACATGACGCTAAGAACGACAAATTCAACGTTAGAATCAATTAAGACATACAGCAAGAAAAGAAGAGAAGAAATCGTCAAGAAGAAAACAGCAATTGCTGATGTTACTGTCGACTATCATAACATTCAAAAAGGGTACATCGACTTTGACGTCCAGATCGTCAACCCAAATCAACAGATCTTTGCATACTTTCTCTCAAGCGATAATGCTGCAGATCAGATACTCGCGTCTTACACCTTTGATAATTCTGATGTGGCTAAAAAGTATGAACTGCCATATGACGATTTTTTCTTTGACACGCAGCGTATAGGTGAAAGCAAGAGAAGAATACAAATTTCATCTAACGACAAGAGAATTAAGCAATTTACAATTACAGCAAGAAATCACATGGGTGCCAATCAAGACCAGTTTGACTATGTGTCAAATACAACTTTGATTGATGTTGATAGCAATAATCGAGCATTTGTTGACTTTGTTGACACGGGATCCGTTAAAAAAAGTTATCGAGTATCACCCGTCTCATTTCTTACTAAGACACAGCTTGCTCAATTTAAAGAAGTCATTGTGAATAATGACACACAACCTAACACACAGTGTTTAATTTATCCAACAAGCTTAAGCCCATCTTCTGTAAACATTACAGTTGCTTCATTGCCTAATGGAGTCATATCTGTTGATCTCTTACGATCAAATGTAACGCAAAGAGACCTGAGTTACACAAGAGTTTACACACAACGACGCCCTGGGCCGAGCGGATTTTCCTTTACTGATCCAGAAATTGTTCCTTACAATTCTTATGATTATAAGGTAATACTTGAATTTCAAGATGGCTCAAGAAGAGTCGGATCTGCAAATTGTTTAGTTAGTCCCGTCTTGCTGGATGACATAGTTACATTTGAAAGCCAACTATTATTAACAAGCGTCGTAAATGGAGAAACAACCTGCAATTTCAATACTATAGTAACCTACAAGACACCTTCAAATACATCAAGCGTCTTAAGTGATTTAAAACGATTAGGAATTGATAATATCTTTCCAAATGAAATTAAGAACTTATCGACACAGCTCGATCCAATAATAGGCGTTTTGGTCACGAGATCAAGCCTAAGCACGGGTGCTGCAGAAAGAGTAGGAATCTACAAACCAGGTCAGATAACAATCACTTCTCAAGATGACACAGATCATGTTTATACACTTGAAGTCTGCTTACGTTCACCTGCTGAAGTCATAGAAGAGATCGGAGTTTCCTCAGATTTTGTTGGTGCTACAGGACAATTCAATCCTCGTTCACAACTTATAGCATCAAAAGTTTTAGGTGCTGATCCGTCTAAATATAAGTCAAATTTTACACAAAAGTTTTTCAATCGAAGTTCTCTCACAAAAGGTCAACTTTCATATGGAAAAACACTTGCAACAAGCAACGCAGGAATTGAAGCAGGTCGCACTGGTATTCTAAGATCACACATTGTTAGAAATGCCAAAGTTGTACCAAAAATTTCTCCAAGTTCGATCACGTCTAGACCTGATGGTTTGATTGTCAACTGGACAGCACAGAACCTTGACGACACAATTGGATTTGAATTATTTGATGGAACAGGTAAAACCGTAAAATGCAATGTCAATAAGCGAGTTTTCGCTTATTGTGCTACATTTAAAACTTCTTCGACACACGTCACACTTAGGACATACACAAATTACGGTGATATAATAACAACAGAATTTAATGAAAAAAATAACGTTGGAATTTGATAAATGAAACCAGAACTTGTCTTTCAAACGGGCACAACAAAAGCATCAAAGCCCAAAGATGCATCTACAGGTAAAAGTTTCAAGACCAGCAGAGGTCAATCTCAACAAAATCGACAACCTGTCTCATATAATGCAAATCATGATGACACACTTACGATTGCCGAATCGGGTTACGACGTATTCATTAAGCAAAAGGGGATTAATTCTTCGCAACCATTAATTCTTGGCGTTATTCCTGTTCATACAGATGTTAATGAAGAATCTATAATTGACATTCAAAGAAATCTTAACTTTCAAACACTCCAGACAGTTTCTAAAATCATCAATGAGACAATACCCACACTTACACAGCAAGAAAAAGACACAATACAAGTAATAAGGCAGCCTGAGTTCGATGTTGTCACACGTAAGCTCACGAATGCCTATCGTGCTAAGTCAAACTACCTTACATCTATCAAAGATGCCTTCGGTATTCAAATAACAGATGGCACAATGTGGGACGTCAATGTCCCCGACGTTGACATTACTAATATTACTTCTATTACTTTACGTTCAAATGTATGGTCAATAAGCACTACTGACACAACACAGGATTGGGCATCATCTTTAATAAATGTACAAAATTTATCAAGTAGAACTAATATCACAAATCTCTTTCAAGCATTGAAGAATTCAAGAGCAATATTGGAATACGGGCTAGGCTATATCTCTCAAGAGCAAGTTGAAGACGACAGGATGGTCGTTAACGGTTTGCGTCCTCCCGTGTCTTATGCTATTTCATATAACGTGTTGCAAACTCTCTACTCATTTTCACCCGAAACAATTTCTAGTGATTTTGATTCAATAGCAATTAAGACGCTTTCAATGCTTAATAACGAAATGATCCTTAGCAATGGTCTCACCAATGAGAACATTAGAAATCTTATGCAAGTCATGATTGGTGATCTGACTAATTTAAGTAGAGAACAGAATATAGCGACAATTACTGACACAGGTGTGTTTACGACCCTGCTTCCAAGATCGACTGGCACACCGCAAGTCATGCTTCTTGACAATAACCTGTCAGGTCAAACGTCAGTAAATAGCTATATTACAGCAGACGACTACTTCATAATGCAACCTTTGACAACAGACAAAGAGATTCTTAAGACTAGATCAACTTCATTTAACACGAACGTTGCACAAACAGTATCTCAAATAACGACATTTACAGATAAGTTAACAAGAAATAACAATGATTTTATGATCAAGGGATTCCTCAACCTGGTCGCAAATTTCATCGAAGGTTCGGCTCTTTCAGACCCGGGTCGAGATCCTCTTAGACTTGCATTCCTAATCAGAGCATACGACGATAGTGAACTCCTCATGCGCATCGCTAGGATCATGATGCTTAGAGACAGGTTGAGAAATATTGAAGAATATCTGGGATCAGGTATAACACTAGCGGAATTTCGTCAATCTTATGCTAATGCGTCAGTAAGCGATATAGAAGCTGCTCAGGAAATTTTAAGTTCTGAGACAGGTGTATTTTTAACAACCACATACAGACTTTTAGAGCGTGCTATTGACGATCTATTTAATGACTATCTAGGATACCGGCCAAGCGCGAGGGGCGGATCCAGCGGATCTGATGCAGAAGTTGAAGTTGCACGAAGAACGCTAGATAATATTCAAATTGGAAGAGACGCTCTAGATGTTATCTCTGTTACACAAGACAATACTGGCGAACTTGACATTGTATTTAAGACCTTGTACGATGATCTTTTAAGCTCCAGCGGAATGCTCTGGGATCATTTCTTTACTTCGGCAAAGAGTCTTGAAACAGGTAATAACATCGAATTCACAAGAACGTCGGGTCGACCCGAAGACCCATTGACTTATAAGGTGGCAGGAATAGTACAATTTTTCCAAAGCTATAGAGACCATCGAGCTTTTGCATTGCTACTACAATTTTTGTCATTCATGAAGACATGTGTAAGTGGCAGAAGATTTTCTATGAGTACTGGCCTAAAATCTTCTTATGTCACTGGAGACGGAAACCCAGACAATCAGCGCACTGAACCAGCAGAGTTAAAGTGGGGTGTGTCAATTGACACTAGGTACTTCGACACGCTGAGATCTTCTATTGACTTTCTTGGTTCGTCTCCTTTTCTTCTTGCTAAAGATATTACAAGAAGGTCAATTAGCATTGCAACATCCGATCCTACACCGACTGCGACATCCTATGCAGACATTAGGCTTTTTACTGCTGTCGCAGTCAATGCCATGCTTTTTCCAGTGCAAGCTGCATTTGATGCGTTCACATATTCAGGAACTTTCCTAAAAAATGCCAGCGATTTATTGACCATAGCAGCACAGACTGCATACAACTATGCGCCTCTTTACGGAGAAAGTTTGGCATCTTTGTATACTGCTAACTCTGTAACGACTTTAAACCACATAAGCAAAAGAGGTTTTCAAGCCTCAAATAACGCGCCAAATTATCCATCAATTTTTGTAAGAGACACCGCCTACCTTAATGGAATGATAGCGAACGCTTCAAGAGTAATACCAAGAGAAGAAGACAGCGTCATTGTCTTGTGTGCGCTACCTTATGGATTCCTTGAAAAACTCGGAGCATATGATCTCGAAGTTGAAAGAGACATAAATGTGACACTCACATTTAGAAATATAGATCTTGATTCAACAATAGCTTTTGAAGTAAGAAAGACATTTCCTGCTGCGTCGTTTATTGATCCTACAGTTCAACAGTATTCAATCAATGATGTCGCAAGTAAAGAATCACTACTTGCAGCAACTCGACTTTTTTTCTTGAATGCCAACGGATCACTTACGGTAGACACATTTACTGATGATGCTGTCAAATCAAATGAGTTAGACAGCACTTCAATTATTGAATACTTGCGTGTCTTATATGGGCTTGACCTTGATGCGCCAGCATTTCAACAAACACAAGACGTTAATGCATCTTCAATATTTCCAGGTATTGACTCTGCTGCACAGAAAATATCAAATCAAATTTCTTCATTACGCTTGAATGATTTGATAACGTCTCGATACAATACAACGTCAAAAAATTACTTAGGTATAAGGCAGAAAAAGATCTTTGAAGATGGCTTAAAAGGATTTGCATTTGACAAGATAGTAGCGATTGCAGTCTCAGGTCAATCGTTAAGCGGTGCAAATAACTCTTACATCTGTGACATCATTGCAACAGCAACGCTGAAAACTGCAGAAGACATAGACTTGACAACAAGCGAAGAGCTGGAATCATCAAATACAGGAACTAGAAGGTCAGAGACATCTGGAAGAATCTTAGAATCTGGTCGTGAAAGGACCAAAAATAGGTAAGCAAATGGCACAAAATTACACATACCCGTCATTACCTGCTATCGCTGTTGGTCTTAAAGATGCTGAAGCTGTAAGCACTGAATTTGTTTACAATTTCTTCATGGCCGATGAAAGAGTTAATGAAACATCTGGCGTGACGCCTATGGACAATGTGACGGACCACGCTTCGTTTGCGTCGAAGATCGGCAAACTTCCCAGGTTCATTGAATTATCTTTCACGCTAGATAGCGGAGTCCGATCTAGGAACATAGGTCTAACAAACGTCATCAAAAATGGGTCTCCGATCCTTTATGAAGATGCCCCCTTTAACACCAACTTAAGCTCCATAGTTGTCGCCGACACGTTAGCCGATTCACGATCCTACATGATCTCCTCGGCGTCAAGAGATTTTGCACCCAGTGATATAGAATTATCAGAAACTTCAACAACACTGAGAACAAACACAAGCGCAGCTATCTCGAGCAAAAGTTTCATATTTAATGCGCTAAACAATATTCAAACAGCAGGCTACCAGTATGCAATGACTGATGTTAGCGAGTTTGTTAGTGACCAATTTCTTAGCAATGTTCGAGGATTCTCATCAGGTTTGTCACTTAGCAATCTCTTTATTGGTGATATTGCAAATAGAATTCTTGAAAATGAAAATTCTATCTTTGCAGATGAATTTGCAGCAGCAATCGATAGATCAAATTATATACAAAGCGTGACAAGAGAAAGTGTAACAACTCACAGAGTGCCTAGCACAGCATATGATCAAACGGTTCCTTTTTATGATTATCAAGATATTGAACTCAAATCCGGACTTGAAGATTTGTCTCTTGCGACTATTGTAACACATGTCGGTTACATCATAGAAAAATTTGGACAAAATGTAGACGGGTCTGTGACAGTTTATGACAATATCTACGTTGATGATCCTAAAGTTACAGCGATATCAGATCCTAACGTAAGATACGGTGGGCTTTATTCTTATACAGTACGTGCAGTTTATGATGTCTCTATCGTCGTTGCATCAGAGACTGCTGCAGGCAAGCCTGTAGGCATCACACGAGCAAAAATGCTTATAGCCACTACGGGCAAGAATGTAGACAGATTTTGTGAAGAGTCAGTCCCACCTCAACCACCTGAAGATGTATTTTTCAATTTTATGCCTTCGGCTGATCTATTTGTGGGATGGAAGTTTCCATTCAACAAGCAGAGAGATATTAAAAAATTCCAAGTCTTTAGAAGAAAAACTATCAAAGAGGCATTCACGCTAGTACAGGAAATAAACTTTGACGACTCAGTAATCAAGTCACCTAGCAATGAAAACATCCCAGCAGAGAGAATTTTTTATACACCTGTCCCTACGTGCTTCTACATCGATCAAGATTTTGACGTAAATTCAAAATACATTTATGCAATTGTTTCTGTAGACGCACATGGATATACGTCAAATTACTCAACACAGTTTGAAGTTAGCGTCAATATTTTCACAGAGACGTTGATAATCAAGGATGTTGTAAGAAAAGGATGTCCTAAGCCGTACCCTAACTTGTTATTAGAGCAAGACTTCTTTGTCGATCTTCTAAAAGATTCAGGTCACACGCAAATGAAAGTCTTCTTCAATCCAGATTATACGGACCTAATTGGCACAAATGGGAGACCATTAGGAGTCATTAAATATGACAACAAACAACCTACTTATAAATTGCACATACTAGAGACTAATCTTGCGCAGGACAACATCGTGAATATCACGCTCAGCGATGAAAAAATTCCTATCACTATTCCAATTAGTGAAGCAAAAGTTTACACACAAGTCCGATAATTTTTAACTTGAGCTTTTTGTACAAATAATTAAAACAAGAGGAAGTCTACCATGGCATTTCTTAGACAAGATACCAACAACATCGTAGTCGACGCAGTCTTAACTGACACGGGTCGAGCAAAGCTTGCACAAGGAAATTTTTCAATCTTTTCCTTTGCTTTTGGCGATGATGAGGTAGATTATGGAACTATTCAAAAATACGGTCAAAATGTTGGCAAGGAAAAGATTGAAAAGAATACGCCCGTATTCGAAGCATTGACAAACACAAATCTTGCAATAAAGCACACCCTTACATCGATCTCAAATCCAAATCAAGTTTACATGCCACAAATGACGGTGTCAGGATTGACAAGCGGTGTTTTAACTCTTGTCGAGGGCAACAAGTCTTCTGGGCTTACAATCAATGTTTCAATGAGCCCTGTAATCGGAGGTAATGTCCCGTCTGAGCTTGTTGACAATATCTTTATTGTCTATGTTAATCGACTATTTTTATCAGTAGACGGAAATCGTCCTGTAAATAGCGCTGCGCTTTCCAATAACCCCACGCTCAATACCGCGAGATATGAGATCCCATCGTCAGGTTTAGCAACTCCGATCACATTTATCGCAAATGACCTGCCATCGTCTGTCTATAATGCGTATTCGTCTTTCTCGGGCGGATCTTATATAAGTACCTACATCAGAATCGTTGGAAGAAATTCTGGATTGAGCAAAGAGATCCAAGTAAAGATTTCTGCAACATAAACAATTAAGAGGATCTAAATGATTAAGCTGATTTCTCCCGATGATATCAAGACAAGCACGTCTTACCTTAACCAGCTAGTAGATGTCATTCAAGAAAATATTAGCGGTTCAAGCACAAGACGGTCGTATGAGGTGTTTGTCACATCATCAATTGCAGGTTCGTCTACATACTCAGTGACTTCATCGCTTTTTCAGACTGTTTATGACCAGTCTTATCTGCTTGCTACAGCAAATGAAGTTCTTGATATGACAATTGGGCTTTATGCATCGTCGAGCACGGTGACGGGTTCATCTTACACAGGAGCAGACTCAAGTGGCAAGTTGTTGTTCTCGTCTCAATCAATGATGATGCGAGAGAAAGTTGCAAACTATCAAGAGTATGCACAATATCTGCTGGGTGACAAGTCTCTTCAATTTAACTCACCTTTTAATGTGACAACAATAGACGCTACTAGTCCCATTAATGAAGCAATCTTTATCAACTTTAAGAGACTCTTTGCAAGAGATAAAATCAAGCCTGAGACTTTCGCCATGAAATTCTATACAACAGGCGTCTTAGACGGATCACCAGGCGCCGGAAGCGCAGAAAAATTGATCTTCAACGGTTTGACGGGCAGCAACATTAATAGAACAAGCACGTCAGGTTCATCAATATTCTCAGATGTTGGTGCTGCTTCTTCACCACAATTTGGTTTTGGTGGTCAAGTTGGGAATATTGTTAATGCCTCAAACACGTCGTCAAATGTGGGTTTGATTTTCTACGACCAGGGAATTGTGATTCTAGATGCTAAAAAGGTGCTGTGGGCCTCACAGCACGTCTCTGGAACAATAGGCGCTATGGGACCAGGTTCGTCAGCAGTTATAGGTTCATCAAAGGGCAACGTCTCTGCTTCATTTATACCCGACCTCTTTGTTTCGGCTTCGGTCGATGACATCGTTAAATGCATAGCATCGACCAGGTTCTCGTCAGGGTCTGATACAGCAATTACTTTCCAAAATATCACAAACATTAATTCGTCACTAGTCTTCTGCAGAGCTACAGCAGATGAGTTCAATTACTCAACAAACCCGACATCAACAGACACAAATGGAAGAATTGTTGTGATCGATCCTGGATTTGAGGATACACAAAGAACATTCTCATTCATCACCTCGGTAGGACTTTATGACACTGCAGGAGATTTGCTTGCAGTTGCCAAGCTGAGTCGTCCAATTGAAAAGAATGATGAGAAAGACCTAACCGTGCGTGTGAGACTCGACTTCTAAGCTCGCTTCTCACATGCCATAAGAAGAGAAGCATGGCTTTTATACCCATCACACAAGAGAATTTTGAGAATGTCACGCTGGTGCTTCATCCAGAACGCACCATCGTGTCATCGTCGCATGGTGTCACAGGCACAATAAAGCTGGTCGAGCGGCCGAGCAGTTTCATCAGAAAAATAACAGATAGTATACCAGATAACGTCCAGTTCAATGACGGACAAATAGAAGGATTACTTACGGCTGCCTCACTTAATTACAACAGAGGCGATTCAGATATATCTGAATTAATTTCACAGTACATGAAGGGCGTGAATTTGCAGACACAGCCCGACAGAAACACAGTGAGCTTTTCACCCGTACGCTACAGGCAACCTGTTAATTTTACTGATGATTACAATGGGTCGCCTTATTTTATGAAGCGTAATCTTACACAAGATTTAATGACATTTTACAGGCATGGTTATGATTTTTGTGATTTCTCTTGTATTAATTACAATGCTTTGAATTTCTTCTCTTCAAGTAATGATACAAATGCAACTGCATTGATCTATGCTAACACATCATCTGCTGGGAGAGCTTACACACCTACAGATGCGTTTTCAATTGATTTCTACGTCAATCCGAGATATAAGTTTGCATCAGGCTCAAAATTTACAGCAGGCACCATACTTCATCTATCATCAACATTTGCTTTGTCACTGGTCTCGGGCACGTTAAGAGACCAGAATCAAGACGGCGTCGGATTTAGATTGCTGCTACAGTTGTCTCAAAGTGCAGATTTTTCTCCAAGCATGTTGAATCTAACAAACGTTGAAGCAGGTCTTAGTTATCCTTCTGATTTAACGTTCATTACGCCTGACAATTCTTTGCTACACAATCGCTGGCATCACGTCACTGTGCGTTGGGGAGGCCTAACAAGGAGCTACGGATCAGGCAGTATTGTCATCGACGGTGTTGAGACTTACTTTAATGTACCATCAGCATCTATATCAACCGATGACGAATCTGATGCGCTCGTAGTTGGAAACTATTATAACGGTCCAGACAAGATTGCAAAATTCTTCAATGAAACTACGGCGTACAACGAAGGTATACCAAGCTTTACAGGATTTACAACAGATCCAGTAGGATTCACTTTAAATAACCCGCTCCAGGCAGAAATACACGATCTTAAGATTTTCAATAGGTTCATTTCTAATGTCGATATCGTCAAGTTTGATACTAAGTCAAATGGAACGGACCCAGATCTTCTATTCTATCTACCACCTGCATTTAGCACAATAACAAATACGCGTGAAGTCTTTTTGACGCCATTCCAGACTACAAGAAAGACGACATATAGTCCATTCAATGCTGACATGTCACTTTCTGTCAACGGTTTTTATATGAATCTTGAAAATTACGTCAAAGATTACAAGACAGGACAATTTCCAAGACTCTACAACTTGACTGCTTCTGTTGTTGACACTGCATTTGAAGAAACGGCAAATGAAATTCTATACAAGCAGGCTGGTGTCACCAAGCGAAACTTAATGATTCTG
>Ga0209401_1001086_pt1 | contig 18122 bp, 17 predicted proteins | sample M_140807_MF_Meta_FD_187318 | JGI IMG/M metagenome (GOLD analysis project Ga0209401, IMG submission 187318) | Freshwater microbial communities from Lake Montjoie, Canada to study carbon cycling - M_140807_MF_MetaG (SPAdes) (version 2) | ecosystem: Environmental > Aquatic > Freshwater > Lake...
TCGAGATCGGGCCAGCGAACGGCTTTGGAGAGGTCGAAATTTCCTGATCGGGTGCGAGTAAGTGCAGACATGTGGCCTCCAGGTCCGAGGAGGGCTCCAAGGTCGTGGCAGTAGGTGCGGACATAGAAGCCTTTCGTACAGTGGATACGAAAGCGGACTGTGGGGAGAGCGACTTCCAAAATCTCGTACTTATCGATGCGAACGCGACGGGGTGGGCGATCGATGGTTTTGCCTTCGCGAGCCAGTTTGTAGAGAGGAACCCCGTCTTTTTTAATCGCCGAGACCATGGGGGGGATTTGATCAAACTCGCCTGCAAACTTTTCAAACGCAGCTTGAATTGTGGCTGAGTCGATTGGGGGAACGGGCTTGGATTCGAGAACTTTTCCCGCCGAGTCTTGAGTGTCGGTTGTTTCACCGAGTTTAAGCGTGCCCTCATACACCTTGTCTTCAGCCATGAGAAGGTCTTGAACACGTGTGGCGCGGCCGACCACCAGCATGAGCAGGCCAGTTGCGATGGGGTCGAGAGTTCCACAGTGTCCGACTTTTCGTTGGTTGAAGCGGCGGCGAACAAAGTCGACGATGTCGTGGGAAGTGCGACCTGGGGGTTTATCTACCAAAAGAAGTCCGTCGAGTTGGGGGATCATGTTTCCGGGGATTTGGAACTCAAAAATCGGAAATGGATGAGATAGTGTTCATGCAATTGGGTTGGAACCAACGTGTTGTTAAGATGGAGAAGGGAGCGGGGAATGCAAGGATGGGTCTTGGCAGGTAGAGAGGAGTCGATTGTTAGGATTTCAAGGTGGCGACAGCCTTGGAGATGGCTTGGAGGACTAGGTCGCGATTTTTTTCGGCCTCGTTGGTAAAGCGAATTCCTGCGGCAGCTTTGTGGCCACCCCCACCGAAGGAGGAGGCGATGGAGTTCACATCGATTTTGCCTTTGCTACGAAGACTGACGCGAAGGCCGCCATCGGAAGTGAATTCGAATAAGGAGCCAACCTCGACTCCTTGAATCGATGATACATCCTCAATAATTCCTTCGGTATCCTCACTTTTGGCCCCACTTTTAGCATAGAATTCGGGCAAAATGGTCAAAAATGCTGACTTTTTACTATCCTTTATCGATATAGTATCTGTAACCATCTTGCGTAGGGCATAGCGTTCGTGGGAGATCGATAGGTAGCACTGCTTGGCGATTTCTGCTGGGTCTGCACCGAGCTCGACGAGTTTGGCGGCGGTGTGGAGGGTCAGTGCATTCGTCCCGCGATAGCGAAAGGATCCGGTATCGGTGGTGAGACCTGTGTAGAGGCAGGTGGCGGCGGCAGGGGGTACTTTCCAGGAGGCCTGCTCGAAAATGTGAAAGAGAACACCCGTGGTGGAGGGGATTTCGGAAATGATCAGGTTTAGTTTTCCGTAGCCGGGATTACTGATGTGGTGATCGATGACCACATCGATTGGCTGGGGCCATGCCAAGGTTTTTTGACCTAATCGTTCCCGGGTGGAGGTATCGAGGGCGATGACGCAGTCGGTTTCTTTTGGTAGTTGGCTCGGGAGATCTTGAACAAGGTTTGCGCCTGGAAGGAACTGGTACATCGAGATCATTCCGCCTTCTACAAAGAGAGAAGGATTTTGGCCACGCTCCTTGAGGGTGTGACCCAGTCCCAAAAGGCTACCGAAAGCGTCCCCGTCGGGACGAATATGAGCGAGAACGGCGGGGTTCTTAGAGGCAGCAAGGCGATCAATAATCTTTTGGGTCAGCGCCTTCTCCATCCTATGAATTTAGAAAATGGGTGGGGGGAAGTCGAGCATCGCACGGGGCACTTGCGAGTGGGATGGGGCGGAGGTAAATTTACTACATGAGGCGGTTGCGAAAAATTCTCCTTGGGATGCTGTTGGGAAGCGTCTTGGGGGTGGTTTCTGTGACGGCATGTCCGACCTGTAAGGATAGTTTTACGAAGGAGGACTCTGCCAACGGGACAAAGTTTGTTTCGAAAGGTTTAAATTCGACGGGGTTAGGGTTTGGTTGGAGTGTGCTTTTCATGTTGGCGGCGCCTGCGTCGATTGCGAGTGGGTTGGTTTGGCTTGTGGTGACGAATGGTCGGAGTGGGTCTGGGGATAAACTCTCCTGATCACGGTTTGCGGGTTAAGCGGATGACCCTGCGAGAATTTTCCAAACTGTTGGGGCCGGCCAAAGGGGCGGTGCGGGCTCAACTCATCGCCAGGAAGGAGCAAACAGCGAGAAACGGTAAACCGTTTTTGAGGGTGGAGCTGGCGGATGAGACGGAGCGGTTGGGGCTGAACCTATTTTCGGGGTCGAGTGCGTATGAGTATTTTGCAACGGCAGAGATTGGAGAGTGTTTGGAGCTGACGGGGGTATTTGGGCCGAGTGATTACGGGCCGAATGTGGAGGGGCCATCTGCTCGGGGGTTGAAGCCGAATGAGGTGGAGGCTTTTTTTGACGGTGGCGAGGAGAGAAAAGCGCAAATTCAGAAAGCGTGGGACAGCTGTTTTCAGTGGGCTGGGGAAATGAAGGATTCAAGGCTACGGTGGGTGTGTCAGAGGGCTTTGGAAAAGTATGCGGAGAAGTGGAGGAGGGCGGCCGCGGCCAGGAAGAATCATCATGCGAGGCGGGGAGGATTGATGGATCATACGACTCAGATGTGGCGAGTGGCGCGAGCGTTAGCCCCGCTATATCCGGAGGTGGATGGAGATCTGTTGGCGGCAGGGGTGCTGTTTCATGATATTGGAAAACTTTGGGAGAATGATACGGGAGAGAGAGGATTTGGATCGGTGCCGAGCCGGCGGGGAGAGATGATTGGGCATATTTCGTTAGGGGTAGAGGTGGCAAATGCGCTGTGGCGTGAGGGTGAAGCGGCGGAGGGGAAGGCTTGGGGCGAGTTAAAGCCCAGTTCGGAGGAGTTGAGGGATCATCTCTTACATCTGATCGCGTCGCACCATGGGACGAAGGAGTTTGGATCTCCCGTGGCACCCAAAACACCTGAGGCGTTTCTTTTGCACCATATCGACAATATCGATGCGAAGATGGAGATGTTGCGGTTGAGCTACGCGCGAGGAAAAGGGGACGGAGTAGGATTGTTAGAGGCGCACCGTCCGTTGGAGGGGCCACTGCCGTGGCCGATTAGTGGGAGGGTGGTGTCACCCGGAGAGGTGGCTCCTTGAAGTTTTTGGTTTTAGCTTTTGTTGGTGTTTTTGGGCTGTTTGGATTCAACGCAATGGCTTACGAAGCAGCGTATCCGATGACGGAGGCGGGAGTTTGCGAGATCAAGACGTTGCCGGCGGGGGTGTTATTGGAAGCGAGGTCGGAAGGGGAATATTTTAGGGAAAACAATGGGTTGTTTCGGCGCTTGTTCGAGGCGATTCAGAAAAATCAGGTTCCAATGACGACCCCGGTCGAAGCGGGAATTCGGCCTGGAACAATGGTTTTTTACCTCGATCCGAAATCGGCAAAGAGGACGGACTTGGTCTTGCAGGGTGGGGTGAGACGGCGCGAGGTGGAAGAACGGCTGGTGGCTTCGATCGGGATTCGGGGCGGATATTCGAAGGAGAGTTTTGAGGAAAACTCAAAAAAATTGATTGATTGGGTGCGGAGTCAGCCCGGGTGGAAAGTGACGGGGGAACCTTATGCGGTGTACTGGAACAGTCCTTTTATGATCTGGTTTCTTAAGAGATCTGAGGTGCATCTCCCTATCCAAAAGGGATAAGCAACTTAAAGAATATATTTTCATAAAACCGAACCCTTTTGCTTTATCGTCAGTTTAATCCATATGCACAAAACGCTTTTAAGGTGGGGAGGCTTGATTTTGGCGGGTCATTTATATGGGCATCCGGGGCATGTGGAGGATGTGAGCACGGCTACGGGGGGAGCGTCGGGATTGCCGCCCTCTGAGGTAAGAATTTCGGAACAGGGTGGATATCGAGTGATTCAAGCGAACGGGGTGCCGAACCATGAGATCGGTCAATTTCCTGGGCCTGGATGTCCTAACGCGGCGTCGGCGCAGAGTTACAGTTTTCGTATGCCTCTTCAGCCTAAAACCAATGCCACTTTCACAAAACTTAAACAGCAGGCGATTGGCGTGGCGTTGAATGGAGTGCCTTTTGATCCTGGAACGGCGGAGTATTGGAAAAACGATCGAACTTCTGGATGGCATATTGAGGCGATTGGTGGTGGAAAAAGTTTAGGACTGGATCGGAACCTTGCTCACGTTCAGCCGAATGGGGCGTATCACTACCACGGAATTCCTGCGGGCCTTCTTGCAACTATGAGCGAACAGAAAGAACCTAAGTTGATCGGTTATGCTGCAGACGGGTTCCCGATCTATGCGCAGACCTCACAAAACAGATCGAGTTATCAGCTAAAAAAAGGATCCCGTCCCTCAGGGGCGGCCGGGCCCGGGGGAACTTACGACGGGACTTATGAAGCGGACTATGATTTTGTCCAAGGCTCGGGGGATCTGGATGAGGCGAATGGAAAAACTGGGGTGACCTCCGAATATCCAGGAGGGACTTACTACTATGTGGCCACTGCGGAATTTCCTTTTTACCCGCGGATGCTGAAAGGAACTCCCGACGCGAGCTTTCATCGAGGACCGCCCGGAGGGGGGCCTGGTGGGGGCGGTCAGATGAAGGGGTCGGGTGTGTCTGGTGGACAACAAGGGGGGAAATCTGGAGGTATGGGCCAAACGGGCGGAGGAAGTCCGATTCAGAGATTTGATAAAGATGGGGATGGAAAAATTTCGATGGAGGAAGCGCCTCCGCCGATGAAGGCCAACTTTTCCCAGCATGACACCAATGGGGATGGATGGATCGATGCGGAGGAGGCGAAGTCTCTGCCAACCCCTGGAAGGCAGGGAGGCGGGCCTGGGGGTGGAGGCCAACCTCCGCAGTGACAGCTTTTCGATTTATTCTTGTCCTTGTTTTGGGTTGGGTGGGGCTGGCTTCCGCGCATCGGATCGAAGATGCGGACTATCAGGCGATGAAAAAGAAGTCATCTGCGCAGACAGGCCCAGCACCGAAAACTGCGGAACCCTTTCTGAAGTTTCCTGAGGCTGCTCTTGTAGATTGGGATGAAAAGTATCTCTATGTGGGATCGGATGGGTTGCCTGACCATCCGATGATGGTCGGAATTACGGCGTGGCAGCAACAGGTTCCGCTTCCTCAGTCGTATTACTTGGGAAATGCTTGGTCGATTCCTCTCAATCCAGTTCCCGCGAAAGTTGGGATGTCTGCCAAGACGAACTTCTTCAGGGGAGCGATTGCTGTGGCGGCGAACGGAATTCCGATTTTTAATCCGATCAAGAACGATGGGAGGACCGACACCTATTTGGCGGGGGAGCTGGATGAGTATGGAGGGCACTGTGGTCGGGCGGATGATTATCACTACCATGTAGCTCCTTGGCATCTGGTCGAAAAACTGGGGCCGAACTTGCCTTTGGCTTATGCACTAGATGGATATCCGATTTACGGTCTGAAAGAGGCGGACGGAGGAGAGGTGAGTGGACTTGATTCGTTTCACGGCCACAAGAATGCGTCTGGGGAGTATCACTATCACGCAAGTAAAAGTTACCCCTATATCAATGGGGGATTTCACGGAGAGGTATCGATCGGTGGAGGGCAAGTGGAGCCTCAGCCGAGCGCCAATCCAGTGAGGCAGGCAGGTGAGCCTTTGCCGGGGGCGAAGATCACAGGATTTATTATGTCCGAGGATAAGAAGAAGTATCAGTTGGAGTACAAGCAGGGAGGAAAGACCGGCTCAGTGAACTATGAGATACTTTCCAACGGAAACGTGCATTTCACTTTCAAGAGTCCAGACGGGAGGATTTCTGAATCTACGAGCGAGAAAGGAAAACAGAGGAAGGGCGGGGATCGGCCGCCGCCTCCGCCAGATGAGAAGCAGCGGGGGGGGCCGTCACAAAAAGAGGCAAATGGGCAACCCCGGAAGCCGTGGATTGAAAATCATCTGACGGAAATGGATGGGAACCAGGATGGTAAACTGAGTCAGGAGGAGATGATGCTGGAGGTTAATAAGACTTTCAGCGGCTACGACGCTGATCGAGATGGGAAGATTAGTCAGAGGGAAGCAAACGGACCGGGGGTGCGGTCATCTATGGCTGGATTTGTGAAACAGCATTTTTCTGAAGTCGATGGTAATAGCGACGGATCAATTTTTTTGGAGGAACTAAAAGCCGTAGCGATGAAGATGTGGGAGAAGTACTCGCAGGGGGAGGGCTTTTCATTTCCCCGTCCCCCGCCTCCGGACAAGCCATGAATCGAATTTTGTTTCTACCCGTGGTGTTTTTGGCGGGTTTGGCCCTTGGTGCAACCGAGAAGCCGAATGTGGTAATTCTTGTCGCAGATGATGAGGGATGGGGAGATATTGGGTGGAACAATCCTGAGGTTAAGACGCCGTATCTAGACAAACTCGCTGCGGAGGGTGTGAGGCTGGAGCGTTTTTATGCCAACCCGATTTGTAGTGTGACCCGAGCGGCACTTATGACGGGAATGCACACCCTCCGGACTGGTGTAGAAAACTTTAACGGCCTTGATTTGAAGTATCAGACACTTCCTCAGGCCCTGCATGATGCGGGGTATCAAACTTGGATGTGTGGAAAGTGGCACTTGGGCGGGGCGAAGGAGAACAGTCATCCGGAACCGGAATATCTGCCAACGAATCGCGGATTCGATCATCACTACGGCCTGTTGGGAGGTGCGGTTGATTACAACACCCACATGAAGCCAAAAACGCAGGAGTTGGATTGGTGGCGGAATGGGCAAGCTGTGACAGAGGAGGGCTATTCAACCGATCTATTGGCGAATGAAGCGATCGGTTTGATTCAGAATCGGGACAAGGAGCGACCGTTTCTTCTTTATCTGGCCTTCAACGCGATTCACGGCCCGATTTCTGTGCCTCCCGGTGATGCGGCAGGCGGGAAAACACGTGGACGACCTGCTCTTTTGGCTGCGATGGGCGGGTTGGATGCGGCAGTAGGGCGGGTGATGGCAGAGTTGGAGAAAGAGGGGTTGAGAAAAAATACTTTAGTGATTTTCTTTTCCGATAATGGAGGGGATATCACAAAAGGTTCGACGAACCTAAATCTGCGGGAGGGAAAGGGAACAGTTTTCGAGGGAGGCATACGTGTTCCTGCAGCGATGAACTGGCCGGGGGTCCTTGGGCCAGGTCAGAAGAGTGAGCAGTTCCTTTGTGTCGCTGATCTTTTCCCCACCATTCTGAACGTCACGGGGGTCAAGATGGTGTCTCCGCCAAGTTTTGACGGAAAAGATATCTGGCCAGCCTTGAGGGGTGGGCAGACGACAGAGCGCCCTGTCTTTTTTATGGGGAACAAAGAGATCGCAGTTTTCCGACCTCCTTGGAAGTTGATTACCTCTCGTCAGCAGCAGGGAGCAGTGCCGATGTTGTTTGATGTGGTGTCCGATCCATCGGAGAAGAACGATCTTTCAAGCCAGCATCCGGAGATTGTTCAGGAACTAACGCAGGCGTTCCAAGAGTATGTGAAAGATATTCCTCAGAAAGCCCGACGGGGTCCTGGAGGCAGCGGAGGTGGTGGAAAAAAGCGGCCTCCCAGCCAGCAGAACTAGGGAAGGAGTTTACCGACGAGGGCACTGAGAGCTCGGTTGTCAGCTCGGCCAGCGGCTTTTGTCTGACAGGCTTTCATCACAGCCCCCATCGCCTTTTTGTCTGTCGCACCCAATTCGGCAATGACGGCTTTGACCAGTTTCTCAAGATCGGCCTCGGACATCGCGGCAGGCAGGTAGGCTTCAAGAATTTTCATCTCGGCCTTTTCTTTGGTGGCCTGATCGGGACGGCCGCCTTTTTCGAATGCCTCAATCGAGTCCTGACGTTTTTTAATCTCTTTACGTACAGCGGCCAGAACGTCCTCGTCCTTCGCCTCACCCTCAGCGCCATACTTTTCGATCACTGCATACTTCATGGCAGACTTGAGCATTCGGAGAACACCGAGACGATCGGCATCCTTGGACTTCATGGCTTCTTTGATCTGTTCGTCGATTTTGAGGGCTAAGGACATCTTGCTACTCAACCAGCCAGCAAGCAGGGGTCAAACGGTAAGCACACAATCTTTGCGAGACGGCATAAGGATGGATAGAGTGAGTGATGCGTTTTCTGCCCCAAAGTCTAGAGGCCCGATTGGCTTTAGGCTGGATTGGGGTTATCACAATGTTCCGGTTGTGGTTTGCGCCCCATTTGGATCTGGTAGGAGATGAGGCGCACTACTGGGAGTGCGGGCGTTCTTTAGATTGGAACCATTATGGTAAGGGGCCGGGGGCGGCGTTTGTCATTCGTGTCTTCACAGTTTTTTTGGGAGACCATGTTTGGGCACTTCGGCTTCCGGCCGTTCTGCTTTCGGCGGGGACAGGTTGGCTCATTTTCTTGTTAGGCCGAAAACTTTATAGCGAGCGAGTTGGGCTCGTGGCCGTAGTTGCGGCATCTCTTATGCCCCTCTTTGCGATTGGCAGCATTTTAATGACGATCGATCCGCTGAGTGTCTTTTTTTGGGCGGCTGCTGCACTCTCTTTTTGGGAAGGGGTGCAGACAGGGAAAAAGAGGTTTTGGATTCTGACCGGGTTGTGGATTGGGCTGGGATTCCAGGCCAAATATACCAATGCAGCGGAGCTTATATCCTTTGCTCTTTTTCTATTGATCGTGCCTTCCAAGCGAAAGCTCCTGTTTTCAGGAAAAATGGTGCTTCTACTTGGAACCTTTGTGCTCTTGGCCCTACCCATCGTTTTTTGGAATGCCTTTTATGGCTGGATCACAGCCATGCATGTGTTTGAGGGTGGGGATCTGAATCGAGGTTTTCAGCTGAATTGGGGAAAATTTGCGGGTTTTTGGCTTCTGCAGGCGATTGTGGTTTCTCCTTTGCTCTTTGTTTTAATGCTTATGGGTGCGATACGGCCGGTGAGCACAAAGTTTGGAGACGAAGGGAAAAAATATCTGCTTACCCTTTTCTGGCCTCTCTTTTTGGCTTACGCGTGGATCAGCTTTAATAAGACAGCCAATGGAAATTGGACGGCTCCTGCTCTCGTGGCGGGGCTTCTTTTGGGTGCAGGCTGGGCGATTCAAAAATGGGATGAGAGAAGGATGGTATGGCGGTGGGTCATGGGAGTTGCCTTGCTAATCGGGTTTGTGGAGACGGCGCTCCTGCACGACTTTCTCCCGCTTCATTTTAAAAACAATCCGCTGGATCGTGCCAAAGGTTGGGCGGACTTGGCAGGGGAGGCGGAGAAAGTGCGAAAAAGAATCGGTGCAGACTTTGTTGTGGCGGATGAGTATCAGACCGCGAGTCTGCTCTCCTTTTATCTGCCGGATCAGCCGCGGGCTTTTACTCCTGACTGGCCTCAAATGATGACCCAGTACTCGATCTGGCCCAGCTATCGGGAGAAGTTTCCTAGTGGTAGTACAGGTTTGTATGTGGCTGAGCAGCCCAACCCTTTGCCACCGATCGCGCGAGACTTTGAGACCGTTCGTGTGGTCGGCACCTATCGCAGATCAACGTGGGGAGAGCCAACGGGGCCTACCTTCCATTTCTATGAGTGTCGTGGGCTGAGGAGTGGACAACCCACCACGTGGCAGGACAGGCTGAAGTATACCCGAAAGAACCCGTGAGAATCCTTTATCGCTATTTGACGGGACAAATGATGGCTGCCACAGCGGGTGCGGTGGCCGTGTTATCGTTGATCATTGTTTTAGGAAACGCCTTCAAGCAGATCTTTGAACTTCTCGTAAACGACGAGCTTCCGATCTCGCTCATTTTCAAAATGGTGGGCTTGCTCATTCCGCAGGCTCTGACTTTTACCATGCCGTGGGGGATTCTGGTGGCGGCTCTCATTGTTTTTGGGCGCATGTCGCAAGACTTGGAGTTACAGGCAATTCGTGCGGCAGGAATCGGGCTAGTTCCGTTGGTCGCGCCGGTGATCCTTTTCGGGCTCTTTTTGTCGGCTGTGTGTTTTTACAACAACGCAGTAGTCGTGCCGATGACGCTACAGAAGTTTAAGTCCGTTCTTCTCGATATTGGGCGAGATAATCCTGCCTTTCTGATTCGGGCGGGAGAGGCGATGGATCGGTTTCCTGGATACCGTATTTATATAGGAAAAAAGAACGGAACCGACTTGTCCGATATTAATATCTGGGAGCTGGATCCGAATGGAGTGCCGAGAAGAAATATTCGAGCTGAAAAGGGCTCGCTCTCGGCCGATCTGGATGACTTGAGTCTGACGATCACGCTGCAGAAAGCACGGCAGGAGGAGAGGGGAGAGAACGCAGGGGATTTGAATGGAATCCGCGCTGGGTTGAGTGCGGATCAGTTGCCATTAAAAATCTCTCTTCGCAGTTTTTTGAATCCTGACGACATGAAGGACATTCGAATTGCGGGGTTGGGAGATCTGACGAACAGGATCCTAAGTCCGGTTGAGGGCTATGTGGATCCCAAGCAGATGTATCCGATGCTGACGGAAATGCAGAAAAGGATCAGTTTTGCTTTGGCACCCTTCACTCTGTTGTTGGTGGGAATTCCCTTGGGAATTCGTGTGCAAAGAAAAGAGACCTCGGTTGGAGTGGTCATCAGCTTCTTTTTGGTGATGGCTTACTACGCCCTGATTCTGCTGGCCGAGGGGTTGAAGAATCGGGGAGGGGCCTATCCAGAGTTGATTGTCTGGATGCCCAACTTATTACTGCAGGGTTATGGATTCTTTCTTCTCTGGCGCGCGAACTTTCAGCAGAGCTAACGGTATTAAAAAAAGAGCGGGTCCCGGTTTCGGGACCCGCCCTTTTTTCTTCAGGTGGTGTGGATGCCCTCCTCCTCAAGGTGGTTGAAGAGTGCGTTTCGGCGTTCCCGTGCCTGACGCAAGTTTCGGGTTTCGAGTGAAACTCGGACCCGACGTTTCGTGTAGTCCGCTTGGTGGACAGTGTAGTGGATCCACCAAGTGCCATGGTTATTCCAGAGGTGATGATCTGGATTCTCCGAATCGATTTTGATACTGAGGGTAGCCCAGGGGGCTTCAAGGGTTGCTGTGCTCATGTTGATGCGTCTCCTTTGATTGACGCATCCCGATGCAGACACAAAAAAACCGCCTACACATTCCTGTGCGGGCGGTTGGCCTGCGGAGAACTTTGTTCGAGTCAGGATCTTCCTGTCTCGCACATCGGAAAAGGACCTTGGGTCTTTTTCCAGCCACCGTGGGTTTCTCCAGCCCCGGTTGGCGGACCTCCATCTTGCGACAGAAGTACTCGGAATGCTGGATGTAAATTAATCAATCCGCAGGGCAGGTCAAGCCCGTGGAGATTTTATGACACACGGGGTGGAGGGGCTACGCAGCTGGCTTTTTCGCGGCATCGAGCTCTTTGAGATATTTGTCGGGATTCTTGTTGAAGGATTTGACGCAACCTTTACAGCAAAAACGGATCAACCGGCCCTCGTACATGGCATCCACTGTTTCGCCCATGCCGCCCAAGCCATCGTGTGAGACAACACAGGTCGTGAGAGGATAGCTTTTGGCCAGATCGGCAGCTTTCGCCTTATCTTCAGGAGTTTTAACGATCTGGGCGGATTTCGGTGCAGACGACTTGTTTTCTTCGGAATGGCTCGAGCTGAAGGAGCCAAGGAGAAGGCAAATGAGGAGGAGATAAGCTTTTAATTTCATTTCAGTATTCTGGACTTAATCCCTCCTGAGGCAAGTGGCTCATTTGCTTTTCTGCATAGGAGCAGTACGTTTCAATTATGAAGTTCGCTTTTCTTACACTGGCCTTGGGTGGAGTGCTTTTTTCCAATCTTTCCGTGCCAGTTCAGGCGGGACCGGTGAAGTCTTGCTGTTGTGGCGAGACGGACCAGCCTTGTCACTCCCCAGCTGTACCTGCCCCTTGTTCTGCTTGTCCTACTACTTCGGCTTCGGTGATGGCACTTCCCTCTGCACGGGTAGAGTTGTCGTTGCCCACCTCTTCTCCGATAAGCTCCGAGCAGAAAGCCCTTTCTGCTTCGGTCCGTACGGAGCGACCTCTTCTAACGCCTCCCCGAATTCTCTCCTGATTCGCGACGTGCCCGGCAACGATTCCGAGGCTTTCACGTCGGTTCTTTGAAACTTCAATCAGGAGATAAAAGTATGAAATATGTTCTCTTGGCTATGGCGGTGCTCTTCACCGCAGGATTGGCCTTCGCGGCCGACTGCTGTGGGTGCAAATGCGCCAAGTGCCAACCGGGCGAATGTCAGACCTGCGATTGCGGGTGCTGAGCCTAGGTTAGCCTATTGGGGCGTGTATCCTTCGGGGTACACGCCCCTTTTTTTTGTTGGGGGGAAAGGTTAGTAGCGGCGGGGAGTGCCTTTGTCAGCGAAGGGGGAAGTTTTTTTGCCACCCCGTTCCAAGGGAACAGAGGATGAGGAGGAGCACTTTGATTTCTTACTGGAGCAGCAGGATTCGTCTGATTTGCAGCACTCGTTGCACGCCTTGGTGCAGTTCGGTGTAGGGCAGCAAGGAGCATTGGTAGGGCAGCATTCGTTGCACTTTTTCTGGCACGGTTCTGCTTGGACGAGGGATAGGAACGGAAGAAATAGGAGGACGGGGAGAATCAGGTGGTGGGTGGATTTCATGCCACAAGAATATCGCTGAGTAGAGCGGGGTCAACGTCCTGCTGTAGATGCATCGAGGGACTGTAGCTGGGCGGATGCGGCACTCGCGTTGTCAGGTTGATTAAGTTCACGATAGAGAGCAGCAAGAAGACTCCAGCTAGCGCGGTTTTTGGGCTCCAGTTGGGTGGCTCGTTCGGCGTGGGGCAAAGCTTCAGCATAACGATCCAAGCCTGCATAGGCTGTGGCCAAGTTTAGCCAAGCGCGAGATTCGGTGGGGGCGAGTTGGGTTGCAGTTTCAGAGGCGGCCACAGCATCTGCAAAGTCGTGAGCGGCGTTTAAGCTGGCCGCGAGTTGAACCCATGCGCGTGGATCCTCAGGCCCGTGCTTTGTGGCAGATTCGGCGGCTTGCCGGGCGTCGGCTAGCTGCCCTGTTGCAAGACAAGAAGCAGAAAGAGTAGACCATGCGCGGGAGGATTCGGGGTTTAATCGCGTGGCTTCTTGCGATGGTGATTTAGCTTTCTCGAATTGGCCTTGGGAGAGGTAGAGCTCGCTTAGGCCCTCTGCCGTATCGGCGTCTTTGGGGTCGAGGCGAAAGGCAGCTTCCATCTCCTCAATCGCCAAGGCTGGGCGACCCGTCTGGAGAAGCAGGCCTGAAAGGAAGCGGTGGGGTTCGGGATTTTGTGGGTCTTTCAAAATGGCGAGGCGAATATCCGCCTCGGCATCCTTGGGGTGATTCAGGGCGAGGCGAGTGAGGGCTCGTCGAAGAAGGAGTCCGGCGTCACTTGGATGTTTTTCGATGACTTGGGTTATCGCTTTTTCAGCTTGGGCATAATCTTGATCGAGAACGGTCTGTTCAGCGGAGGAGACGGCGGGATCAAAGAAAGTGTTCCGATCTGTCCATTTTGAAAGAGTCCGAATATCGGAAAAGTGGCCGGGCTGACGCGTGGCCTCCCATAGATAGGTGAGGGCGGAGTTTGCAACTGCCTCGGAGCGGGCGGGGGCGCTTCGGGCGAGTAGGGGAAGAGATCCGCGGGAGGCGAGGCCGACGATCTGGTTTTGGGCGTTGAGAACAGGGGAACCGGACTGGCCGGGCATGAGGGGGATGGTGGTGGATAAAGTTCCGTCTTTTGCTTTGGCTCTGCTTTGGCCCCGAGAAGTTAGAGGAAGATCAATGGAGAGAGGAAAGCCGGACACGGTTAGGGATTCGTAGGGAGCAGGATCGTGATCGGCGAGAACGAGATAGTATTCGGATGGGGCTGCGGTTTGGATCAAAACAGCATCGGCAGAGAAGTCACCAGGGCAGACGGTTTTTGCAGGAAAAATTTGGCCAAGAGAATTTCGAATCAAAACTCTTTTACGTCCCGCGACAACGTGGGCAGCTGTGAGAACGACGCCGTTTGAGGAAACGAAAGAGCCCGATCCGATGCCTCTTCCTTGATCATCTTGGATTTGGACGAGAGCGCGGGAGATCTTTGGATCCAGGAGGCCGAGAGTCATTCGGTCGGGGCGAAGCATGGTTGCAAGAGAGCGGGAGAGTGGATCGCCGAGTTGTCCTGCACGTTCCAGGGCGGCTTTGGCTTGAGCGAGTTTTCCTTGGTGAAGAAGGCTACGGCCGAGGATGCGTTGGATTTCGGGATCTTGAGGGGCGACGAGGAGAGCGTAGCGGGCAGCTTTTTCTGCCTCTGCATATCTTCCTGCAAAATCGAGTGCACGGGCTTTGAGTTTGCGAGCCTCGGGGTCGTCCTTGTTCCACCAGAGGGCTTGCGTGGCAGCAATCAGGGGGCGGTTATTTCCGCGAGGAGGCCAAAGTTTTTCTTCCTCCGAAAAGGTGAGGAAAGGGACAAAAGCAGCAAAGAGAAAAAACGAAAGTTTCATGCCGTATATGGCCGGCGTTGATTTTAGAGAAGTGTGGATTGGGATGCGGGGGGTTTGAGTCCGAGGACTTCATACGCACGAGGAAGTGCGACACGTCCTTGTTGGGTACGTTGAATGTAGCCTTCAAGGATGAGGTACGGTTCGTGGACCTCCTCGAGAGTGCCTGGTTCCTCTCCTACGGAGGCGGCTAGGGAGTGGAGTCCCGCAGGTCCTCCCTTCCATTTGCCCGTGAGGGCTTGGAGGAGACGTTTATCCATTTCGTCCAAACCGTGTTGATCAATCTCAAGCATCTCGAGGGCGGCAATCGCGGTAGCAGCGGAAGCGGTGCCTTGGGTACGGGCGAGCGAGTAATCACGGACCCAGCGGAGGAGGTTGTTGGCGATGCGTGGGGTGCCTCGGCAGCGCCGAGCAATTTCGGGGGCGGCCTGTGGCTCGAGTCTGACTTCTAGGAGAGAAGCGGAGCGTTGCACGATGGTCGTAAGATCTTCGACCGAGTAGTAGTCGAGTCGGTGGGCGACGCCGAATCGGGAGCGCAGGGGAGCGCTGAGAAGGCCCGCACGTGTGGTGGCTCCGATCAGCGTAAAGCGGGGAAGGTTAAGGCGAACGGAGCGGGCCGCGGGGCCCTGATCGATGACGATATCGATTCGAAAATCCTCTACGGCGGGGTAGAGGTACTCTTCGATGACTTTGGCGAGGCGATGAATTTCGTCGATGAAGAGGATATCTCCCTCTTGGAGGCCCGTGAGCAGGCCGGCGAGGTCGCCTGCTTTTTCTATGGCAGGGCCTGAGGTGGTACGGACCGTGGCATTCATCTCTGCTCCGAGAATGTGAGCGAGAGTTGTTTTGCCGAGGCCAGGAGGTCCGCTAAGGAGAAGGTGATCGAGGGGTTGCGATCTGGCGCGTGCGGAGTCGATCAGGATGCCGAGACGGTCTTTTAGTTTGGGTTGGCCTGTAAAATCGGTGAGGCGTGAGGGGCGGAGGGACTGTTCGATGGCATCGCCCGAAGGGGTATTGAGTTTTTCGAGGGGTTTGGCGGACATAGGATAAGGATGACGGAAGGAGGAAAGTTTGAAAGTGGGAAGGTGGGTCGCTATGCCCACATAAGGTGAAAGCTATTTGGACGGCAATTTTTGATTGGGATGGGGTGATCTTGGACAGCTCGCGTCATCATGAGGAGAGTTGGGAAAGATTGGCGAGGGAGGAGGGCAAGATTTTGCCTGAGGGGCATTTTTTGAAAGGATTTGGGAGGAGGAATGTGGAGATCATGAGGGATATGCTCCACTGGTCTGAAGATTTGAATGAAATTCAGAGGCTGAGTTTAAGGAAAGAGGAGTTGTATCGGGAGGTGGTGAAGGATTGGGGTATTGAGCCACTGCCTGGGGTTCGGCAGTGGTTGGAGCGGCTTCGGGAGGGGGGAATCGCGTGTGGGATTGGCTCCTCTACGGAGGAGAAGAACGTAAAGCTGGGTTTAGAGATCTTGGGCTTGGAGATGTTTTTTAAAACAGCAGTGACAGCGGAGCATGTGAAGAGAGGGAAGCCTGCGCCGGATGTTTTTTTAGAGGTGGCTAGGCGTTTGGGGGCAAGATCTGAAAGGTGTGTGGTTTTTGAGGATGCGCCGGCAGGGGTGGAGGCGGGGCGGGCTGCAGGAATGAAGGTGGTCGGGGTGACAACAACGCATCCTGGGGGGCACTTGGAGAGTGTAGATCGGGAGGTTGAGAGGCTGGATGAGCTTAGCATTCAGGAGATTGAAAGTTGGTTTGGGCAGTCGGCTTGATGCGGGGGTAGGTGTTCCCTAGACCAATTAGATGGGCTGGGCCGTGTATTTAGCGGGTAAGTTTGGAGCCGTTTTCACGGAGTCCTGTCGGACAGCTGGATCAGTCTTCATTCTTCTCGGCGATACCTTGCGGAGCATGGTGCAGTATCGAATTCGGTGGGATCAGCTTTGGGAGCAGATGTACTTCATTGGGATTCGGTCGCAGGTTGTGGTTTTGACGACGGGGGCATTTACGGGCGCGGTGTTTGCGGCGCAGGTATGGTTTCAGTTTAAAAGATTCGGCATGGAGTCCGCCATCGGGCCAACCGTCTCGATTGCAATGTGTCGAGAGTTAGGTCCAGTTTTATGTTGTTTGCTTTTGGCGGGAAGAGTGGGAGCAGCGATGGCCGCGGAGTTGAGTTCCATGAAGATTACCGAGCAGGTGGACGCCCTGCGGGCTCTGGGGGTGTATCCGACGGAGTATCTGATTGTGCCGAGGTTTTTAGCTTTGGTGATATCGGCGCCGATTTTGACCGGGCTGGCTTTGGTCACGGGAATCGGATGCGGATATTTTGTTGCAGTAAAAATATTTGGTGTAGATGGGGCATACTACTGGGACAACACGATCAAATTTACGGATAGCAAGGACGTGGTGATTGCGCTGATCAAGTCCTTCATTTTTGCGGTGATTATTGCGGCGATCGCTTGTCACAAGGGAATGAACTGCCCGCCTGGCACGGCTGGGGTAGGCAAGACGACGACCGAGGCGGTGGTTAACGCTTCTCTATCCCTTTTGATTGTAAACTTCTTTCTAACGGTGCTTTTGAATGCGCTCCTTTACTCCAACTGAGAAAATCAATGTTACAACTCAAAGAAATATGGAAAAGCATGGGGGGCCAAGAGGTTTTGCGAGGCGTCAATTTGAGATTAGGGCCGGCGGAGCGTGTGGTTGTGATTGGGCGAAGCGGGTGTGGCAAGAGTGTGATGCTTCGTGTGATCATGGGGCTCTTGCAGCCCGAGGCAGGGGAAGTTTTTTTTGAAGGCAAGAAGCTAACTGGGCTGAGTGAGGAGGAGTGGAACCCGTACCGAAGAAAGATTGGAATGCTTTTTCAAGGAGCTGCGCTGTTCGATTCGCTGACCGTTTTTGATAATCTGGCGTTTCCTTTACGGGAACAGGGAGAAAAAAGTGAGTCCGTGTTAAGGGACAAGGTTGCTGAGGCTCTGAAGATTGTTTCCTTAAGTGGGACGGAGGAGAAGATGCCTGCCGAGTTGAGTGGAGGAATGAAGAAGAGGGCGGCTTTGGCGAGGGCCATAATTTCTCGACCCGACATCATGTTGTACGATGAACCCACGACGGGGTTGGACCCGATTGTGGCGGATAGCATTAATCGACTGATCCTGCATTTAGGGAAGATGTTTGGTATGGCCTCGATTGTGGTGACGCACGATATGGTGAGTGCGCGAATGGTAGGGGAAAGAATTTCCTATTTGCATGAAGGCAAGATTTACTTCGAAGGCACGCCTGAACAGGTGGATCGATGTGAGGATCCTCTGGTACGCGACTTTGTTCGCGGGCATGCTGAAGGAATCGGAATCACAGGATAAGGAAAGGAGTCTTATGAAAGAAGGTAGTTTAGAAACAAAAGTGGGATTCTTCGTTATCGCGGGCCTGGTGGCTACCGCCAGCCTGATCGTGGCTTTTGGAAAGCTGGGGAATTACTTTCGTAAAACTTATCCTGTTATCGTGGAGTTTGAGGATGCGAGGGATATTTTAAAAAATTCAAAGGTTTTGCTTCGGGGAGCTCAGATCGGAATTGTTTCGGACACTCCGATCTATCGGGTGGGGCAAAATTACGTGGAGTTGACTCTACGGATCGATGAT